>JACKZZ010005146.1_pt1 | contig 81871 bp, 87 predicted proteins | sample 8027871 | NCBI WGS metagenome assembly JACKZZ01 (sample SAMN15724774, study PRJNA655200) | protist metagenome | isolation source: fluorescence activated cell sorting (FACS) single amplified genomes of... | place: USA: West Boothbay Harbor, Gulf of Maine | collected 2000-07-19
ATAACAATGAAAAATGAATCAGGATTATTAATTGACACAATTGAATTAGATTACTCTAAAATTTTAACGGGTAAAAAACAGACAATTAAGTACAGACATAAATATAAGAACATAAGCATATATGCTAATTACATTTTTACTACATACAGTATGGAGGATATAAGAGAATAAAGATGACAAAGCTTATTATAAAAGATTTAAGTATATTCTACCTTAGTTATGATGAACCGAACAAAGAAGAACACTATGTAGACCTACTAAGTAAATTTCCAATGGCACAGAGAATTGATGGTGTTAAAGGATTTGATAATGCACATAAGGCATGTGCCCGTGCTAGTAAAACTGATAGATTTATTACGATAGATGGTGATAATATTGTAGATAAAAAGTTTTTTGATATCACATTATCTTTTCCTGAGAACACAGATTTGAGTCGTAGCGTAATATCATGGGGAGCTAAAAATCTTACTAATGGATTGGTCTATGGCAATGGTGGAATTAAATGCTGGCCAGTTCAACTAGTATTAGATATGCGTACACATGAGAATGCAGATAATGAAACCAAGAAACTTGACTTTTGTTGGGATCTAGACTATAAGCAAATGAATAATACATATTCAATGATATTTAATAGTGGCTCGCCATTTCAAGCGTTTCGCAGTGGATATCGTGAAGGAGTAAAAATGTCGCTTGATGAAGGCACTAGAGTACCGCCAAGTGAGTTTAATAGAAGAATATGGCCTAAAAATTATGAAAGACTACTGACATGGTGCAATATTGGATCTGATGTTGAAAATGGTCTATGGGCAGTATTAGGTGCTAGGATGGGATGCTATGATGTAAATTTCAATTCAGATTTTATCATTGAGAGTATCAGTAATTATGATTGGTTTAAAACGTTTTTTTATGATACTGTTTATTCTGAGTTATCAAAGAATGAAGATTTACTGTATGATCGTACATTAACATTAGGAGACTATCTATGTGAAAATCTTGGTATGGAGATGTGTGATCCTACACCAGAACTATCACGCTACTTTAAACGTGTTTATAATAATCCAAAGAGAGTTCATAATCCTTTGGCAACTGAAAAGTCAACCGGCTGGGACAAATAAAGGAAATTACAATGGTTAAAAAAATTAGACTAATACCGGAAAATGATACAACTGTAGCAGAAAGAAATTCAACAGATTTCAATAATGAAATTTTAGAACTTGCTAAAACAATGGATTGGAAATTGTGGGAAATACTACAATCCGTCCAACGACTTGAAACAAGACTCGATGAACTTGAGACAGACAAGGATTAATACATGCCCCTCGGACCGCAGGAATTTTATAATAGACTTGATCATCACCACGATGAAGCCAAAGACTGGGTTGTGGTTAATTGGAATTTAGGAAATATGTGCAATTTCACATGTTCCTATTGTCCAAGTATTCTAAATGACGGCAGTTTTGGATGGAATGACTTTGATGTTGTAAAGAAATTCATAGATTCTACGATTGCTCATTATCATCCTAGAACTGTATATTTTGAATTTACAGGTGGAGAAGTAACACTCTGGAAAGATTTTATTAAATGTGCAGAGTACATCAAAGAAATTGGTCATGATATAGGATTCATTAGCAATAGTAGTAGAACGATTCGCTGGTGGGAAAAGAATAAAACAAAATTTGACCATGTATGTCTTTCATATCATCCAGAAGAAGGCGATGCAGAGCATTTCATCGAAGTTGTAAAAATAATGAGTCAACAATGTAGAACACATGTAAATGTTATGATGCATTACGACCCAGAGATATGGCCAAGATGTCAAAAGGTGGCTGAAAGTGTAATAGACATTCCAAATATATCACTTGCATTACAGCCACTAATCATTGATTTTGGTGAAACATTATATGATTATACTCCAGAACAGATTGAATATATTGACAATCAATGGTGGGGATTAGGTAATAAAATACAGCATGATAAGAAATGGAAAATTTATCGTGGTAGTATGGATATGCATGATGATGTCAATAACATGAAACAAAATAGTAGTGCTCATCGTTTTATTAACGATAAGACAAATAACTGGAAAGGTTGGTTGTGTTGGAGTGGTGTTGAACAAATTGTTGTAGATTTCGATGGCAGTGTTATGATAGGATGGTGTAGAGTTGGCGGAATACTTGGAAATATGAAATATCCTGAATCTATTAAATGGCCTACTAAACCTGTAATGTGTACAAAAAGTATGTGTCATTGTAACTTTGACATTATGAGTAAAAAAGTACTTCCTAAAAATAGATATGAGGTTTTGGAAGATGCCTATTAAATCAGATCCTCGGATCCCATTAGATAATAAACAACTACGTGTGTATGATACGAATGGCAAGTTTATTAGAATGAGTGTGGATGAGGCTATTGCAAGAGAACATAACAAATGGAAGGGATGGCAGTGTAGTGCAGGAGTGCGTGGACTTTATATAGATTACGATGGTAATATATGGAATGGTAACTGTGCCAGTAGTCATAGAAATAGTACTGCACATCATGATACAACTGTAGAAGGCTGGAGGGTTGAACGTGAAAGAATATTCGGTTCTTATCCGCATATTGAATGGTATAATGAAAATACTATAGGTGGCTGGCCGTTGCCTAAGAACGGCTGGGAAACATGCGAACAACATATTAAACTACAAGATGCGTTGAAAGAAGCAGAAGAAACTTTTTTTAAGAATTTAGGAAAGAACATTCAAACAGATAATATTGATACAACTGCAAGTGCATGGAAATGGGAAAGTACATTAGATGACATACCAAAAAATTGGGGATTATTAGGCAATATTCGTGAAGGTATTGACATACCTGAAAATTATACAGTTTGTCCTTTTAAGAGTTGTGGCTGCGGCGCAGATGTAATTTTAAGTAAAGCAAAAACCGTAGAACATATGAAGTTACTGGACGTGACACATAATCAATATGCTGGCACTAAACGTGGCGGTAAGAATTATATCACTGATAATATAGATGAAAGTGTTGGAGTAGAAATGAACTTTCCTATTCCATATCAAATCTTGTGGGACATTGGAAGACGGTGTAATTATGCATGTGACTATTGTTGGCCGGCAGTTCATAGTAATACTGAAAAGTTTCCATCGTTTGAATCTGTTATTAATACTATCGATATGATTATAGATAATTGGAGTAATGGCGAACAAATCAGATGGAATTTTGGTGGAGGTGAACCTACCATGCATCCACAATTCATTGACATTTTAAAATATTTAAAGTCCCGAAATCAATGGATATTGGTAACTACAAATGGTAGTCGAAGTACAAAATTCTGGAGTGAAGCAACACAATACATAAATAGTGTTAATATGAGTGCACATTTTGCAAGTATGGATTTGTATCGCGGTAATGAAGATAGATTTTTAGATAACTGTAAAATAATAATGAAACACCATGATATTATAGATGATGACTTATGGTTAGAAATAAAACTAATGACCCCACCAGGATTTCTTGATCGTGCACAACAACTCAAAGATAGAATTACAGAAATTCCAGAATGGAATACAACTGGAGCAAATGGAAGAATGAAAGGCTCACTTAGTTTAGTGCCTATTCGTGACATCAATGATGCAGAATCTCTTGTAAATTACAGTGATAATGAAATAGAATTTTTCAAGGAACAATAATGAATCATAATGATTTTATTAATGCGCATCCAATACTGATAGTGTATCCTGCTGGTCTTGGTGGCGAACACATTGCTCATACACTTAGTACATGCTGTGATCAATTTGAAGACATATACACGTGGGTAAATAAAAATGTGAATCAATATCATTCAATATGTGCGTTACGATATATGGATTTAGTAGAAGATATAACTAAATTTGAGAATGGTATTGAAACAAGATACAAGGGTGATTTCGTTTCTATTAAAAAACGAATTATTGTAAAAGACCATCCAAGCAATAATTCTATAGAATTTTATAAAAGATATTTACCAGATATTACGATAATTTATATTGACTTAGCATTTCCTAAAAAAGATTCAATAGACTATTTTGCCGATCTAGCGATAAAAAAGTTAGCGGTAAAAGTAGATTGTCCTATTACTGTTGATTTTATAAACTCAACAATTTCTACTACACTGTCAGAAAAACAACAACAATTTATGATAGATGAAACAAAAAAATTTGATTGGGTTTGGAGACATGAACTTTATGCACTATTAAATGATTTGTTAGAATCTAATAATTATAAAAATCCTGTTTCATATGACACACATCACTCATCGATTGTTAAAAATAAAAACATACGATTGAAGCACACCAGTGACATAAATGTCCTTAAAGAAGACCATAAAGAATCTTTAATAAATACATACATAACTTTTTTACCAAAGTATGTAAGAACTTTTAAGAATTTACATGTTGTTGATTCTGATAACTTAGATAAAGATTCTACCATATTCTGGCAAAAAATAAAAAAAATAGTACCAAAATTGGACACTGATAAAGCGATTGGCATAACGAATCGTTGGATAGAAAATAATAATAAATTAGGACAGCCAAATGAATGATGATGGATTAAAATATGAGGAAATTGATACTGATAATAAATTTGACTTGTCAGTATTTAGAACATCTGAACAGAGAATTGATATGGTTCAAGATCCAGAGTGTCCCAAGGATGTGTTAGAGAGCGTTGTTGAACATGATTTAGATAAGTCAGTTGTTTTAGGAACATTAATTGCCACACATATAGATGACAAATTGATTAAATCTATATCGGTTAAATTTGATTACACTGTAGATGAACTACATGCTATGCGATCAGTGATGATTGCGAAGAAAGATGATGGAAGAAGAAAGTCATTCTGTGCAGTGCCATGGAATCATGTTAGTACAAATGCAAATGGCACAGTCAGAATGTGTTGTCAGATGATTAATAATCAAGGCTTTGATGGTGAAGAGGCATATGGCACTGTCTTTAAAGATGACGGCACTGCGCTTACGACAACTGATAACATATCGGAACATAGAAATTCCACAGCATGGAAAAAGTTAAGAAAAGAAATGCTTAGTGGGCAACGTTCGGAGATATGCAAGTTATGTTGGGATGAGGAAGATAATGGTATCGGTAGTAGACGAACTTGGACCAATCAAGCATTTAATCAAACTTTTGATAATGCAATTTTGAATACTGCAGAAGATGGTTCTATAAATCATGAAGATTTTCCTATTGAACATTGGGATCTAAGATTTGGTAATAAGTGTAACTTAGCATGCCGTAGTTGTGGACCAACAGATAGTAATTTATGGTATAAAGATTGGGAGAAGTTTACAGGTAAGAATACATTTTTTAATCGTGGAATAGGAGATGTTACTATTGAAACAGATGAAAACGGTTCTGCAATTGTTAAAGATTCTCCATTTGAATGGTTTGACAAAACTGACTTAGTTTCAAATATAAAAAATGAAATTTCAAATATAAAAAGATTTTATTTTACTGGCGGAGAACCTACTATAAATCATACACATAGAGAGTTACTGCAGTATACGATAGATAATGGATATGCCAAAGATTTAATTTTAGACTACAATACTAATATGGCTGGTGTACCAGGTGCTATATTTAAACAGTGGAAGAAATTTAAGGAAGTTAATTTGGGAATGAGCATTGATGGTATATATGAACATTTTGAGTATATCAGATATCCTGGAAAATGGAATACTGCTTATAAGAATATGAAACGTATTGACAATAATGAATTTACAAATCTTAAAGCAAGCGTAACAATGACAGTCAGTATTATGAATGTGTTACATTTGTTAGATATGCAATGGTGGATGCGTGAACAAAACTGGAATACCATCGATAGTAATATCATTGTTCATAACTTATATGGACCAGATTATTTAAACACTCAAAATATTCCTAAATCAATGAAATCATATATCACAAATCGTTATCGTAAATTTTATGTTGATATTAGAAAGAAATGGCCGGATGATAACGCATGGTTAAGTCTTACAGAGACCCGTCTTGAAGCAGTATTAACACATATGAATTCAGTAGAAGATGACCCATCACAATGGAAAACATTTTTCGCTTCAGGAAAGAAATTAGATGAAATAAGAAAAGAAAATTGGAAAGAAAGTTTGGAAGATATATATAAAATGGTTCAGTTTTGTACTGCTAAGGAAATGAGGAAAAAAGATGTCAAATTGGCAACAACAGGTAAAAGATAATAAACACTTTTGTGTGCTGCCATTTACGCATATGCATTTGAGTACAGATAACGCTGCAAAATTATGCTGTGTTGCCGACTGGAGAGAAAGTTTATTTGAAGATTTAACTGATAAAACATTTGAAGAAATTTGGAATAGTCCTGCATATCAAAAAATTAGACAAGATATGATTGATGGAAAACCAATTAAGGCATGTCATATGTGCTATGCATTAGATGAAAAAGGAGGCGGCAGTGATAGATGGGCACATAATAATTACTTTAAAGCGCCAACGCATGATTGGGATATTTCAGTAGAGACTGGTAATACAACAGAAAAACCATTGTGGTTAGATTTGCGTCCTGGTAGATTTTGTAATCTAGGATGTAGAATGTGCTTTGTTGCAGTTAGTAGTACGTTTGCAGATGAACACAAAAAGCATCCAGAATTAGAAGAAGTAACTGGCGAAAGTTGGTTTGAATTACAAGAGTGGATTAATAATCCAACTATGTATGAAAGTTTACAAGCACTTATTCCTCATATAAAAACCATAAAGTTGGCAGGCGGCGAACCATTATTCATGCCTGGTGTTATTAAATTTCTTAAATGGTGCGTTGATTCTGGTAATACACATTTACATTTAGATATAACAACCAATGGTACCAGAGGAAAAGGTAAAGTAATTAACTGGTTAGAAAAGTTTGATAGTGTTGATATTCAATATAGCATTGATGGCATAGGATATACAAATGATTATATACGTCATCCGAGCGAGTGGAATACTATTGAAACTAATTATCATATGTACAGGAATATTAGTAGTGTAAGCACAGTAAATATATTGAGTACAGTTCAAGCCTATAATGTTTTTGATTTACCTAATATTATTGACTTTTGGAAAGAACATGAAGAACATAGCAATAATATATTAGTTTTTAATCATGTGAATTGGCCAGAAGATATGAGCATAGACATAATTCCACACGATGATAGAATGAAAATTGCTGATCAGATCGAACAGCGAGTTGAAACCCTACCTGAGTATAGAAAAACACAATGCAGAATGGATGCAACGGTATTCAGACTTCGGAGTAAATTTGATGACCTAGATGCCCGTAGACTTAACTGGGCAAAACGAACAGTTAAATATGATCAGATACGTAATCAAGATATAGGATTGGTACATCCTAAATTAGCGGAGTATAGAGACCAATGGCTAAAAATAAAGATATAATCTTTGAAAGCGAAGATCGTGATGAGGTTATTAAAAAACTTATTGAGCAAGATCGAATAGATCATGCTGAAAGTCATCTGGGTGATACTGAAAGAATACCAGTAGTACAAAATAAAGTACACCCACGAGGATATAATTATTACACTGAAGTAAACCCATATGAAAGTAATGATGGAATTTCCATGATTATTGCACCAGCATGGGGAATTATTTTTCCTCCATATAATATTGCAAGACTCAGTGGTTTACTTAGACATTATGGATATCGTGTCAATGTCTATGACTTAAACGTTGAGTGCTATCATTATTGTAAAGAAAATCATGATAAAGATTATTGGGAAAGTAGGTATTATTTCGCATGGGAGCGCCCTGTTTATGATGATGAAGTTTTTCCAATTATTAAACCTAAATTAGATGAATGCATTGATAGAATTATTGAACAAGGCGATGACATAGTTGGATTTAGTGTATACTTGACCAACCTGTTGAGTACAATGTACATGATTGAAAAAATTAAAGAACGCAGTCCATCAACTAAGATTGTAGTAGGTGGACCAGAAGCGTTTAATGATTGGTTTGAGGATCTAATTTATTCAACACTTGATTTTAAATCCGGAATTATTGATTATCGTGTTACGGGCGAAGGTGAACAAGAACTATTAACATTATTAGAAAACTATAAAGAACTTCCAATGAATAAAGAGATGGTTACATTTGGTGGTTTTCAGAGTAAACTAGATTTAAATCAATTGCCATTTCCAGATTACAGTGATTATGACTTAAATCTATATCAACATCCGGAAGGAGCAAGTATTGAGACTAGCAGAGGCTGTGTTGCTAAGTGCAGTTTCTGTGCTGAAACCTGGTTTTGGAAATATAGATTTAGAACAAGTGATCGTGTCATTGATGAAATGCAATATCAAATAGATACATATGGTACTCGTCGGTTCTGGTTTGTAGACAGTCTTGCGAATGGTGCATTTAAAGAATTCAAAAATCTCGTAAACATGATTGTAGATAAAAAACTTGATATCAGGTGGAATAGTTACGCACGTTGTGATGGACGGATGGATTTAGAACTATTTCAGAAGATTGCTGATAGTGGATGTATGAGTCTAAGTTTCGGAGTCGAAAGTGGCAGTGAAAAAGTTTTAGACGATATGAAGAAAAAGGTAAAAGTTTGGGAAATTGAAAATAATCTACGTGATGGTGCTAAAGTTGGTATGAAGAATCACGTTAACTGGGTTGTAGGATTTCCTACTGAAGGTCCAGCCGAATTTCTGCATAGTTTACATGTTTTACATAACACAAGAAAATGGATGTTTGCAATTAGTCCTGGAATGACATGCGGAGATGCGCCATTTAGTGACCTGAATGTTAATTGGGCAGATTATAAATTACAATGGATAGACAAACCATGGGATAATACATTTATGAGTAATTGGTATACAGAAGATTATGCTAATACTATTTTACATAGATTTATTAGATTAAAGTTTATGCAGATTTGGTTATATCTTGCTGTGAATATCGCAGATGGAACAGTAAAAAATGCACAGTATCGACCTGGTCTAACACAATTTTTTGATTTTAAACAATTAACCAATGATGATTTTGTAGATTATGTTCCACAAGAAACTGGACAATCATTTGACTATTTCAGCGGCGACACTGAGAAATTACAATTTAGTGCAAGTTTAGCAAATGAATATTTGCCATTTGCTTGGATTCTATATAAAACATATGGTGCATTTGAATTAAATATGCATCATGATTTAGATGACGACCTGTCCGAGTTTGGAGGATTTATTGTAAGTCCATATTGGGGAACTATTAATATGCGGGTTGATGAAAATGAACAACTTACTTTTAAAGTTGAGCATAGATTTAAACATGAAACTACTAGAGAGGATCCAAGAGTATTAAACGATGAAGTGCGTCGGCAAGATATGAGTTTTGATACACAAGTATATACATTGGAATGTAATATAAATGATTTTAATGGAATCGTAAAAAAATGACAACACCAAAGTGGATTAACATAAAATTTAAAAATCATTTGTCTGTTAAAATTGAACTTCTACAAAATGAATTTGTGGACTCTTGGTATCGTGCTTTTATTAATAATCGGCATATTGCCAGATGGACAAGAGACCATGCAATATTGTTACAGCAAGGTGACCATTCTCCCAATTATACTGAACATGCTAAGATGATCGTTGACCAAATCAATACAGCAATACGTACCATAGAAAAAATTTCAGGCAGAAAATGGATAGGGTATGCTTACATTGGTATGTCATGGGAAACGACTAATTATTTACATCGTGGATTTACAACAAGCATGATTACGAAATATAAAACTCCGTATTTAAGTAAAAAGTTACAAAAAGATATCTTCGATATGAAGAAAAATGGAGTAACACATTATGAAATATCTGATTTTATTCTAAATCATCCAACACTTGAAGATTTTTATCAATTATCGGATGATAAAAATGATGAATTTTTTAATGCGTTAGAGAAAATAAATTCATATATACATTTTTACGAATCTGCATATCTACGTTCTTCCAGAGCAAATGAACTTGATAGAAACAATGGTTGTTTAGTATTTGATATTGATGGCAAAACGGTAGATGGCGGATGGCATGAGAAATTTTATGAAGAAATGGTGCAACCAGACTTCTCACAATTTGCATTTCAAGGTTCTGAATATAACGTGTATGCTCTTAAAAAGATTTTAGGAAAAGATTATCTAACTGCATATTTTCAATTTGATGATCCTACTGCTTGGGATATTAGTAATATGATGATAATTGATGGAACATTTGAAATAGACTATAATGATAATTATAATTATCTCTATAATAGTACTGGATTTAATCATTGGATTGAACATTTTGAGTTACAAAACAGAAACATATTCAATAACTACCAGATAGGAAAAGTCGTAAATCAAGAATTTTTAACTACTATTAAAAGTATGCAACCAACGAATATTGTCAATAATAATATTGAAACGGTGAGTCGTATGTCGGAAACGCATTATTTGGGTGATAATTGGGATATTATATCAATTGAATCTGAAGATGGTATTATTTTTTAAGAAAAGAAAGAACACAATGATAAAGCATTATGACGATACTTGGCAGTTTTATATAAGACAACTTCAATATACTAGCCGTCGTGGTGATTATATGCCATACTTTATGAATACAAGTTTATATAACTTCATTGAAAGTTGCGATAATAATATCTTAGATATTGGATGTGGTGAAAATAATTTAAAATTATTTTATCCTAATATATATGGTGTAGATCGAACACTGGAAGCAGATACATTTGCATATATAGATGATAAAGCATTTGAAGACTTGCAAAAATTTAATTATGGAATCGCTGTGAACAGTTTGCATTTTGGAAACATACATGAAAATCTAGAACGTGCACTATCCAAGTGTGATAAAATGTGGATAAGTTTCAATGAAAATCAGCCCATTGATGAATGGAAAAAAATTGAAACCTGGAAACAATATGGTGATGTAGAATACTTTTGGCATGGACAAAAAGAAACCACCCGAGAAGAAATATACACACATCTAGCAAATGATCAATTATACTGGTATCTTGCTAAACTAAATAACAGAACTATTGATCAAGATGTAGAAATTGTATATCATAATACAGTGCATCGTGATCCGTTTTTTGGTGTTGTTAGAGTGATAATTAAATGAATGATTCAAAACTAATATTCTTTACAGGTGTACCTGGATCTCGGTGGAGTGGCATTGCCAGAGAGATAAAACAAGATCCTAAATATGACACTAGTGATAGAGCACCTCACAGAGTTTATAAACATAATGATTTTTCTGGTCACTGTGAGAGTTACTTTGGTACAGGAATGGAGTTTCCGGTGGATCTTAGTATAGAAAACTTATTAGCACCGTTTAATAGTACAGGTATTAAGTTATTAATGAGTCACGAATGGCCCTATTATTTTGATCAGATAATCGAACAATATCCACATGCTGATATACAATTAGTATACAGACCAAATGATGCGAGTTTAAAGTGGTGGCTAGAAGCAGGTGGGTTTAATATAACTTATCCTAACTATGAATGGTATGTTGATGTTGACGGCATGAAGAAAGAAATTAAACAACAGAATAAATTAATACTTGACTTTGCACAGAAACATATGTTACAATGGAATCAACACGTAGAGCATAGTGATATATTCGTGACAACATATATAAATGGTTTGAACAATTAAATGAACTTTAAAATATTAACTGAATTAGATAGAATTTTAAAAAGTAATCCTCGATTGCGTCTAGATACACATACATTTTGTCAGGTAATTAATGGCGTGTTCAACATAGAACTGTCGCAAATTGAAGATACAGAAATTTATGCATTATCAGAACAGATTGACAGAGAAGTATTATGTAATTATTTTAGTAAAGTTTGGCAACCTGAAACAAAGAAGTTTAAGTATAGTGGTCTTGCAATTATTGATGAAGTCAATAGTATGAGTCCAGAACATGTCATTGATATTGGATGTGGATATAATGAGTTTAAAGGAAAGATTAAAAACTTAGTTGGTATTGATCCATATAATGATAGAGCGGATATTAATATTCATACACTGGATTACAAGACAGATCAAAAATATGATGTTGCTATTTGTTTAGGTAGTATTAATTTCGGTAGTAGTGATAAGATATTGAAAGAACTTGAAAGTGTAGTAGAAATAGTTAGAACTGGTGGTTTCTTATATTTCAGAGTTAATCCAGGCATACAACATGATAAACCAGAGGCTAAATGGATTAACTTTTATGACTGGGATCCTATTTTTATATCTAATGCTGCAAAATATCTTAACTGTGATGTCTTAACATTGCGCCAAGACGATAACGATAGATTTTATTTCGTATTACGTAAAAAATAATTATATACGTATATAAAAGATAAATAAAAGTAATACGGATTCGTATTATTATCATGTATTGTAGAGTTACAACAGCATGTCTTAAATCTAATAAAAACAATTTTAAAGGATAAGACTATGGATGTAATCCTACAGTTCTTGGGGGAGCACGCCCAATATTTTCTCATACTAATGGCAGGTGTCGCTTACGGATTTTTCGTGGGCTTGATTCCTGTTGCCGGAGCAACAACCGGTCTAATTGCTATTTACTCATTCGTGACATATTTTCAAGATCCATATATGCTAGTTGTATTCACAACAGCAGTTGTTGTTACGAGTAGTATAGGTGATAGTTTCTGTGGAATCGTAATGAACATACCAGGTGCCGGTGGTGCCGCTGCAACTATGGTAGATGGATTTCCAATGTCACGTAGGGGCGAAGCAGCAAGGGCATTGAGTGCTGCAATTTCAACATCATGGCTTAATGGTCTTATATGGGGACTTGCAGTATTCTTATTCTTGCCATGGTATACAAAAATTGTACTATATTTTGGTACCGCAGAAATGTTTTCGTTCTTGATATTTGCTATGACATGTGTTATTTTTGTTTCTAGTAAGTACTGGTTCAGAGGTTTGATTGCACTTATACTTGGCATTCTTGTTGGACGTATTGGTATGGATCCCCAAACAGCCGCAGACAGATGGACATTTGATTGGGAGTATCTAGGAGCAGGAGTACAAATTATTCCTGTAATGGCTGGACTTTTGGCGTTCCCAGAACTATTAAGTGCATACAGAATGAAAGCACAAAAAATTACATTAACTAATCAAGTTATTAAAGGTCAGTTAATAGAAGGCATCAAAGATACTTGGAAATGGAAATGGGATGGATTGCGTGGCGGTCTTATCGGTGGATTTGTTGGACTTGTTCCAGGTATAGGTGGAAATATAGCAGACTGGTTTGCTTACAGCCAAACAGTTGCAGTTTCAAAAAAAGGCACAGAAGACGATGAAATACCAGTTGGCAAAGGACATGTTAGAGGCGTTATAGGTTGTGAAGGTGCGAATAATGCACAAAAAGCAACATCGTATGTTCCAACTGTATTGTTCGGAATACCAGGAGCACCGTTTGAAGTTATCGTAATGGGACTATTAATGTATGTTGGACTAGAATTAGGCACACCTAGTGTACTAGAAGACCAGCGTTTCTTTGATGTTTTATTAAGCAGTTACTTGTGGAGTCTTATGATTATATTACCTATTTCATATGCATTTATCAAATATGCGGTTTATATTACAAGTATTCCATTTAAATATTATTTTTGGCCTATTCTCGCTTCATTGATATGGAGTAGCACACAATATACAGGTTATATCGACGATTATATTATGTTGGCAATTTGTATGATGTTAGGATTAGGCATGAAGTATTTTAAATTTAGTCGGGTGAGTTTCTTGATTGGATTTATTTTAAGTTACAGATTAGAAACAACTTATGTTCAGTTTACATCATTTGGCTATGGATGGGAAGAATTATTATTCAGACCAATGCCTGCAGTGTTTATCTCATTGACAGTAGTTGCAGCAATTTGGGGCTTATTTTTCAACAAAGCAAAAATTGATTTTGTATAAAAAACGATCATCTAAAAATTATAGGAGAAAAAAAGATGAAAATTAAAAATATTATTGTTAGTGCAATTGCAGGAACAATGCTATTAGCATCAACTGTATCGGCGGATATTACAGTCGTTAACCCTCAAAAACCTGGCGGTGGTACCACTGTATGGACTGAGATCATTATGAAAGAACTAGAGAAACATTTGGGTGAGCGTATTACAATTCGAAATATTCCAGGCGCCCGAGATATTCCAGGTATCAATAAATTCCATAATGAACTAAGATTTGATGAAAATACAATTGTTGTGACACATGGTGGCAATGGTGTATCATTTCTACAAGAGAATGTGGACTACGATTATGCAGAGTATGACTCAATCGGTCTTATGAACTTGAACATTATTATGGGTAAAGTTAAAGGCGCAGATATGGATAAACCAGTGTTTGCTGGTACGTCAGGTGCTGTTCCAGAAGCATTTGCAATCGCAATGATGATTTGTGGACCAGATAAATCACTTGATGAATATATTGAATGTTTCGGTGAAAACGTAACTTGGGTACAAGGTATGTCAGGTGGCGAAAGACGTTTAGCATTTAAGCGTGGCGACTTAACAGGTTCACGTGAAAATCCGGCAACTTATCAAAAACATATTGCACCAGATGAAAATGCAGAACTATGGTTTCACCACGGTTTATTAGATCCTACAACAGGCAAGCATATTGACGACCCGAACTTTCCAGGTGCACAATTTGAAATTCAGTTTAAAGAACGTTATGGTGTTGAACCATCAGGTGAGTTCTATAATGCATACGTATTAGTTAAGTCATTTCGTGATGGTCTACAGAAAGCAATTTGGGTAAACAAAGGTAACCCAGAGTTGCGTGACCGTTTAGTTGTTGCTATGAATAAAATGACTAATGATCCAGAATCAATGGCTGCGATTGAAGCAAAGAATGGTAAGTATGAATGGTTCATCGGTGAGCGTGGCAATCAGATGCGTGATACGTTGATGACATTTATCACAGAAGATGCATTACGTACCCTAGTTCGTTTTAATAAAGAAGCACTGGGTCTGAATTCAGTATTGAAAGAAAACTTATTTCCTACAGAATAAAAATAAATAAACGTAGTGGAGGGATATTCCCTCCACTAATTTACAAGGAGAAAGTAATGCAAAGCAATTGGGAAAAAACATCGCCAAGAAACAATTATCATTATGATCCATTTAAGCATGATCCAGCATACGATGGCATGCGATATATCGGCAAATTTGAAGGTGATTGGCAAGAAGCATTAGAACGTACTATTGCAAAAAGTAATGACATTACTTGGAGAACACGTAATCCAATTGACAGTCCGAACGGTAGCGAAGATATTGAAGCAGAAGAATTAGACTTGATACAGACTGGTGCTCCTGCCGATTTGGTACTAACTAAGTTAGATTATCAGATAGAACCAATATTTCAATCAATGACTGATGCATTACATCTATTACCAGGTGATGATAGAGATGTACAACGCCGAGTCCATGTACAAATGCCGGGTCAAGTATGGAACTTACATGTAGACAAATTAGAAAAATGGAATAAAAAAGAGCCTACAACAGTTTATCGTTTTATGATTATGTTAGGTGATTGGGAACCTGGACACTTTTTACAATATGGTAATGTTGTTCATACAGGATATCGTGCCGGGGAGATTTACAGTTTTGATTGGTTTAACTCTCCTCATTGTACTGCAAATGCAGGACGCACCCCACGTTCTACATTATTAGTCACGGGTGTAGCAACCCCAGAAATGCATAGATTATTCAGTACATACGACTTAAAGATAGATGTATGAAGCAACTAGTCATAGCAGTAGGACCACAAGGCAGTGGTAATCATTTGTATGCAAAGATATTTGGTAGTAATAAAAACGTTTTTGCTTGGAAAACACTACAACATAAATATTGGGAAGGTCATGACATGGAACCCTTTGCAGATTGTTGGGAAAATGCAGAACTATTACTAGACTTTGATACCACAACACACGACTATTATTACACCAGTATGGGCGCACCATATATATTTGATGGCGAAACAAAGATACCAGATTTTAAAAACTTTCACCATTATGCGACACAGAAATTTGATACTGTAACTTATATGATTATTGGTAGAGACCGTAATATATTAGAACATCAACAAACTAGAGTTCGTGGTCACCACACTACTCCTAGATTTTTAGAACAATTAGATTTTTTCATGGATAAGAAACATATATTTGTAAGTCAAGAATTATTATATCTTTATGGTATAAAATATGTAAATAGTATTGAACAACAATTACACATACCAAAGAATATTAATATAGCAGAAATAGAAAAAATACTTGTTCAGGACAAGAATAAGAAGTATATGAATTATATAGAATACACTGAACTAGATGATTTAATAAAACTAGCAAGTAGTAAAAGAGGCGCGTTATAGATTGATTACTTATATTAAATATGGCAGTGCAATCATAATACTTGCCGCAATGCTATTTCACGTGCAAGGATGGACACCATGGAATAGTTTTCTACAGATGTTGGGTGCATCTGGTTGGATATATGTAGGCTGGAAACAAAATGAGAAAGCACTTATACTAAATTTTTTACCACAGTTTTTTATTATAATACCTGGATTAGTATGGATATATTACTTATAATATTTTTACATAATTCAACCTGGTCTCCTTGATATCTGAATTGCCCCAAACTGTGCTACAATCTTTGACTTTTGCAGTAATACTAAAAACACCTGTCATTTCTGATAATTCATCTTTTGTAGTAAAGAATGAAACACGATTACCGTCTGGTGTTATAGCATTAACATTCCATCCGGCCCAAGCAGTTGCCTGACGTTTAGAAATAATCTCAATGTCTATGGTAACTTTATCGCCTTCACTTCCAATGTATTCAGAACCAACTGAACGTTCTTCTAATTTCTTTTTATTAGCATCACGTTTTACATATTCTGGAATGTAAGCAACAACACCAATGTGATAGCGAACATTGAGATTATCATCATTCTCTGCTAGAAATTCATGTATACTGGTTTCAAAATCGTTCATATTATCACCGAGAACTTTGAACATAAAATCCATTTCGAGACCTTTAATCATGTCGTGTGCTTCTATCATGACATCCATAGTGATAAGAGAATTGTTCTCTGCCAAAATTTCCATGACATTGCGGTTCGCTTCTTTAACTTTTGCGAAGCGTTGAAACGTTTCATCAAGTTCGGGATCATAGATATCAACAAAGTCAGACTTGCCGCCACGTTTAACGTATTCGCCGTTAATCTTTTGTGCCATGATAGCAAGAGCAACTAACTGAACTTTTGATATAGACTGTTTTCCGTAAAGTTTTTCATTTACGAAATCGATATTACGTGTGGTATCTACGAAGTCGTGTGCATTCATAATGTTCATATCAGTTCATCTCGTTATGTTTTTGGTTCGAATTCAGACTAGTTTTTCTACTTGGTAACTACTTCATAACTACGAACTTGAGCCCATTCGCCACTATTACTAAGACTAGAGTGCAATGCCCGTGCATTATCATATGTTAAGCCACTGACGTGAAAACTATCTGCATTTTCACCAAAGTTTTTTGCTGTTACTGACCACATAATATTCTCCTTAACTGTATTTTTCTACGTGTACTACAAACCCAACTTGACGATTGGGATCGCTAACATCATGCCCGCTATCGTGTACGAATGGGCCACGAATGTGAGTGTCACGATCTGGCCGCCCAGTTTCTTTTGTATTGAAACCTTCAATATACGAAAGAGCCTCTTCTTTTGTTTCGAAGAAATAACTGTTTTTCTTATGCATGACTATTTCCTATCTAACTTATACATTCTTTATAAAGTGATTCGTCTATAATGTCAACCCTTTTCTCAAGATAAATAACTACGAATATAATAAAAAAGGATATATTAAATATGTTATATGCAAATGGATGTAGTTTTACATACGGCACTGGACTAGCAAATAAAGAAAATGCTTGGCCGTATGAATTAGCGGAACTATTAGGATTTGATAGAAAACAAACACAAACCGAGGCAGATAGAGGCGTTTCTAATTTCTATATTGTTCGTACAGCAATTAAAACAATAAGTGATATGCTTGCTAATGGTGAACGTCCGTTTGTTGCAATTGGATTAACAACTCCAAATAGAAAAGAACATTTTATTGAAGATAAAAACTTATTGATACACAATATACCTGCAATTGAATATCATGGTAATATAAGACTAGATGCTAGTACAAATGATGATTTGAAGAAACTGAATGCATTATATATGAAACATTTCTGGTCACCTGTATACGACTTTCACCAATATCTTATTAATGTTATTACACTGCAGAACTTTTTAAAAAATGCAGAACTAGAATATGTGCTATTTAATTCTTTAAATCTAACACCTAATCTTATTGATCCCACCAGATTTTCTGAAATATGTACTACATATGAGATGGAGAATGTTATGAAACAAATTGATATGCAGCATCTTTATGAGGAACAAACATTTTTTACTTACATGTATGATAAAGAACTATATTATAATATAGAGGGCGATGAAAAATTTCTACATCCTAATGAGATAGCACATAAAGATTGGGCTAACATTATATTCGATGATATTAAACGAACACGTGAAGGCAATGGATAATGTATATATATTGCATATCTGATGGAAAAGATTTATGTAAGTTTGGTTTCAGTAATAATCCAGAAAAAAGATTGAAGACATTACAAACAGGAAATCCTAACAAACTTCAACTAATTGATACTATCTTAGTAGAAGAAAAAGAAGTTAGAAATTTAGAAAAAACATTACATAAGGAATATGCACACAAAAGAGTTAAGGGAGAATGGTTTAACGCTACTCCGGAAGATGGCAAAGTTATGCTAGGATGGTTTGAAATACATTACGTTAATTGAGAATGATAATATGGGAATTAAGAATATTTTTGAAATATTAGATGCCTGGCATACTGAACGTAAGAAGCACGATGACAAAACGTTCAAACAGTGGCTCAAACATGTGGGCGGGTTATGGACATCTAAAGAAGAATGGAAAAAAATAGGCAGATGGGAAACTTGGCGACCAGCAGTTAAAGATACCGGAAAAGGTATAGGTAAAATGTTCATAGTAAAAGTTTTTACTGTAATAATATTAATAACACTGGTAAATATGGGAATATTTTAAAAATGAAAAAAATATGGCAAATAATAATATATCCGTATACACGATATAAAGATAAAAAGAAATTAAAAAAACGACTAGAAGAACTTCGTAAGCGTGATCCATTTATTTACAAATGATTATACTAGGAATATCAGGTGCGTTAAACCATGATGCTGCGGTCAGCGTCATTTGTGATGGTAAAATTCTTTTTGCCAGTCATAGTGAACGCTATTCTAAAATAAAAAATGACCCTAACTTGAATGCAGAAATAATTCAAGAAGCCTTATCATATGGTAAGCCTGATGTAATAGCGTGGTATGAGAAGCCACTTATTAAAAAATGGAGACAGTTGATTGCAGGACAATATTCACTTGCATTTGATTTAAAAGAATTGCCAGGTAATTATTTAAAAAACTTTGAACAATTAAAAGATATTCCTATAGTATATCAATCACACCATTATACACATGCTGCAAGTGGATATTTTACAAGTCCATTCAATGATGCGGCTATTCTCGTGATAGATAGCATAGGTGAATTGGAAACATTAAGCATATGGCGTGGCAAAAATGATAATCTTGTGCAATATTATTCACAAGCATATCCAGCCAGTGTCGGATTATTCTATAGTGCAATGACTGATAGACTAGGATTAAAACCGCAGGAAGATGAATATATTCTTATGGGTATGGCAGCGTATGGCGATATTAATAGAGAAGTTAATAATAAAACTATAATTCAACATATGTATGATGAATTTGGAATAGTATTAAATGATCATAGTAGTAAATTTTACCATGTGGTCAACCTAAAAAAGAATCTGCATCGTGGGTGTAAAGATTTTTTACCTGAATTAATAACTGAACAAGATCATTATGATATTGCTGCAGCGACACAAGAAATATACACACAAATGTTATCTGTAATTATAGATGATATTAAAAAGATGGCATTCAGTACTAACTTAGTATTGATGGGTGGGTGTGCTCTTAATTGTAGTGCGAATAGTTTAATAACCGAACGATTTAAAAATATTTGGATAATGCCAAATCCAGGTGATGCTGGTAGTTGTATCGGCGCTTCACAAAAATTCTTCGATGCAAGAATTAAATGGGAAACTCCTTATCTAGGACATAATATAGAAGGTAGTTATCCAGTAGAGAAAGCATTAGATGCATTACTTAATGGTGACATTATTGGCATTGCAAATGGTCGTGCAGAGTTTGGTCCACGTGCATTAGGTAATCGTACTCTAACTGCTGATCCACGCGGAGATACAATTAAGGACAGAATGAATGAAATCAAACGTAGGCAAAAGTTTAGACCATTCGCACCTATGATACTAGAAGAAGATGTACACGATTACTTCATTATGCCAGAAAACATTAATAGTTCACCTTATATGCAATTTGTTGCTAAGTGTAAGTATCCGCTTGATTTCCCTGCAATCATACACGCAGACGGGACCTCACGGGTACAGACCGTTAACAATGAACAGCATCCAGGGTTATATACATTGTTGTCTAAGTTTAAAGAAAAGACTGGTTGTCCTATGCTTGTGAATACATCATTAAATATTAAAGGTCAACCAATTGTCAATGATTTAAATGATGTATATGAGTTTGAGAGATGCCACGACATTAAAGTCTTGACATCGGATGATTAATATGATAATATTAATATAACTGAATAAGGATATAGATGCCATACGATTGTTTTTTCATGACTCAGGAGCTGTCAATTAATGATATTGACAGATTTAAAATGGTGAGGAATCGAATGCCTCATGTCAAATTGATAAGATTGAGCGAGCCATATGATTTAGAGTATGTATATTCTAAGATTTCTATGTTGGCGAATACAGAATATTATTGGATCATTGATCCTGATATTGTAATAGATCCTGCCTTTGACTGGAATTTTAAACCTGATAAGTGGGATAATCAGATACCTCATTTATGGAATAATGATATGAGATTGTGGAGAAATGATACGTTAGATGGTATTAAATTACTACATAGGACACACAATACTTCTGACATCGAGTCTGCCTTATATAGACTAAAAGGCAAATATAAAGAACATAATGAATATATATTTACATATGACATGGAAGATTTGTTATATGATATTGTTTATATTAGTTATAAAGAAATTTTTGCAGATGATAATTATAATAACCTTCTGAAGAGATTTCCACATGCCAAGCGAATTGATGGTGTTAAAGGAATATTTGAAGCACATAAAAAGGCGGCTGAATTAGCGGAAACAAGTATGTTTTATGTGGTAGATGCTGATGCTATAATAACTCCAGAGTTTAAATTTGATTATTTTGCACCAAGATGGGATGAAGAAACTGTACATGTTTGGCATTCACGTAATCCTATTAATGACTTGGAATATGGTTATGGAGGTGTAAAATTACTTCCTACAGATTTATTGAGAAATGCCACAAAATGGAATATAGATTTCACAACTAGCATTTCAGATAGTTTCAAATTGATGCCAGAAGTTTCAAATATTACAATGTTTAATACTGATGCTTTTAATACATGGAAGAGTGCGTTCAGAGAATGTACAAAATTGAGTAGTAAGATTATTAAAGAACAGATAGACAGTGATACAGAGAAACGTCTGAATGTTTGGTGTGATTCAACCATTAGCAACTCTAAACTATATGGTGAATATGCACATGACGGTGCAATAGCGGGCAGAGAATACGGATTAAATAATAAAGATAATCAAGAAAATTTAAATATGATAAATGATTTTACATGGTTAAAAGAAAGGTTTAATGAATACTATGAGTGATATTTCAGTAACAAAACGTTCTAGGCGAAAAGAAAAAACTATTGAAAGTAATGAAGACTTGTATAATCAAATTGCAACAGGATCCAATTCATCTTTATTAATTGAAGATGAAAATGAAGAAGTCGATGATTCATCATTTTTTTCAGTAGTAGAAGAAATTGCACATGATTTTGAACTTCCTAAATTAGAAACATATAATTATACTCTTATGCATAATACATTTGGCAATGAAAACATTCCACAGCAGTTAGGAAATTATGTATCTGCTATGAATTTTATGTCTTATTATTCAAACATAGATACTGGTAATGGTGATTCTAAAATCTTAGATCGATTGAAAGACGTTCTATATAATTTTCCAAACTTTGATATCGGTGAATTCTCAACTGCCGAAAATGGAAAAATTATTTCCTGGATAACTTCATCAATGGTTAATTCTTATAATAATAAATATCTCGGTACTATATATATTTTAGGAGGTGAAATTGGATTACTAGCAGCATCAATATTAGACACTAAATTGAAATTTGAAAATATTAGATCATTTGATATAAATGGTACAGGTCAGTTTATCGCAGACTATATGATGCAAGACGAATTATTAAATAATTGGAAATTTAAGGCAACCACCCAGGATATTTATAATTTAAACTATGAAACTAATGCGTTTTCAGCAATATTACCTGATGGTACTACTAGTGATCCATTTAATGAAGTTCCAGGATTAATAATTAATCATAATATAAGTTACTTGGACGATTATGAATCATGGTGGAAAATGGTTCCTACGACCCGGCATGTGGTACTGGTAGGAAGAGATGGAGATGTTCCTAGACCATTTAAAAGTTCTGTAGCGTTCAATCGTAAATTTATATTAACTGAAGAGATATACAGTGGTGTATTACGAATTAATAATGTAAATTATTTTATGAAAATTGGTATTAAGTAAATGCTTCCTACATTTGAATTATTAGACAGATTTGAATTATTGTATCCTACAAACACCAAGTTAGCAGACTTGCGTAGAGCGTACATTGATCAAGATATCAGCAGTATTTTTAGACTGATGCCTAATAATGTCTTGGGAGATATTGAAGAATTACGTAAAGCAGTATTAGAACAAAATTTGCATAGTCTATTTCGTTTAGTCAATGATGAGGATTTGCGCAGACTAGTCTTAGAGGATAATACTTGGAAGTTATGGCCTATACTAGAACGCTATGTAGACACACAGTTTACAGCAGCGTTTAAAAATTTTTTCGTAAATGATACAAAAATATGGAATGATTGTTTTAGTAGAGGACAATTGAAAAGCAAACTTTGGATTGTAAAAGAATTAAAGAAATTAAACTTAGATTTAGGTACAGTATTTCTATGTGCCGGGTGGTATGCTACACTTGCTACAATGTTATTTGAGAGTAACATTAAAGTGGATAAAGTTAGGTCTTTCGATATTGATCCATCATGCGCTAAAATTGCTGAAGTTTTTAATAAACCCTGGGTAGTAAATGAATGGCAATTTAAAGCATCAACTAAAGATATTTTTGATATAAATTTTGCTAGTGAAACTTATACAACACATAGATCAGACGGCACTGCCTGCGAACAAGATGATATACCAGATACAATCATAAATACAAGTTGTGAACATATACAAAACTTTTCTGAATGGTATACTAAGATCCCTCAGGGAAAGATAGTAATTTTACAAAGTAATGATTATTATGAAATTGAAGAACACGTTAATTGTGTTGGAAGTATAGAAGAGTTTGCAGTAACGGCGCCTATGCAAAATATATTATATAGTGGCGAATTAGAACTTGATAAGTATACGAGATTTATGCTAATTGGATATAAGTAGATGTTATTTAAAAACAGTCAAGATGACTATAAGGGGATTTGGTAGACTTGTATAGATACGATAACATAAAACAAGTTCATTTAGAAATAACGCAACGTTGTCAAGCAGCGTGTCCTATGTGTGACCGAAATGAAAATGGCGGTGTTGATAATAGACATATTACAAATGCAGAACTATCAATAGACGATTGTAAAAAGATATTCTCTCCAGAGTTTATTGGACAATTAGATGCGATGTATATGTGTGGTAATCTTGGTGATCCTATTGTTGCTAAAGATACATTAGAAGTATTTAAATACTTTAGAGAACATAATCCAACAATGTGGCTAAGTATGAACACAAATGCTGGTGCAAAGAATACAGAATGGTGGGAAGAATTGGCTGGAGTTATCAATAATAAAGGTGCAGTAATCTTTAGTGTTGATGGTCTTCGTGATACAAATCATCTTTACAGACAAAATGTTGTTTGGGATAATGTAGAACGTAATATGAAAGCATTCATCTCTGCTGGTGGTAGAGCAAGATGGGACTTCCTGATATTCCAACACAATGAACATCAGGTTGCAGAAGCAGAAACACTTGCAATTGAATGGGGATGTGAAAAGTTTCAAAAGAAAAAATCTGGGAGATTTATAGTTGCAAGTGGAGAAACGTCTAAAGATACACACCAGGCACAAAACCGCAATGGAGAAAAGACTGCGGTAATCGCTAAACCTAAAAGTACTGACAACCAAAATATTGCTCTATTAAAGCAAAAAGAAATAGAAAAATCATATGGTAGTATGCGTGAATATTATGACAAATGTAATATATCGTGTAAGGCAGTTGAAAAGAATGAAATCTTTATAACAGCAGAAGGCCTATTGATGCCATGCTGTTGGACTGCGGGTCGTATGTATAAGTGGTGGCATAAAGATTATCGTGTAGAACAGATATGGGATCATATAGATGCTGCTGGCGGAAAAGACGGAATTAATGTTATTGAAATTAGCATAGAAGATGCAATGTCTGGTAATCTCTTAACTAGTATTACCGATAGTTGGGATAAAACTAGCATAAGTGATGGTAAACTGGGAGTATGCGCAATGAAATGCGGAACTGAGTTTGATCCGTTCAAGGAGCAATTTCGATGACAAAATATGAATATGATTATTTTGAACCTGTAAAAGAAAATGCAATAATTATTGATTGGGCAGCAGGAAACACTTGTAATTTCCAATGCTCTTACTGTGATCCAGCATGTTGGGACGGCGGAGTTCCCTGGCATGATTTTGATAATTGCATTAGGTTCATTGATTTTGTATGGGAAAACATATGTGTCCCTCAAAACAAAATAATGTTTTTTAATTTTCATGGCGGTGAACCTGCACTATGGCCTGAGGTGACGAAAGTTTGTGAATATATTAAAAATATAAATGAAAATAATATAATCCGATTATTAACTAACGGCACACGTAGTACAAAATGGTGGACAGATAAAGCGCATCTATTCGATTTACTTATTGTAAGTATACATGAGGGACAAACCAAAAAAGAAAAGATTGTTGAAAAATTTAATCAAGTCCAAAAATCAGGTATAAATATATCGTTGCATGTTATGATGGATATTGCGCAATTTGATGGGTGTGTTGACACATATAAATATTTGTATGATAATTTAATACCTGGTGTTAGTTTACAATATAAGCCTGTCAGAATATCAATACGGAAGCATGAATTACAACCTTATACAGATATACAATTAGCAACAATGAATTCTCTGCAGAGATTAAACGGATCCCCAAATCTAAAAAATCAAAGCAAAATGCAGTGGAGAAAAGACGGAGAAGAACCAGTAATAGTTAAAAGTATAGAAAATGAAATACTATTACCACAACTAAATGATTGGAAAGATTGGTATTGTAATATGGGGATTGAAACACTAGTAGTTCAACATAATGGGTGGATCAAACCTGGCAGCCAGTGTTTTAAGAACTTAAAATATGGTAATATAAGTGATAAAGAATACAGTATTCCATTACTGCCAGTAAAATGTAAGTGGGACTTATGTGGATGTTTGACTGATTTACAAACAACTAAGATTAAAAATATAAAAAAAGGAGATAAGTACATTGACGCAGATGTATCTACCGGAGCCTACACGATTACAACTAGAGATTAGTAGTATGTGCAATGCACTGTGCTTCGGCTGTGCACGTACTAATCATCTAAATTTTAATGGTAAGATGCCAACTATTCCAGATAAAAAGATTCTACAACTAGATGTGATTGAAAAATTCTTAAATGAGTTTGAGACAGTTACAGATTTGGACTTTTGCGGAACAGTTGATGATCCTTTCATGCATCCCCAATTTAATGATATTCTTAGGTTAGCATTAAAATGTGGAATAAAAAAAGTTTGGATACATACTAATGGTAGTACTAGAAATCCCAGTTATTGGGCTGAAACTGCTGAGATACTACAACAGTTTGACAGGCACCAATTGAAATTTAGTATAGATGGTTTACAAGATACCAATCATATATATAGACAGAGAACTAATTTTGATCGAATTATGCAAAATGCAGAATCTTTCATTCAGGCAGGTGGAGATGCTGGCTGGCAGTATTTGGTATTCCCATGGAATAAACATCAAGTTGAAGAAGCAAGTGAGAAAAGTAAGCAGATGGGATTTAAGCATTTCATACATAGGTTAGACCGTAGTATGATATCCGAGAATAATTGGGAAATAGAAGACATACGGCGAATTCAGGCTGAAGATAAACAATATAATAATTCAAGCCCAGATGATCTTGATAAGTTTTTTATATCAAAGAAAAGTGTTGAAAACGATCCAATTGACTGTTTCTTTCAAAGACAAAAAATGTATTTTATTGATTTCAATGCACGCCTGTGGCCTTGCTGTTTTATTAGAAATACTGAATTCGGTGGTCACAACACACATTGGCATCAGGTAAGTAAAACCATGTATAGTGAATATAGTTCACCTGATTGGAATCGATTAGATTTACATAGTGTTGATGAAATATTAAATCATCCATTTTATAAAAAAGATTTAGTAGGAAGTTTCGATTCAGAATATGGTACAAGTTGCGGAAGTAAGATGGTTAAATGTGCAAGTACGTGTAGTAAGAAAGTTCAAGAAACAAAACCAATTGCAAAATTTAAGATAGATGAACATATTATGGAGAGTAAAAATGAGTGAAACAAATACAAAATTACAAGCATGGCAAGAGTTAACTGATCTAAGAATGCAAACAAGTAATTGGAATTTAGATGCGTCAGTTACACAGGAAACAATGCAAGAAATAGTGGACGAAATTCATCGCAGGACGCCGTGTAAACAGAACCAAGTACACTTTGGAATGCATATACTTGATTGGAGCGATACTGCGTTGCGCAATGAATTTTATGAAATGGCAGTGGATAGACATAATCCTGAAACAAAACATTATAACTCACAAACACTGGCTAATTGGCTCGTTGTATTCACTGGAAGAATTCCTTCACCTCTGACATATGACTATAGTGAAAGAAATCAAGATTTACTATATCTGAGTTTGAGTGCAATGGAAATAGGATTAGCAAGTCATATGCTAATTTACAGTGCCGCAGCCAGAGGGTTACAGTGTGGATTTTGTCGTTGTTTGGATTTTGAATACAGTGGATGGGATACTACTATTTTACCTGCACTTGGTTTAGACTATCCCGATGAAGTACAGTTAGTGGTTGGTGTAGGTGTCGCCAGCACAAACGTTGACGAAACCTATAATCTTCACACACAACAAATGGTACCAGCAGAATCTAAGGAACAGGGTAATAAGTGGGCAGTCGAACCAAAACCGCCACAGGACGAGTATGTAAACTGGCATGTATAACTACGAAGATATAAAAATAGTATACTTGTTGGCAGTGGCAGGAACGTGCGTGGGCACATAGAGAAATAATTAATAATTAATATGTTGACAATCACTTAAAATATTAGTATAATACGTATAATAACGGAGTAAACACCAAATGTCTGAAAAAAAATATCCAAGCGAGACTTTTTGTCTGTTGCCATGGGTACATCTTAGCACCCGTCCCGATGGCAGTATGCGAGTATGTTGTACTGCAAATGCGAGTTCAGTTGGACCAACTAATGACAAAGTTCATGGCGGACAAGTAGGAATTCTTAAAACAGATGATGGTAAACCAAACAATCTAAATGTTAGTGACTTTGAAACTGCGTGGAATTCTAATTACATGAAGAATGTACGGCTACAAATGCTTAATGGTGAAAAGCCACCTAGTTGCATGAAGTGTTACAAGGAAGAGGCATCCGGACATAATAGTAAACGTATGTGGGAAACAAATTATTGGAGCCAACGTGTCAATGTTGATGAACTTATTGAAAACACATCTGCTGACGGCGGCGTTCCTCCACAGTTAGCATATATTGATTTAAGATTTGGTACTAAGTGTCAATTAGCATGTGTAATGTGTAGTCCACACGATAGTAGTGGCTGGATTAAAGATTATAAAAAGATTTTTCCAGAGGTAAAAAACGAATCTCTAAAGGAGACAATGCAATGGGCTGACAAAGGTAGTACTAATAGAAGTAGTTATAATTGGCATAAGCAGAATCCAAAATTTTGGGAACAGTTTTACGATCAGATGCCTAGTATGCAACAGATATATTTTGCAGGTGGCGAAAGTCTTATTATTGAAGAACACTACGAAATACTTGAACACGCTATCAAAATGGGTTACGCAAAGGACCTTGAACTACGCTATAACTCAAATGGTGTAGAGTGGAGAGATGATTTATTTGATCTATGGAAAGAATTTAAATTAGTACGCTTTCATTATAGTGTTGATAGTATTGAAGATATGAATGATTACATTCGCTATCCTAGTGAATGGAGCAGACAGAAAGAAGTATTTCATATATTAGACAAGCAAACGAGTGACAATGTAGAAGTAACTGTTGCATGTGCAGTGCAGGCTTTGAACATATATTATATTCCAGATTTCATTAAATGGAAACTGGAACAAGGTTTTAGTAAAATTAATATGTGGCCATTCGGCGCTGGCGGAATTAATTATCACTTTGTTTATCACCCAGCACATCTTAATGTTAAAGTATTACCAGACTGGTTTAAAGCAGAAGTACGTAAAAAGTATGAAGAGTTTTATCCATGGTGGGAAGCGAATTGGGAACTAGGTATCCCAAGTTGGCATAAGGACAATGTAACACAAGAAAATTTTATCGACGCAGAATACGGAATAAAGCGTCTTCAAGGTATGGTACAATTTATGGAAAGTGAAGACTGGAGCATTAGACTTCCAGAGTTAAAAGAATATTTAAGTCTATGTGATAGGCAGCGTAACAATAGTTTTAGTTCTACCTTTACAGAGATGAAAGACATATTTAAGGATATATAAATGGAAGATAAGAATAAGAGTGATACATTTTGCATAATGCCTTTCCATCATATTAACATTAAAAATGAAGGTAAGTTGAGTGCGTGTTGGAGATATCCAGATAAGGTTGGAGATTTTCTAACAGATACACTTACAGATACTTGGAATGGCGAACAGTTACGTAAAGTGCGAACCGAATTGGTAAATGGAGTTCAACATAAAGGTTGTATAAGTTGTTGGGATTTAGAACGTAGCGGTGCGAAAAGTTTACGTCAAAATGCGGCTGAAATGTATCCTGATGTTGATAGTAATAATATTATTAACAATATCGAAGAAGATGGTAGTTACCCAATTAAAAATTTACAAAGTATTGAAATACGTTTTGATAATATCTGTAATTTGATGTGTAGACATTGTTCTCCTACATATAGTAGCATATGGGAACAGAAGGCGAAACGAGATCCGATATTAATGGGACAAATGAAAAAAGTTGGAACATACAGGGAACTTGAAAAGCATGTTAGTCTAACACAAGAGATAATTGATGAAGTGGTTTCACTTAGTCCGAACCTTACTGAATTGATGATTACAGGCGGGGAACCTTTGTTCCATGATAAGCATTATGATTTTTTAGAGCGTATTTTACCTGAAGCAAACCATATTACATTACAATATAATAGTAATTTTAGTACACTAGAATATAAGGGAAAAAGTATACTAGATTTGTGGAAGCATTTTAAGCGTGTTAGTATACGAGTTAGTTTGGATGCCTATCCTGAAATATATGAATACGTTAGAGTTCGAGGCAATTTATCAATAGCAGAAGATAATATAAAAAAAGCACTACAGTTAAGCAACATTCAACTAAGTGCAACAATGACAGCCAATTTATTAAATATTACGAGAGCAACTGAAATCGCCAAGTATTACTATTCAATGGGAGTTGATTATCACACAAGTATTGTTCAGTTTCCTCGTCCATTAAATCCTAAATTGTTACCACCGGCATTAAAAGAGAAAGTAACAAATGATTGGGATGAATTGATTAATGGAGATAGAGAATGGATGCAATCTTATAATCACTCACAAAAATTTGTAAACAGATCATTTGAGAGATGGAAGAAATTTGGAGATAACGTAATTAATTATATGAATGGTGAGGATTGGTATCATTATTGGGATGACTTTATTGAATATGCTAATGCACAAGATCAACACCACGAAACTAATATATTAGATGTTTATCCAGAATTCAGGAAATATTGGCATGAGGTATAAAACTGATAATTACGTGACATTGAGTTACCATCTAAAAAATAATTCAATGCGAGGAGAATAATAATATGTGGAATATGGATACAATAGAATGGTTAGATATAGAACTTACTAGTTTTTGTAATATTGAGTGCAAAGGTTGTTTGCGAGTTATATCTAAACACGCTGATGATCTTATCAATAAAGAATATCTTACAATAGAAACTATACGTGAAAAATTTAAAAAAGAATTATTTCCTAGTATTAAAATTGTAAACTTTTGTGGCAGTATAGACGAACCAACAAGTCATCCACAGTTCTTTGATATTATACGCCATTTTGCTGATTGGAATACACACATCAATATTGCAACGAACGGTAGTTTGCGAACTACTAACTGGTGGACTGAGTTAGCAAGTATTTTACCAAGTAGCCATAATGTTACTTGGGGAATTGACGGCAGTGATGAACTAAGTGAAGTATATCGTCAGGGTAGTAATTTCAAAAAAGTCGAACAAAACTATCGAGCTTTCAATGCAGCAGGTGGCAAAAGTGTATGGCAGTTTATCGTGTTCGAACATAACGAACATCAGTTGGAGGAAGCCAAAAGCAAAGCCACGAATGAGGGGTTTAAAAACTTCAAAACTATTATTAGTCATCGTAAAGACACTACTGGAAATATAAAAGCAGCAAATACAGAGAAGATTGATACTGCACAAGAAATTCCTTATGTAAGTTGTAAGTATGGAAATCAAAAACGAATTTTTATAAACCATACAGGTGATGTTATTCCTTGTTGTCATCTAAATGCAAAGACATTGGAGTATGGCGTAAGTGGTAATACCAAAGATAGTTATGAGACATTACTTAGAGATACTGATTATAAAAATTCAATTAACTTGAATAATGTAAGTGTTGAAGATGCTATAAGTAGCGATGTATGGCAAGGTATAGTTAATAGTTGGGATAGTGATAATCCTGTGCCTCGTTGTATGCAAGTATGTAAACAGATGAAGCGTGATACATTTATTAACGAGGACTTATAGATTATGAGTGAAGATTTAAAACGAACTAACAATATGACAGAACTTAAAAAAAGCACCTAATAGGTGCTTTTCTTTTATACTGCCATTGGTGCTTTGATGGTATCGCCTGGACTATAATCTTTAATATCAAAATCTTCCATTTTAAAATCATCTATATGCGAAACGTTACGATTTATAATAAGTTTAGGGAATGGCACTGGTGTCCTCGCCAGTTGCGTCCTGGCCGCATCTATATGGTTTTCATATATATGTCCATCACCAATTACATGTATAAATTCACCCACATCAAATTTACAAATATGTGCAATCATGTGCGTGAGTAATGAATAACTTGCAATGTTAAAAGGTACACCTAAAAATATGTCAGCACTACGTTGATATAAACTGCAACTTAGTTTACCTTCATTACTCACATAAAACTGTGACATAACATGACATGGTGGTAATGCCATTTTATCTAAGTCTCCTACATTCCATGCATTTAGAATATGTCTACGAGATTGTGGATTATTTTTAATTGAATTGATTAGCGTGGCAATCTGGTCTTTGTTATTCCAGTTTCGCCACTGTACTCCATATACTGGGCCCAAATCTTTATTTGTTTCACTATTATAATGTCCCAATGCTACGCCTTGTGTATCAGCATTCGCAGTCCAAATAGTTTTCTTTCCTATTAGTTCACTACGTGGTTTACCATAATGAATTTCAGCAAGCCGTCTTTCATTCTGTGAACCTTCCAGGAACCATAGTAATTCACTTAGTACTGATTTAAATGGTACTCGCTTTGTAGTAAGTAATGGAAATCCGTTATTAAGATCATAACGATTTGTACACATGAATATAGAGCGTGTACCTACTCCTGTTCTTTCATTTTTGCGATGTTCACCTTTTTCCAATATGTGATGTAACAGGTCTAAGTATTCATCTTCTGCATAATTTGACATTTATGTATCCTTATACGTATCGAAATGTTCTTTTAAAATATTTTTAACACTATCTACTACACTTTGTCTTAGACCTGGAACATCTATTAGAATTTCTACATCTTCAATTGCTTCAAAATTTGCAGCAATATCTGACCAACTAAAATCTCCACTAAGTGGTAAGGTACTTAGTAGATCATCTCCATTTAGTTCAACAGTTGATCCATTTCTCATTACAACAGAAATTCCTCTAATGAAACTAGTAGGAATACTTATTGGTGTTATTTCTTCTATAATACGGTCAAATTCTTTTTCTCTATCAAATTCCACTACGTGTTCTCTCTTTAATCACTGAGGTGTCCTTGCTCTTTCATTACTTCAATATGTTCAAGTGATGCAACAATTACGGCCGCTGCTTTGATTAGTTCTCGTTCAAATTCAGTAGAATTAGGTGGAGTAAGCATAGTAGCACGTTTTGTTTCTTGAGTAAGATAATATGATGCTATTGCAATCCAATCATTTGGAGAGTTTTTCGCATCATATTCGCTACCCGCCAAATTGTATTGTCGGTCACGTTCTTGTTCAATTCTACTTAATATGTTACTACGCTTACTTGTCATTAAGTTACAGACTTTTTTGGTCTACCACGCTTTTTTGGAGCATCGGCTGATGTTCCAGTTGTTACGCGGACTTTAGACTTGGCTTCTTTTGGTTTCAGACTCGGATCATATTTATATGCTTCCTGTCTTTTTGCCATAGCATCTGACTCCAACAAATTTGCTTGTACCATCAAATTTTGTGCAATTTGTTTATTTTCATCTTGTTTTGATGATTCCACGTTTGAATCAATTCTTGATTTTGATTCTGTGTTTACTGGTTCGGATACTGCAGTATCGTCCGCATTCATTGCATCATTAATTTCATTTAATGGAACATTAGTTTGTGTATTTGGTGTCATAATAATCTGTTCAGTTGGCACCTTCTTTAAATGCCCTTCTTTATGCAATGTATCAAGCATAGTTTTACCATGAAAGAATACTTTACGAGATAGAACTTCATATAGATTATTAGTATTTTGGCCCTCATTAGATTCGATTGCTTCCATATATGCATCATGGTATCGATCTGGTAATGAGTCACTGTACACAACTAGAGCATTATTGATATCATCTGGTAATTGCATAAACACAACACTTATACGCTGACCTGTACCAGAATGTCTTCCTACATGTTTAATAAAAGGTGCTTTAGCCATATTACGATTCCGCTGATTCAGCAGCACCATCTGTTGCTTCTACTTCGGCACTTGCATTTTGAGCCTGAACATGATCTACAAATGCTTTTACTCTATTTGCAGTATTGCCAACTGCTGATAGTTCGCCTGCTTGAAACGCACCACGTTTCGATGCTAAATCAATGATAGCATATACATTCACAAGATCATTCACCGTAACACTTGGTGTTTCTACTGCAGGTGCATCTTGTACTGCTTCTTGAGTTTCTTCTGACATTGGGTTTCTCCTATTTTGTCAATTTATATTATATAATATGAATAAACTCTTATTCATATCACCATTATACTATATTAATAGTTTAGAGTCAAGTAGTTTTATGCCACCATATTAATATATTCATCTGGCCAATCTAAATATTTTTTCCACATTTCATGTTTTATATTTAATATAAAGTTTTTACTACCAAACATCTTATAAAAGGTCGGCTTATCTGGCATAACTCTAGGAACAATGTTTGGATTATTGCCTTTACTATGATTGCATTTTTTACATGCACTTACGATATTATGCCAACTTGTTTTGCCACCTTTTGATTTTGGAAGTACATGGTCTAAAGTCAAATCCGATTTTACAAATTTCTTTAAACAATATTGGCACATGTACTTATCTCTTATAAAAACATTATTACGAGTAAAGTTAATTGTTCCAGAGTATGGCATATATTCTTTAACTGTTATAACACTTGGGACATGCATACTATGATTAACAGAATGTACCTGCCATTCATGCCATTCAAGAACATTAACTTTATCTAGCCAGATTAGTTTAATGCTTTCTTGCCATGATAAGGTTGAAAGTGGTGTTATACTTAATGGTGAACCATCAGTATTTAATAACAGTGTATCGTTTGTCATAATGATATTTAGTCTTGATAATAAGTGTATTCGCCAAACGGAGGAACAATATTTTTTGAACCATGTATAACAAATAGAGTGTCACAATATGCCGAGTTACCCCAACTGCCAAATGGCATGCCATCAGTGAACATGATAAATTTATCAGGTTCAATTTGATTTTCTTCCATAAAGTCCCAATTACAAACAAAATCAGTTCCACCACAACCAATAACTTCATACTCATGAATTTCATCTGCGTTCATAGGAGTAAATTCTTTAAAAGATTCTTCGTATACTCGGGTATCAAATGTCCAAATCTTTAAACGAAAATCTTGAAACTGCTGCATAATACCGTAGACTTCACCTAAGAAGTTACGTATCATATCTTTGGATATAGAACCTGAAACATCAATACCAATAGCAGCATCAACCATAACTTCATTGTCCATGCCTGGTAAGTAAATACCCATACTACGAGATTTACGTGATTGGCGCATCCATGTAAAATCAGATTTTTGTGAACTTTGAATACTCAAGTTCAAATATTCACGCCAGTCCATCTTAGGTTCAGTCATATCTTGAATGATACGTTTAACATCACCAGGAAGATTGCCAGCACCAGATGCTTGTGCAGCCTGTAATACAGCCTGTTTCATTTGGTCTTTAATCTCTTTGGCTTCTTCTTTTGAAATTTTTATAGGAGCCTTACGACCTGTAGGATCATTTTCACCATTGCCACTACCTTCACCATCACCATCACCATCACCAAACATATGTTCATCAAGTGTATCGGTATCACTGAAATCTTTGCCATCTTCTTGTTGCGTTAATAGGTCACGATAGATTTCTTCAGTATATGATTTGTAATACTTGCGATCATACAGAGCTTGCTTTGGCATTGTGCCAATTTTTGCTTCTACTGTTGCCTGATTGACTTTGTAATCAGCAGCAATATTCCACAACTTTGCATTACGTTCATTATCTGCAAAATCCATTAAGCGACTACCGATGCCACAATGGTCGTACACACAATGAAAAACCTCATGGCCGACAATAAAGTCAATTTCCTCTGGTGTCATTGTACGGAAGAAATCCGAGTTATAATAGAAGTGCTTACCATCTACCGCGGCGGTTGGACACCATTCTGCTTCTACTAGTTTTAAACGAGTCGCAAGAGTGCCGAAGAATGGATGCTTAATTAGCATACGAACACGACCAGATACAATCATTTCTTTGACTTCTAGGTCGGTGTATTCAAATACCACTGGTTCTTCTGAATTTTCGTCAACTTCAATACCATTTTCTTTAAGTAAATCATCAAACACTGAATTAAAATCATCTTCAGTTGTAATTTTTTCTGGTTCGATACGCATGTGATTCGTCCTTGTGTCTGATTACTTTAATAACATATCACAGGTATTTATAATATGTCAAGAAAAAAGTGATCCGAAGATCACTTTTTATTTTTAAGCATTGTGTGCATCAATGATTAGTTTGCCATATTTTTTGAAAAACTTTTCAATGCAAGGAACTTTGCGAGGCTCAAGTGGCAGTTTATAAACTTTCAATGCGGTGCGACCACCAAGTACAGTCATTTCAGTTTCAAAGTTATCCATCATAAAGTTGAAAAAATTATCAGCCATTTTATATAACTCTTCCATTTTTTCTTTACCATTGCGGTCTAGAAAATCTTTAAGTTCGTAGCATAGCGATGCAGTTAGTGAGAACATAGCAGAGATTTCACGCGCTTCAGGTGAAAGTGTGGTAACTGTTCCATTTAAGATATCAGTTGGATTAGGAAGTTTACCTGTTAGTGCACGGTGAGCCATAAACTTAGTAGCAATGCCATCACCTACTGTGCCAGCAATCAAATCATGCAATCGGCTTGTGCTAATTTCTTCGCCAGGTTGTGGAAGCATTTGTGAAACAAAAGTCCATGAACGAGGAGTAGCAAATGCACGTGAAGCAGTACGAGGATCAAAGTTCATTAGATCCATTTTATTAGCAGTAACATAGCCTATAACTTCTGGATTCATATTGTTAAGTAATGCCCAAACTTGCCAATCTTCGAAATCTGTAGTCATTTCTAAGTGAACAAAGCGATTGGCAAGTGCGCTAGGCATACGATACGCAACACCACGGTCGCTCTCCCGATTACCAGCAGCAACAATAAGAACATTGTCGGGAAGATGATAATTCCCTAAGCGGCGATTAAGAATTAATTGATATGCTGCAGCCTGTACTGATTGCGGTGCTTGGTTCATTTCGTCTAAGAATAAAACAACACAATCAAATTGGTCAGCAAGTTCTTGAGTAGGGAGATCAGCAGGTGGCAACCATTCCATAAGCCCAGTCTCAATATTTGGAACAGGAATACCACGCAAATCAGTGGGCTCCATAAGTGCAAGACGCATATCAATCATATAGCCTGAGCGTTCTTGCGTAATAGAACTTACAATTTCAGATTTGCCAATACCAGGAGGTCCCCAAATAAAGACAGGGCGCTTACGATTCATTGCATAGTTAACTTCTTCACGAATATCGCTTGGGCGAACTAGACGAACATCCATATCATGTGTTGAAACAGTTGCAGACATATTGTATTCCTTTTTTGATTACTTATATACTATAGCGTGATTCGAAATATTTGTCAAGTTTTTAGTATAACCACTCTTGTAGTTTTTCGTAGACAAACGAATAGTCTGCGTTGATTACGTCAAGTTGTTTTTCGGTAGCTTCAACGCCATCGATAACAGCAGATTCAATATACGCATCACAGAACTTAGGATAGTCTGCCATATCGATACCTTCAAATTCGATATCAGTTATTTTTGTAAAATTTACGTTCATTTGATTCTCTTTCATTGTTTATTACTATTATAGTATAGCGTAGTTGGATTACACTGTCAAGAACTTTTTAAGACTGGAGAGGTGATACTGGAATTGCATTTTCTACTAGAAAAGCACGATAACCTTCGTCCACATCCATTAACTCGTTCTGCCATTCTTTCCATGTAATTGCTTCTAACGGAAATTCTTTGCAATACAGATCATTTACCATATATTTTGCAGCAATAAATGCCATAGCATCTTGTGGACGTTCTACATCGTTCACAATATATTCATTGCCGCCCTTCATTTTCCAGTAAGCATTGCCATTTGAAAATTTGCCATCGGCTGAATGTGCACCATAATTTTCCAGAATTTGTGTTTTGACAACAAACATATCATATCCCTTTATTACTGTCTATGTATTCTTTATATAGCGATTCGTTTCTATTGTCAACAACTTTCTTGAATTATTTTAAATAAACATGAAGATTGGTATAGACACTAGTATCACCATTTAGAAGTTCGGTTGCATCAATAAGAAACCAGCGACCATCATCATCCTCTACAGTCACTTGGATATCATTGCCGTACTTTGTACGTGTAGAGATAATTTTGCCAAGAAAAGGAGTATTTTTATAATAACCACTAACCTCTGTGCCAATAGCGTTATATATTGCGTTCATAAAGTTATTAATACCGGTAGACATGTTCTTATCCTTTTGACCAACTTATACATTATATATAGAGTGATTCGTTATGGAAGTCAAGAGTTATTTTACATGAAATTTATAATTGTGCAAATTTTTTGTTTTGTATCCATAGATCAAAATCGCAGCTTAATAGCACAAATTCTGCTGCAAGAGTTTCTTCAAAAATAGTAAGTTTGCCATTTTTAAGATAGTATGGCGTTTTCATATACTTATCTAACTCTATTATTTGTGATCCTGTCTCTAGTTTAGACGATGAATATAAAATTAATTCATATTTTTGAAAGTATTTAGACATTGTACCTTTGCCGAGACCAGTGAGTCTAAAGTTTTGGGTTTGATTTGATGAACTAATAAAAATATCATTAATTCTAAATTCTTTTCTTCCTGCTTTTTTACCAGATGTATTTTTATTCAAATATTCTATTAGTTCATTTTTTGTCATTTTATATAAGTTATTTTGGATATAACTTTTCTCCTTCTGACAATTTAAAAACTTCAAAATCATCACATTTGAACAAATCATTTAGTTTCTCTGCTAGATTGAATGCGTGTCCAGAATTAGAAAATGATACTTTTTTATATTTAGGACCAGGAAAATTTACAAGACTATTAAGGCTTCGTAAATTTATTGCTTTTCCTTTATAGAATACTGCAAATATTGCATCTGCCTGTAGTACTTGTTCACTTCTATACGTCTTTGCATTAGTGTACTCTAGTATTATATTTGGTTTAGGTCTAGCCATATTATTTTATTCCTTGATTGTTAAACATATTTATCTAAATTTAACAATTATGTACCGATATAATGTAAAAAAGCGTCCAATTTAGACGCTTTTTAATGTGATATATTGACACTGTGCTATTAGGACGTAGCGTTATTATCTGCTTCATCAAGAACTTTATTAAACTCTCTTAATCGTTTAATTACAGATTGGAAATCAACAATCGTTGTCCATCTATCGATAAAGAATGTTAGTGCACCTTCTACTCTGCCAAATGCATTTAGCACCTGAATAAGAACACCAAATGTAATCAACTGTGCAAAATAACTTGGTGCTAATATTACAATAGCAACATTACCTGCTAGTAATGAAAATCCAGTTTGCCATATACCAAAGCCCATATAGTAGTTGAATAGGCGATAGTAGTTACGTTTGATGGATGCAAACATTGGGAACAAGTCTTCTGATAATCGTTCTTTAAAATCATCTTCACTATGAACAAGTTTTTTACGAAACTTTGCTTCTACTACTTGGTTTTTATATTCCAAACCTGGAAGTTTAATACCTAGCAAGAATGATAATAGTGTTCCACCTATACTCATTATAAGTGCAGCCCAAACTAGAAAGCCAGGAATAATTTGACCATTCCAAACGGGTAGACCTTCACTTAATGTCCATAATACAGGTAAGAATGCAGCAAGAATGAAAATCTTATTGACAAAACCAGTGAATAGTGATTGTAGGGTTTTACCAAAGATCATTAGATCCTCTTGAATACGCTGTGAACCACCTTCAATCTTTGCTGTAGAAGATTCCCACCGCTTTAGATAGTAATGTGTATTTGCTTCTCTCCAACGGAATGTAAATCGTTGTGTTTGCCATGTGGCATACGTTGCCATTGGTACATAGATAAGAAGTATTTCTAAGAAACTAGGAACAGTGGTTGTTTCGTCCATACTGAACGTGATAAACTCCCATAGTCTAACTGGATTAAAACTCCAGAATAGTTCCCAAAATCTTGCCTCTTGTAGTGTTTGTATAGCATCATAAAACTCTCGGTTCCATGCGTTATAATAAACTAGAATTTGAACATTATACCATCCAATGAATAACAGCCAAGCAAGCATTAGCCAAGCATATAGAAATTGCGATGGAGTCCAAAAGAAACTCTTTAGCATTTTGTAGTCCTCCTATTTGGCAACCTTATCCTTATACTGGATTAAGTGTTGCAGTAGTCAAACCCCAAAAATTTACATAATTTGTTGCCAAAGAAACTAGTCCTGACTTCGCTTTGAAGTCAGTTGGTTTCAACCAATACATAGTTTGATTTGGGATTTGTATAAACAATTTACGAACTTCTGGATCGTCAACCCCAAGTTCTTCTAATAATCCCAAGAGATTACTAGCAGTACGATATGCCCCAGATTCTGCTTGTCTAGCAGGCATTCTACTAATAAATTGTTCTGGTGTACCTGGTCCGTGAATACCGAACCAAACATCACCTATAAGATATCTTCTATCTCCGCCTAAAAACATAAGACCACATGCACTTGCGCATACTGTTTTATTTTTTAGATGGTCTATATCTAATTCATCTCCAACTTTACCTGGAGAGTATATAATTTTACCGTTTTCATTCATTACTGGTGTATCACGCACAACTGTCACAACATTTCTTAATTTAAAGTGTGCTGCAATACAAGATCCTTCTGCTAGATTGCCACCTGGGCTTTCTAGAATAACAGTAAAGTCCATTGGCATATTGGGAACGATACGGTCACAGTCGCCATCACCAACACTGCCAGTTAATGTGTATAAGAAATCATCTATCTTAACAAAATCTAAATGCTTTTCTTCTTCTGCTTTTAGTTTTTCTGCCTGCACATCTGCATCATTTAGTCTTTTAAATTCTGCTATATATGAATTCACATAGTTTTTTAAGTGCAACCCACCTAGCACTATAACTACAACAATTAGCAATAGATACATAGGTTTTGATACAAGTTTTATAAGTTGTTTATATATCCAAGTTGATTTTATTGTTAAGATTGCGACTTCACGTGCTTTACTTAGATATTTCATATACTATATTCCTTATTGGTATTATAGTATATTTATCTTATTTCCATCCATCCTTATTTTCTTCTGGTAATTCTGGAGTTGATGGTGCTACATTTTGTTTATTATACAATTCCATTTGTCTTTGAAATTCTTCTTTTGTAACACATTGTGCTGTCTTATACATTTTATATTCTAGATCCATAGTGAATCCTGCTGGTTGTGTTACTGCATATTGTACATATTCTTGGCATCTATCCATACTTGGAAATGGCATAAATTGATATAGTGGTTGTCCTAGTGGAATTTGAAATATAGAAACAACAAAGTGTCCTATAATCATAACTGCGTTAAAATCTGGCATTAAAATTTTCCCCCGTCAAATGTGACTGTTTTTGGTGTTGTGTTTGTATCTTTTAATTCCATAAGAAGTAGAGATAATTCTGTTTGTAATTTAACTGCATCTTCCATACTTATACGAATATATGGATCTTTTCTAACTGCAGATTTATTAACCGAAATAAGAAAACTTTTTATTTGTGTATACGACATATTTATACTACTTCCCGTTTATTTGCCATAAGTGTCTCTGTTTGCATTTCAGATTTTGTTTTATATGGTCCTATAAAGTTACATGAATTTAATGTATCAAGTTTGCCACCATAAAACCATCTCCAATCACTTGGAAATCTTACTCCATAGTATCCTGCTGCATAACGTACTTTACTTGTGATACTCTTTGTATATGTTGGAATTTGTTTACCTTTTAATTCTATCGTTTCTATATTGAATGCACGATGTTTACATGGATACCCTTCAACTTCATCAATTGAATATCCACTGTCTTTGCCTACACTTTCAATTTTTTTAACTTGGCGAGATTCTAGAATTTTACTTCCAAATTTTTTGACAAGATTATTGAATGACAAGATTTCAATATCATTTGTATCTTGCATAATTATTTCATAGTCACCCGATTTTACTTTTCTTATAATACCAAGTTTTATTCCAGTATCTTCAATTATCCAAAATTTATCTGTTACTATTTCAACTGTATACATTCTTTAAAATCTCATATGTTTCTTCCCACTTGGATACTTTGTGGGTTCTACCTACACCTTTTTTCTTAATTGTCTGTGCTAGTGTGTAATCATTTCCGCCATCAAAGATGCCATCTCCAAAGAATACAATTGTATCATTTTTATTGAAGTCTGTAAGTATCTGGCTCTTATCAGAGCCCGTGGGACCTATATCAATACCAGTCTCTCCACCTACCGTGGCAGTTACATCTTTAAATTCATCATTGTTGTAATTAATATACAATGCCATGTTTTCACGTTCATTATATTCTTTGTCCCACTTTACATACTCTGCACGTTGTTCAGTATTAGCACCCCGTCCCACAATTGAGAAGTTAACCATGCCCGGGCGTTCTTCAATATGAGTGCCGGTAAGATGTGGAAATTTTGTATTTTCTAACCAGTATCGTAATGTTTGATGTGCTGGTACTTTTATCTTCCATGGATTATTATGTATATTTACACCTTTCTCCCATACAGAATTACCATTACAGTTATAAGAACGTGTTACAGAATTAAATAATTCTTTTCCTATTTGCTCAATAGTCTTTGGCGCATCACTTCCTGTTGCTAAGTATACAGAATTGTCTTTTACAAATCTCAACATAAATCTTAAAAACTTTGGATCAATAGCACATCTACTTGGAGTTAGTGTGCCATCTACATCAAAGATGAATCTAAGCATGTGGATAACCTTTATTTAAGATAGCAGCCATTTCATCTGGTGCTTTTGCTAGATTTTGTAAGTCCCATTCGCCGCACCAGCGAAGAAAGTTTACGCCAACACCTGCTTTGTTCTTAGGAATACTGCGATCAGCGATAGTTTCAATAAACTTTATCTTTAAATCTTGTGGCTGCGCAGTAAGATCAATCAACTTTTTATTACGTTCATACATATCACGTACTGTATGTTCTTCGCCATTATGATCTGTCCAACGCTGTAGCATAAAGTTATTCCAATTGAAGCCACCTGTATTACGATCTTCATATGCTTCAATCATGCCTACTTTGTTCTTAGTGCCTTTCTTGCGACAACCAGGATAAGCACTGAATATATTATCACTTGTATCGCCACGAATACACTTTTCAAAAAGCAACCACTCGGGGTCAGGTGGAGATAATACTTCTTTGGTTTTTTTATCTTTAATGGGTGTACGTTTCTTATCATCTTTGAAGAATCCATCTGGTGTAATAATACGATTTTGTACACCATCGTAGATTGTCACGTTATCACAAATTAACTGTTGATAATCGCTATCACTACTGATAATAACATGATGATCATTTGGATGCGATTCAATAAACAGCGCAATCATATCATCTGCTTCTGCTTCTGGATTTTGTAACAATGTACAATTGGTGCGTTCATCTAAGAACTTTATCATATTATCATATGCACCAAACATGATAGCATCTTCTTCTTGTTCACGTTCACTTTTTGCCATCTGTGCGGCTCTACGCTGTGCTTTATATGGTGTATAGAAGTCCTTACGCCAACTGCGTCCTTCTAAACAAAAAACTGCATGATCTGCATTAAACATATTATAGCACATCTTCACACTGGACATCATAATGTGAAAAGACATGCCAATTTTAGTGTCGATATCAGCACCACGATGTGTCACATGCTTTGCACGATGATACATGTTGAGACTATCAACTAGAATGAAAGTAGCCATTATTACCTCTGTTTATGAATATGATTCTATCATAGATGATTTTATTGTGAATGTCAAGAGTATTCTACTGTATCATCATTATCAGTTTTTAATTTTTGAATGATTAGACCTTGTTTGCTTTTTGTATCTACACTTTTTGTTATGCCATCGCTATCTTCTAATCCTTCCATTACAATATTTTGACACAAATCATTGAACCAATTATCAACTATTTCATCTGGCTCTACACCTTCATATCCACTATCAGCAAGATATTCAACAAAATTTTCATTAAAGTCTAGTTCAAAATATCCCGCACTTGGCGATTTGGAATCCATTTCTAAATTAACGACACGAATATACGGCTCACCATCCAATGTTGCCGTTTGTTTATCAAATTCATCTTGTGTAATATTAGAATGTTTTAGATTATAATCTAAAAGTTTTCTTTTTTTTGAATCATTATCCGGCGCCTTTTCAATGAGATATTTTTCTTTACTTTTTTGATCCATAAGAATTGTTATGAACCAATCTTTTATTTTACTCATAAGATTAGTACTCCACAGTTTGTTTTAGGTGTTGTATTTCTATAAATTTAGATACTGTTTTTTCATCATAACCATCGTTTAGCCTATATGACACCCCTTGCTTATACAATTTTACATTTAATTTATTAAGGTCTTTCATCAATGTTTTTAGTTCCTTAATCATGTCTTCTACCTTTGGATCTTTCATATTTTTTTCCTAATATTTTCCAATTGTTCATCTGATGTAATACCACGATTATATTTTGCAACCTCGTCAAGTCCCCCAGGCATTTCCGAATAAAGATATGTGGAGTCTTGGTGCAAATCTTCATCCTTGCGCCATGCAGAGTTTCGCCACTTCCTGTACGTTAAGGGAATATTCTTCACTGCGTCCCCCCATCGGCATAAGATATACTGGGCATTCCAACCCGGCATTCCTGTATTGCTGAACAGCCCTAGTAACTTCGTCAACATCGTTTCTATCAGAAACAACAAACTTAAAGTAAACGTCACTAGCATCCAAAATATTATACTCATAAGCAATGTTAGGCTTAATAGAATCATCCCAAGACTCGCCCGAAACGGATAGTTTTGGTGAGCAACTAAAAGTGACTTGAAGGTAATCATTATTGTTGAAATAATTGAAGAGTTCATCGCAAAGATGCTGCGTAGTGTTGGTTTCGAATGTAACATTTTTTGATCCTGGGTATAATATTCTTAAATTAACTTAGAATTTATTCAATGATATTTAGGTCCTTTTCAATATCTAAAATTTCTTGCTTCAATCTAAGTTTTTTCACTTTTAGTTCTGCTACATCATTTCTTAGATTGTACTCTTTTTTTACACGGGTATCAAGTGTTCGATGTTCGATTTTTAGTTGTTCTAATCTTTGTAATTTTTTGTCAATATGCATACTTTAGTTATCCTCCATACTATGATATTATTATATAATGAAATGTCTGGCAACTATTAGTTGCCAGATTTTGCTGGTAGAATATACTCATACAATCCCATACCAGAATCAATATGAATTGCCATTGCCCCCTGATCTGAAATTTTGATGCTCATTGTAGAAGTATCGCCTAATTTTAAAATAGTTAAAACTGTTGCAAGTGGAAAACTCCAACCAGTACTTAGTGTGCCCTCTACGTTTGTCGCAAACTTCAAACTTAGTTTATCTGTTGCTGCATCACCGATATGAAACAGTAGATCATTTCCTTCAGTTTTCACCGTAAATAATGGATCATATGCACTCAAAATACCTGCAAATGTCTGTAAATCTTTAACGGCCTTCGAAGAAGGCATAATTTCTACATCCCATTTAGCCCCTCTGAAGTTTGCTGTTTTAATTTGTGAGTCTACTAGTTCACTCGAAATTACACGATACGTAGCATCAAATACACCCTTCATTGAAAATTTAAACTCAGATGGAACAGTTTCACCATTACGTTCCATTGTTCCTACACTTATATCAGCACCGTAACTTTTACCACTATCATCTGTGTTTTCGTATGATAGATATCCACTTGTTACACCCAAGCGTCCCATACCAAATTTGCCTGCAAATTCTTCTACCCGATTGTGCATTTTTGCTCGTAGCACAACAGTTCTATCATCATCCATTGCATCTAATACGGTTGAATTATCATCTGTTGTAACTTTCACTGCTTGGATAATACCAAGACCATGTGTGTGTTTTACAATATCTTTTAAAATGTCACGCATTGCGTTCTCCTATGTTATATGTTATATATTATCATAATTAAGCAAAGTTGTCAATATAAATCGACAACTTTGTATTTTTATAATCTTAGAAAGTCCAAGATAAACCTGCAGTTACGGAATCACTAGTATCATAGTTTGATATATTCCGATTAACTCCTAGAATCAAATTAACTTTATCATCAATCGATTTATTGATATCTAAATCAATGCTGGTGGTATTATATGTATCAAAATCTTTGCGAATACTTGCAGTAATAATACCATAATCAATGTTAACACCAACTGTTGCATAATTATATGTGTCACTTTCAGTTGTATAATCTAAAACTGCTAGTACATCACCAGTTTCGGTGTGACCTTGAGTTTTTCGATTTCCGATTGTGTAACCAAAGAATGGACGAACATTGCCAGTTTCTTTTTCTAACATAAGACTTGCATAATTATCGGTTGAGGTAGTCACGCCGCCTGCTGCATAGTTGCCAATTGTTCTAGAATATGAAATATCGGATGTTGTATGATTAAATGATGTGGTTAATTTTGTATCATTGTTATCAAATGATTTGCCAATATCAATTCTATATGCGTGGGTTTTCATACTACCATTACTATCACTTCCTGTCATAGTTGTATTAACTTCATTATACTCTACACCAAACAATATATTATCATTACTTCCAATGTCTTCGATGCCAACGCTATACACATTTGTTTCTGCATTATAGCCATTATTCATCTTATGATCTGTTTTTGTAACAGTGATGCCATTATTAATATCCATATTTCTATGAATGTCAATGCCTAACAATTGTTCTACCTGATCAACTCTACCAACAACTGATTCAATATTACTAGATGTTTTGACAATATCATTTCGCACGATTGTTGTTGTAGTTGTATCTCCATCTGTTACTACCTCTGAACCATCATCATATGTTTCTGTAGTACGAACAAATGAATTTGTTATAACGTCCATTGGCGTTGTTACTAGTGTGAAATTTTCTTTAGAGATAGTTTGCAAGTTATTATCAACTGTAGAATCATACTTTATGATGTTAGATGTTAGCACTGGCAATGTGGTACTTTGCGTTTCAGTTGTTGATGTAATAGTTTCATTAGATGTATCTATTATCGAAGGCGCAATAAAAACAGCACGTTGGAAACCAAATCCCATTACCATTGGTTCAGAAATTATAGCCGTATCTTCAGCAACTTCTACAACCTTTTCGGCTACTACTCGCGCCGCTTCTGCCGCCGCCGCCTCTTCCGCCGCCGCCTCTTCCGCCGCCGCTACACGTGCCGCTTCTTCCGCTGCCGCTTCTGCCGCCGCCGCTACACGGGCCGCTTCTTCTGCTGCTGCTACACGGGCTGCTTCTTCTGCTGCTGCTACACGGGCTGCTTCTTCTGCTGCTGCTACACGGGCCGCTTCTGCCTCTATTGCTGCAATACGTGCCTCTTCTGCTGCTGCCGCCTCTTCTGCCGCAACACGTGCCACCTCTGCTGCTTCTGCCGCTTCTGCCGCTTCTGCTGCTTCCGCTGCAATACGTGCTGCCTCTGCTGCCTCTGCTGCTTCTACGGCTGCTACACGTGCCGCCTCTGCTTCTGCGGCTGCAATACGTGCTGCTTCTGCCTCTGCTTCTGCTACCCGCGCTGCTTCTGCCTCTGCCTCTGCTACCCGCGCTGCTTCTGCTTCTGCGGCTGCTACACGTGCCGCCTCTGCGTCTGCGGCTGCAATACGTGCTGCCTCTGCCTCTGCCTCTGCTACACGTGCCGCCTCTGCCTCTGCGGCTGCTACCCGCGCTGCTTCTGCTTCTGCGGCTTCTGCCGCTGCCGCCTCACGTGCTGGTGCAGCGATTGCGGCTTCTGTTGCAGTTCCAATATCTTCAACCACCCAATCATTATCAGCACCACCGCCAGCGTCTTCTGAATCTTCAATGGCATCAAAGACAGTTTCGCCTAAAATGTATGCATAGTTTATTGAAAGAATATCACCTACTGCAACATCAGTCCAGTGCCAACTAATACCAATTGTATCGTCGCCTGTTCCATATGGAACTTCTTCACCGTCCGCATTTTTATATTTTGAACCATCATATGCATCCGCATCTGTTGCCCATGATTGAATACCTGCAGTTACGTTAGTATCTGTTGTATATAATCCTAGTGCATATTTTGAAACATTTGCTTCGCTAATAACCAGATTAGTCTCTGGAACACCAGAATAACCTAATACATTTTCAGTTGCGCTGGTATCGCCTGCCACACCTTGTGAATCTGGATCGATGTACTTTCCATAATTTACTGATGCTGCATCTGAACCAGCGGTCACCGTTGTTGTAACATCAATGTAAGATTTGTTATCTTCTAGTTTAAATACATTCTTAACATTCCAAGTGGAATCATTATGGCTGACATCGCCACTCCATGTTATGCTACTAGTTCCATCTGAAAGTCCATCTGAATCAACAATATCAGTTGAATACACTGACCAGTTGTTATTTTTATAATTTGCACCGTCTACCATAAGTGCTTGACCATCAAATGGTGCACCTGGTGTTAGATAGTCATAATTATTATTAAATGATCCTGTACCGGTAGGATCGAATAGTACACCGGGAGTATTACTATCTCCACTACCGAATGTTCCTGATTCTTGATTAATACCTGTTTTAATCCATTGATTTTGTAGTAATCCATCACTATCTGATTGCATGGAACTAGTATCAGCAATAGCAGTAGTACATAGTAACATTGACAATGTACTTGCCATTGTTATTGTATTACATTGTGTATTCTTAAACATTTATATAACCTTTCGGTATTGATTCTATCTATGATTGTTTTATATCAGAGGTAGAAATAAATGTCAAGTGTTTTATTCAAATAAAATATCGAATTGAGATGATTGTTGTTCTTTTGTTTTTCTTGGATTTGCTGTAGATGGATTATCAACCCAATAGATTGTATTCGGTGGTAAAAATCCATGTATAAACCAGGCGTTTCCAAATGGTGGTGAGCCACCACCAGTAAAGTCAACACGATTATTGTAAACTAGTGCAGACATACCATATTCCATAAACATTTTGCCTCTTCCCGCTCCTTGAAAACTTGCAACGGGCAAGAATAATGCAAATGGTTTGCCCAAATCATAACAATGCCGGATAAACTTATCTTTTATGGAGTAGGGAGGATTTGTGATTACTCCGTCATGTACATCACGTGGCACACATTCAAAGAAATCTTTACCGTTGCTTGGCTCAATATTGTAACCAAATTTGGTAAACCCTTCTACAATAAGACCTGATTTGCCACTTGTTGCTTCATAGTAAGTCGCATTCTTGTCTAAGTACTTCAACAGCGGTTCTATACTATCAGGCGGTGTATAACACTCGTCTGATGCAGCATTTCTGCCTAAATTTTGTACTAGTTTTGTATAAGTCTTTTTAGCCATTTTAAAACTCAAATAAATTTTCAAATTGTTCACTGGTGTTTGCAGCACTAAGATCCCACTTTAGAACACCAATTAGATTATCAATCTTTTTATCAATAATTGCTATTTCCATAGAATCATGGTCAAATGGAAGATCCTGAAACCATTGTGGAATACGAGGTTCATCAATTGGATATGCAATACTTGTCATTTTCATTGGATTATCACGTAATTTACATACAATAGTTTTCATACCATCAGTTATTTCAACTGAGTATCTATCACCATTCATTTCACGCAAAGTATTCCAATTCAATGCTGCACTAACATGTCCGGGTAAACGTGGCTTTTCCAGTTTGTCTTCTGATCTTCGTAATTTAAAATCTGCATTTTGTGCACGTTTATATTTTGATACATCATTTTTAAACTTAGTTAAATTATTAACACGTTTAGGAGTGCCTTTCTCCCAACCAGGCTTTTCACGAAATTCTTTTTTGAATTCTTTAACCATTGTAATAATATCGTTTTGTTCGCCGCCGGTAAGAACTTTAACAAGACATTCACTAAGAAAGTTTTGCATATAATCAGGAGTATCACTACGTTTCAAGTCAAGTCCCATTGCTTTTACTTTGCCAGGTTTGCCATCAATATCACGCCGTATACCATCATCATCATAGATAAGCATAGCATATCTTTTCTTCTTAATAAAGATAGCCATAGTTGCTAAGTTCTCACGTCCAGCGGCAATGATTTCGCCTTGGTTGCGTGGACAATTGAAAAACTCTTTCATAAAATCTGGAAAACTAGCATTAACTTGATTGGCGATTTCATCATACATTGTAAGAGCAATTTCTTTATTCCATTCAATCTCACCACTATCAATCTCTTTTTGATATGATGGATACATTGAATAATAGATAGAATCTGTGTCACCGTATATCACGGATTTGCCTTTATAATCATATGTGCCATCGATTACTTCATTTGTCTTTGCACCCATATGTCTTGTGATGCAACGACCTGACAGAGTAGTAGATTGTCCGATGCGCTTATCATAAAATCGACAGCCTTGATTCAAAATCGCACCGTATAGGCTGTTCAAGTTAATCTTCTTAACTAGTTGTCGTTTATCCCAAAACGCAATTTCTTCATCTGAGCCACCGTTTTCTCTAACTTCACGCATATTCTTTTGAAGAACTTTACGTTCAGCATACCAGCGTTCTAACAGACTAGGAATAATACCTTGAATATCTTGTTTGAATACGGTACCATTCGCACTTATAGCCCATGGCAAATCTGAATTATATACTAAATCGAATGCTTCTGCACCAGTAACTTCATGTACCTCACCATTCTCCATGTCTAAATTCATTATGGTTGTTTTATCTTTTTCATTAAAGAACCTAAATTCTTCTGTTGAAAATGTATCTTCCCATGCTTGTGCTGCACCATAGCCTTTGTTCTTACCACCGCGTCCAGACCTGATACGATTTTGTATCATTTCTTCTGTATAATCTTGTCTTAGTTGTGCAGTGATGGTTTCCGGCGACATATTCAATGCACGAATAATACTCGGGTATAGAGAATTAATATCAATACCTGCTACCCATCGTTGTACGCCAATCTGAGGATTAGCAACAAATGCGCCCGCTGCTTTCTGTGCTTCTGCGGCTGCTTCCTCTTCTAGTGTTGGTTCATAATCTTCATCTTCCACATCCCAACTACGTTTTTTTCTATCGGGCACAACCATACCTCGACGATGTGCTTCATTGATAATTGCCTGTTCGGTAACAGCAACAGCACCCATTGTAGTTTGAATATTAACGGTATTGTCATGCGCGATTTCATTCGCTAGATCAATGAATCTTAGTTTTTTATCTAGGTTATCAAGTAATGCAACATCTTGTCTATTATATTCTATAAACTTATAAAAATCTTGATTATATAGTTGATCCAATGTACCTTCATATGCAACTTTTCGTTCACTTAATTCATATTCGCCAATTGCATCAAGTGAGTATGAATGCATTTCATGGTATGTATATTTGCGATATAATTCTAGATAATCTAGATGAATACGTCCACTTAAAACATAACTAATTTGTTCTTTGCCATACTTAACGATAGTCTTTGCTTTTGGAAGAAGGTCCCAGAGGCATAATTTACGAGTATGTGATTTGCTTAAAACTCGAACAATACGATTTACGGTGTACGGAATATCAAAGCCTTCGCTATTCCATCCGCTAAGAACATCTGCATCATCTATAAGTGTTAAGAAGTCATTTAACATGTCGGCTTCACTTAGATATAGAAATGTATCTGGAAATTTATCACATAGACGCTGTGCTTCTACTAGACCTTCACCATCCCTCATATGCTCTGGTGGCATAACAAAGGTAACAAGTTGATTTGACCATTGTAAGTGTACTGTAATAGCAGTAATTGGCATAAAAGGATCTTCAGGTGGCGCAAATCCTTTATCAGCGTCAAAGTCAACTTCAATATCGAAGAATGCAACATTTAATTTTGGTGAATCTAAATTCAGATAGTTTTCAGCAAGACATCTAACCTCAGGTTTTATATCACTCTCATATATTTTTTTATCAGAATTCATACGCAATTCTTTGTGCATGTCTTTTAATCGTTTTACCTTTACCTGACGAACTTTTTCACCATGAATACTAGTATGTGATCCTCTATCATCGCGCACATAAAATGTACGCCACGCTGGATAATCTTGATATATACGTTTGCCGTCTTTTCGTTCAACGACATTTACAATATCTTTGTCTTTGTTGTAGTATGCATCTACATAACTCATTTATAGTGTGCGTCCCACAGTTTCAAGTACGGTCTCTACATCTTCAAAGTCTTGCTTTGCTCCCTGTAGATTTGCTTTATGTGCTAGTGAAATAGCCTTATTAAGTACTGCAGGTTTAATATCTAATTCTTCTGCAATTGCTTTTACAGTATCGCGCAGTCCACCCTTTAGGTCGTCAACTTCCTGTAGAACAGAACACCCTTCATCTACCAATTGTTTTAATTTTGCTTTTTCTTCGCTTGTAACTGAATCTAGTGACATATAATAATCTCCTAATTAGATATAAAAAATGGAGCTCTCTAAGAACTCCATTTAATATAGCATAGTATTGTTAGGTTGTCAATAGATTATTTTTCTTTGTTTGCCTTTTTGATCGATTCATTCATGATTTTATCTGTGATTGATTCGATTGATTCTCTTCTGCCCGAATATGAACTGCCACCTAAACCAAATTCCGGCTGCGCTGCGATTGCTGATCCTATACCTTTTGCTACTTTACCAACAGATTGTAAACGTGAACTTACTTTCCCAGTAACATCTGCCGCTTTCTTTGAAATTGCCATACCTTTATTTGCGATATCTTGTTTTTTAGCAATAGACATATTTTTCATATCTTTATTTTTATCAGATAATGCGCTAATGCCTCTTTTGGCTGCGCCGATGCCTTTACTTGCAAGATCGCCAATTTTGCCTTCTTTCAGCATTTTCATTGAAAGATTTGCCACTTTCATCATGCCGTCTTTTGTTTTCATTAGGTTGTCTAGTTTTTCTTTATTTGCATCATTTACGTTATCATATACTGATTTAATTGCAGATGCAGTAAACATATCGACCATCATTTGACCATTATCAAATTTAACTTTCATTGCACTTTTTTCATCTGCAATTTTACGAATTGTATCCATTGCTTTTGCTTCTTTAAGTCGTGAAGCAAGATCAGTAGTAGATACACTACTCTTTCCTGTATCTTTTCTTTCTTTTTCTTGGCGCTTTTTTGCTTTTTCTGTAGCCGCTTTCACATCAGCAATAGTTAATTCATTAACTGACTCAGCTATAACAATATCATAACCAATACGCTCTAGTTCAGCGGCTAGTTTTGCATATTCTTCTTTTGACGCTGGTTCTAAGTCAGTAATCAATGACTTTGCTGCGTCACCATGCTGACCAATTGTCATGTATGAACCAATCAGACCGCGACCCTGATCAACTTCTGGGAACAATGCAATCACATCGCCCTCGGGGAATTTTCTAAAGATTACTTTAACTTGTTCTTTATCACCTTCTTTCAGTTTGCCTTTCATATTATCGTACATATTTTTGTCAATAGATTTGGGTGATATGCTTGGACGTTTTTTACCTGCAGATTTGCGGTATTTTTTCTCATCTGCATCAATTTCCGCTTGTGTTGACTGACGGTATTTTTCATTTACTGACTCTTCCCAAGGTGCTTCATATAGTCCATCAATGTCGCCCAAGTAGCCGTCACAAGCGTGTTCTTCATCATTAGGGCAATCACCGCCGCAATATTTGCATTCTTCTTCTTCTTCTTTTATTGATTCTTCCCATGGTGCTTTCTTTAGAGATACTTTCTTTCTCTCTTCGCCACGCTCTGGTTCATCTGCTTTAGCAAGTGCACGTTGGCGCGCTTTTTCTTCATCTGAATCTTCGTTAATAGATTCGTCAAACATATCTCTTGCTGCTTCTTTACCGTGTTTCTTCTCAAATTCTTTCTTAGTCATGTTTTCAGCATCATCAATAAGTTGATCACTCATACGACCTTCGCCCATTACCGCTGAATAATCTTCCATGTCACTGTCACTTGGCATCTCAGAACTTGCTGGTGTATTCATTTCCATGTTGCCCATTGGATCACTCATCATTTCTGGCTCATCAACACTGCCCATTCCCATATCATCTTCTGGCCCGTTCATCATATCGGTGGGACTATTCATTTCCAACGTGTGCATCCGAGCCTCAAGTGAGTCTGCCATACGTTGGTATGCATCATAAGATTTATTGTGTTGATCTGCAAAAGTTAATGCTAAATCATGAACTGCATCACGTGGATTTTTACCTGATGATAATTCTGATACTAGTTGTTCAGTTGCTCTATTTAAATAATCTTCGAATTCATCATTAGAGATTACAAAAGATTCAATTAGTTGTGACAGTTTCATTTTAATCTACCTTATCGTTTAATCATTGGGCTTTTTACTGGAGTTGTGTAAGCAAGGTTGCCTACATCTGCACTATATCCCATCTTTGATTTCTTTTTCTTTTTAGTGGCAGGCTTTTTTGCATACACACTTGCATTTGGATCACCCGCACCCAATCCCATGGGAACACTAGCAAATGCTCCGGCAAAGTTTTCAGATATGATCTCATTTATTTTCATAATAGTATTTATCAAATTAAACAGATAATGGATGCGAATAAAATCGCATCCATTTAACTTGCTACATTATCATAAACCTGTGTCGAATTGCACTACGCTTCTACTAGAACCAGTGGTGGGGCCCGTCCCAGGCGAGGTTCCAACTGCATATATCTTAGTGCCATCACGTGATATCTCCATGTTATACATCAAATGGAACTCATTACTTAAAGAAATACTTTCGTTATCGTAGGTGGCTGTACTTACGTCAAAAGCTGTCGATAAGGAATAACGGTATATTGATCTGTTACCAAGGATATACATTTTTGTGCCATCTGGGTTCAAAGCCGCGACAAAAGGATTTCCTCCAGTGACGGCAATTGAACTGTAAGTTGAGAGATCATCAGTGGCAGTACTTAGATCGAAACCTGTTGATAAAGAAAATGATCTCACGCCTGTTAAGTTCGCATCAAACCCAGTCGTATACATTTTCGTGCCATCATCTTTGAAATATAGGCCAAACGTACCCGGTGCACTAATCGATACATTGTCATATGAAGCGGTACTTACATCCCATGGAGTACTGAGAGAATATTGAAGCACCAAATCACTATTAGTACCGACTAAATACATCTTCGTACCGTCAGTATTGAAATCTATGCCCATAGGATTAGTATCCTGACTAGATGGATTAAAGGTAACATTATCATATGAAGCGGTACTGATATCGAAGGCAGTGGATAAGGAATATTGCCACACCTGTGTAATCCATGTCGTGGGTGCGAATTGATTCTGACCAACTACATATAACTTTGTACCGTCAGTGCTTAAGGTTTGACCAGTCGCATAACTTGTCATTTGATTGTTTAAACTAAATTCAGAGTCATATGTCACATTAGAAAGATCAATAGTCCATCCAGTAGATTCTTCTGCAGGTGCACTTGCACTAAAGATATAGGATTTGCCTGAACTTGTACCACCAGCGTCATCTTCAAATACTGCGCCTACAATTATATTTGAGCCAGATATTGCCACTGTGCTACCGAATCTATCACCCTCACTAGTACCATAAGCATTTGGATTATCTAATGTATTTGTTAATGATCCATCTGATAAGTCGTATATGTAGACTTTACCTGAACTATTACCATCAGCATCCTCTTCTAACATTGCACTTACAATTGCATGTGTATCAGATATTGAAACTGTCCACCCAAAATGATCGTTTTGACTAGTACCATGTTGATTTGGATTATGTAGTGTATATGCTAATGATCCATCTGATAGGTCAAAGATATATGCTTTACCTGAAGTTGTACCACCAGCATCATCTTCGTTATACGCACCTACAATTGCATGTGTATCAGATATTGCTACTGATTGGCCAAATTGATCTCCTGCACTTGTACTATATGCATTAGGATTATCTAAGGTATAAACTAGAGAACCTGAAGTCACATTGAAGATATATGCTTTACCTGATCCATCGCCACCAGTATCATCTTCGCCACGCGCGCCAACGATTACGTGTGTATCAGATATTGCTACTGACCCGCCAAACCAATCGTATACACCGTCACCATAAGCATCTGGATTATCTAAGGTATGTAATAATGAACCATCAGATACGTTAAAAATGTAGGCTTTACCCGAATCATTCCCACTGAATGCACTCCCAGCGCCATTGGCATCATCTTCAGATGGTACACCAACGATTGCGTGTGTATCAGATATTGCCACTGCATATCCAAATCCATCATTGGAGTAGCCATTCGACGTAGCAGTACCATACGCATTTGGATTATTTATTGTATGTGCCAATGATCCATCTGATAAGTCAAAAATGTAGGCTATACCTGAATTAAGACCATTTGAATCATCTTCGCTATACGCACCTACAATTGCATGTGTATCAGATATTGCGGTCGAAATGCCAAACATATCCCCAATTTCTGAACCAGTACCCTGATTGGGATTATGTAGTGTATATACTAATGATCCATCTGATGGGTCAACAATATAGGCTATACCACCATAAGTCTCCGATTCATTTAGCATTTCATTTTGCGCACCTATAATTGCATATGTGCTAGATATTGCGACATTAGCAAAGTAATCATTCTGACTCGTACCATACGGATTTGGATTATCTAATGTATATGCTAATGTAGCATTACTCCAGTCTGCAGGTCCCGCTGCAGGTGCACTTGCTACTGTAGTTTGTGCACTAAAGATATAAGCCTTGCCTGAAGAATTTGCAGAAGTGCCACTGCCATCATCTTCTCTACTAGCACTTATAAGAGCACGCCCATCGGACATTGCAACTGCGTGGCCAAATCTATCATTATCAGTAGTACCAAAGGCATTTGGATCATCTATTGTATTTACTAATGATCCATCTGTTAGATCAAAGATATAGGCCTTGCCTGCGTAGTTAGTACCTGCATCATCTTCATATGGTGCGCCAACAATTACAAAGTCACCATCAAGATCAACTGACATGCCAAAATAATCTTCTTGAGTAGTACCAAATGGATTTGGATTATAAAGTGTATGTGCTAATGATCCATCTGACATGTCAAAAACATATACTATGCCCGAGGCAAAAAGTCCATCAGCGTCATTTTCATATGGTGCACTAACAATTGCATAATTATCAGATATCGCCGCCTGACTTGTCGAATGCCAGAAATTTCGTGTTGCACCAAAATTATCATTTCTCGACGCCGCGTCAAATCCACCTGGATTATCTAATGTATATACTAATGATCCATCGGATACATTAAAGATATATGCTTTGCCTACTTCATCATTGGGTGAAGTAACAATTACATAATTATCATTCATCTCAACTCCCCAGCCAAAATAACCATTCGGATAGTCCGAGGGATTGCTTATAATCATTGACGCACGAGGCCCTGTCACTATCCCCTCGGGTGATATGTCATAGATATAAACGCTCCCAACACCAGACACCGTGCCCGTAGAGCCCCAATCTTCGCCCCACGCACTAACAATCGCATGTGTATCAGATATTGCAACTCCGTGGCCAAACAGATCACCAATCGGATTGCCATTCGTATCCCGGTTGATCAATGTCTTTATTAATGATCCATCAGATAGCTTATAGATATATGCTTTCCCTGCATTCCCACCAGTTACTGAATTATGCTCTTCTCTAAAAGCACCAACTATTGCATATGTATCAGATATTGCGACTGAATATGCAAACCAATCATCAGTACTTGTGCCAACTGGATTTGGATTATCTAATGTATGAAGTAATAATCCTGTTGTTAGATCAAAGATATAGGCTTTACCTGAATTAGTACCGCCAGCATCGTCTTCTGCGTATGTACCAATAATTGCATGTGTACTAGACATTGCAATATCCATGCCAAATTGATCATTCTCACTAGTACCAAATGGATTTGGATTATCTAGTGTATGTTCTAATGTAATATTACTCCAGTCCAAGGATACTTCTTCAGATATTGCTGCTTGGCCAGGATTAGAGTATATAAGAAACGCACCAAGCCAATTGTTTGCACTTTCACCGCCACTGCTAGAACCGATAATGGTTTTACTGTCAGTGATTGCTACTGCGGTGCCTAATAGCTTATCAACGTCTGTATTCTGCCATGTAGATGTGTCGGGAATATCATCGCCTGTGAACGTTTGTAATAATATGCCAGTTGTTAAATCATATACTGCAGCAGGGGAATACTGTTCCTGTCCTCGATGTCCCGCAACTAAATAATTGCCTTTTATATCTATCGCATTACCAAACGCTGCACTCGCGCCTACTGGTGCGGGCAAAGTATGAAGTAGTGTTCCCGTAGTTAGATCATAAATCAAAATGCTTTGGTCTCCGGCACCTGTTCTGCCTAACGCCAAATAATTACCTCCAGCGATCAATGTTTGAAAGTAACTAACTGTTGTATTTATTGTCAGGCTAGTAGTATTTAAATTGCCATTAGATAAAGCAGTAGGTATATCATGCACTGTTATTAGGGAGCCATTATTTGGCGCAAGTATCAAATTATTACCAGATATATCCATCAAGTCAGCTAATCCGCCATTTGGATCCGGGAAGGTTGTAAGAGTGCTGGTTGCCAATTCAAATATTTTAATCGGTCCACCATTGGCACACGCCGCTGCATAATTTTCATCAATTGCAACATTTCTAGCTGCGCCGGTAAATGATGTAATTAGAGCCCCGGTTGATACATTATGTATGGTTGTATAGCCACCGCCGGTGCCGCCGTTACCTGTAATAAAATAATCTCCATGTATATCAATTTGCCAACCATAGCCGTTAGTCTGTGGAGGTGGCGATGGGGCTGGTATAGTCATATGTAACGAACCGTCTGATAAGTTCCAAACCAAAACTTCATTAGTCCAACCCGACCCAGTAACTAAATAATCACCATCAGCAGCAAAACTACTTTGTCCGTTAATACTATTATTCCGCCCAGCAATGTACGAGCCATCTGGCCCTCCTATAAGTTGTTGTAGGACGAATGATGATCCTGATATTGCGGTTGATGCTTTTAAAAATGCAAGCATTGCTTGTTGTGCAAGTCCGACCGTGCCGATTGCACCACTTGCGAATGATCCTAGAATTGGCATTATAACTCTCCTAAATTATAAATGGTAATTATACCATTTCCCATCTGTTTTTACTTTGATTCCAACGAAATGTTTTATTATTTACTTTTACTTCTTTTCCATCCCTTGGACGAGTTGGTAACATTATTGGCATTTCATTGCTCCTATGTGTTCGTTGATTTTATACATCATTTGTTTCTTAAATTCTTTTTTGGTTTGCCATCTCTATCAACATCATTGCCAAACTTTTTGACTTGATTGATGATTTCATCTACACCTACGTCAACAGTAGTGTTAACACCTTTTACGACACGACCAACACCAGCAGATTCTTTAACTTCATTGACACTATATTCGTATGTATCAACACCTGTCTTTTTTAGCCATTCAAACTTGTCAAAAAACTTCTGATTAGTTACTTTATATATTGTTAATGGTAATTTGTTTTGATCTGAATATGATTTTATTGCATTCATAACTTTAGCACCAATGCCACCGCCTCGTTTGGACGTTGATATTTGTGACATTACGATTTTATCTGGGCGATAACTCTTTGCAGTATCCAACAGTATATGTCCAAAGTCTCCTTTAAGCATATATGTGCCACCCCCACCAATCATTTCTGTTTCAGACCATGGAACTCCAACTTTGCCCCAACTAGTCCAACTAGTTGCACCAATAGCATTACCTATATGTTTGACCAGTGGATAATCATCGTTTAGAGGCCACCATTTCTTATCAAACTCAATATCAACGTATCCATTCTGAATAGCATCAAACTCTTCTTTTGATACTTCATTAACACTTTCGTTGCCTTGTGGATAACGGATCATTGTTTCTCTAAAACGAAAATCTTTGTTACGACCTTTGTTTGGTACGAAACCAAAACGCTTATAGAATTTGATTAATCTATTCTTGTTTCCACCAAACGCATCGTCTGGTGTTAGTGCGATAATAGCACCTTCTCTATCCATTCTGTCAACAATGTCTTGCATTGCTTTTGTACCTTGACCAGCATTACGCTCATCGCCTGATACTTCAATCTTAGATAACACATAACCTTTTTTAGCATCACCGTGTAACGATACTTCAACTCCTTCATCTAGTGCATCCCAATACTCTTGTTCACGTGGTATTGGTTTAGGATTAACTAGTCTAAAGAATGCTGTGTTATTATCTCTTGTGGTACTTTGCTCTAACTTCCAACCTAGTTTACTAGCAAGTTGTTTAGCAAATCTAGTATACAGTTTTGCTCTGCCGTCACTAGCATGTTCACCTTTGTTAGCACCAAAATCAAAACTTTCTACGTGTTCAATACCAACTGTTTTGATCCACTTTGTCATCATTGCAACTACAGTTGAGAATACTCTAAACTCGTCACCTGCATCTGTTTTGCCCATGCTCTTGCCAACTGAAAAGTCAATACCAAAGTTATCATAGTCAGTTGTTTCAAAGTCCATTCTTAACACACCATTTGGTGTTTTTGCAATTGCTGAAAATTCTTGTGACTCACTTGGTCCAGTAAGATTAAATGGATATGGGTTGTTTAAGGATTCATTAAACGCTGTAGTTGCTGCAGCGTTTGCACTTGCACCTTTAGGATGTTTAGGATTAATGCCAACAGTATCGCCATTCATTAGGTCACTGATATTAGCACTTTTGCCTATCTTGTCTAGTAGAATATGCAAGCTATCTGTTGAATCATATCCGCCTGTTTCGTAGCCACTCTTACCACGAACTTCTGTACGCTTGCCAGTTGCCGTATCAGTAATATGTAACACCATCATATCAGTGTCACGCTCTAGTTGTAACTTGTAACCTTCATTAATCGCCACTACTTTATTTACAGATTCCGTTAGTGTATTGTCTGTAATTTTTATCTTTGGTGATTGTATTTCATTTATGTTCATGGTATAGTTACTATATAGGAATATTAAAATCGTTAATAGCCTGCATAAATCCTTTTTTCGTTTTTATATATTTGTTGATAACATCACGTTGTTCATCTGCCATTTGATAGTATACATCCATAAATTTCTTTGCTTTTTTGGGTGTTACTTTTATTACAGTATCATCATAAAACTTGACAGGAAATGCATTGTTGTCTGATCTATCTGCAAGTTTGTCCAATACTACTAATGGATTACTTTGTTTTGCTTCTTCTAAAGTCTCATCAATTCCATATTTTAATTTATACAATGCCAATAATTCTTTTGAACTCATTCCATTGAATGATCTTGCAATGTCAAACGCATAACTTTCAATTGACTGTTTTGACTCTTTAGATCCTTGTAATCTATGTAGTGCTTCCAATGCTGCATTCCAAAATTTCTTTTCTTGTTCAGACTTATCTGCTAAAAAATCTTCTACCATTTCACTTTCTGATAACTTGGCATCTAATGCTATACCTGCTTGTTTTGTAAGTTTACGAAGTTTGTTAAGACCTTTGCCAGTTTTAACTGCAACTTTAAACATTGTTTTAATACCAGCAACTGTAGTCTGTGCTAGTACAGCAAGAACAATCAAGTCTACTAATGGAGGTAATGAACCGATATCTTCATTTATTCCTTCTGAATTGAATAAACTTTTACTCCAATTTACAATTTTGTCAAATCTATTTCTAGCTGGTTTAGGAGTTGGCACTCTTGTTTTAGTAGTGGTCGATGTATTTACTGTTGTGCCAGACATTCCAGGAAAGTTTATTTTAGATCCCAATGTTTCAGTTTCATTCATTTCCTGATTAATTAAATATCTATAATGATCTGCTTGTTGATTATTAATATCCACGCGCTTGCCATTTTGATATGCTTCTATGTCTAGATGATCTTTTGCTACGCTGGGATGATCTATTCGTTTCCAATGAATTTCAACGTTATTCTTTTCATCGGAATACACACCAGATTGGTTATCACTTTCAACTGTGAATTCTTTACTCTGGTTCAGATAACTTCTCATGCCTCTTGAGCGGCTCGGATGTTTTAGTATACGTAATGCTCTGTCTTGAATCTGGCGAATACGTGTCCTGCTCAAATTCATAGCATCTGCTATTTGTTGTAGCGTGTATGATGTATTGAATGGTTCTAATCCAAATCTTGCCTTTATTACCATTTGTTCTTGCTTATTAAGAGATGAGATAGCCTTCATAGCGACCTGTTTAAATTCTTTTTTAGAAAAATCATTAAATGTTGTGTCGTTAGTAGCATCATAATTGTCTGGAAAATCTGATTTTTTTCCTTTTACCATAATATCATCACTTTCAACTGCAAATTCTTTATTTGATGATTTAAAATCTTTTTTGCGCATTACAGTTTTTGCAACTAGTTCTAATTCTTCGCCATTCCAATTAAGAACAAATGGTATATTAATATCAGTTTCTAAGTCCTTCATTACTGCTTGAGCATCTGGGCCTAGTTGTGCAATTGGTTTACCATATTTAACAAATTCTTTTTTAAATAACATTGCAAGTTCTTTGATAGTTATAGGACGAATATTACGTTCATCATTAACACGATCTATAAAGTGTTTTGTAAACTCAACATCAATGCCTACACTTGCAAATACACGATCTAGAACATTTTCAAGTGAATCTAGTTGTTGTTGTGTTACACCTATATTTTTATCTAATTCATTAATTTTCATCTATCTTCTCACATATTCTTTATTTTCTACTAGTCTTTAGATTTTTCAATTCCTGTGTTAGTGAATTTATTTGTTTCTCTAATTTGGCAATACTGTTATCTATTTTGTCTTCAACTGTTGCAATGTCAATACTATGTTGTATATCATTTTTCTTGCTTACTGTTTGTGAATCTTCTACATCAGCAACTAATGCACCTAATAAATTATCAGCACCTGGATATTTAACTTTTAAATTATTCAATGCTCTTGCAGTTTTAACATCAAAGGATTCCACATCAGATTTGTCTTCTGTGATCATCTGATGCTGCAATTCTGCTTCAAGTAATATTGAATATAAATCTTCTTCTTCCCAATTTTCACTAACAGTTGAACTTCCAAGTTTTCTTTTAAACATTTCTATTACATTTTCTGGAATATCACTGCGCCCGTACAAGTCTTGTAATATTTGATTTAACGCTGTGTCGTCCGCAGTTGAAATCATATTTCGAATCTGTGTAGCACTATTCACTGCTTTGCCTCTAATTTTAAAGGTAAATGTAGGAACTGTTACAATATAAGAATGTTGTCTTAGTGACTTTGCATTGTCAATTCCTCGCCATAATTGAATATGTGCTGGATCACCATTCTTTTTAGTCTTTAGTCCAGATGTAGGAAAATCAAATCTTGGATCTTCGGCCATATCTTTTTCCGATACCGCATATATAACAACTGTGTTATCAGGATCATATCTATCTGTGATTTCACTTGCAACATATGGAATTTTTGCTTGTACTATTGAATTTGGATCAACACCTGCTAACATCATCATACGTTTCTTTTCATCAAATGAAAATGGAGATTTATGCGCATCTGTTTTGCCTGAACTAGCAATAAAAACTTGTGCACCTTTAAATTTCTGTTTTAGATACTTAAATACTTTTCCATGTCCAATATGAAAAGGATGAAACCTTCCCGGATAGATAATAACTACCCTTGTATTTTCATTTTCTATTAAATCAAATAGTCTCATTGTAGTATAGTTCCTGTGTATTTAAATAACTCAAGTGTATTTATCTTTTATAATCAATAATAAAAAACTCTAACAATGTAATATTGCTAGAGTTTTAACTTAATAATAGTAATTTTCCTAATTCTTTATGGAATAGCAGTCAGAGGTGCGGTTGGTGGTGTGAACGACGAAGTATACAATGCTCCACCGTTTATCCATCTAACATCTGTAGTCCAGCCACTGGTTTGTGCACAATGTATGTATGGCGGATGTGATTGGGTGTGCCACGGTCTTGTGTCATTCCATGATGCATCAGGAAAAGTTATAGGATTATAGTAGTTAGTGTTCGCGTTGGTAGGGCTTGTGTTTTTCTGTACTCCATCATAAAATACTCTACTATCCAAATTATCATCTCTTGTCCATGCAATATGGTGCCAATTTCCGTCTCCGATGTCGTGTCTTGTGAGATCGCAGGCTCTCGGTTCGTTGTGCCAATTATGGAAATACAGCTTATTACCATTTCCAGAATTACCAATGTATATTTTGTTGCCGCCTTGGTTGCCGTCATATCCCAAAATGTTCCCACCAGTTGTTGGTGGTAATGCTTCACATTTTATCCACATCTCAAATGTAAATGCACCAGTGAAACCACCGGTCCGAGGATAGTAATCACTGCCAATTTTGTAATAATGGTTTGACAAATGATAAGTTGCCCCAGCGCCACTAGCATATGGTGACTCATTTGCGTCAAAAGAAGTGCCAGCCACTGGCCCCAAGCCCGGTCCGCGTTCAGTGCCATCTAATGTTCCATCTGCTGTGGATACGCTAAAGTTGTCATATGGGCTCGCGCTGAGTGGATTGAAAACTCCTTTAATAAGTAATGTTGTATCATACTCTATAGATGGTGCTGTTGGTGCTGTAACAGAATATAAATTTCTTCGTTTAATCCAAACAGAGTCTTCTTCGACTGCAAAAGCATCGGCAGATACGTTACCATAGTCATATTCTGATGCCGGTTCCCATAATCCACCCATATCAATAGATGTACCAATTGCCGACTTGGGACTTGCATTTGATCTTTTTTGATGACCGGCACCGGCTGTTCTCAATTTACTAGGATTTTCACTGATTGATCCACGATCTGTAATCTCAACAAAATCAATAGTTGGTTCAACTTGAACTCTTGATAATTTAGTTGTTGATTTTAATCCTGATATATTCAACCCTTTGTAGTTATTTGGCATCGTATTCTCCTAATTGATTATGGTGCGCCGAAATCTGTCATATCTAGTCTGTTACCATTCGATGGTTGGTCTGGAGTACTATATGCATATCTACCATCTGGGCTCACTGTCAATGTAGTGTCAGTGAATTGCTTAGAGTGATTTGCTTGGCTCAATAATGTTCTAGTTGATGACATATCAAATGCAGTTGCTAATGAATAGATTTTTATTTGGCCTTGACCCTGTAGCCATATAGTTAAGCCATCTGGAGCCATGAACCCCTTAGGTCTGGTTTGATTCCAATTGTTACTAACATTGCCATAAGAAAAGTATGTGGCGGTAGATAAATCCCATGCAGATGTTAAATCGAAAACAATTACACCAGTATTGTATGTGCTACCACTTTGATATCTGGTCCATGTATCAGTACCAGAATCGTAAGATAAGTATGAACAAAGAATAAATGCAGTTAGTTTTGTTCCATCTCCTGAAATGTTCCAACTCATCACACTATTATTAAAATTATAATAACTTGGATTAGTTGTAAGCGTACCCATATGAAAACCTGTTGAAGACGCAGACGGCGAGGTAAATACGTCTTTTTCATGTAAATTAAAAAGTGCCACACTATCATACCAACCTCTTAAAACTCTGTTACCATTATCAACCACCTCTAATGCTGAAACATTACCTGATCCATTTGTAACAGTAAATGAACTATAACTATTGGTTCTTGTAGACGCATCAAGATCATACGGTACTGATAAATTATATGCATTCATATAACTTTGTCCGATAATATAGCCAATTGAACCGTCAGAGTTAAAAGTTACTGATCTCTGATTACCCCTAGGAATACCAGCATGAGCACCATAAGTACCATCACCAGTTGGAACACTATAGTAACTGGTAGTTCCACCATTCCAATCATCTCTATTTACCCATGGTGTTGTCGGCGGAGGAGGTGGGTTCATTAATTTGCGTCTAGCACTCCAAACAGCGTCTTCTGTTACTGCGAAAGCACCCTCTTCAACTTCTCCATAATCATAGATTGATGCCGGTTCCCATAATTCACCCATATCAATAGATGTACCAATTGCAGACTTTGGACTTGCATTTGATCTTTTTTGATGACCGGCACCGGCTGTTCTTAGTTTTGCAATTGGTTCATCAAGTAATCCACGATCTGTAATCTCAACAAAATCAATAGTTGGTTCAACTTGAACTCTTGATAATTTAGTTGTTGATTTTAATCCTGATATATTCAGCCCTTTGTAGTTATTTGGCATTTCAAATCTCCGATTGAATTATTAAATTTTATGCAAATTGTGTGAGACTTGCCATTACAGTGAAAGTTGCATCAGCAGTTTTGATAATTGTAAAAGAGTATGTATCAATGCTATCTGCATTTCCTTCTGTTGGTGCTGAACCGCCAGACCATTTTGGCGTACATACTGTATCATCAATTTTATATGCATTCACATAGTACGCTGTTGTCCCCTGTGTCAATAGTATTACTGCAGTGAAACTTTCGCCAACTGCAAGACTTGAATTTACATTTGTAAAATTAATTTCTCTGTCAGCAGTTTGTTCTACAGTAGCAAATAAAACACCTTGTGTAGTAGCATCAAATAATAGTGTCCCAGTTGTACTAATATTAGTAGTTACATTTTCATGTATTTCTGCTAGTTTAGTAGCACCTGATACGTCTAAGTCACCAACAACAGTTAGTGATTGAAATGAAGGATCAGTCGATACGCCGCCAACTGTATGCCCACCAACAGTAGTACCATCATGTACTACTAGTTCATTTGTAGTTGTGTTTACAGTTACTTCACCAGCCTCACCCGTGAAGGATGCGTGGTTTGCGGTAGTACCACGTCTAAATTGTACAGCATATGCCATTTATAATTCTCCTAAAGTATACTTTATAATGTTACAAGTATTTATCAAATCATGTTTAATCTTATATATGTATATATATTAATTACTGCAACAATAAAAAAAGCGTTCTTTGAACGCTTTTTTAGTTTTAATATATATAAAAATTTAACCTTTGAGTGAACTAGTAGGTGGTGTAAAGTTAGCGGTATATCTTGCTACACCTTTTGTGAATCTAACATCTTGAAGATAACCTTTCCAGTCATATGATCCACCAGTCCTTTGACCAAGTAAAAAATCTATTGTATTTGTAAAGTTATAAGTTCCACCGGTTGTAGATGTACCAACAGATATCCCATCAATATATAAAGTCCATGTGCCAGAATTTCTTACTATTGCCACATGATGCCAAGTAAATGCAGTAAATGGACCACTGGCACTGGGACTTGGATCCATTTGATTCAACCAAAGCTGTAATGTTGAATTGTGTGTATATAAAGTAAATGGATTATTATCTGTATAGGAACTTGCACTTAATATACCTCTATAAGAAGCACTCTGTGCAACATCTTGATACATCCATAATTCAAATGTCAAATCTGCTGATCCCATTTCTAAATCTGTGATAGTTACATTATCACCACTGCCATCAACATAAATTGACTTACTATTTGCAAACTTAACTTGAGTAGTTGAACCAGTAGTATTGCCTTCTAGAGTGAGAATAGTTTTATTTTGAGTTTTATCTATTATAGAAGATTCAGTACCTTTTAGATGAATATCCATTCCAGTAGACGTTGCAGGTAATGAATTTGGAACGAAGTTGGAATTATACAACGCTTGGCCTTTTACAAAACGAAAATCTGCAATATAGCCATGAAAACGAACATCGCCTGTTGCTCTCATTCCTATGTATAAGGGTTGTCCGCCATTTGTGATTGTCGTAGTAATTGTTTCTTCTGCTTGTAAGTTACCGTTTACGTATATTTTAATCGTATTAGCATCTTTAACAAGTGCAACATGATTCCATGTAGATAAATCAAACACATTAGAACCTGTTTGTATAATTTGACGCGCACCAATCCCATTACCGGTACCGAGGTATGCGTAAATTTCTTTACTTGTCGTTGTGCTCAGTGATACTTGTGCAAATGATATATTAGCTCTGCCATCTTTATCAAACAATGTACAGTTACCGCCCGGCTCTTCCTGATAAAACCAACATTCTGCTGTGAAATCATCATCGCTCACTGTCCCAACACTATCAGATGGTATATATAATCCTCCACTGTCAGGAAAGTAAATTGATCCGCCGTGTTTTGTTGAATCATATTCTGCATAGTCATATGGTGTAAATGGCATTGTGGAAACATCGCCTGTCTTTGACATTGAGTGATTGTTAGCAGAGACATCACTAAATTGCAGCCCTTGAGCAGTTAATAATTTTGTATTAGTAACTTCTGTTAAAGGTTCGGTTGGTGGGGTAAAGTTTGCACCATATACTGCGGTACCTTTGACATATCTAAAATCTCTAATATTTCCTTGAAGTGCTGACTCGTATAAATTACTCCCATCACTAACATTACCAATAGTAACATAACTGGGAGAACTTGTAATAAATTCAGAAGTTCCAGCATCGTATGTATCTTCAGATACACCATTTACATATAAAGTTATAGTAGTGCCACTTCTTTCGACTGTAAGATGGTACCATTTATTATTTTCTATTGTTGTAGTAGACCTTAAAATTTCTCCTGCTGTCCAGCTGTTCAAGGTAAGGACAGTGTTGTTATCATTATGCCTATCAACGAAAGCCAACGACTGAGAGTTTTGCCAAAATGGACCAAAATTCCATATTCTAGGATAGGACTGAAGTTTTGATACCGGATAATACCAACATTCTATTGTAAAATCATCTGTGCCAAAACCAAAATCGGCATGCGTGTCTGATTTTACCCAATCTCCACCAGATCCATCAAAGTACATACTGTAGCCACCGTGTCGGAATGGACTAAATGTATTAGCTATTGGATCACCTACTAAACTCACAGTATGATTATTAGATGAATGATCAATAATATCATTATTAGATGTATCGACTGCTGTTACTAGTAATTGTGTATATCTACTATTAGTGATATTGAAGAAAAGAGATAATACTGTAGTTGTACTTACCGCGCCATTCGTTCCATCAGTTGCAGATATAGCCAATGTAAACTCACCTTCGTCTGCTGAATCAGCACCTGGTGTAATTGTAAAAACATTATCTGCTTGTGATATTGTAGCAGTTGATCCAAGTGATCCAGATGTTATTGCATAACTCCATGTAAGTGGGAATCCTTCTGGGTCGGTTGCGGCTGCAGTAATTACTGTAGGTGTGCCATCTCCATTAAGATTGTATGATGAATTAACATTTGTAATTGCAGATGGGGCATTATTTTGTACTGTTGCAATTAGATACCAACCTGTTCCTGTGTAAAAATATAAATTATTATTTGAAGTAAGATATACCTGATCTCCTGCACTCATTCCGGTTTTTGCAATTAATGCTGGCATGTCTGCCAATATTTCTGTTGAAGAAGTGTTTGCGCTACTAGAAGGAGAAGGAACAGATGAATATACCATAATTGAGAAGGCTGCGGTTGTACTAGGATTGCCCACATTTCCCGAATCGTTATAAATAGCAACTGTAAATCCAGTAGTAGATTTAGAAGAAACCTGAATATTGATATCATCGAATCCTTCTACATCACTTATGACTGCATAATTTACATCTGTCTGCGCAGTTGCAAAAGTAAAGTCCATTGTACCAGAAGCGCCATTCCAATTTGACCAACTTATGTTTGTGCCTGAACCATCAGATATGGTATTGACATATGCAAATGCAGATGGGGAAATAATTGAGGATATATCACCGCCTCCACTGCCTCCACTATTTGATAGGGTAGTAAATGTGAATGTTCCAGCACCATCAGTAGTAAGAACTTGCCCATCAGTTCCATCACTGATATTTAAATCAGTCAATGTACTTGCACCACCTGTACCGCCGCCTGAACCAACAACATGGCCGCCAACAGTGACGCCATCGTGCACTATTAATTGATTAGTAGTTGTGTTTACTGTTATTTCGCCTGCTGCACCAGTGAATGATGCATGTTCAGCAGTTGTACCACGCCTAAATTGTACTGCATATGACATGTTATTATTCTCCTAAATTACGTGTTATGATATTACTTTGATAGTATTTATCAATATATCGTTCTTGCATATGTATAGTTAAATTACTTTTTCAATAAAAAAGCGTTCAAAGAACGCTTTTTAGTTTTCGTATATTTTAAGATTTTAGCCTTCCAGTGGTGATGTTGGTGGTGTAAAGTTTGCAGTATACCTTGCTAAACCTTTGGTAATACGGAAGTCCTGAATATAACCTGTCAAGCGATTACCGATACCGCCTCCGTTTGCGGAGTCATATTCTGCTCCAATTGCAAATATACAATCATCCCAATTAATCGTAGATAAACTTGACAATGTTTTAGATATAACTTCAGATCCATTTAAATAAACTTTTACTAAAGTTCCTACAACAACTACTGCAATATGGCTCCATTCATTTTGAGGCACATCCGTACTGGTCGTCCAGTAACTGGTCGATCCATAATATAAACTTCCGCCGTTGCCACCTACAAACACAAGTACATTATCTCCATTAGAAATTTTATTTAGACCAAAGAAGGCGGTCGAAGGGCTGTAGAATGTTATTGGATATATCCAACCTTCGATTGTAAATCCTTCGCTTGTGGCTAATGGCCCACTTCCTAAATCTTCTACTCTAACATAACCACTGCCATCAAAATACATCGACTTACTATCTGCAAACTTAACTTGAGTAGTTGAACCGCTAGTATTGCCAATTAGAGGTAGATTACCGGTTTGTGCCTTATCTATGATAGAAGCATCTGTGCCTTTGATGTGCAAATCGGCTCCAGTGACTGTGGGTAAAGGGACAGATGGTGGAATAAAATCACCATCATACACATAAGAACCAGTAATTAATCTTAGATCCGAAATATAACAATTAACTCCATTACAAAATGTTCTAGAAGTTTGAGTACTCGTTATATCTGCTCCATCATTCCAAGTTGCATTTTGATTGTAGGTAGTTAATGTTCGACTTACACCATTTACATAAATTTCAACAATTCCGTTTCTTCTTTGAGCGACAAGATGAGTCCATTCTTTTGGGACTATCCAATAGTTATCAATAAATTTTCCAACTATAAAACTACCATATAAACCATAACTAAAAGTTAAACCGTTAAATCCATCTAATGTACTTGGCCCAAATGTCCAGCCTACACCAGTCCCACTTGTTTCAGCACTAATAATTGGTTTTGTAGACTGTGCCGCTATTGCATCTGCACCTCCAGGATTCCAATTTTCGTCTGTCCAAATCCAAAATTCATATGTAAAATCATCTGTGCCAAGATTAAGAGCATCAGGCACTGTGACACTGCTGCTACCATCCAAATATACAGACCCACCGTTAGTTGATGATCCGTACCCTGGATAGTCATATGGTGCAAATGGTTCTATTTTTGGGATGTGTCCTCCGAGAATAACAGTATGGTTATTTGATGAACCGTCTGCATAATAAGGACGGTGACAGGTAAGAAGGCTAGTGTTTGGTACTGACTCCAGGCGTTCATCCGGTGGAGTGAAGTTACTAGTATAAATAGCAGTACCTTTTACGATTCTAAGATCTGAAATATGTCCGTCATATGCAGTGGTCCAACCATTTATTCCCTGGCCTATTCTAATAGGCTGGCTGCTGCCCAAGTTGGTACTACTAGTTCTAGAGGCACGAAGGGTTCCATTAATAAATATTCTCCATACTCCGCTCTCTCTAGCAAGGGCAATATGGGTCCATTCTTTAGTTATAGCAATCCCAGTAGAAATCTCTGTATTCGCCGGTCCATCATAGAAAGTAATTTGGCCTCCTGTACTTGCTGTGCTCAAGTAGATAACAGTTGCTGAGGCGTCCACTGCCGACCTGAGGTCTACCATGGCACCACCAGATGCGCTCGAAAAGGTGCCGCCCCACTGAGTCCAAAATTCTATTGTGAAATCCCCAGTACCAAAGCCCAAGCTCTCATGACTTGCAATGTTCAATTGATCAAATATTCCATTAAAGTACATACTATAACCACCGTGTCTGTATGGACTAAATGTCCCAGCCTGTGGTTCGCCGATATTAGACATGCTATAATTATTAGTAGATGAATCTGTTACATTACTATTATCTGATGTACCAACTGCTGTTACTAGTAATTGTGTATATCTACTATTAGTGACACTAACTTGGAATTGCAATGATATTGATGTTGCTGTGTTTACTGCACCATTGGTGCCGTCAGTTGCAGATATAGTTAATGTAAACTCACCTTCGTCTGCTGAATTAGTACTTGGAGTAATAGTAAAGACATTATCAGTTTGTGAAATTGTAGTTGCGCCAAGTGAACCACTCGTTACTGCGTAACTCCACGTAAGAGGAAATCCTTCTGGATCGGTTGAGGCTGCAGTAATTACAGTAGGTGTGCCATCAATAGAAAGAACGTATGATGAATTAACATTTGTAATTGCAGATGGGGCATCATTCTGTACTGATGCAATTAGATACCAACCTGTTCCTATATATAAATATAAATTGTTGTTTGAAGTAAGATATGCTTTATCTCCTGTAATCATTCCAGTTTTTGCAATTAATGCTGGCATATCTGCGAGAATATAAACTTCATCACTGCCAACACTGCTACTATTACTTGATCCATTCACTTCTAATGTAGGCGTTGATGCATATACTATAATAGAAAATGTGCCTGTTATATCAGGACTTGCTACGTTTCCTAAACCATCATAGATAGTAATTGTAAATCCAGTAGTAGATTTAGAAGAAACCTGAATATTGATATCATCGAATTTTTCTACATCACTTATGACCGCATAATTTACATCTGGCTGTGCAGTTTCAAATGTAAAGTCCATTGTACCATTGGAGTTATTCCAATTTGACCAACTTATGTTTGTACCTGAACCATCTGATGTTGTATTGACATATGCAAATGCAGATGGGGAAATAATTGTAGAAGTTTGACTGCTGCCTCCACTATTTGTTACGGTAGTAAACGTGAATGTTCCAGTACCATCAGTAGTAAGAACTTGACCATCAGTTCCATCACTGATATTTAAATCAGTCAATGTACTTGGCCCGCCACCGCCACTAACTCCTGCACTAATAGCATGGCCACCAATCGTGACGCCATCGTGTACTATTAATTGATTGGTGGTTGTGTTTACAGTTATTTCGCCTGCTGCACCAGTGAATGATGCATGTTCAGCAGTTGTACCGCGTCTATATTTTACAGCATATGCCATTTATAGTTCTCCTACAGAATATATTATATTAATTATTATTTCTTTTTAAAAACGTTTTTGAAAGGATTAGACATCTTAAACAATTTTTTTGGTTGGTCATGATTTTGCATTGCAACTAGCGCATCATTGAATTCTTTCACAGTGTTAATACGATTTAGTGCCTGATGCTTATCTTTCTGTATTTCAATATCGTCTGCAGACAAATACTTTATATTGCCCGCAACATTGTTGAATACTCCAACTAATTTACCTTTTTTGACATCCACATATAAAAATTTCATAGTATGTCTCCTCTTTAATTTTTAATACATCGCAGTGGATATATTTATATATTGTATTTATTCAGATTATTATGTTTGTTAAGTATAAATATATGTATGAAAATTAACGAAATGATAGAAATAACTTTACCTAAAGATATATTAAATCAGTTGATAAATCTTTCAATCAACGGTGATAAAACACATATGAAAGATTTGTCTATAATAGAAGAACAAGACAAAATTAAAGATATTTTAAAAAAATTTATAGATATAAAATATTTTCATTACTCAAATATTTTTAATCATGAGTCACCTTTTACAATACATAGTGATATAAGTGCTAAAAAGAAATCAATTCTACTAATTCCTATTCAAGCATACAAAGAGCAAAAGTTTATTGTTTTTGATCAAACTGTAGATAGTGATAAAGAAGTTTCTTGGATCTATAACATATTTGACGATAAAACAGACCTGGAATTAAAAGAAATGTATTATGAATCATCCTTGCGTACTAGACCTTGTGATACAGATTTTGTAAAAGGATGCACTGGGTTATCTATCGATGAACAATTATTTGAATATTTGCCATATACAAAAGATTTGTATCATGGATTAACAGGAAAAGCATGGAGTTACACTCCCGGAAAAGCATTATTATTTCCTGCAAATAGAATACATGCAACGGGTAAAATGCAGTCGAGTAAAATAGGCTGCACTATACAATTTACAACAGACAATCTTGAGATTTCAGCAAAAACACGCATCCTACCTTAAATGAATTTTGTTTTGCAGTTCCGTGTAATTGTGTTGTTTTGAAAATTAGTCCTTTGCCAACTGATTGAATCCAATTTTTTCCAGTAAGTCCAAAGTAGAAGTCTTTATTAAACGGTAACAAGTCTACAATATCTTCATTTACAGGATCATTAGTTACATAACATATTTCTGTATCTATAGGACGAACACCTTTATAACATATACTTTTGAGATGGTCATTGTCTTTATCGCTATTATTTTTGTCCGCTGATGTAAGTGGTTGATGTCTTTCTTGATCTATATCTTCGGTCTGCCATTCACAGCCTCTATCCAAAAACTCCTGGTCAAATACTAGAAATTGTTGATTATCTACAGTATTATAAAGAGGTATATTTAAATTATAAAACGTAGATGTTTTCCACTTATCTGTATGTAAAGGAATAGTTTCACTGTGACCATAGATATATCCAGTTGAAATTTTGTCAATATCAATCCATTTAGACATATAATCAGTTACTATATAATCTGGTACGTGAGTGTAAAAAGGAAAATCACCTAACTTGCGCTTGCCCAATCTTTCAATAACCACATCAAATAAAGCATCAATTGTTTCTTTAGGAATATCTATTTCAAACATAATTTATTTATATCTTCAGTGCCATCTAAACTAAACATTAATGCAATGCGAGGTTGGCTACTCATATTAACTACCGCGTGTGGATATCCAATATTAAGGAAGTTTGCTGTGCCATCTTCTAGATTGTACGCCTCAAGTTTCCCGTCACGTTTAAATAAGTTTACAACATTGCTTCCACCGTATATGGGTACTATACAGCGCACCGCATAGCTTACATCATAGTCCACATGAAAAGGTATAATTTTACCAGATTCGAGTTTAGTAATGCGTATACGGCTTGCTGGCGCCTTACATTGTGTCACAATCTTTTCAAACACACTATCAGTATAATCTTCAGTCGGTATATTATATAAGTGTTCTTCGCGGCGCCTTAGACGCTCTTTGATACTAGTTTCGTATGGTAATATTTCACTCGGAGTAGTCAAATTAATTTGTTCAAAGTTGTCATATACACTAGCAACTAGTTCCATGTGATTATCACAAAGCATGGGATTAGCAGTACGTACATCTACAAATTGTTCATTAAGTTTATTTGTAGCCGCTCGTAAATTTTCTAAATTAATATCTAAATTTAAATTAGCAATAGTAGGTAAATCGTGTTTTTTCATATCGGTACTCTTTTATATAATATATCTGCAAAATGTTCTTTTATTTCATGTATGTTTAAAAAATATGATTCGTAATCTACTAATGAAGATAACTTTTTATATTTTTTACTTGTATGGTAGTAATCTTCATAGTAAATTATTTTGCCTTCACATCTATTTAGTTGTTCTGTGATTTCAAAAAACTGTTTTAAACTTCTATTATAATCATAATCTGTCCAGTTTTCGTTAATATCTTTACTATATAAATTATTGTCGATCTTTATAGCAGCCGTTGACCAACTGTTGTAATCTTGGAATAAAAAACTCAAGAACCATTTCCATTTATCTTTACGCTTGAGTATTAATATTTCATCGTCTTTGTAAAACTCTTTAAACCAATTTTCATAATAGTCTCCGAGATAATTTATATGGTGTTTAAATGTATAATTTATACCTTTGTCTTTTTCACTTTTTAAAAAATTAATTTTTTGTTCTAACGTCATATAGCATAGTTGATTAGGATCAAGATATTCTTCTACACCAATATATTTTACATTTGGCAATGTTAAATTATATTCGTGTACTTGTTCATAACCGTAAGAGGATCCTGCCCTAGGGGCACTCAATAAGACTTGCATCAAAATTCCTTGTTATAAATTTACTCTCTGGTTGCCAAATAAAATTAGAATTGTTTAATCTAATGCTGTAAACATATTGTAACATATCACCAGTTTTAAATAAAAAATCAGTTTCTAATTGTAAATTTTTATACCATTCAGTATTTGTAAACTGTTTAAAAGATTCCACCGTCATACGCTTTTTACGTTGATATAGAGCATTAATTGCACGATTATTTACATCGTGTGTAATATAAAGTATTTCGAACTTGTTTTTTCTAGCCCAATCTATTTGAAGGTCTGCCATTCTTAAACCACAATGTGTAAATCTATAATCTTTTAAAATATGATATCTACATACTCTAGCAGCTACATCAGGATCATTTGTATAATGACTTTGTTCTACTGCGCTTATACTGATTAATTTTCCTTCGATGAAGCACATCCAAGTTTCAATATTTGGATCATCTGGATTATAATTTGTTGTTCTTATACTATCATTACCTTCTAAACGTGATTTACGTATAAAAGGATAAATCAAATCTCTATAATATTCAGGATCTTCGCTATACTGTTTAATCAAAATGTTTTGGTGTAATAACATAATCTTTGTACTTTTGATAACTGCGTTCTAATAGATTATGCCATTTCGGCAAATCATACACGCCGTGAATAACTAACTGACATCTATCTTTAAACTCAAATCCCTTTTCAACTCCGTGTTCGTAAGTTGCTCCGTCATAAGCAAAGGCATTCGTTTCTGGAGGCAACATTGGAAACACTCTTGTGGCTCCGCTATCCTTACTCATATAAAAATGTTCATTTCGCCAGTCGGTTACTTTACTCCAACGAAAATGTAAATGACTAGGTGCCTGTGTCCTGAGTAATCCTTCCATTATTTTTTCTTCGTCGTAGTGTGGTGGTATAGGTTTAGGTGTTTGAACAAAAAATAACTGATGTATACTTTTAAAAGGTAATTGGTCAACGTATTCTTTAATGTGCGGAAACTCTTGTTCTGCCCAATCAAACCAAGTTGGATCTTCCCCTATTTGTCCGCACTCGTTACATTTTAAAAATAGCAGTGTTCCTACATTTTCAGTTTCGTAAAAGTTTTTTTTCTTGTTTTGATCTTGTCGTATTGCATCAATCTGATCTAAATCAACATCTAAATAGGGCAAGTCGATTGGTGTCCATATCATATCTCTATATCCAGCATAGTCGTGATGTAAACTTAAATCTTCCCAGCCTGGACGATCAGGTCCTGGATTACCAGGATCGTTGTTTAAATATTGTCGTATAGGTATACCATTTTCATCATACTCCAAATCATATTTTTTTATTCTATAATTTAACATTTAAGATTGTCCTATGTTTTACTGGTATATTTAGTTCAAACTCGTATATTTCTGTCTCATATTGTTCAAAATAATTTAAATTTGTATAAGTTAGTTGTTCTGTATTTTTATTATTTACTTCGTGTACTATTGCACATTTCGGCTTATAAAAGTTGCAAATCCGTTCAAACATCTCAATTGGATTTTGTGCATATACTAATACACTTCCAAATACAATTACATCACAAGGAAGATATCTTAAATTATTCCAATCTCTAAGTTCAAAGAACTTGGAAGGATATTGTTGTTTTGCATACTCTATAGGTTCGGAACTTGTATCAAACCCATAATACAGATAATCGTAATCTGTAAGGTATTTATTAATCTCGCCAGTACGACAACCCACATCGACTACTTTTTTATAGTATTGATCTTTTATAAGATTTGCTTTAAAATTGTACAATACAGACGCTTCATTACCGTCGAGATAACTCATATCTTCAATAGTGTAATTCTTCTTGAGATGAGACATGTTGATAATCACAAGCAATTCTCCATAGTAATCTATTTTTATCTAAGATAGGTGTTCGGCGATGTAAGGTTAAAAACTGGTCCATTAACAACAAATCTCCTTTTTTAAAAATATGATGATACTGGTGTTTTGATTTGAAAATGATAGGCATTAACCGTTCAATCATTTTTTCATGATTAATTTTTGTTTTTCCTTCCCAAGCACCAACTATAAAATGATAAGGGAAATAAAAATAATGCTTTCCTGTGTGCGGATGAATTCCTACTAACTCTCTAATACTTCCTCTGTTTTTGCTCATAAATTCTAGTTCGGGATCGTTGTCCTCAAGATGATACATTGTATTGTTTTGAAATTTAATTTTAACTTTAATACTTTTCCAATACTCTTGTTCGTCTTTGGACAACTCATAAAACGGATCGCTTGTATTGCATATGCTCAATGTAGTATTGATATCTTCTTCGATACAATATAATGCAATAACAATTTTGTCAATTAAATGTCTGCTATTACCGTTGCTGTGCCATCCAAGTTCAGAATCTCCAAACATGCCAATTTTTTTACCGTGGTCATCTCTCTTGCCAGTAACTAAAAATATTTCAGGATGCTCTTTTGGATTCATAAACAAGTCTGGTGCTTCGCACTCTCCAAACTTTTTCATTGTATTGATATAATCAGATTCGGTTAAATTTTGTTCGTGAAATACAATACTGCCTACTGTTTGTAATTCGTTAGTAACATTTGATATATCTAGTGATTTAATATCATTAGTATGTCTAAATGGTATCATAGTATTTTTCCTTTATCAAGTCGGCTACACACAATCTATTAGTATAGCTTCTTTTAAATTTATTATAACATGGATCATCTGAAGTTGCAAGCCAAATTACATCACTTGGAGTTAAATTTAATTCTGTGCAAATTTCAAGTTGTAATGGTCTTAAAGTGTTGTATACCAAATCAATAGGAATAGATTCAATTAGTTTTTCTCCCAATCCCATACTATGATAGTTATAATATTTCGCATTGACATTTAATGGCTCTAACCATCGGTCAGGCTTACGACTCCAATAATACCCTATACGATAATTCCTTAATCCGAAGCATTTGCTAAAACTAAAAAATACTTTTTCGACATTATCCGGTATTTTAAATTGTCTAATTTCAGTACTTAATAAGTATGCAACATCTAATACAACCGGCTTATCAGTTGGTATGTCACAGTAATTGCCGTCAAAACTTGCAGGGCTTGTCCAATAATGCACATCGCCAACTGGTTCACCGGTAACCCACACATAATCGCCTTTGCGTATTTGTATAGTACGCTGTTCACCCCACATCCAATAATTAAGACCTTCGGTAATACCGTTTAATGGGTATAGATATTCAAATTCACTTAAATCACAATAAGGTTTTAAATATTCAGTGATTTTGCTATTAAAGATTTTTACTTCTGCATGATTTTCTAACTTGAAATTGTTTACTACGTCTTGTACTTCTTTAATAGGGAAGCTTCTAATAGCAAGACTTTGCTCCATTAGTTTTTGTATTTTAGACATATCGAATAATGCTTTCATAATGTGGTTTAGTATATTTTCTTTCTAAATACTTGTTAGTAGGATATTCGAAAAAATTAAGATGTTCATGCTTGTTTAAAAATACCTGCTTTTAATAATTGTTGTGTTATCCAGCCGCTGCTGTCATATTTGTGTAGACGAATTTTTTTAAAATTTTTATGATGTTCTTTGTGATAGCCTTCACCCCCTATAAGCAAATTTAACCAAGGAACATTTGCGCCGCCGTCGTGCTTGTGTCCAACTGTGTTTAAAAGTCCAAATCCAAGTTTAGCATGTATAAATGGTATAAGTGCAAATGCAACAAAAAATTTAAAACTTATTAATAAACTTACAATCCATACTATTATTAATATCTTTAGCCAATGCGTGTGACAAAATACCAATCTTGGATTATTATACAAGTCTCTGGCATACTTCATTGGTATTTTGGGAATATCCCATGTTGTAAATAAAACTTTCCAATAACCTACGTGCTGTGCTGCATGTGGGTCTTGCGGTCCATCACTGTATGTGTGATGCATTCTGTGACTGGCAATCCAACCAATAGGGGTGCGAATACATGCTACCATTAACATAGCAAGGCCGATAGTTTCAAACCAGACTGGTACTTTAAATTGTTTATGACAATAATATCTATGGAGTAATATACTTGCGCCCCAATGAGAGATAAGTGTCCCCCACAGGTAACCAATAATTATTATATAAATCCAATCCATTAAATTTCTCTCACTATGTCTATACTTTCTTGCCAAGTCTGTGTATTACTTTTAAAATTAATATTACAAATTACTCTATGCTTGTTGCCTTTGTTGTGTGCTTCGTGCCATTGCTTTACATTCCATAGTGCCGGCTTATCAGTTAAGGCATATCTACATGCTGCGTCATTGTCACTTAACAAGTATTTATCGCTATCTTTTTTATATGTTTTCCAGTAATATTCACTCCAATAAACATCAGTAGACGGATCATCAGGAATATATCCATCAACATCTTCATAATCTGGCCAACTGGTTAATGTGTGTTCATCGCATCCCGCTATTGGAAATATCAAACTTGCTACACTAGTTTTCGTATGATGCCTGTGACTAAAAAATAAATGTTCTACTTGTTTAAAAGACGGCTGAGTAGGATCTGCTTGGAAAAATTTTAAACTCTGTGTAAATCCATATTTTTCTAATGATGCAGACAATTCTTTATGATTTTTTAAATCATTTATACTAACAACCTGCATAACAGGCTTATCGGGATCATATAAATTATAATGCTCTTTGTAATTGTCAATATAATATTGACTTTCTGGTTTGCGTGTATAAATGTTCGGTAAGTGTGCAAAAATTTGCTGTGTCTGCTCGTAAATAAATTTTAAACCATCAGTCCATTCTAACTCATATACAAAAGGTTTCGATTTTTCAAAATCAGTAATAATAGACATTATCGTTCTCCTACAATCGTGGCAACCAAGTGTATTCTCTCTTTCAAACTAGCATTGAATGCAGTATGAGGTAGTAACGTATTTGTAAAATACCAAGTATCTTTTTTTAAATGCATAATTGCATCTTCTATAACCATAAAACAGCCCTCTTGTGTTTGTATCGGAAAATGTACACGCGGATGAAAGTCATTGTGCCAACTCAAACAAGTCTTAGGCTTGCTTTTCATTATTCTAACTCTGCCCAATATATATCTTGCGCTTAAAGCATTATACACTATTTCAAACGCTGTATCAACAAATTGTGTACACAAAACTGTAAAATCTTCTTCCGCATATATAATATCTTTTTTCGGAACAATAACTTCTTCATTTTGATTTGTATACGTGTTTTCCCAGTCGTAGTATAAACTTCCACGTCCAAATTGATAATCTGTTTCCTTTCCTTTTACAGTATTGAGACAAATCTGTGTTGTATTGGAATTAAATTTAACAATATTATTTTCAATTAGAGTATTAATCTCTAATTCTAAATCTAATACTGGCAAGTTATCAAGTTTTACAAAATTCATATGAATATATTTATACCTTTCATGGAGCGGGCGAAGAGATTCGAACTCTCGACAGTTTCGTTGGCAACGAAAGGCTCTACCACTGAGCTACGCCCGCTTATCTTGGTATCAATTGAGGACTCGAACCTCACCGCAGAATTGATATGACGCCTGTAATATCTGTTACTGTTAGCAAACCTGCATTGATAT
>JACKZZ010005681.1_pt1 | contig 81550 bp, 80 predicted proteins | sample 8027871 | NCBI WGS metagenome assembly JACKZZ01 (sample SAMN15724774, study PRJNA655200) | protist metagenome | isolation source: fluorescence activated cell sorting (FACS) single amplified genomes of... | place: USA: West Boothbay Harbor, Gulf of Maine | collected 2000-07-19
AAACAAACAAAAAAACCCACCTCAGCGATGTGCACGATGTGCGAAGCACGAGCCCTGAGCCCATCCCCTTCTTCTCATCCCCCACCAAGTCTTGCCAGAATGGCGTTACTAGATAAAGAGCTTTACGTTAAGCTGTTCCTCGGATCGCTTAACAGCTTCCAAGAAATAACGTCCGTCTTCTATTGTAATGGTAGCTCCGGTGTGTGTATGAAGTTCGATATCAAGCATGTTTTTTGAGCGTTTTATGGCTGAAATATCTTGATCTGAGTCTAAAGATCCGCCTGATTTATCTGAAAGCTCTAAACCAAGCTTTTCGAGAACTTGTAAAAAAGTCTCAACAGATTTTTCTTTATTAAATTCTTTTGCTTTACTTGCTTTCATAATCAGACCCCTCTTTTTTATGTAGAATAAAGACTTTTGTCTTATATAAAGTTATCGGCACAAACAAAAAAAAATTTCATTAAACTTTCAAATTTCTATATTTTAAGTAAACCATTTTAAAATTTCAAATTCAAGTTTTACACTCAATTATCTAAATTCTAGCTTGTTGAACAACTTATTTTTAATTACTTGCAACTTTTTTTATTTTATTCGATAACTGCTAATAAGGGGACAAAATAGAATAATAACAACAGCTAAACGGAAACGATTAGTGTATTTAAAGGAAAAATTTTCTTCCCCAAAACAACACTATTTAGGTACTATTGCGGCCCCAGACAACCATGGACAGTTTAGACCTCTCACTTTAGAAGAGCGAACAGCCATGCAAAAGGCGTTGTCACTGAATATTACGAGGGTCCAAAAGCAACCAACGTATTAAAAAGCACTCAGAATGATATTATTTTTGGTTTAAGTGAAAAGGAAAAAGAACCTATATATATATCAACTCACCTGAACCTGTTGAAGTTGAAGTAGATTATGATGAGGCAGTTAGAGCCAGAGAATTTAGCTAAGCTAAGGAAAACGTAAGACAACTAGTGCTTCTGGGCTGCAAATTTTGGCTACTGTATGGCGCGTGCCACATGGTTGGCGACTTTATGACTTATATGTTTGGCAGTGACTAATAGGTTATAATGGGGGTTATGACAAATCATCCATTAATTTTGGCATCACAGTCTCCAAGACGAGAACAGATACTCTCTATGGTAGGTATTCCTTTTCAAGTTGTTCCAGCAGACGTCGACGAAGAGACCTACAACGATCTCTCCCCCATTAAAATGGTAGAAACACTAAGCTTACTTAAAGCAATTACTGTGTCAGAAAAATATCCCGACGCCATAGTCTTGGGCTCAGACACAGTGGTGAGTATCGACAAAAAAGTTTTTGGGAAACCTCATACCGAAACAAAGGCAAAAGAAATGCTTCGAGAACTTTCAGGGAAAACGCATCAGGTTATTACTGGTGTTAGCTTAGTTCAGAAGTCCACTACGCATGAACATACTTTTTACCGAATTACCGAAGTATCAGTATCAGAACTTAGTGACGACGAAATTAAATGGTACGTAACAAACTACAAGCCCCTGGACAAAGCCGGAAGTTACGGTATTCAAGACGGATTTGGTAAATTTATTACGGGGATCGAAGGTTGTTACTTCAATGTAGTTGGCTTACCTCTCTCTAAAGTTTATCACGAACTTTGCTTACTTTACCCTCAACTTTGGAAATAGACAGCTACTTACTCTTTTACCTTATAACCACAGCCTGGAAGTAAAGTAGGTTTCTGAAAAAAACGTACTGCAGGAAAATTCCTACAAATAAACGGGCGCTTTTTGTAAATCCCACATGTGCCATCTGCCTTGAGATAATTACACTTAAATAATATTACTCGATGGTCTGGCTCGAAGCCCTTTAATTCAAAATTATATACAAATGTGTACCAATTTCTAGCAATTGCATTGAGTAGCGGATAATTCCAAAATCCGTCTGAAAGGTAGATAGCTATATTTTTACAACATACGCCTCTTTTCTTGCAGGCACCTTGTATTTGATATCTCTTTTTAAATGGTTTTGATGCTAAATAAGTTAGCAAGCCATCAATGTCACGTAGTAGTCTCAAGAGTGTTCTTAAGCTATAAAGGGGCCCCCTCATAAACCACGGCCAATTAAGCCACGCCATAGTTCCCCTCCTTGTTGTTATCTTTTTTCTTTACTTTGTTTTTTAGTTTCATTTAACTTTTCTATAAGTTCTTGACCGTCTTCTAATAAGTCTTGTTCTTCGTCTATCGCTTCGGGTTCAGCTGTATATGCCTGCTGAATTCGATTTGACAGTTTTTCTAAAACTTGGAAGTTTGTTGCTGATACCTCAGTATACCAAACTGACTCGTCTTCTTTCATGTAATTTCTTACAGATAGCTTACCCCATACTAGTAAAGGTTGTCCTTTTACTAATATTTTTTGTCCAGTTTCGGCCTTAGGTCCGTAAAGTGTAATGGGGACAAAGTCTGTTTTTTCTTTAGACTCGGTCTTATTTACTTTATAGAACTTATTGATAGCTATGATGAAACTTAATTTTTGTAATCGTGGAGAGATCTCTTTGTAGATCGGATCTGTACATATTCGTCCTACTAAAGTCACGTGATTGTAATTAAAAGCCATTCGTTCCTCCTTTCATTGTTTTTTAAAATAATAACAACGAATATTGTTTACGTCAACTTTTATTCAAGCAAATTACAAACCTTACCTATAACAAGCTATATTAGTTTCTCCATCTACTTTTATCCACTTCAATATTGAAGATTTGTAGGTTGTAAAATAGAAAAGATCTTTAATAGAACCGGTTTGGTTATCGTCGAACATATGAGGTACTTTTTCGCCTGTAACTAGATCAAGAACATGAAAAGACTCGTCTCTAGAGTCTCCCAAAAATAAATATTTCTCAGTCACTAGGGGCGGTAAAAACTTAGCAAAGTTTAGCTCTGAATTTAATTGCCATATTACGTCACCGTTTTTTACGTCAAAAGCTGTTAGTAACTTAATATTAGTTTTTGTATTCAATTCTTGTATTTCTAGTGGAATAAACATGTAATCAGTAGATATTACAGGCGGCTTAATAAAGTCTATCTTGTCCATTCTGTTCTTAAATGACCAGATATGAGCACCCGTTTCTAAGTTATAGGCAGAAATAAAACTCTGCTTGATGGGTAACTGTTTTTCATAAGACACAATTACCTTGTTCTCATGGACAACTGGCGAATATAACGGAAATCCACCAATTTTTTTCTGCCATAAAACATCACCATTTTTTGGATTACAAACCACGACGACATCATTATTCTTTATAAAAACTACTTTTCCTTTTTTACCTATCGGATAAAAACGACGATTCGCTTCATAGTCTTTCTTCCACAATTCTCGTCCCGTACTAGGATCTAAGGCTACTAATGACTGATTCTGAACTAAAAAAATTGTCTTATTGATATAACTTAATGCGGACGTTCTTCCTGATAAAGGAACTTTATATAATATGTTTCCTGTACCTGCAATAACGGCATAAAGCGCTGATTCAGGCTCGTTTTTCTTAAAATAGAGCACATCGTTTTGGATAACTAATGGAAGGTCGAGTGGTGAGGATATTTGAAATGACCATATTTCTTTTCCTGTATCCATTTTAATGGCGATTAGCTTGTCAGAAGACGCAGCGTATAAAACGTCTTTATATATCACTGGGTCTACAAAACCTAAGGGATCTAAATTAATACTATATTCCCACTGCTTCACTAATAATTTTTGAAGCTCTGGGTTTGCTTCTATAAATCTGCGGTTTTCAGCAGACACACCCTGTTGTGTATTTTCTATTCCTACTGGTAGTTCTTTTCTTGAAATAACAGGCATAGGCTTGTCACCTTCACCCACCCAAAAACTTTTCACTAAACGTTTAAAAGTTTTTTGTACCGATGGCCAATCTTCTTTGTATGTTTCAAGCGAAATAACATATGCATTTTGGTCTCTTACATAATAATATTCCGCCACCATTTTTTCATTTATTTTTAACTTATCGTCTATTTGATGTTTGGTATATAGCGCTATATAGCTCTCTTCTACGGCTGCATTGTTGTTTTCTTTTTCTGTTCCAGATCTTTCAAAGATGTTCATCCAACCATCATAAATTGAACCCATACGCCTTTTTTGCAACCCATTTGCTGTAATAGTGTCAGGATAGTAAAAGCCAATGACATTTATGGTTACCAACTTTTCTGGATGAACCATACTTACTTTTTTCTTTCGAGCGTCTACCTCAAGACCCCAGTCATCAATCAGCTTCACATGATATTTATAACGTTCTGAATGATAATCTTCTGCAATTAGTGGCTTTAGAAGAGAAATTATGCAAAATAAGAAAATAATGAGTTGCTTTAACAATTGGGCCTCCTTAGACTAGGTACCATTGTAGCGGGTACTAGGGGGATTTAAAAGCTTGGTTTTATAGTTAATTTTATGGATTGTTTTACCATTAGAGATTACCTGAAATATTTAAAGCATTTGAAAGCATTTGAAAGCTATGATTAAATATCATTTCAACTTTCTATGGGGATGTAGTTCAGTTGGTTTAGAACGCCGGCCTGTCACGCCGGAGGTCGCGGGTTCGAGCCCCGTCGTCCCCGCCATTAAATTTCCTGAGAGCATTCCTGAAACAAACAGTTTGATAAGATTTTAAAACCTATATATGGTCCCCCTATATATTATTGGCTTTAAAATCTTACCAAACTACTTGCCTCATGAACGCTCTCAGGAAATTTAACCTTTCATTGGGGACTTTTTTTTAGTTAGCTTCGCTCGCTTCGCATTGCTTTTTGTTTTTTTTGGGGGGATGCGTAGGTTATTTTTTTTGTTTTTTTGTTAGCTTCGCTCGCTTCGCGTTGCTTTTTTTTGTTTTTTTTGGGGGGGCTTGTTATTTTTTCTTTACGCTTAGTATTGTGATTTTTGTGGAGTGATTGTAGGGGGTTGGGTCTGCTGGGAGGTTCTTTTTTACTGATTTTGGGGTTCCTATGCAGTCTTCTGGTACTGGTATTATTTCTTCTATTTTTAAATAGCCGCTTTTACATAAGCCGTCTAACTGAGCCTTGTGGTCTTTGCCTGTTTGAAATAAGGCGTTGTTTATTGTTATTAAATATCCGCCATCATTTATTAATGGTCTTACTTTGTTTATTAATTTGTCGTAGTTTTTGGCAAGGTCAATGGTCCCTTTATTCGTTTGGGCATATACCGGAGGGTCTAATATTACACAGTCGAATGTTTTTTCAGATTTTTTGAATTGATTTATTCTCGACCAAAAATCTCCACTTTGGTATTTACTTTTATCTATCTCTAATCCATTTAATTTTGTTGATCGCTTCGCAATCGTTAAAAATGTTTTGTTTAAGTCTAAATGTACGACGTCTTTAGCGCCCCCCACTAGGGCCGCTACGCCTAAACTTCCTGTGTATGCGAATGTGTTTAAAACTGTTTTGTCTTTTAAGTTTTTACTTAGCCAGTGTCTTAAGTTTCTAGTGTCTAAATAAAAACTACTGTCTTGATTCATTGTTAAATCTACCGCGTATTTAATGCCATTCTCTATTGTTTTTTTGTCTACATTCGTACCAAAAACCACAACGCCCCTTTTTACTTTTAGGTCTTTGCTTTTTCTGTCTTTAACAATAGCTGTTTTAATCCATGGGAGCTTTTCTATCACTATGTCTAGCAAGTCTTTCAAAATTACATCTGTTTCTTCTTTATTGTCTTTGGGATAGTAATGACACAAGAGAGTCTTTGAATAGACTTCAAGTACTATGTTTGGAAACCCTTCTAAAAATCCGTTCATTAAACGAAAAGCCGAGTCGTAAGGTTCTTTAATATATGAAGCTCTTTTTGCTATCGCTTCGTCTACTTTTTGACTAATCATGTCTTTTTCCATTGATGCAGTATACCAATATTCATTTTTTTATAATATCTTTAAATTATGAACGCCATACCAATTTTTAAAAGTGTCGACGTAAAAGCAGTATTTGATAACTACCCTATCCCTGTTTGTGAGAAACTACTTGTGTTGAGGAATATAATTTTTGAAGTGGCTAGATCTCTACCAAACTGTCCTTTAGAAGAAACACTAAAATGGGGTGAACCCTCTTTTATTCCCCCTAAAAAGATGGGGTGTATGGTACGAATGCATCATTATAGTAATAAGCCATTCGACTTTGCACTGTACTTTCCTTGTAAAACAACGCTCGTAAGTTCTTTTGGATCTAGATTTCCGGGTGTATTTCAAATTGGAGGAGACAGGAGCTTGGAATTTATGCTATCAGACACACTTCCGCTTTCTGCAATTAAAGACTGCGTAAAGTTAGCACTTACCTATAAGTTATAGTGGGTGGCTCCTAAAGGGATTGATATTATATCAACGACTTCAAAACCTGCTTCTTTTGCTGTTTCTGGAGTTAAATAGGAAGCACTAGAGTTAAATTTTCCAGGCTTAGAAACGGCATCTTGAGCTAGTCTAAACTTCACTATAACTACAGGTCCATGAATTTTGTGTGATAAACAGGTATCTATATCTCTACCGTAGAAAAAATTTCTTTTAACGCCATTTTCTTTAATATCTTTAGCTGCGACGATGTCTGTTGCATGAAAATGATCAATGTCTTTTGGCACCCTTCTCATTGGAATGGCTTTGGCAAAGTCGTCAGGACAAGTACTCATTGTTCTTGTCGCTGTTCTAACTATTTCCTTTTTTCCTACTACTGCAGCCAATCTTAGGACTGGTCTTGATATCATACTCATACTTAATTATCGATATTTTTCTTTAAAAGTTGCATTTTTATAAGTTTTTTGAAATTTCTATTTTTTACACCTCTCTATAGGTCTTTCTCCCACAGAGGAGCCAGGCACCTAAGAGCGTGCTATACTTTTTTAATGTCTCACTCTAATCCGTTTTCAAAACCAGAACCTTGGGCAGTAGTTTCTAAGGGCTATTCACAAACTACTATGTCGTATTTGTCACAGTATTCTAGAGACGCGCTTTCGGCTGTTAAGTTGAATGATAAGACGTTGTTACTAGACGTTGCATGTGGACCTGGGACTGTCGCTCGTTTAATTCATTCGAATGTAGCTCACATGGATTGTTTGGATTTCTCTAGTGAAATGATTTCAATTTTAGATGAGTTTATTTCCTCTAAAAATATCCTCAATGTCCATACTACTGTTGGTGATGGACAACAATTACCCTTCGGAGATAATAAATATGATGTTGCAACAAGTATGTTTGGACTAATGTTTTTTCCGGATCGACTTAAAGGCTTTTCTGAATTGTATCGATGTTTAAAACCAGGTGGGAAAGTAGTCGTTACTTCTTGGGGACCTGTAGATGAGTCTCCAGCTATGAAGCTAATGTTTGGAGCTATTAAAGCGGCTATGCCTGATGCCCCTAAACTTGATCTCGTTATAGAAAATTTAGAGAAAAAAGATATATTTGAAAAAGAACTTACAACGGCTGGATTTACTGACATAGTACTTAGACCGTCAACCCACTATTTACGTTCTGATTCTGTTGAAGATCTCTGGGATTTTATGGTTAGAGGCAGTGCCCCTATTGCCATGATGAAAAAAACAAATTCTGAAGAAGAGTGGCTAAGCTTAGAGAAAAAAGTAAAAACTTTTATTACAAACTCAGCTCCCCAGTTTCCAATTAAACTAGGTGCCAAGGCTTGGATAGGTACAGGGATTAAAGAGTAGACACTAAAGGACTCAGGCTAACTTAAAGTGCCCGTTTACTTGATATTATTTGGAGGATCACTACTACTACTGATAGTACTCTACGAAACTTATCAACACTAATTTTTACAAATAAGTATCTCTTGACGCAATCGACCAATATTTTATAGACTATTAGTGGGTATTTTAAATATTTTTTGACTTTTTTTTCAATAATTATCTAGATATCTAAAACACTATCAATGAGGAGGTCGTTATGGATTTATCACAATTCCCACGACGTATTTACACACCTTACCAAACCCCTTTAGAAGCCCTACCAAATTTAGAGAAAGAACTCGGTCCACTATGTCCGCGATTATTTATAAAACGCGATGACCAGCTTGGATTAGCAGAAGGTGGCAACAAAACTAGAAAATTAGAGTTTTTAGTTGGAGACGCCTTAGCAAAAGGAGCAGACACGTTAGTGACCTGCGGTGCCATCCAGTCTAACCATTGCCGACTTACGCTTTCTGCAGCCGTTAGAGAAGGTCTTAAGTGCCAATTTGTCTTGGAAGAAAGAGTTCCTGGAAAATATATCCATGACGGAAGTGGAAATAACTTTTTGTACCATTTAATGGGAGCTGAAAAAATAATAGCTACGCCCAAAGGAAGTAATCTAAAAGACGAAATGAATCTTCTATTAGACGACCTAAAAAAAGAAGGTCGAGTAGGATACATAATTCCTGGTGGCGGTTCTAATGAAATTGGTGCTACCGGTTATGCAGATTGTGCAAAAGAGTTATATGAACAAGCCGAAAAACAAGAGATCGATCTCTCGCACATCGTTTGTGCAAGTGGCAGCTCTGGAACTCATGCCGGACTTCTTGCTGGTAGAAATGGACTTAGTAAAACGACACCTATTATTGGTATCAGTGTCATGCGCGGAAAAGACGATCAAGAAAACTTGGTTCACAACCTTTCTTTAAAAGTATGTAATCGGGTAGGTGCGTCTGACGTTCGACGAGAAGACGTTGTTGTTTACGACGACTATGTAGGAGACGGCTATGCGCTACCGACACAAGGAATGATAGCTGCTGTCAAACTTTTGGCACGAACTGAAGGCATTTTATTAGACCCCGTTTATACCGGAAAAGCATTTGACGGTTTCCTTGAGTTAATAAAAAAAGGACACTTTTCAAATAATGATTCTGTTGTTTTTATTCATACAGGAGGAGCGCCTGCGTTATTTGCTTATGAAGATATTTTTAAAGATAACAACACTAAATTAAAATCGCTCATCAAACATACTTGACAGTCGAATTAAACTCGACTATCTTAGAGTTTATTGAGCTCAATTACACACAAATATTATTTGTAAATCTTATGGGGGAAAAATAACAAGGGTTAAAGCCCTTAAAATAAAAAAATTAAAGGAGTTAATTATGACTGTTGAATTTTATAACGTTAAAAAAAGAACTAAAGTTTCTGTTGAGGAAGCTAAAATTGAAAAGGTAAAATATGAAAGAGAAGCTAAAAACGGAAGCACTCAAATTCGATTTGCATTTAAAGCTGTTGACGATGACGGAACTAACCTAACAAAATTCTGTTCTAAAGCAGATTGGGACGCATTATAAACCAATTTTTTTAACTTAAAAAAACAATTTAAAAACCTCTCCATTTTGGAGAGGTTTTTTTTGTGCTAAACTATTGCAATGGAAGATACCTTAGAAAAAACTTCGCAAACCGAAATACTATCACATATTGATAACCCGCGAGACAAGGCACTGCTTAAACTTGTATTGGATACCGGCCTCTATGTAAATGAACTTGTTAATTTATATGTTCATTCTATAGACTGGACTAACCATATTTTACATATAGAAGGTAAGCGACAACGACAAGAACCCTTAGAAGCTGCTACTATGCAATTACTTACAAACTGGGTTGAACAACGCCCCAAGACTGACAAGCCTTTTCTTTTTCTAACGCTTAAAGGTGATATTGACCAGCTCAGCTCTAGAGGAGTAGACCGGATCCTCAGAAAATGGGGAGAGAGAGCTCAAATTGAGGCTCTTAACTTTAGAACACTACGAAACACATATAAAGAAGAAGCTGAAACTCAAAAGGCTAAAAACACTACAACACAAGCCAGTGTGAATAAAGAGCCTAAAGATGATTTAAATGAAGCATCTACAAAAGAGGCGCCCATCGCTAAAAAACAGTCCAGCCCAAAAGCTATTCTTCTTGTTATTCTTCTCATTGGGTTTGTGTTCAACTTTTTATTCAAACAATTTCTCTCAGATGACGACGAAGATTAATTAAATCTGGTGTGCTGCGTTTATATAAGAACAAAGCCGCTGTAAAAGTGAACTAGGCAGCTTAGACTTTTCTTTAGACAAGGTATCAATAAGCGTTTTAGCATAATGATACACCCCACCTAAAAATATACTTTGAAAATGCTTGATTAAAATAGCGTGTATGAATTTATATTTTGAAAAGGTTAAAAACAATGCGATAACCGCTTGATAAGATTTTGGTGATTTTTGATTATTTCTTAGGCCGGTTTCAATCATTTTGAAATAGTTATAAATACTTTTGAAAGCCACATTTTTTTCAGTTCGTGTGGGTGATTTAATAAATAGCATTAATAATTTTTTAGCTATTGCAGGATTTCGAGATAAACATACTCCAATTACTGTGCATGCTAAATTATTCACCCTACTATTTTTTTCGTTTGCCATTGAACTCAATATCGGCAATCCTTTTTTAGGATTTTTTAATACTAGATCTGAAACGACATGAATTCCTAGTTTTACTTCATTTTTATTTCTTGAACCAATTAATTCTCTAAGTATAAAAGGTGAGTACCGTAGCCCTTTGCTAACAGAATAATAAAGAGTCTGACAAGCAGCAATAATGTACTGTCTTTTTCCTGAGTTTGCACAAAGCTTTATACTTGCAGCACCTTGTTGATGGTTTGATTTAATTTTTACAAGCAAGAAAAGTGTTAATTTTGAGAGTGTAATATTATTTAATTGTCTTATGTCGCTTTGACGTTTATCACGAGCATGTTTTTTGTAGGATTCGTTTTCTTCCGTGATTCTACTTCTCATAGAGTCAGACGAACGCTCTTGGACATTCTTTTTACGCCTGTTAAGATTAATTCTCAATATTTTACTATCTTGATTTCTATTTGTAGTAGTTTTTTTTCTTTTTTTGGTGTAGATATTAATGTAAATTTAGGTGTTTTATTTTCAATTTCTTGGGTGTCTTGTGTAGATGCAGATAAAGTTGTCGTTACTTGCATGATTCACCATTTTCTTATTCAATTTTAGCCAAGCTGTATTATACTCTATATTATTAAAATGTCAAAATAAAAGCAACAATTTATTGTTGAAATTATGTTAGTGGACTAATTTTCGAAGGGCATTTCCAGGCTCTTGGGTTATGTTCCCAACCCAAATTTTTGTAGTAATCGTTTAAAAACGGAGCCGCTAATAAAGTGATGTAGCAGGTTGGCTTTAATTGGTCTTTGGTCATATTTATTAGTGCTTTACCAATACCCTTTCTTTGAAACTGGTTATGTACTACTAGGTGCCATATTAGCGACATAGGCAAAGTCTGTCATTGTGCGAGAAATACCTACCAGTTGATGATTATGCCAAGCAGTAATCAATACGTCTGTGTTCCCAACCATTTCTTTCATAATCTCAGATTTGTTTACAGGGCGTCTTTCGCTTAGTTGATTATTTTTATATAGCTCAATTATTTGGTCTAAAGGAAGATCTGATCCTACTTTATAACGAATGTCTGCCATCTCTATTTTTCTATTAACTTGTCTTTAACTTCAATGTACCGGCTAGAGGCTTTATCAATAATTTCTTGAGGTAGATTTGGTGCGGGAGCTTGCTTGTTCCAATCGCTATTTTCTAAATGATCCCTGACTATTTGTTTGTCAAAACTGTCTGGCGAAATACCAGTTCTGTACGTGCTAGCATCCCAGAACCTAGAAGAATCAGGCGTAAAGCATTCATCTATTAGTATTACTTCTCCGTCTAAAAGTCCAAATTCAAATTTTGTATCAGCCAATATAATGCCTCTTTTAGAGGTATATTCTGTTACTTTGTTGTATAAGTCTAAACTGATTTTTGAAAGCTTTTCTGAAAGATCTTCGCCTACTAATTCCTTCATCCTTTTAAAAGATATATTCTCGTCATGCTCCCCCTCTTCTGCTTTGAATGCTGGGGTAAATAAAGGTGCTTCTAATTTGGCTGCTTGTTCCAATCCTTTTGGTAATTTAATATCACAAACAGTTCCTTTTTCTAAATATTCTTTCCACCCAGAACCTACAATATAGCCTCTAACAACACATTCAATAGGAATAAGTTCAGTTTTTTTAACGAGCATTGAACGCCCTTCTAATATGTCTCTGTATTGTTTAGCCTCTTCTGGAAACTCGTCTACATTTGAGGTAAGAAAATGATTTTTTACAATGTCTTTGGTATACGAAAACCAATATTTTGAAAGATCTGTAAGCACGCTAGCTTTATTAGGTATGCCTGTGGGTAAAATAAAATCAAATGCCGATATTCTGTCAGACGCTACTATAAGTAGCTTGTCTCCAAAGTCATATACTGACCGTACCTTTCCTTTTTTAAAAAGTTTTAGTTCTGGGCAATTGATCTGAGTAATTACAGGAATGGTCATTGGCATCTTTGTCTCCTTAGCTAGTGTTTAAAACGGGTTCAGTATACAATAATTTTATGCTTATCAACACCGTTTTGCAATCTCTTCAATCGTTTCATAACTCTAAACGAGGAATTCATCTCATCGACTATATTTTGCTGGGGTTTTCGGCTGCTGTGATTGCTGTGATTGCCATTACATTTTTAGCTAATAAATACGCTTAATATTATTTAATTAGCCCCGATATACACACATCATTCTCAAACCTTATCATTGTTACATCTTCTAATTTTTCTGAGCAATAGTGCTCATTAAACTGGAACGGACTGGTTACGTCGTTTTTTTTCCCATTTGACGGGGCAATAAAAATAACGGCTTTGTCAGCCTCTCCACTTTCAAGAAACGACTTATATATTTGAGGCCCACCTTCTACAAATATATTGTATAGACCTCTATTAAAACAGACTTTAAGTACAGATTTTATACTGAGTGTTTCGGACTCTATTATAGTGACATAGCTTGGAAATAAGTGCTTATCACCCTTCTTTTTCTTGGTAAATATCACTATTTCGGTATCTATATTTTCTGTAATTATTCTTGCATCAGTAGGAGTTCTAAGATGTGTGTCCAAAATTATCTTGATAGGGTTTTTATACCCTTCTTCTAGTAGGTTATATCTGATATTTAGCATGGGGTCATCGTCTAATACGGTTCCTATTCCTACGAGTATCGCGTCTGCTTCTCGTCGTAGTTTGTGAACCTGCCTTAATGATGACTTACTTGTGATGTACTTTGTAGTGTTATCGTTAATCGCTATTTTCCCGTCCAGACTTTGCGCCATCTTTAATGTTACAAAGGATTTATACTTAGTATGTCTTTTAAAAAAGACCTCGTTTAATGCAATGGCTTCTCGTTCACAACACCCAGATAAAACTTCAATACCAGCCGCTTCTAAGAGTTTATCTCCTTTTAGCTGAGCTACATTTGGGTTTGGATCTTTAACTGCATAAACTACTTTTTTGAATTTAGCGTTAATTATGGCTTGGTTACAGGGGGGCGTTTTACCATGATGTGTGCACGGCTCCAAAGTGACTAAGAGTGTAGCCCCTTTGCATTTATGCCCGGCATTTTTTATAGCTATAATTTCGGCGTGATCACTGCCCTCTTTTTGATGAATGCCTTCGCTAATAAGCTCATGCTTATTTATGATAGCTGCCGCAACTACAGGGTTTTTACCCGTACGACCTCTCATTAAACCCGCTTGTTCAATTAAAGAATTCATAATCTTGAGTTCAAATTGAGAAAACATTAGTCTTTGATGGTCTTACTAAACCCTTTTTCATCATTAAAAAATACTTCGAGGCGTCCACCATAGTCTAATTCTAGTTCAAGTGTTTTTGCCTCACCCGGTTGATGCAGGTCTGAATATATCTTCTCGTGCTTTTCGTTGTAATGAAAAAATATTTCTACTTCTTGGGATGCCCATTCGTCTAAAATGAAAAATGATAATTCTATAGACCTAAGATTATCTTTATTTTTGAATAAAGAATTTTTTATTGGACTAACTTTGAGCTCTATTGGAAAGCCTTTACTAATAATTATTTCAATTTCTTCTCCTGGTTCTAAAAACGTACTTGGTGTAGGGAATTGAGAAATCACTACACCTTCTAAATACTGTATTGAATATAAGTCTTTAATAATACGTACATTAAAATTGTTCTTTTCAAGTAAGTTTTGTACTTTAACTCGGCTCAAGCCTACTAAATCGGGAACTAAAGCAGGGCCAGTTCCTTTGGAAATAAACAGTCTAACCATTCGATTTTGTTTTACCATTCTACCGGCAGGTGGCTTCGTTTCGATGACTCGACCTTCTTCGTAACTAGCATGAATTCTAGCTCCAGAAATGATCGAATTAAGCTTTTTTTCTTCGAGAAGTTCATCGGCTTCGTATTTTGAAAGACCAATGACGTCTGGGACTTCTTGTTCTGGAATAGCTGTTAAATATGAAAAATAAAGACCATACAAGATTAAAAGAAATCCAAAACACCCTAAAAAAATATAAAGCTTTTTGAGTCGACTTTGTTTTTTCTTTTGATGTTCTTCTTCAATTTCATTTTCTAATTCATTCCTAAGTCTCTTTGACGCTGTATTTGATACTGGGTCAAAGTCTAACTTTCCTTTATACGTTTTAATTAGGTCTACAAAGTTCTGAAACCGACCGTTTGGATCGTGTTGTAAACATTGACCAACTACACCTATAAGACGATCGGGTAAACGACTATCTAGTTTTTTAAAGGGCTTGGCCTCTTTAGTAAGTTCTTTTTTAAGCGCCTCAATTTTCAAAACATACTGATAAGGCCATGATTTACTAAATAAGAAGTACATTAATACTCCAAAACTATAGATATCAGATACGTTTGTATAGCTTTGGTTTTTTAAAAATTCAGGCGGGTAAAAAATACAATCTTCAATAATTTGGAACTTTGTCCAATGTGATTTCATTACCTCGATAGGTAAGGCCACTTTGGTCATTTTAACTTTATGGTCGGGAGAAATTAAAATACTACTTAAATTTATGTTTCCATAGATTAATCCTTCATGTTCAATTTTCATTAGACCTGACAAAATTTGAGTAGAGATACTCCACAATATTTTTACATTCCAGTGGCTATTCTTTTTTAAAAAGGTCTCTAAAGTAATATAATTCTCTGGATACTCGTAAATAGTGTAGAAATTTTTCCCGTCGTAGTAATAGTCAATTAACATTAAAATGCTGGGGTCTTTTACCAACATTAATTGCTCACATTTTTGAATGAGCCCCCTAACTAATCCTGAATTCAAGTAATCTGTTTTGTATTTTACAATTTGAACAGGGATGGTGGAGTAATGTGTTTTCCCTAAATAATTATAAGAAATTATGTTTTCTGAAATTAAATTTAAAATTTCGTATTTTGATTTTAAAACAACTGGCGCCATTAGGATTTCACTCGTTTGACGGTATATATAGTGGTTTTGTCTAAAATAATTACTTGGTCATTGTTTGGGTAAAAGCTTGATTTTTCTGGGTCTTCTAGACTCACTTCAAAAATTTCAGTCATGGTGTGACCGGTTAAGCTATCATATACCTGAAATTGAGTCTCGCTTAGTTGGACAACAAAATACTCGGGATAATAAAATATTTTTTTTATTGATTGATCGAAGTGAATGGTCCAAAGAGGGTCTTCTAAATTAAATTTGTAAAACTTTATTTTCTTATCTTCTTTTGAGTAATAATAGGGCCCCATTACTTTATTGGCTTTATTTAAAACATTACCTTCAATTTTAGTAAACTCACTTTTACTAAGATCAAATTCATATAGAGATTTTCCTTTTTCTAAAAATAATGATGAATTATTTGTACCAATTATTTTCAACTTCTTTTTAGGCAGTTTTTTTGTAGCTACGACATCCCCTGTAATGACATCTAACACTTTGAGTGTATTTTTTGTGAGTCCAACAACAAATGCACTACGCCCTACTCTTTCATAATGATCAAACACAAACTTTTTTTGAGACCACAATAAATGGCCTGAATTTGAGTCGATACAAGAGAGTGTTTTGTCAGCATTTTGAACAATAATAAATGGAGTTGAAAGCCTAAATGAATGGACAGGCGTTAACTCGTACGACCATTCACTAAAGCCATATATGGCGTCTACTCGTGACAAGACGCCTTGTTTGTCTAGACTATATAATTTGTTAAAATGAAGTTGAAACTGCTTAACAGTTATCGCGGGTTCAAGTTGCCAGTCTTCAGTTCCACTAAAACTTAATTTAGAAATATTATTTTTCTCGTTATGTACATAAATTGAATTAGAATAAAAAGTAGGCGTGTTTTTATAACTTGTCTGTAGCTTATTGGTTTCAAACGTTGAAGCGAGACAAAATGTTGAGAATAACAATAATATTAGTGCGAGTACTTGTTTCATTACATGATAATTATATCACCAAGCGGCTAGGTAGCCCATAAGGCTGATTGAGCGATTAAAATAGATACTATTTTCGTTTTTTAGTGATACCTTGTTTATTTTTAAGGTTTCGCCTAATGTCTATTTGTTTTTCTTCAGACTTTTTCAAAAAACTAGTAATCCTATCTTCAAATCCAGTATTTTTTGATTTTTTGTGGATAAACAACGCCTGTTCAGCGTCTTTTTCTTTTGTTTGCTTTACAGAAAGTTCAAGTTTTCCTTTGGAATTTGTACCCAAGACTTTTACTTTTAGCTTATCTCCTACGGCCACAAACTGATTAATATCTTGAACAAATTCGTTCGCAATTTCAGAAATATGAACTAGGCCTTCTTCTCCGTTTTCTAGTTTTACAAATGCTCCAAAGTTTGTGACGTTGGTAACATCTCCTTCAACTACTTTTCCTTTTAATTCTTCATCACTCATTCTTTTACTTACCTTTTTACTTCACTAGCTTAAAAACAACTTCTTTTGTTTTAATATATCCAAGCTTTTGTTTTGCCTGGAGTTCCCAAAAGTCTTGAGATTGCATTTGAGCTATTTCAGTTTTATACCTTTCCTTTTTTTCAAGCTCAATATGATAACGACTTACTGTTCGGTCATACTGGACTCGGAGCTTATTATAACGAAAAATATTTTTGATCCCAATAAAAATTGTGTATGTCAAAAGTAAGACAGATAAAGTAAAAAAAAATACATTTCTTAGCCTAGTCATACCTTACATTATAAGTTGATGTTATAAAAGGCATCTCTTCCTGCGTACCTTCCGTTTTCGCCTAATTCTTCTTCAATGCGTAGTAATTGATTGTATTTAGCAACTCTGTCTGACCGGCAAAGTGAGCCTGTTTTTATTTGTCCCGCATTCGTAGCTACGGCTAAATCTGCAATAAAAGTATCTTCACTTTCTCCTGATCGATGAGAAATTACATTCGTATATTTAGCCTGTTTAGCCATTTGAATACTGGCTAAAGTTTCTGAAACAGTCCCAATTTGATTTAATTTAATCAATATTGAATTAGCCACTTTCTTATCTATCCCCTGTTTTAATATAGACTTATTTGTTACAAAAAGATCGTCTCCAACTAACTGAACTTTAGAACTCAGTGCGTTTGTTAAGGCTTTCCAACCGTCCCAATCAGACTCATCAAGACCATCTTCTATAGAAAGAATAGGGTATTTCGAACAAAGATCCACGTACATTTCGACCATTTCTTCAGAGGTTTTTGTAACACCCTCCCCTTTAAGATGATATTTACCACCTTCATAAAGTTCTGTAGCCGCTACGTCTAAACCAATAAAAATGTCTCGCCCTGGTACATACCCTGCTTTTTCTATGGACTCTAATATAATTGTTATTGCCTGCTCATTTGTTTCTAAATCTGGTGCAAAACCACCTTCGTCACCTACGGCAGTATTCAAACCTTTACTCTTTAATACCCCTTTAAGGGTGTGGAATATTTCTGCGCCCATTTGTAGACCTTTAGAAAACTTGTCTACTCCCACTGGCAAAATCATAAACTCTTGGAAGTCTACTGAATTATCTGCATGTTCTCCCCCATTTAATATATTCATCATAGGGACAGGTAATAAGTGCGCGAAGGCCCCCCCCAAATATGCAAAAAGGCTTTGTCCTGTCACGCTAGCTCCTGCTTTGGCACAAGCCATAGATACTCCGAGGATAGCGTTGGCACCTAAGCTGCTTTTGTTTTCAGTATTGTCTAGTTCAATCATGGCGTTGTCTATACCTATTTGGTCGGTAACATCAAAGCCTAATAATTCGTCTAAAATAGTTGTATTTATATTCTCTACAGCGTTGAGGACCCCTTTACCAAAGTAAATTTCTGAGTCTCCGTCTCTTAGCTCAAGCGCTTCTCTAGATCCTGTTGATGCCCCAGAAGGGACAATTGCGCTTCCATATCCACCGTTTTCAGTTACAACCTCTACTTCTACAGTAGGGTTTCCACGGGAGTCTAGTATTTGTCTTGCGTGTATATAGGTAATAGTTGGCATTGATTTCTCCTTAATAATTCTGTTCAAGTATCGTTAGTTTATTATTCTTGAGCGGTAATTACAATTCCTGTGGGAAATCGAAGTTCTTGGATTAGTGATCCATTCTCTTCATAAAAAAAATCTTTCCAAATATTAAACTCATTTTTCTTTGCCCACAGCATGTCTTCAAAACCGTAAAACTTTCCGAAGTATTTCCCTTTTAATAGGAGTCCATTCCCCTCCGCTTTCCATTTAATAAAAAATAGACCTTTTTCATTAATGTGTATGTTGCCTGTATAATGACCTTTTTTATATTTAAAATCGGTAAAATCCCAGTCTATAATAGGCATAAAAAAAGAAGGTCGCGCAATATTGTCTAAATTAACCCAGCCAATTGGGATCTTTCCCCCCTCATAACTTACAAAGCCCCATAATTGGGGATCGTCTTCTGTTATTGTTTTGTCTTCAATAAAAAGAAGTTGAACACGAAGCGTGTAACTTAATGTACCCAGCTCTTTTTTACCTGCCCCTGGTCTGCTGTAGTATTGGGTTTCTTTTCTTGAGATTAAGACAAAATTACCTTTATCTCCCATCCATTGATCTTTTAGTAATTTCTTAAATTTAGGAGCTTGTTTTTTATATTCAGGGTATACAAGTTCAGTGTCAAATCCAAAATTTAAAAATGAAATTGAACTGATTTTTCCCGTTACCTTGTCCACTAAACTGCCTAATTGGCCTGTGTATAAACTAATAAGCAGTAAAATACTTAAAGCCGCTAATACTGGCTTAATATTAACTTGTAATTTCTTGGTTTTCTCTATCAATCTTTTGAAGTTCATAATTGCCTATAGTATATCTTACCTTCAGTCTGCGTAACAACACTTATAATATTTAAAGACTCTCTTCAAAGTAAATTAATGTTACGTTACACTGTGGTTTATGAAGCCTGAACTAAAATCTTTACTTAATCGTGCTTTGGCAGAAGATATGCCTGTATCTGACATTACATACGACTGTATTTTAACAAAAAACCCAATAGTTACAGCGGATATCGTTGCTAAGGAAAATGGAATATTTTATGGAAAAGATATTTTTTCAGGACTTTTTTCTCTAGAAGATTGTCATTTTACATTGTCTAAAAATGATGGAGATTTGATTGAAATAAAAGATATAATAGCGACTATTACAGCGCCAGCAAAAACCATTATAAGTAGAGAGCGAGTGTTATTAAATTTAGTGCAACGTCTTTCTGGCGTTGCTACGATGACAAGGTCTTTTGTAGATGCGCTGGACGATACTTCAATCTCGGTTTTAGATACTCGAAAAACTACTCCCGGACTTAGGTTTCTTGAAAAGGAAGCTGTTCTAGCAGGTGGTGGTACGAATCATCGCCAAAATCTTTCAGACATGGTTCTTATTAAAGAGAATCATCTCAGCATGTTAAAAAAAGAAGGGAATGAAAAGGCTCTCTCTAATAGACTCAAAGCATTTAAAACCTTTAACCCTTCTATTTCTGTGGAAATAGAAGTGGAGTCGCTGTCCCAGTTAGAAGAGATTGATTTTACTCACATTGACTATATCTTGCTTGATAACTTTTTGATTGAGGATGTTGTTACTGCCGCTGAAACTTGCAAGAAGATAGCCCCTCATCTTAAACTTGAGTGTTCTGGAAATATTACGCTTGATACTATTAAGAATTATCGTAATTTAAATATAGACAGAGTTTCGGTTGGGTCTTTAACGCACTCAGCTAAAGCTTTAGACTTAAGTTTGTTGGTGAGAAATGCTTGATTTTAATAAAAAAACTGAATATAACAACGCCACTTTTAAAGAACTAAGTACTGTATGTCAGTCTTGTCAAAAATGTGGACTTGCTGCCACAAGAAACAACGTTGTTTTTGGAACAGGTGCTTCACCAAGTAATTTAATGTTTATTGGAGAAGGGCCTGGAGAAAAAGAAGATGATTCAGGAAAGCCATTCGTGGGAAGATCTGGACAACTCCTCACCAAAATCATTGAATCAGTTGGAATAGATAGAGAAAAAGATGCTTTTATAGCCAACATTGTTAAATGTAGACCCCCAAATAATAGAGACCCACTTCCAGAAGAAGTTATTGCATGTAAAGAGTACTTAGTTAGACAGATTCAATTAATAAAACCTCGAATTCTAATTCTTTTAGGAAACCCTAGTCTTAAGTCTATTCTTGGAAAAGAACATACAATCACAAAAGTTCGAGGACAGTGGTTTAAACAAAAAGTTGACTATATGGATGAAGAACTTTACATAATGCCCATGTTTCACCCTTCTTATTTACTTCGGTATGCGTCAAAAGACGAAGGCACTCCAAAATGGCTTACATGGAAAGATATGCAAGAAGTAAAAGCAGCTCTTTCCTTTTACGATAAGCCAATTAAAGAGGCCTAGTAGTTAAGTTTTAGTTTTTCTACTATAATAGTGCCCATGAGACAGAAAAATAACAACCGAAACCGAAATTCTAACCGTAAACGTACTCCTAAGAAGACTTCTAAAATTTCGGATCATTTTTCAAAACGCGACTTTGTTTGCAAAGATTCTGGAGAATTTAAAATATCTCTAGGCCTTGTTGGAGCTCTTGAACTTCTCCGGTCTAAATGTGGAAATCGCATTCAAATTTTAAAGGGCTTTCAAAGTATTGATTCTGCCGAAAAAGCTGGAAAAGTGAGTAGAAATTATCACACTAAAGGTGTTGCAGCTGACATTACTATTGATGATATGAATATAAAAGAGGCGTTTAAAATTGCTGAAGGAATTGAAGAATTTAAGGGGATTGGACTTAACTTTGAAGACAACTATTTACATGTTGATGTTCGAAAAAGTCCTGATCGTAAGTGCTGGGTTGAAGAAGGAAAAAAAGAGTTTGACATTACCGAGGATAATCGCAGCAACTATCTTGCTTAATTACAGCGCCCAAATTGACCACTTTCTAAACATACTATTTTCACAAAAACATTATTCTCCTCACACAATTTCAAGTTATAAAAGAGACCTTAAACTTTTTCTAGAATTTACGGACCAGACGCCACCACCTCCCGATGACATTACCCATAAAGACTGCAAAAACTTTATTTATTTTTTACATGAAAAAAGCTTACAAAATAGGTCTATTGCTCGAGTTGTTGCTGGACTGAGGTCGTTTTGGAATCATTTGATAGAAGAAGAGCACACTGTTGGGAATCCTTGGGAGGCATTGCCTCTACCTAAAGCTAAAGTGGGCTTACCAAAAGTAATTAATGAGAATCAAATGAGTGATTTTTTAGAGAGTATTGGTACCGATACACCCGACAAGGCCCGAGACACTTGTATTTGTGAACTGTTATACGCCACTGGAATTCGAATTTCTGAACTTGTGTCTCTGAATGTTAATTCTATTAACCTCGCTGAAAATGAAATTAGGGTTTATGGAAAGGGGAAGAAAGAACGTATCGTGTTGTTTGGTGGACATGCTAATTTGATTTTGAGTCATTATATTTCTCATGCTCGCCCAGCGTTTCCAGAATCGGGTAATTCTGCTTTATTTGTTAATAAATTCGGAAATAGGCTCACTGCTCGAAGTATTCAGAGGATGATTAAGAAGTATTCGACACGTTTAGGGTTTGATGAAGTGATTACGCCTCATACCTTTCGACATTCTTTTGCTACTGACTTGTTGAATGGGGGGGCCGATTTGCGGTCTATTCAGGAGTTACTTGGGCATTCTAGTTTGGCTACTACTCAGATTTATACGCATGTTTCTTCGGCTCGGTTAAAAGAAACGTTCAAGCAAGCCCACCCCCGTGGGGACGCTTCTTAGGATTTTTTTGATACTTATATAAGGGGCTTAGAAGTGCTCCTCTTTATGATAATCTGAGAAAGACTAGTGTTGCCCTTTCTAATAGTTTCACTACTAATCCTTTGCTAATAAATAAATTTCTTTCAGAATTTTTAGAAAAAGACTCGGTTTCTATTCTTCTAAAAGACATGCATCGCGCTACTAAAACAAGACTTGAAAAACTTTTAAGGAATTATGAAGCTATTAATAATAATAGAGTAAATAGGTTTAGGGCTATTTCTACGAAATTCAATGCTATAGCTCTCCCTGCTCATAGGGCAGCAGGTGCGGGAGGTGTCGTTGTTGATGTACCTCCGGCTCAGATACTCCCGCAGAATAATACAACTGATTCTGTAAATAGATGGTTATTATTTGGTACTTGTATAGCTGTGTTGTCGGTGTCGGCTGTAATCGCTTATTTAATTTTATCATCTAGTGATAGCACTCAAGAGACAACTACACCGCCCGATCTAACACCTGACCCAGTAGCCTTAACTCATATAGCGTGTAAAAATTACATCGCACCTTTATTAAACAATGTTCAAAATTTAATGATGACTACAGTAAAGCCTTATTTAGCCACCACATGTCTTGTAAATACGGCAAGTTGGATTACTAATTCTGCGCTTAACCTAGTTCCTGATCAGGCCCTTTTTGATGCAGCAATTGCTCACGAGGCGCCACTCACTTACTACCTAAAGACTGATGCTGCTGCAATGAAAACAAGGATTGGAACAGTTGATGGGCGTACAGATCTTGTTTCTGAGGTAGCTAGTGTCGTTAGGTTAAAAGGTTATTCTAATGTTTTAGTTCAATTCAATCCAGATACATATCCAGATCAAGTAAATTATGGGTTATTTTTGTCTGAGCTACAGGACAATTTGGGTGATTTAAACGTAGAAGCTTCACAACGTGGTGTGTCACAATACTTCCACCAAGGTTTTTCTGCAAAAGTGGACTGGGGCGATATTAGTGGACTAAGGGATAGTACTAGGAATGGAATTAATAGCTTCTTTCTAAACCCTGCAGATGGTAATGATTTTCAAGGATTATTATTTTGGTAATAAATTTGTGAGGTTATCAGGGAATTATTTCTTGATACGACTCACTTAGTGATAACTTGCTGAAGAAAGCAAGTCATGACAAGGCTAGCGTAGCTTTGATATACTTCGGTTATCATGACTAGTACATTTATTGAACGTAGCGACAAATTAGTTTCTCCTTTTATTGGGCGTTTTCACCCTATTGAAATTGACCATGCTAAAGGGTGTTACCTCTTCGATAAATCTGGAAAAGCATATTTAGACTTTTCTGCTGGAATCGCGGTGGCCTCTACTGGGCATTGCCATCCTGAAGTTGTTAAGGCTATTTCAGAACAAGCGGCTACTCTAATTCATGCGTGTATTGGGGTTGGCTATTATGACGCGCCTATTACCTTAACCGAAAAATTAAATTCTATTTTACCTAACGGTCCTTACGCTAGCTTCTTTTGCCAAAGTGGGTCTGAAGCTAACGAAGCCGCGCTTAAGCTAGTTCGTTACACCTCTAAGAAGTCTAAAGTGATCGCTTTTGAAGGCGGCTTTCATGGTCGTACATATGGATCTCTTTCTTTAACAACCTCTAAACGTAAATATCGTGAAGGTTATGAAAATCTTCCTGGAGATGTGGATTTCTTTCCATATCCTTATGCCTATCGCTGTCCTTGGAACAAAAAAGACTATGCTGAGTCTGTAGCTGAAAGTGTTCGCCAATTGAAAGAGTCTTCTTTATTTTCTAATGACGTTGCCGCTGTATTTATTGAACCTGTTCTCGGTGAAGCCGGATACGCGCCCTGCCCTCCTGAATTTTTACGAACTCTCGCTGAGGTTTGTAAAGCAAATAACATTTTACTAGTTTGTGACGAAATTCAAACAGGAATTGGGCGAACCGGAAAATGGTTTTCGTTCGAACATGCAGGAATTGATCCAGACGTTATTACGCTTGCTAAAGGGCTTGCGTCTGGAATGCCTTTGGGTGCTTGTCTTGCTAAAAAGGACTTGATGAACCAATGGCCATCTGGTGCTCATGGTGGGACTTATGGTGGAAACCCTGTGACGTGCCAAGCGGCCAACGCTAGTATCAACGTTATGTCAAATTATGTATCTGAAGTAGATCGACTAGGTAAACTTACCCTTAATTTTTTAAATGAAAAGTTGTCCGGACACAAAAATGTGGGTGACATACGTGGACAAGGATTAATGATAGGTATCGATCTAGTGATAGATAAAGAAAGTAAAACTCCAAATACAGAGTTAACTCAAAAAGTACTTAAAGAGTGCTTTGAAAAAGAACTTATTTTAATTACTTGTGGCGATGGAAACGTTGTTCGAATTTGCCCACCTCTTATTATCGACGAAAAAACCCTACTCAAAGGGCTTTTGATTTTAGTGGATGTACTAAATGCTGCTTAAAGGAAAACATACCGTTTTAGAGGCATTGAAAAATAGCCCCGATACACTTTCAAAAATTGTATTTTGCAAAGGCATTAAGTTTCAAGACAGAGTCATAGAAATTGCCGACCTTGCTAAACAATTTCAAATACAATTAATAACCCTAGATAAACGGGCTTTTGAACAAGAATGCGACGACCCAAACACTCAAAACGTTATTGCTTACAGTCAGTCGATTGCTCATATGGATATCAAAGAATTAATTTCAAAAAAAGATCGCTTTCAAAAAGTTGTTATCCTGGATCATATTGAAGATCCTTTTAATTTTGGAGCTATATTGAGGTCTTGTGCTGCCTTTGGAATTGACGCTGTTATGTATTCTAAACACCGACAAAGTTCTATTAACGCGGGTGTAATTAAAGCCTCTTCGGGAGCTGTATATCATATCCCTCTGGTTTCTGTTAGTAATATTGCCCAGTCGCTTCAAGTATTAGACAAAGCAGGGTTTTGGATTTACGGCACAGATGTGAATAATGGAACTTCATTACCCAAGTTTTCACCTAATCCACCTTATGCCCTTGTGATTGGTAATGAAAAAAAAGGAATTTCTAAAACTGTTTCTAAATTTTTACACGATCGAATAAACATTCCAATGCATGGCAATATGGACTCTTTGAATGTTTCAGTAGCAACAGGTATTTTATTGTATCAATTAACACAGGCTGATTAGTGACTATTAAAGCAAAAAATAAGACTTTTAAGAAAAAAACCACTTTAAACAAAAAGATACTTTTCCCATTTATTATTATTATTATTGTTCTAGCAGTTGTGTCTACCATTGTGTCTCTTTATGCCGTTTCAGAACTCATCAACAATAATCTTAATTCGCGTCTAAAACTTGAAGACAAATATATTAATGCTCAATTTAAAACTATTTTACAAAGTGTTAAAACATATACTAAAGGTGTTCAATATTATCGAAAGCCTGCCTCTGTTATTAATAAAAAGAGGGACGGTGACGCCTTACTTAACTCTCAACATTTTAGTCTTTTTAATTCTCTTGATTTTCTTGATCAAGGACTAAGAGATAATATAAAAGACTTTGTTTCTGACACCGAAAGAAAAGACACTTTTTCGCTTAATTTCAAAGCGATTTCTGAACATCCTGAGTTTCAATTCACCTATCATTTAAAGAATAGATTTCAAAAGAAGAAGCGTGTGTTAAGTTCAATTTTTACCTTTGACCAACATTTTTTTCCTTATTTTCAACTGGACTCTAATTCTAGTTTAGTTCTACTATTTGAAGACTCACTCCACGACATTCACAGCGTTACCAATGCCGGTCTTGTTAAAGAAAGACCTTACTTAACTCAACTTATCAAGAAGCATTTCCTTGAAAATAAAAACCAAGAACTGCCTTTCCTTTCAGAGTTTAACATTCAAAATACTACCTATCGGTATCTCATTAATTCTGTAGAAGGGTTTCCAACTTTGTCGTACGTGTTTATCGTTACTTCAAATCAAGCCTTTTACTATAAAGTAAAATTAATTCTTGCTAGCTTGGCTGTTCTATTTCTAATTATTGTTGTGATCTTTTTTATCTACGCACTCATCATCAAAAAAATCACGTCGTCTATTGATATTCTTTCTGCCGTTTCTGAAAAAGTGGCCAAGGGTGATCTGGACCAACAAATATACTGTGACGCCTCAGACGAAATTGGGGAGCTGTCTAGTATTTTCAATCAAATGGTCGGTAGTTTAAAAATTTCTGCTCAAAATGTACTAGAAGAAAAAGAACGATCCGAGGCTATCATTTCTTGTATTCCGGAAGGAATTATTGTTACTGATTTAGACAATCGTCTGATATTAGCCAATACTCGAGCCGAAGAAATGTTTAATTTTAGGTCCAACCAAGTCCAAGGAAAAGTACTTCTTGAATATTTAAATAACAACGACTTAACGTCTGCTCTTAAAAAGAAATTTAAAGACCAGAAAGTAATTCAGTCTGAAGTTGAAATTAAAAATAAAGATGGAGATGCAAGTATTTATTCTTTGACCTCCAGCTTGGTACAGAGTAACACGGACCTGCCTATAGGAATTATTACCGTTCTTAGAGATATGACTTATGAAAAACAAATTGAAGAATTACGCGAAGGATTTTTACGAACTGTGTCCCACGAATTACGAACACCTTTAACGTCTGTTATTGGGTTTATTGAAGTTGTACAGAATGGGTCTACCGGCAAGATTTCTGACGAACAAACATCCTACCTAGAAACAGCTTTAAAAGAAGCTACAAACCTCAAAACACTTATTGATGACCTTTTAGACCTATCTCAATTTAAAGCTGGAAAATCTAAAATGACCTACTCTAATGTTAAGGCAAAAGGACTTGTAGACGACCTTATTAAAAGTTTAAGCCCACTGGCAAAAGGAAAGGACATAGAGCTTCGGTCAACACTTTCTGATGACAAAATCCAGCTTAAGGGTGACAAAGCTAAGCTTCGACGGGTGCTTTTAAATCTGATCTCTAACAGTATTAAATTCACCGAAAAGGGTCATATTGAAATTGGTGTGTCTGAAACTGAAGACTCTGTTACTTTTTCTGTAAGTGATACCGGTATTGGAATTAAAGAAAATGAAAAAGATGTTATTTTTGAAAAGTTTAGACAGGTAGATTATTCTTCTACTCGTCAATATGAAGGTATTGGACTTGGTCTATCTATCGTTAAAGAGCTGGTTGAAATGCATGATGGCCACATCAGCGTTGTTAGCGAATATGGTAAAGGGGCTACCTTTTCTTTTACTTTGCCTAAATCTTTGAAAACATGATATATTATTTCACTCAAATGGAGGGATGGCAGAGTGGTCAAATGCATCAGACTGTAACTCTGACGAGCTTAGCTCTACGTTGGTTCAAATCCAACTCCCTCCACCAGTACACTTAATAATTCCCCTAGCGCATATAATCAAAAGCTTAACTACACGCTCCGCTTTGCTACGCTCTCGGTAGTCTGCACTTTTGCTTATACGCTACTAGGAAACTATTAAGTGTACTGGTGAAGGGAGCCAAACTCCCTCCACCAAAGAACCTGATATTTTCCATTTTCACCATCCTGGCACACTCAATCCAGTCGATATTGGCACCCTTCGGGAGGCCCTAACGATAATTCCTTACTTGGGGCATTGCTGCTCACTTGTTTTCCAAGGATACCCTGTCTTGTAAGGGTGCCTTACTTGGAACAGCTTTTCAACAGTCTGTCTGGAAGGCTCTGCTTTCTATTCCACTTGGTGCCGTTGTAAGTTATGGAACTATTGCCATCGTGTTGTACAAAAAGATGGTAAAATTGGGCAGTATCGTTGGGGTGTTGAACGTAAAGAATCGCTTTTGAGAATGGAATTTGGATTAGTTGAAAAAGAATAAATTAAGCTTAGTCCAGAAATGTCCCTTTAGTATAAAACCATTTTCCATTTATTTTATTAAACTCACTTAGTTCGTGCATATAATTTATTCGACCGTCTTTTTGATGATACACTTTAAATTGTACTTCGCCCGTATCACCATCTTCAGTACTTTTTATAATATCTAGCCTTACGCCATTAATTACCTGCCTGCTGCCCTCTTCTTTGGCATTGAATAATAAAAGAGCCTCTCCCGAATTTGTATCACCTATATAGTCAAAATGTCCTAAATTATAGGCGACATACCGCGATCTCATTAGTTGTTCTGGGGTGTTTGCTAGCCTGTCGCCCTGTATAAAGGGGAGACAACAGTCTTTGTATTTTTTTCTTGAGTTGCATATGCAATGTGCGTCTGGGTTTGTCATGCTTTGATTATAAACTGGGCAGGTGTTTTTTTTAAGGCTTGGGTTTTATTTTTGCAACCTGGTTTCAGACAATTGAGGTTTTACAAAAAACTAATAATGCCGCTTTACCCCTAGCTTTTACACTTCTTATTAAACTGGAATGGTCTCTTAAAAATTCAGAGTCTTTTATAATATTCGTGTTAGAAAAGTTGCGCTGATTAGCTACCCACTTGTTTACATAAACTTTTCCTTGTATAAAATCACCCCTATACCCTGCGGCTTCAATTTGACAGAGTTTGAGTAATTCTGGATAAATTTCTGGGGCTACTTCTTTTGCTACAGTGGTAAGTAAAACGAGTGATTTTGCTAGATACTCTTCGTCGGGGCTCTTCATGTTAAAAAAAACACCTAGACGAGCCACTTGTAAAAAGCTACCTATAAGCTCTGGATCTCTAATAAATGTTTTTACATCTTCTACATTGTAAAAAGAGTGATCTTTGGTTATTTGTGAGACAGGCACATTTTTAGTTAGTGGGCCTGGAAAATGATACCATCTCCAATGTTTGTTCTTTTGTTTATTATTTGCTATATCGTTTAACGCTTGAGATAAAGTCGCTTTTTGCTTGTTACGAATATTTTTAATATATACGCTATCAGTACCCACAGTCGTGCGGCTGGCACCACCTGCTCCTGCTCCTGCTCCTGCTACCGCGGCGCCACTTTGAACTGGACTTTGTCTAGGTAATCTTTGTCGTAAACCGCTTAATCCTACTGTAGGTTGAGGCTTTCCTTTGGCGTCTGCTACTGCTTCTCTTTTGGTAAGCGTTGGTGGTGGGAGAATCTCACTTGGTCTAGTCACGCCCGTTTGATTAATATGTTTCATAAAACATCTAACGGCAAGAAGCGTAAATAATACAACTGTACTCAAAAAGACCATTAATTTAAGAATATCGCCTTTGGTAACGGGCTCACTATTATTGTTTGTTGGGTTTACTGTACTTTGAACAGTTGATGCTATAGCTAACATTTTGTCTCCTAAGGTCATAAATTTACTTGTATTTTTCTAAGTGCTTTAATAGTTATCGTAATACATTGGCAATTAATTTCAATTGTACTTCTTGTTCTATTCTTGCAGAATCACCAAACCTTCACTACCATGTTCTTGTTATGGACGCACTTAATAAAGATATTATCAGTAAATTTAATACAGAAGGCCCACGCTATACCAGCTATCCTACAGCGCCAGTTTGGACTAGTGATTACACTCATTCTAACTATAATAAGACCCTACTTGAGCTTTCTTCTAAAAAACGGCCATTGTCGTTGTATATCCATATCCCATTTTGCGAAAAACGATGCTACTTTTGTGCCTGTAATGTGGTCATTAAAAAACAAAGAACTGAGTTTGGAGACACTTATTTAAACTATTTAGAAAAAGAAATTGCCATGATCACCCAAATTTTAGGTGAAAATTACCCGGTTAAGCAGATCCATATTGGAGGAGGCACACCCACTTATTTAGACGACACTCAACTTACCAGACTCAACAATATGGTGTCAGACGCATTTGACCTTACTGATATATATGAACATTCAATAGAAGTTGACCCTCGGTCTGTTGACCCTGGTCGTTTAGACTTTATTAAAACCTTGGGTATTAATCGAATTTCGTTTGGGATTCAAGACCTCAACCCTAAAGTTCAAGACGCTATTAATCGTCATCACAGCTTAGAAGAAATATCGCTATTGATGTATGCCGCCAAAGAACTCAATTTTCTTTCTATCAATTGTGATCTTATTTATGGGCTCCCTCATCAAACACCTGAAGACTTTAAACATACCGTTGAGCAAATTATTAATTTAAAACCTGACCGATTAGCGCTTTATAGCTTTGCCTTGGTTCCTTGGTTACAGTCTCATCAAAAATTAATTAAAGCAGACACCTTGCCCGATTCTGATACAAAACTAGATTTATTTTTACAGGCTAGAGAGCAGTTTTTAGAAAGTGGGTATCAGGCCATTGCTATGGATCATTTTGCGTTAGAATCAGACGACTTAAGCAAAGCATTTAACAAAGGAACTCTTTATAGGAATTTTATGGGATACACGACTCAGACCACCGAGGACTACTTGGGATTAGGCGTTTCTTCAATTGGTTATGCAAACAATAACTTTATTCAAAACACCAAAGACCTAAAAGAATATTACAGACTTATAGACAATGGCGTTTTGCCAACTGATCGTGGATACACTCTTTCTCAAGACGACCTTAGAAGACAATGGGTTATTCATAAATTGATGTGTTCGTTTTGTTTAGACAAAAAAGAATTTTCTGATACCTTTAATCTTAACTTTGACGAGGTATTTTCTGGCTCGGCAGATCATCTAAAGAAATGTGTGGATGACGGTTTAATTACGCTTGATGATGAGTCAGTTTTGCTTACTGACTTAGGTCGACTTTTTGTGAGAAACATAGCAATGGGCTTTGATGCTTATTTTAATTCTCAAAAAAAGGTACAGCAGTTTTCAAAGACAGTGTAGAATAAGGGTCCTATGAAAGATTCTTTTAATTTACTGACATTATTACTTTTGACTTGTTTTTTATTTTTGTCATCTTGTAATTCGCCCAAAATCAGATCCTATACTATTCCTAAAGAAGCGATTCCAGCGTTGCAGACGGCCCAACCACAGCATCAACACCTCAGTTGGGATACACCTGACGATTGGTTAGAAAAACCAGCCTCAGGGATGCGTCTGGGTAGTTATTATATTTCAAATTATTATGGGGTCGCAGATATGAGTATTGTGTCCTTGTCTGGAATGGATGGTGGACTAATTGCTAATTTAAATAGGTGGCGTGGACAGCTTCATCTAAATCCTGTTGATCAAAGTGACTTGCCAAATTTTCACAGTAAACGACAAATTAATGGTTTAGCTTTTGACTATTTTAAACTGACTAGTGACACTATTCTTGCTAACAAAAAAGAAAATTCTTCTATGATTGTGGCCATGCTTAAGTACAAAGAACATCATTACTTTTTTAAAGCGACTGGGGAAAAATCTATGATTGAAAAAATAGAACCGTCATTTTTGACATTTCTTGAAAGTATAAAACTAAAATGAAATCACTTTTAAAAACTTTATCGTCATTTAATATTACTCTTTTTGGTCTTGTTGGATATTTAATTCTCATTTTTTGGGGGACTCTTTCTCAAGTTAATTTAGGAATTTATTATACTCAAAAGCAATTTTTTGGAGCCCTTTTTGTTACTAAAGAAATTGGCGGGTTTTTGATTCCTGTTTTCCCGGGTGGATTATTACTTGGACTTATTTTGTCAGTAAATTTAGTGGCCGCCATTATTACTCGAAAACTTTATACCTACAAAAAGATAGGCTTATTTTTAATTCATACGGGCCTACTAGTGATGTTAGTGGGTGGGGCTGTTACACAATTTTTTGCAGTAGAAAGTCAACTTGCTATATCAGAAGGTGAGCGTAAAAATTATACTGAGGCTAGTCGCTTAGTTGAGCTTGTCGTCATAGACAGATCGCTCCCTGACACTGACCATGTGGTAAGTATCCCTGAATCTCAGTTAGAAAAAATGAATCGACTTAGTCATCCTGATCTACCTTTTACTATTGAGGTATTAATTTATTTTGAAAATGCTTATGTCTCTCGAGACCCTATTAAAAATATGCGCTATACTTTTCCAAAAATTACTCAGGGAATTGGTGGAAGTTTATATATCACTCCGCTACCTGTAGTTACCCAACAAGACCTGGTTAATATGCCCGCGGCGATTATTGAATGTTTTGATGGGGAAAAGTCCTTAGGGACGTGGCTTGTATCGGCAACGCTTGGAGCTCCTCAACATGTTAGCATTGGAGGTAAAAATCTTGAGATATCTCTTCGTTATTTCAGATATTATACTGATTATTTTATCACCCTAAACGATTTTAAATTTGATAGATATATAGGTACCAGTATCCCTAAAAATTATTCTAGCTTAGTCCACCTGTCTAATGCGTCTAACAATGAAGAGCGTGAGGTACTAATTTATATGAACAACCCTCTAAGATACGAAGGGAAAACCTACTATCAAGCTAGTTTTGGTAAAGACGAAACATTGTCAGTTTTACAAGTGGTTGAAAACCCTGGTTGGTTGTTTCCGTATTTATCTTGCATACTAATCTCTTTTGGATTGTTATGGCATTTTTTATTGTCTTTGAAAAGATTTACAAAAAGGAAAAAATAATGAAAAGATGGGGTCTTCCTTTACTAGTTTTTTTAATTACCTTAAGTATTTTTATTCAGTATAAGGGGCCTAAAAGCGACTTTGATTTAGATTCTTTTTCTAAAATACCTGTGGTTCATAATGGTAGGGTTAAACCGCTTGATTCTGTAGCAAGGCATGCACTTATTGTCATTTCTGGAAAACAAGCAGTAACTATTGAAGATCATAAACTTCAAGCTATCCCGTGGTTTCTTGATGTTGTAATTAACTCTAAAAAAGCAGACCAACTAAAAGTATTTTTTATTCATAATCCAGACCTTAAAACACTGGTTGGTATTAAAGATGAAAAGCAAAAGTTTGCGTCGTTTATGGAACTCATAGGCTCTAAAGAAGTCCTTAAAAAACAGGCAGAAAAGGCACGAGAACTTAAAGATCCACAACGCTCTGTTTACCAAAAAGCATTAATAAATTTATATGACCGACTCTATTTTTATCATAAATTAAAAAATAGTTATTTTAGAGAAGGGATCCCCTCTTATTCTGAGCACTTTACTAAAATGAACCGTCTTTCAGACGAAAGAGAAGCCCTGGTAGAGCGACACGGAAATCAAAAAAAACTCACTATGAATGACCGAACTCTTTTTACCTTTTTAAACCATATTTATAAAGACGCTCAGTACTCGGCTTCCATTACACAGTTTTTACCCTTTCCAATAAAAGACAAAGAGAGTGATTGGATGTCTTCAGGTCAGGCCATTCAGCATTACCTTGGGTCGCATGATTTGCATCCCTTGATGCCTCCTTACTTTGCACTATTTTCTGCGTATCAAAGCAATAAATTTCAAGACTTTAACGCTGCTGCTTCTGATATTTTAAGTTATTTTTCTTCCCACACACCGACGGCACTTTCCCGTGCCAAATATGAAGTCTTATTTAATAAAATCCAACCCTTTTACAAGAGTATAATTTTATATATTTTGTCGTTTATTTTAGTGAGTTTGTCTTGGATATTTTTTAAGGGTAGCTTGTATTCAAGTTCTTCACTATTTTTAAAGTGGGCCTTTGCAATTCATACCATAGGCTTATTAAGTCGTATGCTTTTACAGTGGCGCCCTCCTGTTACTAACTTGTATTCTTCCGCCATTTTCGTAGGATGGATTGCGGTATTATTAGGACTTTATTTAGAGAAACATTTTAAAAATAAGATGGGCATTTTTATTTCGTCTTTTATTGGTTTTTTGTCTCTTATAATTGCGCATCATCTTTCCTTAACAGGTGGCGATACGATGGAGATGATGCAAGCCGTTTTAGATTCTAACTTTTGGCTTTCTACCCATGTGGTTACTATTACTATTGGCTACAGCGGGACATATTTAGCTGGCTTTTTAGGGATTGTTTATATTTTTAAGGACAAATTTTCAGCGGTAATAAATGACGAGACTCAAAAGGAATTAGTGAAAATGACGTTTGGGGTTGTTTGTTTCAGTTTGTTTTTTAGTTTTGTCGGAACAGTCCTTGGCGGTATTTGGGCAGATCAGTCTTGGGGACGTTTTTGGGGATGGGATCCTAAAGAAAATGGTGCGTTGATGATAGTACTTTGGTGCGCCATTATGCTGCACGCCAGGCTTAGTGGTCATATTAGATCAAAAGGGTTTATGGTAATGGCTGTTTTTGGAAATATTATTACTAGTTTTTCTTGGTTTGGGGTGAATATGTTAGGGGTTGGCCTGCACTCTTATGGCTTTATGGACAGCGCGTTTATGTGGTTGTTTGCATTTACCTTGACTCAAGTTACTATTATTTTGTTTGGCCTTATTCCTAGCGTAAAACGATAGTTATATTATAGGCGTGACGCTGGCCTAAGTGTTGTTTCGTTTCGGTTCTGTCGCACAGCTAAGCACAAACTGATAAACTTCTACCAAAACAGAGGTGTCAGATGAAGATAAGTCGAAAAATGAAAAGCCTATTCAAAAATTACAATTATCCACCTGAGCTATCGAGATATTGAAGAAATATTGAAGATCAGAGGGTTCAAAACAATTGATCATGCTCCTTTACAGAGAGGGGTAATTTCATTTTCACACAGTTTAGAACGGGAATTTAGAAAACGAGTACATGTCTGTTTTTTTTTACGCTTTTTTGGAATTTATGTTTTAGATGAGACAGAGCCAGAATAACTACTGTTCAGTAACCATTACCTGACGAGCCATAGCTCGACCCAGTGACGTCAATTTCAAAAAATCTTCATCGCGAAGAATATAACTCCTTTGCACAGCCCACCTAGTTACTCGTTTCGCAAAGAGTGGCTTCCATCCCATATGATCAATCATATTTCTGATAGTATTTTCTTGTTTTTCATTTTCTTTTCCTTCATGGTCAAGAAGCTGAACCAGTAACATTTTTGCCGCAAATTGTACCTTTTGTTGTTTGTGTAAAAGTAGCTTATATAATACTCCAGTTCTTGGTGAGAAAAACAAAGCCGTTAAGAAAATCAATCCACTTACGGTGGCCATAGCCCCGGAAATAGACACATCAAAAATAAAGGCCATAAAGTAACCCCCTACCCCTGACATACTTCCAAATGCTAAACTTAGCCAGATCATTTTTGACAGACTAGTAGTTAGTAAATAAGCCGTAGAAGGTGGCGTAATCATTAAGGCGACCACTAGTATCGAGCCTACAGACTCAAAGGCGCCAACAGCTGTGATGCTGGTGACCATCATTAAGGCATAATGAATAAAAATGGGTGAAAACCCTAATGCTTTTGCTAGTCCTTCGTCAAAGGTTACTAACTTAAGTTCTTTGTAAAAGACAATTATAAACGTTGCATTTAAAAGGAGTATTCCTCCCATCAACCACAAGGCTGTAGGTCCAAAGTCGATGCCATGAGAAATTATTCTTTCAAAAGGTGCAAAGGCAATTTCTCCAAATAATACACAGTCAGAATCAAGATGTACGCCACCTATGAATTTAGTGATTAAAATAACGCCTATGGAGAAAAACAGTGGAAATACTAAACCAATTGCGGCATCTTTTTTGAGTCGCTTTGTTTGAATTAATAGCTCTGTGAGTATTACTGTAAGTATCCCTGCAAAAGACGCTCCAAATACTAACCAAGGAGAGTCTAAGGTTCTTACAAAAAAGAAGAACACCACGATACCAAGTAAACTGGCATGACTTATAGCGTCACTCATTAAAGACATGCCTCTTAACACTAAAAACACGCCAGGGAGTACGCATGCAGATCCCACTACAATGGCGATCATAATAATTTCTATTTGTGCAAAACTCATACTTTTTCCTTTAGTTTTTCATTTACATTTCTTGCTTTTTTTACACCTTCGTCTGTAAGTCCCCATTTATTTCCTACTGGGTTATGAAGCAATCCTTCTTTTTTTAGCTGGGTTAACATACTACCTACACTGCCTCTTCCAATGGCTTGCAGTGCCGATACGTCGTGAGCATAGGTTGGCTCTTCTTCGCTTTCAGCAAATAAAAGCATGTTGGTAAGTACCATTTCTTTTCTAATTAATTTTCGATTTAAATACTGTCTAACACCCGCCCAAACTAGGCCTCTATTGGGTGAAAAAAATAGTGAGATAATTACAAAAATACTAATCACTACTACGATGGTTGGCCCTGTTGGAAGCCTTGTTACCGAACTACTAATAGTAGCTCCTATTACGCCTGCAGTAGCTCCAAAAATAGAAGAAACAATTACCATAAGCCCTAGTTTATCGGTCCATTGTCTGGCAGCAACAGCTGGGGCAATTACCATTGCAGACATCAATACAACACCTACGGTTTGTAGCCCAATAACGATAGCTAAAACCAAAATATTGGTAAGTAAAAAGTCTAGTCGTTTTGATGGAAACCCTAAAGAGCTGGCGTAGTCTTTGTCAAAACTAATAATTTTAAATTCTTTCCAAAATAAATTGGTAAGACCTAAAATAATTACGGCTCCAATTCCCATTACTATGATGTCTTCTCTTAAAAGTGTTGAGGCGTTTCCAAATAAAAACTTATTAAGGCCGCTTTTTGATGCGGTGGCTAAACGTTGAATGTGTGTGAGCAAGACGACTCCAAACCCAAAGAATACTGAGAGAATAATTCCAAGAATAGCGTCTTTTTTGAGAGTAGTATATTCAGATACTATGCTCATCAAAATAGTGCCTGTCCATCCAGCTCCCATAGCACCAAGTAAGAGCACAAATGGCGATTTACTAAGTGTAAGTAGAAAGGCTAATGCAATTCCTGGAAGAGCGGCATGTGCGATGGCGTCTCCTAAAAGACTTTGTTTTCTTAACACAGCAAAACTACCTAAAGCACCAGATACTAACCCCAAGATACACGTTCCGGTAACAACAATTAGATATGTATAATCAAATATCACAGGGTATCCAAATTCATGGTCATCTCTTTACCAATGTAAGACGTACGACCTCCATAGGCCAGTCGCAAATTGTCTGTTGTGATGACTTCTGAAATGGGCCCTAATGCAATTTTTCTTACATTTAAAAGTAAGGCCCAATCAAAATATTCTTTTAAAGTTTGTAGATCGTGATGGACAACTATTACTGTTTTTCCTTCTTCACGAAGTTTTTTGAGAATATCTACTATGGCAGACTCTGTAACAGCGTCTACGCCAACAAAGGGTTCGTCCATAAAATAGATATCTGCATTTTGTACAAGCGCTCGTGCTAAAAATACGCGTTGCTTTTGCCCCCCAGAAAGTTGGTTGATTTGTCTACTAGAAAAATCAGCCATGCCCACCTTTTCCAACGCGTCATGTGCAAGCGTTATGTCTGTTTTACCAGGCCTTGAAAACCATCCGAGGTGTCCGTAACGTCCCATTAACACCACGTCTAAAACATCGGCTGGGAAGTCCCAATCTACACTTTCTTTTTGTGGGACGTAGCCTATTTTTTTCTTTTGAGATTTATACGATTGATCATTAATTAAAACCTTACCCGCAGCTGGTTTTAATAAACCTAAAATAGACTTTATTAATGTTGTTTTCCCAGCCCCATTTGGGCCAACTATGGCCATTAAAACCCCGTGTGGGACTTGGATATCAATGTCCCATAGCACAGGTTTTTCTTTATAGGCTACGGTTAAGTCTTTAGTTTCTACCGCAAATTTTTTCATTAGAATCTTACGTTGATGTAAGCAAGTGCTCCAGTGGTGTCTGTATTTTTCCCACTGGTTTCTTTAGCATAATCGTCTACAAATAATTCTGTTTTTAGCATTACATTTTCTTCAACCATATATCCGTATCCTAATTGAAGTCTGGTAATGTCTTGGTCTACTACAGGGTCAACTCCAGCTTGAACTGTAGAAATCCCTGGGTTAGGAAGTCCTTGAGAAATATTTCCTTCAGCACTTCTAACAGCCGCTCTGTTTCCGTTGTTGTCGTTTGGATTCCAAGTGTTGTATCTAGCAACAACAAAATGTTTGCTGTTGATCTGATATTTAGCTTCTATCATTGCGGACTTAATTCTGTCGTCTGTTGCTGCATTTTGGTCTTCGTAATGAAGGTCCGCGACATACGCCTTGATGGCTACTTTATTTTTTGAAAAATGAACATCTACTATACTAGCGTCAAAATCAGAATTGAATCCGGTTCCTGAGTTAGCGTCGTTTGATTTCATATGAGTTGCACCCACAGAGATGGTGTCGTTTATTGGTTCAGTGTGATATCCAACAACTGTTTGAAGAGATCCATCAGGGTTAGCCGTTCCTTCACCTGTTCCGTTAGTAAGTGCTACTGTAAATGCACCCATTTTCGTTGCCTTTTCAACCATCGCACCTATTGTGTTTAATGTTCCCATAGGGCCGGCCAGGGCACTGTATAGTAATGGATTTAGAATTGTTGAGTTAGCAAATGTGTCGGCATTGTTGCTTAGGTGTCCAGTTTGACGTCCGAATGGAGTGTCAAAAGATCCAGCAGTTAATACACCGCCTGTTTTAGGACAAACAAATGTTAAGTTAAGGTCAGTAACTTCAAGTCCTGGACCAGGATATCCTAAAGAGGCTCCTCCTGGACTTCCTTGAACCTGAACAAGACCACTAAGGTCTTTTGTTAATTTAAATTTAATATCTACATTGGCGGCATAGTCGAATTGGTCTTGATGATTTGCTGCATTTTTTTGTCTAAGTGCGTTGTATCCTCCAAGTACGGCCCCTCCTACTGTTACGTCTTCAATTGCTGCAACTGTTGGTACAGACAGTAACGCTGCAACAACAAGTGTTGTTAATGTTTGTTTAATCATTTATTTACTTCCTTTCTTTGTTAATGCTTTATGAATGGTATGAATATTATGTTTTACCATACCAATATAAGTACCTTCTTCAGTTCCCTCATCGCCCATCGCGTCTGAGAAAAGCTCTCCCCCAATTACCGTGTCCCCCCCCTTTGCTTTTACTGCGGCTTGGACGGCTTTAATGTTTCTTTTTGGAATAGATGATTCTACAAACAACGCAGGTATTTTTCTGTCAGCGATGAAGCTTGCCAGTCGTTGAACATCTTTTACGCCAGCTTCAGATTCAGTACTTATCCCTTGAAGTGCTTTTACTTCGAAGTCATACGCACGAGCGAAGTAGTTAAAGGCATCGTGAGCAGTTACAAGTACTCTTAACTCTTTTGGAATGTCAGCTGCCAAGTCTTTAACTTCATAATGTAAAACCAATAGTTTTGCTCGATATGCGTCTCCATTCGCTTTATAAAGAGTGGCACTAGTTGGATCTAATTTTGAAAGAGTCTCAATAACTTTGTTTATAGTTTGAGCCCAAAGAGTCACATCAAACCATACGTGTGGATCATGTAATCCATCAAATTCTGGAGGCGTTAATAGATCTTTTTTTGCAATTACTTCCGCAACAGCAACAGATGGCTTTCGAGCTGATAATTTTTTTAATATCTCTGCCAACTTTGCTTCTAGATGAATACCGCTATAAAAAATAATATCGGCATCATTTAAACTTGTGACGTCCCCTTCAGTAGCTTTATATAAATGAGGATCTACTCCTGGTCCCATTAGTGCTTTAACCGCTAAACGGTCTCCCCCAATATTTTTCACAAGATCTGCGATCATTCCGATAGTTGTAATTACCTTAATTTTTCTGTCTTTAACAGCGACGTCTTCTTTTTTACTACACCCAGTAAATACGGCAGAAAGAATTAGAAGCGCGATAACTCCTGCTTTTAATATTGTTTTCATTTCTTTTTTTGTCCTTTCTTTTTTGTTTTTACTTCTCTTACCCATAAATTTTTTGTGGTGTATGAACTTAATACAACTTCTTTATTGTCTATTTTTACTTTTAGAGACTGATCGAAGGCTAGATACTCTGTAATTGTGAAGGTAGTTCCTAGTGAGATCCCCAGGGAAGCAATATATACTAAAAATGACGCATTATCGTCTTGCACTCTTACAACCTCAACTATGTCCCCAGGTGTCATTTGGTTAAGATAGTCTGTTCCTTTAAGTTCAGGAATTGTTCCGTCTAGTGCAGGAATTGGATCACCATGGGGGTCGAATTTTGGGAAGTTTAACACTTCTTCCATTTTATTTATTACCATATCTGAACTGGCATGTTCTAGTTGCTCTGCTTCTTGATGTACTTTGTCCCACGGTAAGCCTAGTACTTCGTGAAGAAATAATTCTAGAATTCGATGTCGTCTTACCATGTTCCGGCCTTCTGAAGCACCTTCTTTTGTTAACTCAACGCCATGATATGGAGAATAAGTTACTAATTTTTTGGCGGATAATTTCTTGAGCATTTCTGATACTGAGGCTGAAGAAACGTTCATTCTTGAGGCTATGGTACTCGTTTTAATAGCACCGATTTGGATGCGTTGTAGTGTGAATAATGTTTTTAGATAGTCTTCTGTACTTGTGCTCATATCTTATCACTCGCCTAGCTTTATATTTAGGGGTGCCTAAATTTTTGTTTAATCTTAGCTAAAAATTTTTTTTTGGTCAATAATTTTTTCTGATGTTTGATTTTTGTTTGGGCAGGGAATTATTGTAGTGTGAATCTTTAATGGAGGTCTAATCTTGAATCTTACAATGTCCCTAATAGGTATTATTGTACTTATATTAATAAGTTATCTTTTTACAATATCTAAGCCGGTATCTATAAACTCAAAGTTAGATAAACTTCTTTCTTTTATCCTTATGGAAACAAAACAAGTTATTCAAGCAAAGATATCGGTATCCTTGATTGTTTCAATTTTTATTTTTTTTATTTTATTTCTTCAGATGTTTACTTTTAATAAAAACGTTGTATTTGCCTCATTTATCTTTCTATTCGGCGCTTTAAGCTCCTTATTTATTGGGTACCTTACCATTGAATGGTACAAGCACTTTCTTTCTAATGCTCATAACTACTTTACTTCGTCTCCTAATTCTTTTTATAAAACAATGGTTCAGAAAGGCCGTTTTATTGTTCTGTTCGTTTTAGGGCTTATGTTATTTAGTTTTTTGAGTGCTTATATGCTTCTTGATTATGTAATCCAAATCAATCTACTTGGTATTTTTGACTATTTTTCTTCACTGATAGCTGGACTTCAAGTAACAAATCCTCATTTTAATGTTTACAAAAATTATTTTGAAAATAGAGGCGTTTTTGGTTTTTTACTTCTTTTATTTTCAGTAGGATTTCTTGTTCAGGCCTGTGTTATTCGAATATTTGGAAGTTTCTTTGCGTCTGTTGCTGATATTGCTACAGATATTTCAAGTCATATTGATTTTGATTTAATGTCCGATGATATCCGCAATCCTGGTGTAATTGCGGATCAGATTGGGGATCTTATCAAAAAGGTTTATTCGATGACCCACATTATTATGGCCTTTTTTCTTATTGTGGGTAATATGGGATATATTCTTACGGCCAGTCAGTTTTTAGATAATAGTCCCCATTTATTTTATCATCATTTAATGAGTGTATTTATTATCATGGCTCTTCCTTTAATCATTATTTGTATTCAAAATTTTATTCCTCTTATTAAACTTGAAAACAAACCTAACCTATTCATTTCCCAACTAAAGATTCAACTCTCAGGTCTGGCGCTTTTTTCTGGGATTTTGTATGTGCTTCATCGTTCTGACATTCTTTGTAGCTGTATTATATCTAATGCTTTAATAGGAAGCATCACCTTTATTTTGATGCTTTTTGTTCTTTTTGTTTTTTTTAAAAAAATCTCACAGTATAGTCACTCAAACTCCATTTTCGATATTGTATTTAAGGGAAGTGTTAGTGGTGTTTTTCTTACTCTTATCATGATTTCTATTTTTTCTGTGGGGCTTATTTTAAGCTTTATTCTGAATACATTATTTATTCCTGCTGCGACAACCTTGGGGGTATTAAATTTCATCTATTTTGTTAGTGGCTTTATTGCCCAATTCATTTATGTTTTACCACATTACTATGGCTTGTCAATCACAGATAATCTAGAAATGATGGGTTATGTGTCTCAGGAACCTGATACATACTTTGAACGTCTCATGCCTTATAAAAGGAATGATATTCTTATTCATACCATTGTTAAAACGGCACTTGCTTGCATTTCTATCATTATAGCGATTTCTTTTCTTGGCTATTTTTACAAACGGTTAAAGATAGTCTTACTTTTTACTAACAGCCCTCTGATTTCAGATGTTGCTTATCTGGATTTAACTGTTTCTAAATTAAATTCTCTGTTCCACATTACACTTGATAATCCAGAATATTTACTTGGCATGCTATTAGGAGGTAGTACTGTTATTGGACTGCTCTTCGTTTTATTACTTGGTGCTTATGTTGTCTATCAAAAACTGCATTCTCTCATACACTCTCAAATCAATAAATTATCTAGAGATACTTCTGATTCTCTTCCTGATTTTTCAATGCTTATTAAATCCCATTTATCCGAATGTAGAAAATGGACTTTTATTATGGTTATTTTGATTTTTATAGTTCCAATTTTCTCTGGTATCCTTTTTGGAGTTTCAGGTTTAGCGGGGCTTTGTATTGTCATTTTTCCGATTGCTTTTATGATCGATATGGCCTGCTCTCATATTGGCCATCTTTGGCAATATATTAAATCTTCAACGATTAAACGCGACTCTTTAAGTATAGCTGATCACGATTACTCTTCTCAAACCAATCAAGTCTTTTGTGATAATTTAGGCGACTTATTAAAAGACCTCATTGGAGGCACCTTCATTACGATTACCTTATTTTTAATTACTCTTTCTATTATTTTAATTCCATTGGCCATTAAATTTGATTTATTTATGAGTCTTTTATAGGATCGCACACGATGACAATTTATGAAAATTCTAAACAGCTCAATATTTCTCAACTTCAGTATAACTATCAAAATCTAGCTGATATTTACCCACAAGCAGCGGTTTTTTTTTCAGAAGATGTTCTTCAGGATGTTGATTTTGGACTGTTTATTCATTTTTTTAAGGAAGAAAATATTGATGAATTAACTATTGTTCCAGCCAATACTGACTATCAGTCTTTCATTCTTAAAATGTCACTAAAAGAACTTAGGTTAACTACCAAAAGCTCTATTAAAAAGGTTACTTATCAATTTAACCTATCAACCCTCTCTCTTAGACTTAATGATCGTCAAGTTGATCATAGTTTTTATGATAACTTTCTAAAAAAAATAGACCATGTTTCTGGGCTTCTTCTTCAAGATATGGCGGTGGCTTATGGCGTATGATTTTGGAATATCAACTAGAGTTAGTAGCGCGACGAGTTCAGTCTCTACTCAAACACTATCTGGTGATAAAAAAACAGAAACAGAGAATGATGGTAAAACGATTGCACCTAAGAAAGTAAGTTCTACCCTATTGTATATTAAGGAGATAACTAGAAAAGCCATTAGACAGGTAAGTCGTTCAAATATGTCATCTACCCCTCCCCCAATCGCAGCTTCTTTTCCCAAAAGTCCTAATGATGTGTTAAAACTCTTTATTAAGAACCACCCTGATAAACAACCCGCTAGCAGGGCAAAACTTAAATCGTTTATACAAGAATATAAAGGGATAACCGTTCAAAATAATGTAGATGATATTTTTTCAGGTAAAAGCACTATTACAAATGAACTCGATTCTTTAGCTAAATTAGCTACTGATACAACGGATGAACAATGGGACAGTTTATTATATTCTACCTATTCTATGGGACATACACGGGGACCCTTTTCTTCGTTAAACCCGCTCGTTAAAACTTCAAAGTCTGATGATATCCAAACTATTATCGCGACTTTGTCTTCTGTAGAGGAGTTAATTAAGGAATGTCCTCAAGAAGAGAGTGAAACAGTGGCAACTACCTTGGAGACCTTACTTACTGAACTACGTCAAGCTTCAAATGCAGAACACATTGAACCGGATTCTATCGATTCTCTCAATAGTAAAATAGAATCTTTGAACAAAGAATCTCAAATTATGTTTATTCGACTTAGCCTAAATAATACCATGGAGTCGGCTCAAAAAAGTTTTAATGATGCATTTGGCCTTGGGTCTGTCCATACGTCTAATTATTCTAGTACTGAGCTTATTCAAATTCGCCAAATATGTAGATGTATAGAAGATTTTCCAAACGATCGAATTCAAGCTCACGACGGATCCCCTCCTATCAATAGTAATGCTTGGCAGATATCTACTGCTCTAGATCTTGTCTTACCTGGAGCTGGTAGCGCATCTCGTATCGATCATACAGATTTTTCTATGAGTCAAAAAAAAAACATAGGGTCTTCACAGAGTGCTATTTCTCAATGCCTCTCACCTATTCAGGAACAAGAAACCTTTTTTGGGGTTTCTGTAAAAAAGGTCTTTAAAACTATTCAATTTCCTTTTCGATTAACAGCTATGATTACCTTTGGCGCAGCAGATATAGCTTCGGGAACGGTTTCAGCACTTTATCAGGGTATCAAGAATCAACAGTCATCATCGGATCTTTCTATGTGGGATCGTTTTTCACAAGGCGGACAAACAAGGAAGTCTTTCTATGATCAAAAGATACGGCCCAGATATAAAGCAATTGCCTCCTCTTTGAGTCGATTGACGGGATTTGAAACTTTCATGCGATTACATAAGAGCCTTGAACACAAAACTATTGCTAAATTAAATAATAAATTTCAACAAATTACATTAGAACCTGAAGGAAATAAACGACAGACCATTATTAATGCGGCTAAAGAAGATGTGACTACTTTGTTTAACGAAAACAAGGTCCATAAAGAGGAGATTAAACAAAAAGAAGCGGAGTATGCAAAACGATTTGGCAATCAACCGCCTAAAACAATTCCTGAAATTCAAAAGGAAATAACTGGTATTAATAATGAAATTGAGTCTTTGAAGCAAGAAGACAGCCAGGCTGCCGGTGTTAAATCTTCAGAAAGAAAACCTATCTCAGCATTAGTTGATTCCTATGTTAAACCCTTATCTGATGCCTATAAAACGGGAAAAGCCCAAACCTTGCCTATTGTTAACTTTGTTCATAGAACGATTGGCAGTGGTTCGAAGGATGTTCATAATGATCTAATGAATTTACGTATGAGAAAAAATGATCTTCAGGGCTTGGCCGATCAAAAAAATAAAGTTTTTTCTATAGATAAACGGTTATGTGGTATTAGTATTGGTCTTGATACTGTAGAAGGAAATACATTAAGCACCCCCCCCTTGGATGTTGAATCAAAACTAGATCAACTATTTGAGGAGCATAATATTCAAGGTTCTGATAGTCGCTGTATAAAAAATGAACTCTTATCTGATCAAAAAATAAAACAAGAGGCCTTCTCTTTTTTAACTGAATTTAATGAATCGATGGCCTATTTTTATAATGATGGACAAACCCTTACACTTCCTGATCTTCCAATAAAAGCTAAAGAAAGCTTAGAGCGATTACTAATAGATATTCATCAGAACCCAGATAATTTTTCTGCAGACTCTATTTCCGAGGAGAGATTAAATTCGTTAGAGTCTCTTATGCAAACCCAAGATCCGGGTTTTAACAACGCTCTTACGACTATCATTAAATTTGTTAAAAAAAATTCGTTTCTTGGAACTTTAAGATCTAAAGATCAGGCTGTAATAAGCCATTTTTCTTCGATGGTTATGCTCGAATATGGACTTGCGCTTGGAATGGGGGGAGGAATGGGGCTTGTTGAAAAGGGAGCTTCGTCTCTTGGTAATAGCCTTCAATTAGGTTCTAGGATGGCTATTGCAATGGGTGCAAGTGTTCAAAAGTTTTTCTCAAGCCAAGTGGCAACTAGCGTAGGAATAATTAAATCTAATCGTTCAAAACGCACAGTTCAGAATAAAATTGACCATGCTGCAGACTTGACAGCAACCTTTGTTCAAGATCGCTTAATGTCTAGACTTACGGAACGATTAAGACCTGTTGATGGCGTACAGACTAACCGTCCTTCAGCTTCAACCCCTGTAAAACCCATGACTTTACGTCGACTTTTCAAAAAAGGGGCTAGCTCTATGGGGAGGAGAGTTGGATTTCAAACAGTGTCTCATATCAAGAAAAAGTATGAGTCTCAGGATGACACCCCCTCTGATGTATCCACACTGAATACATCAAAAAGTGATCCAACTCCTAAATCTTCTCAAGATGTCTCTGACTCCGTCATGGATCAAAAACGTACTCAATTATATAAATTTTTAATAAAGAAAGAGCGCTTTGATGCACTAGTAATGGGAACTGCTAAAAAAGAAGATACGAAGGATTGCCTGAATTTTGAAGAGACTAGAATAGCGCTTATTAAAATGGAAGAGGGTGAAGGTGGATTCTCAAATGAACTAGATACTATCTCCAGTGATCGAACGATGATGAGTATCTTAAGGTCTGAGCTTCTTGCTGCTAAACAAGAGTTTGATGAGGTTCCAGATCAAACAGTGAGTTCTTTTTTTGATTCGTTTGATAGAACGATGAAAACAAGTTGTCCCGAAGGAGGTGGTATAGCAGAGCTTGTTTTAATTCCTCTATATAAACAATCCTTTTTCTTGAAAAAAGCGGGTGTTTCAACCCAAGGTTAGCAATGCATTCTTTTTTACATTTCTTCCTAGTTAGAGGGGGAGTTGTATCTATGTTAAGTCTGAGTTTGTTGTTTATTATTTTTGGGGTTATTAATATCATTATGTCAGATCTTTCTTTTTGATTGATTTTGTACCTGAATAAATGACCTAAAATTGGAAGGCTTTTTAAAAAGGGGACTGGGTTGAGGTCTATCTATCACAGATATGGGAAGGTGGTTTGATGAGAGGGTAAGAAGCAAGCGTTACCGTTGATAAATCATCAGACTTATTTCCATGAGCATCGGTTATAGGGTAGTCTCCAGATTTAAAATGCATGACTATTACGCCATTATTCTTTTTTGCTAAAGAAATTGCATTTTCTAATCCGTGGAAAGACGTTTATACTTCCCTAGGTCCAGTCAAAGTTCCACTACAAATAAATAAGGATTTAGTGGAGGGGTAGGTGGCGAATATGATGACTTAGCTGTAGATGCAATATTTAAAACTATTTCTGGCGCTATCCATTTGTATTTCTTTTTATAGTTTTAATGATGTTATTTTTTAATTATTCAACTATAGTTCGTGTTATATACCTATTACAAATAGATAACCAGAAGCATTATGTGTTGTAGTATACGACTAGGCCTTCAGCTGAAAGTATTGATGAATTTCTTAAGTGCGCCTGTAGCTCAGCTGGATAGAGCAACGGACTTCTAATCCGTAGGTCGTAGGTTCGACTCCTACCGGGCGCACCATAATTCCCAATCATAGCCATATTGCTCCAGTCACAATCGCATCCTGCTCATGATTGCTCCCTTCACAATATGAGTATGCTTGAAAATTCTGATACGCCCGGTGCACAGTTTTTTTGAAGGATAGATCAAGATAAATAAATAAGAATAAGAGAATAAGGACAAGGTGCCGGAGCTCGTATTCAGAACCATCTAGCTCAGGTACCCTAGCCCCGGCACCTTAACTTAACCTAGAAATACTAAATAATTATACATATAAGCTTAATATGTATAGATAATCCCATTTTCTATACATATCGCTCTAATTGTGCAACTATTTACAATACATTGTTGCACAATATTGCACAATTACTACTTTTGAGTTCAAATATTCAAAATACTAACTTATATTTTACCGCTCGCCCCTTGCCTATTACTTGTAAAAACTGCTTTTCAACTAACTTATTCAAAGCATAAACAATGGTTCTTCTAGGTAAATCAGTAGCCTCAATAATCTCTTTTGTTTGAAGATTTCTTTCAGGTTCTTCTTTAAAACAGGTATATACCTTTATATCTGTTTCATTTAACGTGAAATAGTTTTCATACTTCTCGCTATAATGTTTTAAGTTTTGTATGCTCTCTACGAGTATCTCAAGCATATAGTCTAGAAAATAATGATACTGATATTCAGTGGAGTCCGGACCAAACACTCCTTCAGAACATTTTCTTAATTGTTGATAGTACTGTGATCTTTTAATTTCAATATTTCTATCAACAGCAACGTAAGGAATTAAGTTAGATATATGATCATCTTCAGAACTGATTAATATATGTTGAAAAAGTAATCGAGATAAACGACCATTTCCATCTTGGAAAGGATGTATCGCAAGAAATCTAAATATGAATTCTACTGCTACAGGAATAATCCAGGCTTCTTCTGTTACGCTTTTATTAAACCAAGTAACTAGATCACTCATACTTGTGTTCGTCATAACTCCGGGGTCAGCAGTAGTTAATACGTTTTTTTGCTCACCAGTTAAGCCATTTCTCTCAACGACATTATTCTTTTGTGTTTTATAATTACCACTATGATGACTCGCTTCAGAATAAAACTTCATAAGCTCTCTATGTAGCCCTTTTATATCAGACTCTCTCAATGAATTATCTTTTTCGGAAGTATCGTAAACTATATTGATGGCATCTCTGTAGCCAGCTACTTCTTCAATACTTCTTTGTTTGTCTTTGGTTAACTTAGCTTTAATGAAGTCTTCTTTAGTTTCATAAGTGTCGCTTTCAGATACTGACAACACGGTGTCTAACCAGTCAATTTCGATATTGGTTAGCACTGCATTTTCAATTCTTGTAGATGCACCTATATTACTTATTAAAGATTGTTTTTTAATAAATGCTTTTTTCTCTTCTGAGAAACTGCTTAAATTTAGGTTTTCTTCTACGAAAAGGGCATGAATAGTCTTTAGTTTTTGTACCTGATTGGTGTTGAGTTCGAACGATATCATACATATTCGTATATAATATCGATTTAATTGTGCAACTTTTTTTTTATTTTCTTGCACAATATTGCACAGTAGACTCAACTTTAGATGGATTTTTCACGAAACAACTGAGAATACACTCATAAGATACCCGTAAATGGATCTAGAATAGAACCAATAATTGAATGTCCTGAAGTTGAGAAAAATGGGATTGAATTTCTATGATCAGATTGTGCAAAATTAATAAACCCATCAGACTTGATTAAAAAAACAATAGAAAATAAAGAAACTAAAAACTACACTCCGCCTACATGGTTATTTCTTATAGAAAACGGGGAAAATTTTGCTTCTTGGTTCAGTTCCACTTATTTCTGCAAACACAAGGGATTTAGTTCAGAATACTTTCAAAAAATATATTATCTATCAATGTCTCATAAACCTAAATTAATACAATTAAAATAAATTTATTTTTTTCTAACATTAGCTACCCAAAACAAAAAAACCAAACTTCACCCTTCCTTGACACTTTATCGAGCCACAAGTGTATAGTACTGAACCTATGACCAAGAAAAACTTTTCACTAAAAGACCAATTATTTAATAAAGACAAAGTACATAAAATTTCTTTAGAATTAAAAGCAGCCTATTCAGACTTCAATCCAAGCTCTTTTACTGAAAATGTAATGTCTAAGTTTCCTGAACTTGAGCTAAAAGAACGCATTTACTGGATTTCTGACTGCCTCAAAACACATCTTCCACCTGACTACCCTGCCGCTCTGACTATTCTTTTGAATGCATTACCCAAACCCTGTGACCCTACCCTCAGTGATGACGACTTTGGCGATTTTATTTATGCCACCTATGCCCAATTTGTAGTTGATAATGGATGTAAACCTGAATTTGTAGATACGTCACTAAACGCCCTAGAACAAATGACCCAACGTTTTTCTGCAGAAGACGCTATACGCTATTTTATTAATAAATTTCCTGAAGACACATTTTCAAAACTTAAAAAGTGGGCCTCTCATACGCATTATCATGTTCGACGGCTTGTAACTGAAGGCACTCGACCTAGCCTTCCTTGGGCTCAAAAAATTAACTACGATCCTAAACTATACTTGCCTCTTCTAGACCAATTACATAAAGATCCTACCCGATTTGTAACTCGCTCTATTGCAAACCACCTCAATGATGTGAGTAAATTCTCTCCCGAGCTTGTGTTGACCTGTCTCAACACTTGGCAAAAAGACAAAAAACAAAATGAAAAAGAACTGTGCTTTATGGCTCGACATAGTCTAAGAACCTTAGTTAAAAAAGGACACCCAGGCACGCTTTCATTTCTTGGATTTAACCCCACAATAAAGGCAAAAGTTGGGATAAGTTTAGACCAAGACACATTAAAAATTGGGGAGTCACTTTTTTTTAAAATCTCGCTTCAAGGTACTGTAGACGAACCATTGATTGTAGACTTTGTGATGTACTTTCAAGGCAAAGGCGGCAAACTAAGAGAAAAGGTTTTTAAATTAAAAACAATGTCTATAAAAGCACATGAACAAATAGAAATTGAAAAGAAATATACCTTTACGGCTAATATGTCTACTCGGGCATTTTACCCCGGTGCTCACTACATTCAAGCACAAGTAAATGGGAAACGATTAGATAAAGTACCCTTTGAGTTGTTGGCCTGACAAAGACAAACAATTACCAGGGCAGCGGTGACCCGTCACAATGAAAAAACTGGCCTGTTGTTTTCATGCTAAGGTCTTCAATTCGTGCACGTAAATTTTCTGCCGACTCGTCTGGACTTAATAAGCCACTATGAGCTGTCATGTCTGTCTTTACCCAACCAGGATGAAAAATACCTACTGAAATACTACGGTCACAAAGGTCAACTGACAGAGACTTTCCCACAGCATTAAGTGCTGCTTTGGACATACGATAACCATATCTGCTTCCGGAATCATTGTCTTCTATACTTCCCATACGGCTAGTAATAAGCACTAATTTACCGCCCTCTTTTATTTGGTCTTTTAGTTCAGCCGTAAGTACTAGTGGAGCAAGCGCATTAATTTCGAATTGTTGGCGTATTGTATTTTGAGCAGACTCGTCTATTTTGTCTAAAGTTTCTGCACATAAAAGTCCAGCATTGTGTATCACTAGATCAAATTGTTTATTTGAAAGTTGGTCTTTTGCTTTTTTAATATCTGTATAACTTGTGATGTCGATTCCACTGACTATAGTTGCCGCCGTTTTGTCTAGACTTTCTGACCGATTTCTACAAATAACTGTAACGGCGTCGCCGTCATTTAAAAACTGCTTAATTAAGGACAAGCCAATACCTCGATTACCGCCTGTAATTAGAATATTATTTTTCATTTAGTTCTCTTTGTCAGTGTCTGCACGATGCGTATTGATTAAGCGCACAGCTCTTTTATGTGTAAAATAACTGGTAACCCAGTCAAAAAACACGAGTATTTTATTGCGAAAATCTACTAAAAATAAAATATGAACAACTCCCCAAAGCACCCACGCAATAAAGCCGCTAAACTTTAGCCCGCCCACTTTAGCTATGGCTCTAGACCTGCCAATGGTAGCCATTGACCCTTTGTCATAATAAGTAAACGAACCTCGTGGTTTATTTTGTAAATCTCCAATTATTTGTTTCGCAACAAACGCGCCTGCCTGGATAGCTCCCTGCGCCACAGCAGGAACCAAAGTTCCTTTTGCGTCTTCAAGAAATGCACAGTCTCCGATACAAAAAATAGAAGGGTCTTCTTTAGTACTAAAGTCAGGATTTACTTCGGCCTGTCCCATACGATTTACATGCTCGGTTACCGACTTAATTAAAGGAGAGGCGGTGTTTCCTGCTGCCCAAATGACGTTTTCAGTTTCAATAAAGTCGTCTCCAATATGTACACCCTCTTTTGTTACATTACTCACAATTGCATTTAATTTTACTTCTACACCCATTTGCTCGAGGTCTTTTTTTGCTTTGTCTGACAGTTCAGTGGGATATCGATTCAATACTCTGTCACTACCCTCAACTAACACAATTCTAGATGTTTTGGAGTCGAACTGGGTAAAGTCATCGGCAATAGACCGCTTGGTTACTTCTGCAATAGCGCCAGCCATTTCTACACCTGTTGGCCCAGCGCCCACAATTACGAAGGTACTAAACTTCTTTCTCTTTTCTTCAAACCTTGTGCGTTCTGCTTTTTCAAAACTGTAAAGCATGCGCTCTCTTATTTTTAAGGCGTCTCGAGTTGTTTTTAATCCCCAGGCGTATTTTTCCCATTCTGGATTTCCAAAATAAGAGTGACGCGCTCCAGCGGCTAAAATTAAATAGTCGTAATAAAATTCTTGATTTGATCGTTTTGGCTGCACACATTTTTTGTCTTTATTTATTCGGGTAATATTACCAATTAATACTCGTACGTTTTTTAAATGTCTAAACATTGAACGAATAGGATAGGCAATTTGAGCAGGACTAAGCATAGCCGTGGCTACTTGATATAATAGTGGTTGGAATACATGATGATTGCGCTTGTCAAAAAGGGTGACTTCAAAGCCATGTTTAGCCAGTTTTTTTGCTGTACTACACCCTGCGAATCCCCCACCAATAATTAATACTTTTTTACCGTTCAGCTTAGACATCCGCACAATACTACACAAGTTTGTAGCTACTGGCTAGAAAACATGGAGACTTTTTAGTCTGTTCCCTTGATGAGTTCAGTAGCCAGGAATTTCTTCTTTTCTTTAAAGCCAGAGAAAATTCTACCAAAATACATCTTTTTACTATTTTATTTTAAAAAAAATACTATATACACAAAGTTATCTCTATATCTAATAATATACAATACATTTGAAATTATATTTATGATAGCACTACCCCAACTAGTGACACACGGTTACTTTAGAAGTAGAGACAAACAAGCCCCCCCATCAACAAGTTCCTCTTTTTCAAAAGAAACAGACTCGGTCTTTGTTAGTAATCAACCTATGACAGCTGAAGAGATTGATGGGGGTATGAGCTGTATCGGCTATAATAAGCCCACAGCTGTAAAACATCTAAAAGCAAACATAGAACATGAAGTAAATATTGGCCCGGATGGGAATATGTATTTAACGCAAAGATCTGTGACCTCTTACCTTCTCCTTCCTTCAAATATTATTAAATATGACTGTGTGCCTTCAGAATATCCAAGCCAGGACAGTTGGTAGGCTGAGACTTACCCAAGAGAGGCAAAAAATGCACGGATCAATTCAATTAACATTTTCAAAGCGCCCCATTCAACTTATGGACAACCTGCTTTTGACACACACTTAGATTAGATCATTCGTTTTGCAACTCCTACCTCTCATAGATTTAATAGTCTACCTCAAGGTGCTCGTGACCAATTTGTTAGTAGGCATAATGGTATGTCTCCAGAATTATTTTGATAGTGCCTCAAACAAGTTAAGGCTTCTTGTTGCTGCTTTCGCAACCGACATAGAAACACATACTCAATCTAAACTGTCAGGGCTTGGAAACAAGCCTACTATTATCTTAAAATTAGATACCTGCCAAAAATCTCCCTCCTCGGACAATATTTGTTCCAGAGATGGGTATTATCTACCTGGAATAATTGAGTTAATTCATAATAAATTTGTAGGTAACTGGCATTGAGAAATGGTTAACCGAAGAGTCATAAAACTGCTTTAGGACGTCTCTTTTGTGAGTTCAGGAGCCTGGTGTATTAGACTCACTTTAGCCTAGGTCTTTTTTAAACTTGATTCAGTTGTTATAATGACCCTTCTTTAGTGCGCCTGTAGCTCAGCTGGATAGAGCAACGGACTTCTAATCCGTAGGTCGTAGGTTCGACTCCTACCGGGCGCACCATTATTCCCAATCGCAACAATATTTTCTAAGCCTTCAGCCATCGTATCAGAAGATTCAAAGAAATTTCATTATCTTCAATTATTAAGACGGATAATCCACTTTTTTCTATACAAGACCCTTTAACTTATTCTTTATAAGAATGTACTCAAATTAAGAAGTTAAACCTTAATGTGTATGATTATTTTTCAAGTAAAGAAAGAATGATGTCTTTAGTTAACACTTGTGGAAGTATTTTTGGCTTCCCGTTTAGTGGGTAATACACATAAAGCGGAACTCCACTTCGCCCAAATGATTCAAGATAACGAGTAATTTCTTCATTTTTATTAGTCCAATCAGCCACAATCACACGTACATTGTTTTTCATAAAAGCGCTTTTAACTTCATTCGACTCAAGAACCAATAACTTATTAGCCTGACAGGTAATACACCATGACGCGGTAACATCTACCAATACAGCCTGCCCATTTTCAAGGCTATTTTGAATGTTCTGAGGAGAAAAAGATTGAGTACGAGGCGACACTACAGGCTCAAGTATTAAATAACCAGTCATAGCCAAACAGACAATTAGTAAAGACCAAGTACGCCACGAGTAGTTTCTTTCAATAGTTGTATACCAAGAAAACAGAGTGATAATTAAACATCCCAGTGCAGCCCATAAAAGCAGCATAATACCAATTTGTATACTCAGCACCCAAGCTAACCAAATAACTGTAGCCATCATTGGAATAGCTAGGAAATATTGCACTTTAATCATCCAACCCCCTGGTTTTGGAAGCCAAGCAATTAAACGAGGAAAAAAGGCAATTATTAAAAAGGGAGAGGCCAGACCTAGGCCTAAACTAGTAAAAATAAGGAGTGTAACTACCAACGGCTGCGTAAGAGCAAATCCAATAGACGGTGCCATAAAGGGGGCCGTACATGGTGTAGCTACAATAACCGTTAATGCTCCAGTTAAAAAAGACCCAAGAAAAGAGCCTTTTTTAGGCGATGAAATTTGTGCCGCTTTACCAGACAAGGTATGAAAAAATAGAGGTAGGGGCGCCAAACCAAATAAATAAAGTGCAATATAAAACATCAAATACAATAAGCTAAGAACGACGACAGGCGACTGTAAATGAAAGCCCCATCCCACAGCAGAACCACTAGATTGAAGAACAAAAATAAGAAACGCCAGCACCCACATACTAACCATTACCCCACCCGTATAGCTAAGGGCATGCTGTTTTATTAAGTATGAACGTTCACGAGCATGAGCCGTTAATTGCAATAATTTCAGTGAAAGTACAGGCAACACACATGGCATAATATTAAGTAAAAGTCCGCCAAAAAACGAAAATATAAACATAATGGCAAACACCAACCAGGCGGTAGATTGTACTTTTCCCGATAACATAACAGACTCTTTACTCCCGTCTTTATAGGTGAATTCTAAGACACCACTTAGCTTAGAAATATCCTTTTTTAAAGAAATTCTTAAAACGAGTCCTGAATTATTAAAAATTAATATTTGTTTGGATGACGGTAAAATAAGCCTTTGTTTGTCAGGGTAAAAATACAGCGATTCCAACCCTTTTAAAGGCGCCTCTAAATAAATTTCAAGAGTATCTTTTACTTGTTTAAAGCCATATGACTTAGAATAAGGACCTGGGTTTGTTTTAATACTATTAGAAATTTGAGGCCAATCAGTACTAGGTACAGCGTATAGTGCCGTTGAAAGCGACAGCTTATATTCACCAGTCTCAGGGATACAAGTGTCTTCACATACCAACCAGTCTGCCTTTACACTCACTTCAAAAGTATCATCTAAAGCCACTTCTTGTGATACTTTAATAGGCGTAACAAGAGATACCGTACCGTCATAACCGAAGTTAACTAAAGGGCCTAAAGAAAACTGAGAGGGTGCTGGCCATAGCGTATCTTGTACTTCAAACCCTTCAGGTAAGGTCCAGTCAAAGGTCGCTTTAAGCCCTGAGTCTCCAGGATTTTTCCAATACGTATGCCATCCATCCTTTGGAGTGATAGAAAATGATAAATAAAATACGTCTCCTGGACTGATTCGAGTATGTGAACTTTTTAAATGAGTTGTAGAATAGGGAGTCGTTAAGCCTGAAGCTATAAGGGTAGAGGACAACAATAAACCTAAAATTAATAAATAAACTCGCTTAACCATACTAGTATATTCTCATGTTTTTCAATTAAGTCACAAACCTTGTTCTTTTCTTGAAGGATCAGGATACGCTAAAACACAAAACCGAGCCCCTTTATAAGACATTGCCTCATGTCTTGTTGCAGACCTATGAATAAAATCAAAAGGGACCTTATTCCACTCTAACGGGGTCGTTTCTAACAATTCATAAGTCATGGACTTACAAACAAATTGCATATCAAATAAATACTTTTGGACATACAAAACATAAGGCATTTTATTGAGCTTATCGTCCAATAACTCCCTCAACAAGGAATGGGGGCTTAATTCCGAGTGTATATGTGGCACCTTTAAAGCCTCTTTAGAAATAACATATTTAGTTTGAGGCCCATTACTAAGTATAAAATTACTATGTTTATCTTTCTGAGAAAATTGCTGTTGTGAAAATCTATTTATGAAATCAATATGAAAAGTAGGCACAAAAACCTTAAACTCATTAGTAAATCTAAACCCTATTAAAATGTCCTTAAAGGCTTTCCCTAAACTACTCTCAAGCTCATGAAGTTTTCTTAATAAAAAAGTACCTTGGCCAGAAGTAATCCCGTATTTCACAAAGTCAGTAAACAAAGGAGCTGGAACCCCTGCAAGAATAATACTTGTATCAACACTTTCGGAAAACCTTAAACCATATTTATCAATAATATCTGAAAGGATACGGTCATCAAACTCCCAAGGTACCGTCAAATCTATAGTGTCTAGCTCAGGGTCACTTTCACATTTCACAGATTCAGCTTGAGATGTTCTAACACTTATAGTTTCCAATTTTGAACGCAGAAAGGAGATGCTTTCAGGACTACCCCAGAACATACTCATATCACTCTGCATATTTGTTCCAATAATTTTGATCATTCGTACAATAGCAGTACGTAGCTCTTTATCAGAATAAAGCTCAATACCAACAGCAATAATCTTTTTCAAAATGGATCAATCCTCATAAAAAATATTTCAGGGTAGAAAAAAACTTAAACCTATCTAAAAAATGAAAAAAAGTAAATCAAAAAGAAACTGGGTCCGATAGCTATAAAATAGGTTCAAATTGGGAGTAGACGTTATTTAATGGTTATCTGGCGTCGAGGTATTTTGAAAAGTCGTCGGGATTTATGTTGTCTATAAAAGTCTTAAAGCTCTCAGTCTCTTCTTCATCTTTTTCAGCATTAACCATTTTAGCCTTCATCATTACAGATTCAGAAACAAAAATAGCCGATTTAGTTCGAACAGCAACAGCTATAGCATCTGAAGGTCTAGCATCAATTTTAACAGGCTTTTCAGATCCCTTTGGAGTAAGTTCGATAATCGCATAAAATGTATTATCCACTATCTCACTAATTACTACTTTTTTGATTTCGGCTTTAAGAGTACTAATCATCTTGGTTAAGAGATCATGTGTCATTGGTCGAGGAGGATTAAATTCCTGAAGTTCCATTGCAATAGCAGCGGCTTCAAACATTCCAATCCAAATAGGAAGAAAATTACGCTCTTCTCCATCTTTTAATAAAACGATTGGAGACATGTTCTTAGGATCGAATCCTAAGCCCCCTAGGTGCATTTCAATCATTTATTACCCCTTGTTTTCGGATGCTTCTTCTTTTTTCTCCTCTTTGGGAGTTTCAGCCTTCGCTTCTTCAGGCTTAGGAGCAGGAGCTTTCTTTTCAAATACTTTTGTAGGTGCCTCTGTAATAGTAGTACCAGTTTCTTTAATAATAGCTTCTAATGCATCAGGATGACGAATAGCCAACTCAGAAAGCATCTTTCTATTAATCTCAATATTATTCTTTTTAAGGTCTCCAGTGAATTTTGAATATGAAATTCCAACACGGTCTAAAGCCGCATTAACACGAGCGATCCATAAAGTTCTGAACGTACGTTTTTTACGACGTCTGTCTCTGTATGAGTTAGTTAAAGCGTGAAGTAACGCCTGTTGTGCAGGACGAAACAGCTTAGAGAGAGACCCTCTAAACCCTTTAGTTAATTTTAATACTTTTTTACGTCTTTTTCGTGCTACGTTCCCACGTTTTACTCTTGCCATCGGTCAGATTCCTTCCTGCTACTTAATTTTAATACCAGGCAACATTCCTTTAACTTTGTTCATGTCAGAAGATGATACTTCCACAGAACCAGAGATGTTACGTTTTTGACTAGGAGATTTATGCTCAAGTAAATGTCGTTTACCTGCTTTATATCTCATAACCTTACCGGTACTTGTAATCTTAAAACGCTTTGCAGCTGCTTTTTTTGTTTTAATTTTAGTTTTCTTTACCTTTTTCATGTTTAGTTCCTTTATTTCGGTGAAATAATTATTACAAAATTTCGTCCTGCTCTAGAAAGTTGAGCATCACTCGTTCCAATTTCAGATAATTCCTCTAAAAATCGTTTAGCTAATTTCTCACCTAAATCTCTATGCATAATTTCCCGACCTCGGAAAAATATTGTGAGTTTAATTTTATATCGTTTACCTAAAAATACTTTGGCTTTATTTAGCCGTACTTGATAGTCGTTCTGAGAAATCTTAGGGCTCATTTTCAGCTCTTTAGTAACTTGAGCTGACTTACGTGCACTTTTTTCTTTCTTTTTTTGCTGATACATAAATTGACCATAATTAACCAGTTTACATACAGGAGGGTCAGAAGTTTCAGAAATAAGCAGTAAATCCAAGTCTATGGCTTCAGCTTTCGAAAGGGCGTCCTCTCTACTTACTACTCCTAGTTGCTCACCTTCTGCACCTATAAGGCGTATTTGGCTTGCTCGGATTGACTGGTTTGTTATGTATTTCTTTATAAATCTTCCTCCTTCACATCAAAGTGAACCCAGAAGTATATCATTGAGGGCTTTTAACAGTCAATAAAAATTGATCAACTGATTGTGTGCCTAAGTCACCTTCGTCACGAGACCGAATTGCAACGGTCTGAGACTCAAGCTCTTTTTCACCAACAACAAGCATATAAGGCACTTTTTCTTTTATTGACTGACGTATTTTATATCCGATCTTTTCAGAGCTAGAATCTATTTCTACCCTGACTCCCTCACTTTTTAAACGTTTAGCAACATCTTGAGCGTAAGGTGCATATTTATCAGCAATACTTAGTAGTTTTACTTGTACTGGTGCAAGCCAGGCTGGAAACTTTCCGGCATAATGTTCAATTAAGACACCAAAGAATCGTTCAAGGGAACCCAATAAGGCACGATGTATCATGATTGGGCGTTCTTTTTCGCCATCTGAATTAATAAATGTCATGTCAAATCGTTCTGGTAGATTAAAGTCAAACTGAATAGTAGAGCATTGCCATTCACGTCCAATGGCGTCTTTTATTTTAATATCAATCTTTGGCCCATAAAATGCACCGCCGCCTTCATCCATTTCATAATCTATTCCGGCTTCTTTCACAGCTTCAGTTAAAGACTCTTCTGCCATTTTCCAGCTAGCATCGTCTCCAACCGCTTTTTCAGTAGGTTTAGTTGAAATAAATGTCTTAACCTCATCAAACCCAAATCTTTTGAGCATTGAAACACAAAAGTTAAGAACAGTAGTCACTTCATCTTTTACTTGTTCTTTTGTACAAATAATATGAGCATCATCCTGTGTAAATCCTCTAACACGCATAAGCCCGTGCAATACACCTGATCGCTCATATCTATAAACAGTACCTAGTTCAGCATATCTAATAGGTAAGTCTCTGTATGAATGGTGATCGTCTTTGTAGATCTCAATATGAAATGGGCAATTCATGGGACGAATAAAGTAATCCTGCTTTTCAACTTCAATAGCATTGAACATGTTTTCGTTGTAACAGTCTAAATGACCGCTCTTTTCCCACAAATCAGACTTTCCAATATGAGGAGAATAAATTAACTGATAGTCGGCTTTAAAGTGGGCTTCTTTCCATACTGTTTCAATGATATGTCTAACCATAGCTCCTTTTGGATGCCACAATACTAACCCCGCACCAATACTTTCTTGGATACTAAAAAGTTTAAGTTCTTTTCCTAGAGTTCTATGATCTCTTTTTTTAGCTTCTTCGATTTGATTTATATAAGTTCTTAGTTCTTTTTTATCAAAAAATGCAGTTCCATATATTCGTTGTAGCATCTTATTCTTTTCAGAGCCTCTCCAATACGCTCCAGATACCTTTAAAAGCTTAACAACTGGAATGTGGATAGTGTTTTCAACGTGCGGGCCTTTGCACATGTCAACAAAAGGGCCATTTTCGTAAAAGGAATAAGTCTCAAGATCTAAATCTTCAATCATCTCTAATTTATAGTTTTGATCCACACTTTTTAATTTTTCAACGGCTTCATCACGAGAAAGATCGTAGTGTTGAAAGGGCTGTTTTTCTTTGATTATTTTAACCATGTCCTCTTCAATAGCTTTTAAATCATCGTCATTTAGAGTTTCAGGAAGGTCAAAGTCGTAGTAAAAACCGTCGTCGATTGTTGGGCCTATGCCTAGCTTAACGGTGGGATATCTTTTTTGAACAGCTTGAGCTAATACATGTGCCGCGCTGTGCCTTATTGTGTCGAGTGTATAAGCTTGTTTACCCATTAGTTAAGAGAGAATTGAATGCCATAGAGCAAGCTTTCACCAGATCTGATTTCTGAAAGAGAAGAGGTTCCAAAATTTGGGTTTGGATCCATACTCATTGTAGGTCCAGTAGTCAAAATATCCTGACTGGGTATAGTAGCCACCGTACTAGTGGACGAGTTTTGTGATCCAAAAAAACTTTGTAATTCGTCTAATTTAACAAATACATCTTGCTTAGCCACAGGTTGATTTTCATAAAGACTAAACACCAAGTGCTGATCGGGTGTATTCGAACTAGGGTTAGTTATAACCTCAGAGTAAGCTTTTGAATGGAGAATTTTTTCAAGACTTTTAGATGTTTTTCGTGCTAGATGGTTACCAATAGAACGACTAAGCTTAGTAATAGCCTCTTCTTTAGAAGCTCCGAAGCCTTTGCATTTAGGAAATGAAGGAGAGGCGGCCTTAAATCGGTCGGTATCTTTCGTTATAATCACCTCTAGGTGTTCGTTAAGTGTTAGTGAGTCCATCATATTAAGGAACAATTCTAGCAAACCAAGGCAAACTTTTCTAGAGAAATTTCGAAAGTGGCCCTAGAGCAGAAACTTTGACATAGTAATACCAATCACTACTTTAGTATTATTCTTAATTCGCTGAGCAACATCTAAGATATAAATATGCATACTCACGTTATTCTGAAAGTAATATCTACTTCCAATATTTACCGCGTATTCATCTTGTCTTCCGTCAATATCAGCAAGAAATTCTAGCTCTTCTTTAGCTAGAAAGTTAATTCCACTCATGAAATTAGGATCAAGATCACCAGGTGTGAAGATAGCTCTAAACCCCATATGTACGCCTAAGTCAGGCCGGAATTTCTTAGAGGCGACCATATAGACATCTGTACTAGTAGAAGACGATAAATTCTGACTTCCAATAGCAATAGACAAAGGGAGTCTGCTATCGTCAGCGATAAGATAGTATTTAGCATTTAAATACATACCTTCCGTTGGAGTTGTTCCACCCACAACACCTAATTCCCAATTTTCAAACGTTCCAAGGTTCATTTTGTAAGCCCATTGATTAAGGCTTTGACCGTCACTGTCTTGGCCTGAAATATAATCTAAAGCCAAATTTCCTTCTTTATACTTCAATGCTTCGGCTGTAGGCACTTTAATTAAACCAGTGGCCCCACCAATTGTTGGTGCGGCGTAAACAGCCGTACATAAACTTAAGAGAGCTATTATTAAACTATTTTTAAATGTCATTTTGAGTCCTTTTTCTTACTTAATTGTCGGATAAACGCTTCTTTTTGTAATTCACTTCTATGATTCCAGGCTGGAAAGCCAGATACCATCCCTCGGACATTTTTAGTAACACCTGCACGAGCCGCTACAATGGTATCATCCTCAACGATCGCTTTGTCAAATCCGGCTTGTCCACCCACCATCACTCTATTCTTTAAGATACAGCCACCTGTAAATCCAACCTGCGAGGCGATGGCGCAGTCACTTCCAATATGAATGTTATGAGCAATATGAACCAAGTTGTCTATTTTAGTACCACTATCAATGACAGTATTTCCAATACAGCCTCTGTCTATGGTTGTGTTCGCACCAATTTCTACGTCGTCACCAATAATCACAGATCCTACTTGAGCAATTTTAAACCATTTTCCACCCTCATTATAATAACCAAATCCGTCCGCCCCAATTACAGCCCCTGAATGAACAATAACGTTATCCCCAATCTCAACATCATCTAAAATAGTGACATTGGGGTAAAGGAGGCAGTTTTTGCCGATGCTTGCATTGGCACCAATCACTACGTTAGACATTACAACAGTACCTTCGCCTATAGTTGCGCTTGGATGAATGCATTCAGAAGATGACTTAGGAAGGGTTTTTTTAAGGAACAAATTTATAAGTTGAGCCAATGCTTTTCGAGGGTTTTTAACAATAATCTGAGCAGGCAATTCTTCAATTTTTGTAAACGTTACAAAGGCAGAAGCCTCAGATACTTTTGCTGTTTTTAAGTATCCTTTTTCAAGTACATAACTAAGGTCACCAGCGCGAGCATTATCCAGCGCTTTGACAGTATTAAAGTCTAGAGAGCCGTCTCCAATCAGAGTTCCATCAAGAGATTTAGCAAGCTCTAGTAAGTTCAATTTAGTCGTTAATTTTTTCTAACACAAAGTCAGTTAAATCAAATCCACCATAAAAAAGAACACGTTTGTCTACAACTACATCAATCCCATATTCTTTAGCCACTTTTTGAGCCGTACCCATCACACTAGTAATTAGTTGTTGTTGAAAACCGGCTTCCAATTGAGCAATCTCTTCTTGTTTTGGTTTTAATTCTTCTTCCATTTCATCAATCATTCTAGAAATATCTTCGTCACTTTTTCCTTTTTCTCTAGCCTTTTCGAGCTTTTCTTGTTTTTCAGTAAAGATTTTCTGGTAGGTTTCTCGCTTCTTTTTAATGTTTTTCTCAAAGTTTTTAACAATAGTCGCTCTTAAAAAAATTTGCTCCATGTCAATAAATCCAATAGCGTCGGCAAATACGTTTCCAGAAAGAAATACCATAGCCACAAGCGCTAATAGTAAAGTTTTAATTTTAGTCATTATGAGTCACGTCCTTAATTTGGTTCAATCAAACGTATTATACGTCTAGAAAGCACTTGTGTATAGGCACGTATCATTAAAATAAAATTAAAAGTCAAATGATGTATAATACCAAAATGCTTAAAAAAATCAGACTTACACATGACAAATGGAAAGCCTACAAGTCCAAACTTAAAGAAAAAAGTAACGTACAACATTTTATTGTAGATTTTTTAGAAACCATTTTAGTGGCATTAGTTCTAGCCTTATTAATTAGAAAGTTTATTGTTCAAACGTCATTGGTTCCAACTGGATCCATGATCCCAACCCTAAATATAAGAGACAGGCTCTTCGTAAATAAGTTTATTTATCGTTTCACAGACCCAAAGCGAGGCGACATTGTTGTGTTTGCATCTCCTCATGGCGATGGAAAAGACTATGTCAAAAGATGCATAGGCCTCCCGGGAGACTCAGTGCAGTTAATTAAAGGACAAGTATTTATTAACAACAAACAATTAGTTGTTGCAGGTGTAATTATTCAAGAAGACTATAGTTTTACAGATCTAGTGTCTGTTCCAGATGGTCATTACTTTATGTTAGGAGACAATAGGGGGAATTCTCAGGACTCAAGGTATTGGGGATTTGTTCCTAAAAAAGATATTTTAGGAGAAGCCCTTTTTACATTTTGGCCTGTGAGTAGAATGAGAATGTTAAAGTGAGTATCTCTCTAATAATTAATGGTGAAAAAAAAATAGTAAATAACACAATAGTAAATTTAGAGGACCTTTTTGAAAGCCTTTCTATTAAAAAAGAAGGACGCATAGTGGAGTTAAATGGAAGTTTACATAAAAATGCCGATTTCGCGTCAGTGGCGCTTAATGCCGGCGATAACGTAGAAATTATTCAGTTCCTTGGTGGGGGTTAAAGTACATAGTATAAACGCATTGTTCGTGTTATATTATTTGAACTTAAAACACGTGAGACTATTTTTTTAGGAGTACTAGATGACGCAGAATTATCAAGCAGATGACATTAAAGTTTTAGAAGGCTTAGAAGCCGTAAGAAAACGACCGGGTATGTATATTGGTACAACAGGACAAGCCGGTTTAAACCATCTTGTATATGAAGTAGTAGATAATAGTATTGACGAAGCAATGGCCGGGTATTGTACTGATGTTATCGTAATAATAGAGCCTGGAAATATTGTAAGTGTAGAAGACAACGGTCGTGGAATTCCAATCGGTATTCATAAAGAGAAAAAATTACCAGCAGTAGAGGTTGTAATGACAACGCTTCACGCTGGAGGTAAATTTGAAGGAAAAGGATACAAAGTATCTGGGGGTCTTCATGGTGTAGGTGTTTCCGTTGTAAACGCTCTTGCAGAATGGCTGGAAATTAAAGTATGTAGAGATGACCAAGAATACAATCAAAAGTATTTTAGAGGGGATCCTAAGAAATTAACCGGAGAATTTTCTGATGCTAAAGGTTGCCAAACCGGAACAACCATTAGGTTTATGCCTGATCATAAAATATTTGATACCTTAGAATTTGACAGAGCCGTTATTGATCACAGACTTAAAGAGTTAGCCTTTTTAAATAAAGGTATCCGAATTATATTTAAAGATCTTCGAGAAGAAGAGCCTTACGAGCAGGACTATAAATTTGACGGAGGAATTAAGTCTTATGTTGAAATGCTTAATGACTCTAAAGAAACATTATTTGAAACTCCAATTTATCTAAAGAAAACACGAGACGATTACGAAGTTGAAGTCGGTTTGCAGTATGTAAATGACTATTATGACGAAAACGTAATTTCATTTGCAAATAATATTAGAACTAGAGAAGGCGGAACTCATTTATCCGGTTTTAGAACAGCGCTTACTCGTGTTATTAATGCCTTTGCAAAAAAATATGACCTTGTTAAAGACAAAAAATCTAACTTTACTGGAAACGACTTACGTGAAGGCCTGACGGCAGTAGTCAGTGTAAAGTTACAAGAACCACAATTTGAAGGTCAAACTAAAACAAAACTAGGAAACTCGGAAGCTAAAGGGATTGTTGATTCTCTAACTGACGAAGCTCTTAGTGATTATGTTGAACAGAACCCTAAAATTGGGCGTGCAATTGTAGGTAAAGCGCTTATGGCTCAACGTGTAAGAGAAGCCGCTAGAAAAGCACAAGACCTTGTAAGACGTAAGTCTAGTTTAGAAAGCACAACCTTACCTGGTAAATTGGCTGATTGTACCGACAGAAACCCTGAAAATTGTGAAGTGTTTTTAGTGGAGGGTGATTCAGCTGGAGGGTCTGCTAAGCAAGGCCGAGACAGAATGTATCAGGCTATTTTACCTCTAAGGGGTAAAGTTCTTAACGTTGAAAAAGCCAGGCTTGATAAGATTTTAGCAAACGAAGAGATAAGAACCCTTATAACAGCCATTGGCCCGTATGCTGTTAGCGGTTTGTCAGAAAGACCTGAAGAAGAAGTGGGTGAAGAAGACAACGTATTAGATAAACTTAGATACCACAAAGTGGTAATTATGACCGATGCTGACGTTGATGGGGCTCATATTAGAACACTTTTATTAACTTTCTTTTTTAGATATGCACGAGCCATTATTGAAAAAGGTGCGTTGTATATTGCTCAACCACCACTTTATCTTGTTAAAAAAGGTGCTACAAAACGATATGCGTTTAATGACGATGAACTTAATGCCCATTTAGAAGATATGGGAAGAGAGAAATCAAGCATTCAACGTTATAAAGGTTTAGGTGAAATGAATCCTGATCAGCTTTGGGAAACAACAATGGATCCAGAAAAACGAACCATGCTTCAGGTGACACTTGAAGATGGTGAAGTAGCAGATGAAATCTTCTCCATATTAATGGGAAGTAACGTTGATCCAAGAAAAGCGTTTATAGAGAAATATGCCAAAAATGTTCGTTGGATAGACGTATAGGAGACAATGATGGAAACACAAGCAGATTTATTTAAAGACCAAAATATAAATACAATTAAAATTGACGACGAGATGAAGAATTCATACCTCGAGTATGCAATGTCGGTAATCGTTGGAAGAGCTCTTCCCGATGTAAGAGATGGTTTAAAACCAGTTCACAGACGAATTTTATATTCAATGTACGAAGCTGGATATACATCTAGCAGACCTTACAAAAAATGTGCTCGTATCGTTGGAGACGTTCTTGGACGTTACCATCCACATGGTGACACGGCTGTTTACGACTCATTAGTACGTATGGCGCAAGACTTTTCACTAAGATATCCATTAATCGACGGCCAAGGAAACTATGGTTCGGTTGATGGTGACAACGCAGCGGCTATGAGATATACCGAAGCTAAAATGGCTAAAATCAGTATGTTGATGTTAGAAGATATTGAAAAAGACACTGTTGATTTTAAAAATAACTTTGACGAATCTCTACAAGAACCTCAAGTATTACCAGCAAGAATACCAGCACTTTTATTAAACGGAACATCTGGAATTGCGGTAGGTATGGCAACTAATATTCCTCCTCATAACATCACAGAAATTATTGACGGACTTTGTGCAATGATTGATAACCCAGATATTGAAGTTGAAGGTTTAATGGAGCACATTAAAGGACCAGACTTTCCAACAGCAGGTATTATCTGTGGAACTGAAGGTATTAAACAAGCCTATGCTACAGGACGTGGATCAGTTCCTATTCGGTCTAGAGTTACATTTGAAGACTCAGGTAAAAAAGGGAAACTAGCGATTATCGTTCATGAGCTTCCTTATCAAGTTAATAAAGCCAATTTAGTTATTAAAATTGCAGAATTAGTAAACGAGAAGAAAATTCCTGGAATTGCAGATTTAAGAGATGAGTCTGACAGAAAAGGAATGAGAATTTATATTGAACTTAAGAGAGATGCTACAAAAGAAGTAGTACTAAACCAACTTTATAAACATACGGCACTTCAATCATCATTTGGAATGAACATGGTCGCTCTTGTTAATGGTATTCCTAAGACACTAGGTCTAAAAGAAATTCTTACTCATTTTGTTAATCACAGAAAAGAAGTGATTGTAAGACGAACAAAGTTTGAACTCAAAAAAGCAGAAGAACGCGTTCATATTCTAGAAGGTTTGAGAATTGCTCTAGACAATATCGACGCTATTATTGCGCTAATTAAAGCCTCAAAAGACGCCGAAACAGCAAGAGGTAGTTTGATAAAAGAATTTAAATTGTCTGAAAGACAAGCAAACGCAATATTAGAGATGCGTTTACAACGTCTAACTGGGTTAGAGCGAGACAAAATTGAAAATGAATACAATCTGCTACTAGAAAAAATTGCAGACTTGAAAGACATTCTTGCTAAAGAAATAAGAGTATATAGCATCATTAAAGACGAACTCTTAGAAATCAGAGACAAGTATGGAGATGAGAGACGTTCAGAAATTGGTGGCGCTGTTGATTCAGTAACGCTTGAAGACTTGATACCAAACACTAAAGTAGCCGTTCTTATTTCTAAAAACGGATTTGTAAAACGTATGTCTGTAGACCTTTTCAGAAGCCAAAATAGAGGCGGTCGTGGAGTTGCTGGTATGTCTACCAGAGACGAAGACGTCATTGAACAAATGATAGTGGCAAATACGCATGACTATCTTCTATGTTTCACAACTAGAGGACGTGTCTTTAAAATTAAGATTTATCAAGTTCCAGAAGCGTCTAAACAAAGTAAAGGGGTGTCTATTTCTCACTTCTTAAACTTTGAAGACGGGGAGCTACTCACCACTGCAATTGAAGTGTCAAACTTTTGTTCTAATGAATATCTGTTTATGACCACAGAAAAAGGAATTGTAAAAAAGACAGCACTTGATGCATTTATTCACTTTAAAAACAGACCTATTGCGTCTATTAACTTAGACAAAGGTGATACTCTAAGGTGGGTTAATAAAACAAACGGACAAAAAGATATTTTGTTAGTAACATCTGCCGGAATGGTAATTCGTTTTGAAGAAGAGCAAGCTAGACCTCTAGGAAGAGCGTCTCGTGGAGTAAAAGGAATTAATATTAAACCGAAAGACTCATTAGTATGTTCAACTGTAATCGACAGAGACGAATCGAAACTTCATCTCTTAGTAATTACAAATTATGGTTATGGTAAAAATATCAAAATTGATGAGTTCAGAAACCAAAACCGTGGTGGTATTGGTGTGATGTGCCTGAAGTTTAGAAAAACAATGCCTGGAGACAACGTAACTGATGCTGTAATTACTAAAAAAGATGATGAAATTATTTTAGTAACAGCTGGTGGAGTTGTTTGTAAGCAAAGCGTAGAAAAAATCTCTGTTCAAAAACGTGCTTCTCAAGGAGTACGAATAATGAAACCAGACGATAAAGATTCTATCATTGCAATGAGCAGAGTAATAAAAACGGATGAAGAAGAGGAAGCGGCTGAAGCTAATAAGAATGTTTCTGAAACTACAACACCATTAGCAAAAGAGACTCCGAAAGAAAATACTGACACTGAAGGATAAGTCTTCATAATGAAAAAAGTAATTTTAGCTGTTGTTATTACATTACTTTTTTCTAGTACTATAGTTTCTAAAGAGTTTCATGAGCGCAAATATTCTACAGGAATTATTGCTCCTTTATTTGGCTGGAATCATTTTGATGAAAACAATAACCTTATAAAAGTAACTGGCGTTAATGCCTTACTTGGCTACACAAAAAAGAAGTTCTTTTATCCTGTTGAGCTCAATGAATTTAATCCATTTTGGTCTGTGGGGACATGGTATGGCATCATTCCTTATATTGGTGTTGGAACAGAGTACCTACACCAAAACGGGGTTTATGCATCCTTTCAGACTGTTTATTATTATCCTTCTTTTAACGTAGGGTATTACTTTTAAGGCCCCCTAAAAAGGGCTCTGTCGCATCTAAAACATAAATGCCAAAAAAGCGCAAAAAAAGACAGGCATGTGCGTGTAATTTAAGCGGCTAATAAAGATACAAATTGTCCATAGACGGTCACGTTGTTTGAGTGTGATAGTTGCCCTTTTCGAATCTTGTGAACGGTTTCAATAAGCGATGATCTTGTTCCATCCGATTGTTCATATATTAATTTTATCAGGAACGCCATTGTTTTTGATCGATTTTTTGATTTAATTTCATGTGGCTCCTCCGTTTTTCTAAAAGCGTTTCATTTTGTGCTCAGCTGTGCGACAGAACCTTAATTACACCTGCTAAACACTGCTTAATATTGACGGTTTTCGGACATTCTATTTTGGAACAGCTAAATAGATTGCAATTTTTTATAGAATCTCACGATAACTATATATGAAGACATAATTTTGTTTTCAAAAATAAACGTTTAAGACTTTACGTTAATAGGGATATACCTATATTATTAATATATATCTTGCTTAAGCAGTTCAGCATATTAAAAAAACAAGGAGACTCATTATGACTTTAGTAGCAGCAGAAATCCCACAAGGATTCAAAATAAGGCAAGGCGCAGTAAGCGCAGAAAAAAGAAATCACCAAGTTTTTTCAGAAAAAGACATATCTCAAGCCCTTTATCCCTCTCCATCTCTTAATCAAGATGAACGAGCACAAGAATTCATAAATCTCCTAGATACGCATAGTGAAACTCCATCTTTTGAAGTTTTAAAACAATTTCTATCTGAAAACAAGGGACTTCAACCTCTTGTCCTAACTAAATTAGCAGATTCAAGCCAAGGCAGAATTCTTGAGCAACTTGGACATAAAGAAATAGACACATTGCCACTCGTTATTTCAAAGCAAATGAACTTATTGACTCGAAATGTTAAAACTTTCATACAGAATCAATACACCCCTAAAACAATAGACACTATAAATAGAGGAATAGCAGATACCAAACGGTTACAAGAAACACGAATAATAGGTGATGGACAGTGTTGGGCAAGAGCAATTGCACAGGATAATACACCTACAGGAAATAAAGGAGCAAAACAAATTATAAGTGATGCTCGGAAAGAGTTAAGAAGTAATGATCAATTTGTTTTTGATGAGCAAGTTAAAGCAACAAGTGACTCTGACTGGAATAATGATGACACCGACCTCTTAGTTCAAATAGCAGCACAACAAAAAGCAACCACGTCAGGACAACCATTTATTGTTGCTGATAAGGATTTCACTATATTATTTCGTCCAGATCAAGAAGAAACATATATACCAGGTAATATAAAATCAGATTTAACTTACGCCAAAATAATTTCATTGCTTTTTCCAGATGGACTAGTAGGGCGTCAGGTAGATGGTGTCACTAGGGTGTACGGCATTCACTATAACCAATTGGCCATTCGTTGTCCAAATAACTAAACCAAAACACTCCTAAAAAAAATATCGGTTTTTGGGAAATAATGGATTCTGTCGCACAGCTGAGCACAAAATGATCAGCTGTTAGAAAAACGGGATTCGAAAAGGGCAACTATCACACTCAAACAACGTGACCGTCTATGGACAATTTGTATCTTTATTAGATGCGACAGAGCCGTCTAAACTACTCTTCGTCAAGTTCAGACTGCATTCGTTCAATAAACGCTTTTAGCTCTTTATTTTTAGGATCCAAGGCTAACGATTTTTTCCAACTTTTCATAGATCTTCGTTTTTGGCCTAATTGAAAGTAAATCGTACCAAGGCGATTGTAAGCTAGAGCAGATCCATGAAATTCTCTAGTAACTAATAAGTAAGAATCTCGGGCTTGTTCTAGGTCGCCATTGTAATAATTTTCATAGCCTTCTTTCATAGCCTTATCAATAGAATGACTAATTTTTACTTTTGGATCTTGATACGCAGGAATATCCGGATCTGTAGGTTTATAAGGCTGTCTTTTCCCAACTAACCAAGAAACAAACCGCGACAAAAAGTTGTCCCCCGAAAAATGAAGACCCGCAGTTCCCACATACGTCGTATCAGAGTCCTCTTCAAATATTTTTACAGCTATAAAAAAAGGAATTTGAAATAATTTTGTAGACAATCCAATATTGTCAGCCGTACCATCCCATCCCCAAAAGAAAGTCCCCAAAAATAGTTTTTGTTCCATACTAAATAACATCGTAGCGTCTTCAGTATTTAAGTTTTGAGTCAGCCCTATATTATAAAGTGTATTTGTAATATGTGACTGATATGAATAGTTAACAAAAGGACCTATCACAGTAGCTGTTGTAGGGGATGAAAAATCCTTCCATCCCATATTTTGTGAACCCACGCCTACATAATGTCCATACCCTGAATTTTCTCTACTCATAATTATGGCCTGAATATGAAGTTTATATAATCGTCGACGATCATAGGAAGCACCAACTTCCACATTATTCCATAGTGATTGAAACAAATAGACCTCCTCAAATGATTTACCTTCAAGGACTGATAAAACAGAACTCGACCCAATACCAAATGCTAAAGGATTATCAATATTAATGACAGAAGATGGAGAGTTGAGAAAGTAGTTTAGCCCACCCATATTAGCCATAGAAACCATGGGCATCAAAATCAAAAATGCTACAAAAGTTAGTCCCTTTTTAAATAAAGTCATTTCGGGGGGTATTCCTGCTCAAAACTTGAGTAATTAATGATAAGACCTCCCACTACTACTTTGTATTGTGCTGTCTGGATAATACGAATAAAGTTCATCCAAACTGTTTATAGATCTATTTTTAACGGTGTCATTATCAACCAACGGTGACGTTGAACCGTACCCAGTAATTACAAATAATAAGCTATCCCCCAAAGTAAGACACAATTTATAACTTTCACTCTCAATAGTGACCATTTCTGTTAAGTTTTCTTTTTTCAACAATTGTTCAAACTCCTTTTTAATTTGTAGTATCTTTTCTTGTTCACCCAGTGACAATAAAAATATACTTTGGGGCTTCTTATTCCTCCTCTAACTCAATCTTCAATTCTTTCAGAAATATAGTTACCTACCTTTTTTCTATTTGAACATGAGCTAATTGTTGCTTTTTTTGTTCAGAAGACATGGTGTCAGCACTACACGACTCTCCACCAACTAAGACACTGCCCTTAAATTTAGGTTTGAGAACATTATTAAAAACATGTAAGATAACTCTAAACAACCAGAATAAAATATAAGCTCCCAACAGTAAGCTCAAAATAATAACTAGGGTATATTTCCCCCAAAATAATAACGCATTGGCAATTTTGTAATTTGGTACAATGAAATAAACTAAGCGCTCAATACCATAAAGCTTCTCTGGAAAGTCCATGGAGCTTATAACAATGTTATTATTATGGCTCACAATATTTTTTATCAATGTTTTTAATTTCGCATCTGTTAGGTTCATTTCTGAAAAAACAGAGTCATCTAATAATATTTTAATAACCATATTTTCAACCACAATGCCCGTATTTACTTGTGTGGTTTCTTTTTTATTGAAATACACTTTTTCATTTTCATACTTTTTTTCTAAAATTTCGGAACTAATATTGTTATTTGTATTTTCTTTTGTGTATTCTGGGTTATTAATTTCTCGGGTAACTTTATTCTGAAATTCAGTTTTGGTAGATCCACCAGGCATAATGCTGGCCGCCGGAAAACCTGGCCAAGCTCTTTGTGAATAATTACTAAGACTATTTGTAGGATTGCCTTTACTATTACTAGAATTTTTTTGTGATGACGACTCAAGCTCGGTAATGGAGTATTCTGGAACAAGCGTTGAGCCCTGGCGTGTAGATTTACTCTCTCGCTTAGTACTTTCTTTAATCTTTTGGGCTACTTTTTCAGGAGCTAATATTGAGTTATTTATTCTGTCGTTACGCTCTATTAACTGAGCCGTAATTGTAAGTACATACCGATCAGATCCTACTATTTTATCAAGCAAGTCAGATACTTGATGGTGTGCATTAGATTCAATATATTGTTGGCTGGATAAAAAACCAGAGGAAGTGGCTCTATTCTGTGCAATCACAGAAAAGCAACACATTAAAGAGATACTCCCAACAACCGTCAATTTAAAAAATAGTTTATTCATAAAAATTTTCACCTACTATGAGTACTTCTTTATATATTCCACATATTTTAAGATTGAAACATAAATTATGATTTCGAATTTACATCCTTGTTTAAAAACAAAGCTTTTATGGTTGAGTGTTATACAAAAACAAGATTCCTATAGACTTGTACTAACTATTTATCCCCCAAACTGTGGGAGATTAAACATTTCGTTAAACGTAAGTTTATAATGCTTCTACAGTAAAAGTGATTATGTCTTCGTAAGCGCCCTTAAAAACATCATCAACTTCTGGCACCTTAAACTCTCCTATATACAATTTACCCGCCTGAACTGTAGGTTCTGTGGTATTAAGTGCATCTACGGCTGTTCCTGACGACAGATCTACAAGGACACCGTCTACCCTAAACTCATAGGGTAAAGGGGTTCCATTTGGAGGATTTGTTACCATAGTTTCAGAATTTAAAGATTGTATTTTCAGTTTATAACTAACATTGGACCTTACATAAATATTAAGATTAACAAAATCGTTAGTCTCTATAGTACCCAAACTCTTATTTATTTGTGAATGAGTTGTAAAGTCATTATTGTCTAAAGATATTGAAAGACTAGAGGATACCGGAACGGTAAATATAATGTTTTTTGTTTGGATAAGTGTTGCCGCTTCAACATTAAGCCAGTCGCCTTCATACAATTTTACTTCTATAGTATCTGTATAGGAACCTGACTCTTTTATTTGATGATACGGCACATTAAAATACATGGTTTGTGTATATGCGCCGGCATTACCTGCTGTAACAGTACCGAGTAACATATCGTTTGTAGTTACAAAGTCAGCACTAGATTTTAACGCATCTGTAAGCTCACCGTCTTTATAGAGATTATAGGATATACTTTGAGTAGATGCCGCAGGCTCTGCTAGTCGAGCATATCCTGTTTGCCCTCCATCTGAAAAACTAAGAAAAAAATTACACTCACCATTTGTAAGTACATTTACGTCAAACTGAACAGTTTGTATATACTCGGTATTTTCAAATACATCATAAGAGCCTGAGCCCATAGACCATGTAGTATTGGCTAAATCAAAATCTACTAAACACCCATACACAAGCGACGAGATAAATAAACTCATCAGAAAAATTCGTTTCACTATACTACTCATCCTCTTAATACTCATTTTGCTTTACTCCTTTATTATTTAAATTAAATTGATATAAATTTAATATCTCGACTCTGTATTTTTTCTTTTTTACTAAAAATTTTAATAATAACAGGCTTATACGTCTCTGAAGCAAGTGTTATCTTATATTTTCCAGGTAAGAGTCCATTTATTTCATAGTTACCATCAGAGTCTGTAAAAAATTCGATAGGGGCTATAGCGTCATCACTCATAAATTTAGCCTGCCCAAATACAAGAGAAATAGGCTCATCTGATAAATGCTCGCGCATTGAGCCTATTAAAGTAGTCTTAGTAGGGCGCCCTACTTTAATAATATACCCCGAGCCATGATTGGGTATAAATGAATACACCAACGGACCAATATCTTTATCACTAGCGTAAACACTACTGTCAATTTCCATATTATTTTTTTGATATACAGTCATATCTGTCTGAACTACTGACCTAAATAAACCACTTTTCTTTCCATTAGAAAGCCTCACCGGGGCTCCTTCTAAATGGACTGTGGGAACAAATAGTACAAAATTACTTTTAACTCTCTCGCTAAAGGCAAAATACTTATCTGCAAACACAATCGACGTTCCCACATTGTATTGTAAACTTTGAGTTGAATTCTGAAGCTTATCTGCAGGAAGTACCTCTGAAAACCCGAGACTTGCTCCTAATTTATTATTATTATACTGCGTATTCAATTGCTTCGAAATGGTGCCGTAATTATTACGAAAGTTGCCACGCACATTAATATCTGAAAAAGACGCATTTAGCATAACGGTAGTAATTTGGTCTTTAGTTTCTATGTTCGACGAATATCCGCCCCCTTTAGACGACTGATAACTCCCTTGAAAGGCTGTAGCCTTGTTTTTAAGATTTCTTTTCACGTTAATGTCAAGAGGGTTATTTGGAATTTTCCAAGCATAGTTGAAGGTAAATTCCCATTCGGAACGTTCTGAAATAGTATTCTGTATGCTCCAAGAAAGCGAAGTAGATGTTGTAAACACTTTCGAAAATGATAAATTAAGCACCGATTGCCCCAAATTATCACTGGTATTAGATGCGGCATTTAATTTAACTTGAAAAGTTCTATCAATAACATAGATCGTACCAAAGCCCAACCCCCAACTATTAAAGTCATTACTCTCGAAAGACTTTAGGCCTGAAAATTGAGAGAACTTCTTTCCTGTAAAAAACCACCTTATATCATACGCCCCTAAATAATGAGTGTTTCGATTTGGTGGTTCAAAATAATTACGGTAGCCAAGTCGTAAGCTTGATCCGTTTTCTCCAGACTGCTGAAAAGACTCCGCTACATCCATCTTTATAGGCCCCCATTGAGAGGCCCAAATTATTGACGAGCCAACTACATGGTCTTTAGAGTCTGTTTGAATACTATTAGCAAGTGTCAGGCTTGGTCTGAACCCATACCTATATAAACCAGAAAATATATAGGTATTTTGCTCGAATTGATACTGCTGACCCTCTTTATAATACGGAATACCCACACTCATCACATAATCTTTATGAGTATCATTGAGAAGCCCCCCATAAGAATACACTATTTCTTTGAAGACCATTTTTTCACCTTCTTGAGGAACTACAACCACTTCAAATTTATTTTTACCCGATACCAATTCTATATTGCTGAATTTATAAGACCCAATTCTTAAATCTTTAATATATAAGAGTTTTCCGTTTTGATATATTGTAACTTGTGAAGGACTTTCAAGCTTAACACGATGAAAAAAGGTGGGAGCCACATTTTGACCAAGTAACATCCCTCTGTTAGTAAATTGCCCAATTCCCATAGTTGGAGGCGCCGAAAAGAAAGCGCCCCCTGGGGTTAAGACATCTCCTACTATTATTTGTTTCTTTTTTTCAGGAAAGTATTTAGAGGCACTCACTCGGTTCACTGCAAGCGTAGATATATCGTCTTTTGATTGATACTGCCCTAATGTTTTTAGCGTCCATTTTTTTAAGCCAGTTACACTCTCATAGGTAACGATTGGCATTTCTGCTGATTTATTAGACTCATCAGAATGAAGAATTCGGTTTATTTGACCAGATACATTAAGGTTTAAAAACGAGCTAAGCACTGCAGGACGTACAGACGTAGGGTCAAAGAAATAAGGCGTATGGGAATTAAAAGAAATAATAAGTTCTTTAATTAAAGAAGGGTCTATAGAAAAGTCGACTGTGTATGAAATTTTATCAAGCTCAGAATAAATACCGATTCCCTCTAACTGTTCCATTGACACAAAACCATCATCGTCCACCGACAGCTGCTTATATTTCTCAAAAATAGGGGCATTCAAGATTTTTAATAAAAAAGGCTCAAGTTCGTTTTTTTTAAATAAAAGGTCATCAGTTACCGTAAAGAATTTAATATAAATCTTACCCAAATAATTGGAGTTAATTTTTATTTTACTCTCTATAACTAGTGCTATATTTTCAGGAAGGGTTCCGAATAATCTAAAATACATATCTTCATACGATTCTTCAGCACAAACGTGAGCTGCCGTAGAAAGTACCAAAACAGCTATAACAATAAAAAAACGTTTAAAGATCAAATAACATCAACTTACTTTAAGGACTTAATTTCTCCTTTCCATTTTTTAGCGTTCATTTTTTCTGGCCACTCAATATATTTAACTCGCTTAGATTCTCCCAAAATAAGAGGCATCCTTAACACTTCTATTTCTACTTCTCTGTCTGCTTTCGCAGGTCTTGGATACAATATTACTTTTAAGCCTTTATTTACATAACGCTTTTCTCCTGAATTTTCAAAGGTAAGCTTGAAAAACTGACGATTTTCAATTTGTCGTACGCCCTCTTTATCATCAAAAGGGACCTCTTTCTGAATAAGCTCTACCTTCTCCAAGGTAATATCATGCTTGAATTCAGGCTGATTAACGTACACCGTTTGAATCATATTCTGGACCATTCTTAGACGAAAGTTCCCTCGTTTTTTAGGTTCTTTTACAGGGAGTTCAGCAGCTAAGACCTGATATACTTTCTCACGTTCTATATCAACATCTCCAATATACCTAATCGAAACCACCTGTTTTTCTTTTGGCTTAAGTATTAGCTGCCTAGGCTCTATAATAAAATCTTTCGTGTCTTTATTAATATTATTTCCTTCTTCGTCCAATCGCCAATTAGTGACGCTTATTTTAATTGGAATTAACTTATCAGACGCATTAATGACATACGCGGTTCTTATAGAACCTTTACCTGACGTTGTAAAGTTAGTGTCTGAAAAAGACAAATTTACAGCATGGAGTAAAGACCCCATAATAAAAACAAAACACATCGCTACACTTAATTTTTTGATAATAGTACCCACCTTTTAAATATTTATTTTAATAAACTCGATATATTAGTATATCACGGCTCTGTCGCATCTAAACAATAACTTCCAAAAAAGCGCAAAAGAAGACCGGCATGTGTGTGTAATTTAAGCGGCTAATAAAGATACAAATTGTCCATAGACGGTCACATTGTTTGAGTGTGATAGTTGCCCTTTTCGAATCCCGTTTTTTGCGAAGTGAAAATAGGCAATACAAATATACGGCATGGATGATGATTTCAGGCGAATAATTATGGTTTTTGAATAGACGCTTCATTTTTTTAAATAAATCTTACCTCATTTACACTCAACTATCACTAGACGCTCCAAATAGGTAATAATATTATGTTTAAATAATTTTAAAAGTGGGTATTAAAGTAAAAAGAAGTAAGAATATATAAAAGGGGGGGGAGTGTAGACCATAGAATATGGACATTATTTTAAAATTACTCAACTTTCATGTTGATTATGTCGCATAAAATAAATAGAGACCTATACTTTCTCGAATAACTGACGGCAGATATCGAAACCTGAATTTATGAATAATACAAAATACTCGTCATGACTATACTTTTAGTTTTTAAAAAAATTTGGGGGAAATATATGAAAAAAATAAAAAAATATCTTGCCATGGGACTAATCCTAGCTATGGCATTCACAGGGTCACTTGTCGCAGAGTCATCCGCAGTGTCAGGAGACGTCGCAGATAGTCTTGCAATCAGTGAAGATAGTGAAGACTTGGTAATTGGTACTGCTTCTAGCGATGACTTTTCTGCCGATGGTGAAAGTGATGTTTCATTTTTAGTTACTGAATATACTATAAATAATAATGATTCAGATGGATTTACTCTTACTATAGATTCACTACATAATGGGTATCTTTTAAAGGCTTCAGCAGCTAGTGCATTTGTAGCAGACTCAGCTACTGACCCTGGTCATTCCTCATCTGCGGTTGAAATAGGTGATAAAATTGATTATAAGATCAAGGTACTTTCTGACACAGCCACTCCTTTTGATGAAACCTCTAATGAGCATTGGGGGCTTTCAACTCAAACACTTTTCTCAACTTATGTAGGTCTTAACAATGACGCTGTTTCTGGAACTAATCTTGGTTTAGCTGCGGGTTGTGATGTTCCTGATGATGGTGAGATTGTAATATCTTTTGCAGCTTCTGCTGTAGACATGTCTACGGACGATGCATCAATGGAGTTATATATGGTAATACCACAAGAAAATAACTTATTTAACGGTGATTTCTCTGACACTATTACAGTTACTCTAGCTAATCTCTAGAGAGCAGTAATATCTGAACTAAGAAGTCAGTTTAAACGAAAAAGCCTGAGTAATTTTACTCAGGCTTTTTTTGATTTTTACAGGGGCAGGGATATAGGTTCTGTCGCACAGCTGAGCACAAATACCCGCTCCAAAGTCTATTGCCGATGGATTGTTGGCGCCTAAAGTGGGCGATTGTAATTGGCCTATTGTAAGAGAAACAGTTGATGATCTTGTTACTGTTTCAGAAGCGTTAACTTTAGAGACAATGGTTTTAATGACAATGTTGGATGAGTCTGCTAGACGACAATTAAAGGGGCCTATTGTGTGCGTTATTAGCGGTGGAAATGTTGATCAAGTTCAGTTTCCTCAGATTTATCTGTAATTTAGGATTTGAGACTTGCTCATGTTAGACTAAAATTAATGGATCTAAACACACTCATCTCCCAAGTTCTCTTACCTATTAGTTTGTTAATTATTATGTTTGGACTTGGAACCTCGTTAGTAGTCTCAGATTTTAGTCGCGTGCTACAAATGCCAAAGGCCGTACTGATTGGCTTTTTTAGCCAAATGATTATTCTCCCGCTTTTAGCAGTTGCTTTGATTTTATTATTTAACTGTCCTCAAGAAATAGCACTAGGGGTACTCATACTAGCCTTATGCCCGGGAGGTGTTACCTCTAATTTTTATTCGTTTATTTCTAAAGGCGACCTTGCATTGTCTGTAACACTTACGGCAATTGTTAGCCTAATCACCCCTTTTTCAATCCCCATAATTACTAATTTATATGTGGCTCAGTCTGGCCTTTTACAAGGGCACTTTTCACTCCCTTTTATGCAAACGATTATTCAACTTTTAGCCATTACTGTAGTGCCACTTGGCCTGGGTATGTTAACTAGACGGTTTAAACCGTCTATCCACACCACTCTTGAAAAACCAATATCTGTGTTTGGATTAGTATTTTTACTTGGTATTGTTGTAATTTATGTCTCCAAGAATTGGGCGCTTATGCCACAGTATGTTTCTGAGGCTGGAGCCATTACTATCACCTTAAATATAGTGTGTATGATTGTTGGTTTTGGGCTTGCAGGTTTATTTCAATTAAATAAAGCTCAAAAAATAACCATTACCTTTGAAACAGGCATTCAAAATGTAACAACTACCCTATTTATCACACTCACCATTTTGCAAAATCAAGCACTTGCGGTCCCCGGGATTGTTTATGGTATTTTTATGTTTCTTTCAGGGTTTCTAGCTACGTTGTATTTTAGAAAAAGCGCAAAAGAAGACAGGCAATGTGCGTGATAGTTGCCCTTTTCGAATCTTGTGAACGGTTTCAATAAGCGATGATCTTGTTCCATCCGTTTATCTAAAAGCGTATCATTTTGTGCTCAGCTGTGCGACAATTAAGTAGAAATAGTCCCACAGTTTGGAGTTTTTAGGATCCCATACTGTAGGAACCTCTAAGTGATCAGGCCTACTAAATTCCGGTTATTATCCTGGGTCTCGGTATACAAGGTTTTGATGACCAGGCGCTATCATAATTAATGCAAAGTGTTGTTTTCTATCTGATTCTTCAATTTCTATGTGTTTAGGATCATAAGGGTACTGAGTCAAGTTCATTTTTGGTTTAGTTAAATCAATATCTAAAAAACGTTGTTTAAAAACATGGGCAAATATATTTATTTCTTGAGATGATGCTTGACTAGACACACCATCTCTTATTCTCTGAATTCGTGTATTAAAATCCATATACTCAGCTTTTTAACTAAGTGAATAATAATGCCCAGGATGACTCAATACATGAACATTTGGTTCTCCCCCTCCTTCCTCTGGGAATGTTTTTACTTGCTGTTTATCTGCACTACTTTCATTAATAGTATGAGTATTAATTGTAATACCCAATACATTTGCTAAGCTAGATAATCCTAACTCATCTAATTCAAAATCTTTGCTTAATACACGTTTCATATACTCTTCTGGGGTTTTAGCTTCTGTTTGCTCTGCAAGAATTAGGAGTTCAACCTTTGTATCAAAATCTCCATTTTTTCTTAGATCCTCTACTATTCCTTTTCGAATCTCTGTGTTTAGCATTTGTAAAAGATCACGATCATTACCTGGGATTTGGTCAGGCAAAAAAGACTCTAACTTCGCATGGCAGCCTGGGTCTTCCAATAAAGGTAGTAATGTCGCGTATATTGCACAGCTTCCATCACCCTTTACATCCCTAACTTGGCTTAGCCCCATGTCCTCAAGCGCTTTTATTTGATTGTCCTTATTTTGAGCTCTTTCTGGGTTTGCTCCAACATTCATTATGAAACTAGGATGTTTTTTTATTAGATAGGATTCGCGAAAAACATCCTCAATTGTTGATACATTTAGTAATTTATTGCCTAGATCACCCTTTCCGCCATCGGCGTCAATCACCCCTCCTGCTGCTGCGCCATCTTCTTTTAATACTAACTTCTCTATGTTTTCTGGGTCATTAAAAACCGCTTCTACAGAAGAAAAACTCCTAGCAACTGCTATACTACTCTCTTCGGTGAACCCCATGCCAACTAACTCGGAAGCCACGGGACTCAATTCAGCTTCTTTTCCCTCTGCTGCGCCTGCTTCTTGAATCCCTACAGCAGCCCGCATACCGGC
>JACKZZ010000884.1_pt1 | contig 79771 bp, 45 predicted proteins | sample 8027871 | NCBI WGS metagenome assembly JACKZZ01 (sample SAMN15724774, study PRJNA655200) | protist metagenome | isolation source: fluorescence activated cell sorting (FACS) single amplified genomes of... | place: USA: West Boothbay Harbor, Gulf of Maine | collected 2000-07-19
GAGTTATTTTCGTCGTGTACTTTATGCTTCCTCAGAGCAAGCCAAAGATATTATCGACCTTGGAATTCGTGCCGTTTGTGATTTAGAGTTGGTCAAAGAGTCCGATTTAACCGATGTTGGCATACGAAAAATCGATGCCCGCAGAGGACTAGTTACTATCCATGAAGCCTCTGCTGATGTCGCCAAGGGCCAATCTAGAACGAGACTGGAAGTGAACAGCCGTGTCGGCAACGAAAGTGATAAAGGGCCGTCACAGGTCAACATGCAGTTAAGTGCGAACCCACCGGCGATCGCGCACGATGAATGGGTGGCTCTTCGTGACGAGCTGTGGAACTATGGGCGCGATTTTCGTACCAAGGAGCATAAAAGCACCCCGCAGCAATGCGCCTATCGTGCGTCTCTTGCAATGAACCAAATGCAGGAACTTTACCATGTTAGCCTTTTCGTTGTTGGAGGGCAGGGTCGCTTATTGGCTGAAAGGGCGCTGACTTGCTTCCTAGGTGAGCCACCTCAAACCAATTTTGTTAGTATATCCGATAGAATAGACCAATACAAAATCGCAGGTGGTGACTCAAAAGTCGTGGACGCTCTTCATCATTTGCGGAAATCTGGTAATCACACTGATCATGATGACACGCCGGACCTGAAGCCAAGTGACAAACCAAAGATCCTTGCCGCCGCATGCACTGTTGCACGTACTATCATCGAGTTCCTGAAGAATCCTCCCCGTCAACGTCAACCACAAGTTCAACAATTCAATCAACAAGACCAACAACAACAGAGAATGTCTCATCAACGCCAAGGTATGACGCCTCAAGGTATGATGGGTATTGGATACGGTGGAGGTGGTGGTGTAGGCTACCAGGGAGGAGGAAGGGGTGGATATGGAGGTGGGTATGGCGGTGGTGGTGGCGGCGGCTACGGAGGTGGGTATGGCGGCTATGGTGGCGGCGGCCGCAGTGGCTATGGTGGTGGTCCAGGGGGTCGACCTATGATGGGTATGCAACAACAACCTATGATGAGTATGCAAGGTCATTTTCCAACTGAATACGATGAAAATGACGATGAGGAAAGTAAAAGTGATGATTCGTCATAATTACACTACATGACAAAGAGTCATGTTTTACATTCTGGACTGGCCACTCGCGAAGGTAAAGTTTTCCGTCTGGAATTGCAATTCAAAGATGACCCACTTCTTGAACTCAAACTCAAAGATAGCAGCGTGATATCCACCCTTCTTCATGGATATTCCTACAATGAAGTGAAGGTATACTTACGATTCACACGTATGGTGAATATATCAAGTGCGGGTATTAATTCTATGATATCTTTCAGTCTCTTTCGAGTTATTATTTATTTAATAGTATAAATTACAGCAAAAATTGGATATCTTTATTACTAAACTTATGGATCAAAACATGGACTGCATTGACTTCATAAACTGCCTCTCCCAGAAGGTGGTTTGATTTGGAAAAAGGATCCTTTACTTGCTTATCTTCTGATCTGAGGCATTGAATATGGCTCTTCCAGCACTTTATTCTGATTTGAGTAAGGATCTGGATGTGTGTGTTGTTTGTTATGAAAATATGACAGCAAAAGCTCGATCTTTTATAGGTGATTTGAAGCCTTATTTAACATTCGAAGATCGTGGATTGGAACCTGCAGGAATAACGTGTGATTTTTGCAGTCGAAGTGGTTCAGAATTCGCTCCAGTTTTTGATGCTCTGAAATGTTCACCTTGTATTGGATTGCTCGAGAAACATCCTTGTTACCTTAATCAAGAGGTTTGTTCTGGTATGTGCAGAGATGTTCACATTCCTTGGCGACGTATTGCTGCTGTTGATGGAGGAGGAGGAGGAGAAGGAGAAGGATTAATAGTAGAGTTAGTACCAGAACTTTTCACAGAACGGTTAATGATTCATCTTCTTCAATCGGAAGAGGCTTTACGCAAAAAACCTGCGACTCAAGAATTATATCGCGCCGTTCGTCGTGGTCAAGCTTCTGGCATAGTTCCTCCTGAGGTAGCTTCTAGTTACAGTTTCACTGAAGTTCAAAACAGTCATGATACTAGTATCCGACTATTGTCATATGTTACAGAGGATGATATCCAGAGGTATATATTACAACTACATGGCGTACCGGGTATGTGTCTACGAATTGAAAGTGACGGTAAAGGGGGAGTGCGTTTAGCAAAACATACCCTTTTAGAACAGGAACAATCAGATGCTCTATTAGATCAATATCGTGAAATCGCGTTATCTTATGTCAAAATTCCAGCTGTGAAACAGGCTGCATTCTTTCTAAGGAATAATATACAGAAGCCTGGTTATGATGTTGGTACAATGGTAGATAAAGAGATCCCACTTGTTACTTATTCTCTTAAAGGTTCGGTGGGTGGTGGTAGTGATGTTATAGATGAAACACACCCTCAGCGGCAGAGTAGTGTAGCGAAATTATTGGAAATGACCCGTGAAGCTGGTAAACAATTCCTTGTTATTTTAAGTGGTTCAATTACTTGACCCCCATTCCGCGTTGTTGATCGTCAATATACTGAATTTATTCGACAACAGCGTAAGAATGCATTTATTGTTTGTGTATATTTACAAGAAGCACATTTTGTAGAACGGGATGTAGATACAGGAGAAATCACAGATGGTTGGCCTATCGGTCATTTCGAATTTGAATACCCACGTCATCAGCATATGGAGGATAGGGAGCAAATGGTGAAAATTGCAAGTGAACATATGGAATGTTTGCGTGAAGCAGACATGGTATTGATGGATTCTCTACCAAATGATAAATTTCTTAATGAATTCGGTGCATGGCCTGATCAAGCATTCTGTCTCACTGCCGAACAGGGTGCGAATGAAGGCCGCCTTATTTATCGTGGAGAATTTATAGCTCCTATTGGCGATCAGTTGGGCGGAGTACGCTCTGAATCATTTTCAGTTGCTATGAAGCGAATCTTACCTTCACATACTGCAACTGCAATATAATTGTTCTTTCTTTTCTCAACTATTGGACTACAACTTGATTTTTTTCTCCTTTTTTACCCGAGCTGGAATGACGGTATCACTATGAATGATCGATCTTAGATGACATGGCGATACCCGATGTTGCGAGGGTAAATAAAAACTTCTCTGCAGTAAAAATAGTTTTTTTTTAGGGAAGATTTTTTTCTTTTTATGTACAGTACACCAATTTTAAGATGCGAAAAAACAGTACGAAGTACATACATCTATACAGCAAAAACGGATATCCTTATTAATAACTTATGGATCAAAATGTGGTACCATTACGGGAACAGAAATCACAAGTTATCTCCGACGGCGAGAACCCCCTCCGCTCGAAAGTATACGGCAGGAGATTACCGATGCAAGTGCGAGCATGAGGAGTCATCTTTTCAAAGCACGCTACGCACACATCGAGATCTCTTTGTGCATCAGCATACAATTGGGGTTCTGGTCGGTCAGGCACTCGATCAAATATTGAATGTCCTTCCCTCCATCCCGTCGCAGCAGGAGCCACCAAGGCAGCAGGTTGCCGCATAAATGCACTAACCTCTGAGACGGCAGCAGGTTGCCGCATTCTTGATAACGCGGCCCTTACCTCTGAGACGGCAGCAGGTTGCCGCATTCTTGATAACGCGGCAGGGCTTCGCATTTTTTTGGTTAACGCGGCAGGGTTTCGCATTCCGACCCGCATGTGAGACAAAGGGTCCTCTGATAACGCGGCAGGGTTTCGCATTCCATATGATATCTGCGGCCCAGGGGGGGGGGACTCTCCCGTGGGTTGTCCCGTAGCCTCTCTCATTTTCCCATTTATTTGGATTTGGATCAGACATTATAAGATGTCGGATGGTTCGTTCCGTATTAAGGTACAAATTTTTGCAATTTTGCAAATTTACATGTTTACGTAAATAGGTTCGCTTCCAAATCCATATTTTTGGTCGTTGGGCTGTTGGGTAGCTCACCTTCTTGTGATACGGGGGAAAGAGTTTTCTGCCATGTATAATGTCATTCGTCGACTATTCCCCGCCGCTACGGTAGAAATAGGCAAAGCTGCCACTGAGAAAGTTGCGGCAAGTGGTGGAAATCGAATAGTCCTTCTATTAGGCTTCGGCGGAGCGCCAAAACGCTTTCTCAGGCCTATCGCTGATTGGCACAATTGTCAAGGCCGACACACGGTGAGCTTCACCATGCCTCTAGCAGTACCAGCGATAATTAGGCAGCTATTGGAGGATGAGATTGTTCGCCAAGTTCATGAGGTACATTGTTCCTCCTCCTCCTCTTCTTCTTCATTTGATAGCTCTAAGGATAGTGATAGGGAGTCTGAGTTCCGCTCACGCCCATCTGTAATCGTACACAGTTTCTCTAACAATGGCATTTGGGTATATGGTAGCTTGAAACGACGCGATGAGTTCGATATCGACAAAGTGATGATTGATAGTGCCCCAACTCTATGGTATGAAGACCTGCCAATAATGACGGAGGTAAGTGTATATGGAAGGATATTGACATCAATTTTCGCAAGCACTAGTAGTGGGCCTGTTTATTACCATCCTATTATCACCCCGCTCGTTCATATTCCAATTTACGCCGCTACTATCTTCTCGCGAGCCTTGGAAGTGGTAGAGAGTTGGATTGGTAGCACAGCACTAGTTCCATCGTATGTGGGAATCAATCGTTATTTAAGGGATCATTTCACCAAACCGGGTACACCTACCCTATTTTTATATAGCAATGGTGACACTCTTGTCGAAAAGGAGCATGTTGAGAATTTTATTGAGATTCAACGGCAAAAGAATCTAAAGTTATTAAGTGGAGTAGGTGCAGATCTTATACACCAAGAAATATTCGAAGGAATTTCTCATGTAGCACTTTGGAGTCGTGCAAGGCAACAGTACACATCTCGCATCAATTCTTTCCTGTCCTGACCTGTTCAATGATCCGAAGTAGATAGGTTAGAAATCAGGTCAATTTACTACTACAAGTAGCTTAGTTGGTGTTTTTTAAAAGTTTAGTTAGAGTTTAGTTCAGTAGTTCTGTTCGTTTTTAAAGTCGAATTTTATATGTTTAATTCTTGATTGCCTACCTCGCTGAATAGATGCATCTTTTGGGTAAAAGTCATGGTGCAGTTAAGAACGACATTCAGAACAAGATTGATCATCTTTTGAGGTCAGGAAAGCGACGTTGGGACGCGAGGGATTTAAAATGTACGGATAGTTCATAAAAAAGATAAAAGAGGATATGTAATTTTAACGATGCTGTAACGAAATAAAAATACAATAAAAAATTGACTCCAGAATACAAGCAATTAAATTGCCTTTTTGTAGTAACCAGCATTCAATAGTGCCTTTTGCGCATCCTTACTATCCAGTAAGAGTAGTAAAATTTGCTCGCACAGCTCCTCACTACTAGAATTTTGCAATGCCGCCCGCAATGTGCCAAGAACAACCGGCACCTGATCATCACGTTCACGACAATGAATAGGATTTGTGGGTCTCAATTCCACCCCTTCGCTTCTAGCTCCGCCACTAAAACTACTGCTACTGCTACTCGAAGAGTCGTTGGTTCTTCTACGCGATTCATCCATCTCTTTATCTTTTGTGGAAACTATTTCAAATGTCAAGAAAAAGAAGAAGCAGCTCACCTTGTCCTTGACCAAACTTAAGCTTTTCCCTTGAATGATCCAATATGTATACCGTGAAACCAAATCGATCAAAAGAACAGAGGAAACAATAAAGTTCAAGACAGCAATAGTAGTCCAAATACCAATCGCTGAGTTATTGTTGGCTTGAACAATCAATAAAGGAATGGTATTAAGGATGATATCTGCGACCTTATTCTCGTTGTATAGAGGTCCATCCCACAGCCAATCGAGTGAAGATATCGCCCTGCCACTATTATTCGCAAAGAGTGATATCCACACGTTTTGTACATTACGGATACTCAGTAATTGAGTGGATAAAAGAAACTGACCCAGAAAAAGCATTACCACCAGATGAGGGTGCAGACAAAACCAAAGCATGTAAATAATAACGTTGAATATTTGCAATACTACCGGCAACATCCAAACGACTACCAGCGCAATGTATTTGATGAATGAGTCCATAACACGGAAGTTTTTCATAACCCAATTCGGCAATAATTTTTGACCTCCAATGTGTGGCATCAAATGCGCGCCAGGAAGACCAGAGGAAGGGTCTCCTCTGGCCAAAAATAAAACATCGTTACCGAAAACTCTACTTAAAGGATATGAGCAGTAGAATCGTGGAGTAATTTCCTTTTTGCGCAGCCATGTCACAAAGGATAGCAAAGGAAGAGCCATTAAAACAACGACACAAGAAAATTCCTCGACGGTTGCAAAAACAGAAGACTGTAGATATAACAAATCGCTGATGACACTCATAGTAGGGAGTGCTGTCAACACCACTGCATGATGAATGCGTGATCCATCGCCCGGTCCAACCAGGAACACAATCGATGCGTAAAGAGCAACAACCATTACGGCTAACACACCACCCACCCACACACCTGCTCGATTCAAATAGACTCGTTCACACGACGATTGACCTTCTGCGGACCAGCTTACCCCATCACACTTATCGCATGAATTGACATAGTACCCATCGGTACTGTACTCGCCTTCTTCACACTCTTGACACGTGCTCGATTGGGTATCGAAGTATTCCCCAGCAATGCAAGTCAACCGGGGAATGTAGCGAGCCAGGTAAGTATCAAAAGAGCCGGCATTAGCATTTCCATTTTCTCCCCCATACAGATCACCATCTGTAAACCCATTCAAAAAAACATCTCCAGTTAAAGGGTCGATAGCAATACCCCTATTTCTATCGGCAAAATAATCCATTTCCGACTTGTCTGCTTGGTAGGTACCAACATCCAATATCCACAGTGGCCTTTTCGAGAGGTTACTATCGAATAAGAGTACAATGGAATCGCGAAGACCACCTTGGTACTCGGCCCCTTCGACTGAACCGCCAACAAGCCCGCCTACCAATACATTACCTTTGTCGTCAAATTTCACTGAATATCCAACATCAGTACCTGCAGAACCAACTTGTACTTCCTTCCCAACTAACTGAGTACCATCAGATGCACTAAACAAAGCGACAAATATATCATCATCGCCAGCGTTTGTTCCATACAAGTCACCCAAGGTGTATCCAGTCACTGCAATCACTCCCTGGTTTGAAGAATCATCGAAGCGATAGTCAATACCATACACTTCATCAGCTTGATTAGTACCAAACTGCACCCCCCACTGCAGCACCCCTGAACTATCGTACTTCACAATAAAGCAATCTTTAGCAATATTGGGGTTCAACTTTGTCTGTGAGTAGGGAGGGGGTAGATTTAGTTCACCCTCAGTGAAACCAGCTGCATAAAGGTTCCCTTCTTCATCGAATACAACTGCCCACACAATATCATCTCTACTGCCTCCATTACCACTACCACTTCCACCAGTTGAGCCGAAGCTGTGGGCCCACATCAGGTCTCCAGTGGCACTAAACACTGCAACGAAGGCATCAAAGCCATCAATGTATTCATCATCCGTTAGGGTACTGACTGGACCAGATACAATACCTCCTACTGCAACCACATCACTTGGACCAAAGCGGACACTTAAAATCACATCATACCCAAGATTATCATCATCGAGGACCCGTCCCCAGAGCAAGGTGCTCGTATCAACAGTATTACCAGTATTATTAGTGACTGGTTCGTAAATACCGACAAATCCATTGTAATTACCACCATTCATTGGACCAAGCGGGGTTATATCCCTGTATCCAAAAGAAGACGAAAAGCCTCCATTTGTAAATCCAGACACGGCAATTTTATCACTCATGGAACTCAGATCAACGCCCTGAATGCCATCATCACCTGCTGCACCGAACTGCACCCCACTGATGAGCTCACCAGTGGAACCTTCGTATACTGCATAGAAACAGTCAGCATTAGTCCCATTCGCACCATTTGCTGTGCCATTATACGTGCCTATGAAATTTAGAAGATTACCATAGGTATATCCACCTATAAGTACGTTTCCGTTGGCAAGTGACATGGTATAGGCAGATTCATCGTATTCACTAGATCCAACAAGTAGCCCCCACACTAATCCATCACCATCATCACTAGCACCTGATATTAATAGCGAAGAGGCAGACAATAAGGACGTTGCGATGAACCAAACAAAAAGGTACATTTTTGAGCAAACCGGGAGGTATTTCGAAGTACTCATCTTATGATCACCGGTACGTACGAGATGTTTGTAATACATGGATTTCATTCAAAGCATAGCAATCATTGTATCTTTCCCTTTAAAAAGAGAAATATATTGGAATTTTATTTATTTTTATAAACAACTTTGTAGACCGCGGTTGCCATGGGTTGGAAAGCCATGGAAAGACCTCTCTCACTCTCAACTCTTCAACTCACTTCACATAGTTGCATTTTCTTTTCTTTTTTTTTGTATTAGACAACTGGAGTAGGTCAAAATCATGTCAGCTTCTGACGCATCCCCTGACAAGAAATCAGTAAAGCAAGAGGAAGGGAGGGGAAGTCTTGATAAGGCTGAGTGGGATCGTCACCCACAGAGTGCCCCAGGGAGTTCCGCTGCACATGGTCATACATTGGAAAATTCCATTCCTTTGAGTATTTTCCCTATTGCGACAGATAAATTTTGTTTCGCATTTTGTGGTTTACCTGCACGCGGTAAAACTCATATAGCGCGAAGATTAGCGCGTTATCTCGAATTCTTTCATGCGCAGCCCGTGAAAATCTTTAATGTCGCAGATTATAGGAGAGAAAAGTATAGCGGATTAAAGGATGCCGAGTGGTTCGATAGTGCAAATACTGAAGGTGTAGAAGCTCGCGATGAGTGTAATGTACTAGCCATCAACGACCTTGTGGCTCATTTAAATGAACATGAAGACGGTGTAGCTATTCTTGACTCTTCAAACTCAACCCACGAGCGACGTAGTTACGTTTTAGATGAAGTTCTGAAGACTGGTGCTAAGCTGTTATGGATTGAAGTCAGTTGTGATGATGTGGATTTCATAGCGAATCAGATCAGCAGTGTAAGTCGAACCTCTCCTGACTACGAGGGTGTAGATTTCGCATTTGCAGTATCAGATTATCAATCTCGACTATCGAAATATGAAGCTAAATACGAACCACTGGATGAGAAGCATCCTAAGGAGTGCAAATGGTCTTATTTCAAATGCGACCATTCGAAGCATTGGTTCTGTTCTTACCGTGTCAGAGGTCATTTACCCTTAAAAGTGGTACATTTCATAATGAATATGCGTAATTCATCTCATGCTTTCTACCTCACTCGTCATGGCCAGAGTGAATACAATGCTATTGGTCGTATTGGAGGCGACTCTGGTATCTCTTCATATGGTCTTGAATACGCCAAGGCGCTGGCTAGTTTTGTAGAAGAGAAAATCACCCACGATGAGGATGGAAATGAAGTGCATGCACGTCTGTGGACTTCGACTATGCGACGAACAAAAGAAACAGCCCAATTCATCAAGCAGAAGACGATTATGGTACGTGATGAGACTGACCCGGCGATTGAGTATGAATGGGTACAGATGAGACCTCGGCATTGGCACCATTTAGACGAGCTCTTTGCCGGATCTTGCGATGGTATGACTTATGAAGAAATAGAAGAAAAATTTCCTGACGAGTTCTCATTGCGCCAGAAGGATAAATTAGCCTATCGATATCCTCGTGGCGAGTCATACCTCGATGTGATAGCTCGTCTGGAGCCGATTATCCTCGAGATGGAGCGCCATCGAGAACCGCTGTTGATCATAGGCCATCAAGCCATCCTGCGTATCGTATACGCCTTTTATACGGGTATATCGCGGGCGGAGGCGCCGTACGTTAGCATTCCCTTGAATACAGTTGTAGAAATGATTCCATCCCCATTTACATGCAGTGTAGAGCGTCGTGTACTATATGTACCACCTAAGGAGCTTGTATCTGATGGACAAGATGAGCGACCGCTTACACCAGATGCCAAAATTCTAATGGAGAAGAAAATGGATTTGGATCCTCCATCACATTAAAATTGAAAACAATAAATCTTAAGCGTAATGCTCGATATCGGTTAAATAAATAAGTGACATCTTGCCAAAAAGGAGGAAGGAGCGGAAGGAAGAAAGATAAGCTAAGGGGAGGGGAGGCGGTCAGTGACTGGGAGCACGCCTACGTTTGCAAGGTGTACCAGGAGTTAGCGGCCCTCGCCAATTTCTACTAGTTCTCCGGGTTGCAAAAGTAGGCGTGTTCTCAGCCACTGAGCCCTTTCGCTCCTGTGGAAAACGAAGCTTTTATTATATGAATAAATATACGAAGGTTTTAGGAAATGTGTTAGTATTGACGTTATACACTGCTCAAGATAGTGTTGGATTTAAAAATAGGTACAAGAAGTAGTCGTAATAACAATAAAAAATTGACTGTTATTTATAAATTTAATTTAAAAATAGATTCTTATGTACGAGACAGTTCATTAAACATGTGTGTAGTGTTGAAGGCAATAAAATATGAATTAATGCCCTTCTTTCTTTCCTTTAATTATTTTTTATACTTGCTGTGTAGATGAATAATAAACAATCAATCAATCAATCAATAAAGTGTCTACCAACTATCTATACATCAGCAGACCCAATAGAGTGGATCATATCTCTCTATACCTCAAAGCCCTCCTCTGCATACTCATCCTCTTCCTTCTGGGAAGGCATAGATATTTGCGAAGTAATTGACTCGGACCTATATTGGGAAGCACTAGCACTACCAGCGTAGTTCAGAGACTGCTTATTCTTTCGATAGGAATTGGAGCCCTTGGCGGGGGACGAAGGGAATGCTTCAAATTCCTTGTACATTTTGTGATATCCTTGAAGGGCGAAACACTCAACAGGTTGAATCGTTTTGTCAAATTCACCATCACCAGCATCCATAAGACTTAAGATACCCTCCATACTCTTTAAAGAATCAACTTTGACCATTTTCCAGCAACCTGCCGGCTCTTCTGTCTCGATAAACTGGCAATGCTCAAATATTGGCCCTCTGGCTAAGAACAGCCCCCCTGGCAATTCCATCAGTAAATCAATGGATGCAGGGTCACGAGCAGCAATTTGAGGAGGTATACCACCCGCAGCTTCATCCCCTAATTCAGTAATCATAGATTGCACATTAGCAATCGAGCATGTTTGATCAAGTCTAAATTTATCCATCGCGTATCCTATAATATGTCGAGTCCATTGTAGAGTCAGCTCATCTTCATTAGTCAGAGCTCGTTGCATGATAATCTCACTTAATTCGATGACGACAGATGATGACAGTGCGTCTTTCTCACGGAGGTCACATTTGACAAATCTGTAAAAGATACTACAAATATCTCTATAGATTTCAGTTGCATATCCTCTTCTAGACCCATCCAGGTCACCCTTTACGGGTTTTGTCAAAATCAAGACCTCTTTTAAAACGGAAATAAGGCTTTTTGAACGCGATAAAGGTATTAGCAATTTAGGATCAAACGTCAACACGAATAGAACCGTGGTAACAAATCGCTCTACACCACCTCCAGATGACCGTAAAAGCTCCTTGGATTCATTCGGGAGCTTCGACTGATCCATCTGCAGTAGCCCCAGTAGAGAGTCACACACATCGGCATCCACTAGTAACTTAGCAGTCCTAGCAGTACGGGAGAATGCCAGTATGTTATACATCATATCTAAGGTATGCACGAAAGCTAAACGCAAGGCATAGGCATCCACTGTCTTAAATGTACCAGTCATGGGATCATATTGAGCTTGCTCTGAATCATTAAACAATAACTCTCTAGACACTAAACTACGCATAACACTTTCATCAAGATAACCCATAAATTCACCCTCTTCCTGGTTAGGGCCTGATGCCCCTCCGATTTGCATAGCAGCCTGCATGGTCACTGCAATAGACACTGATTGTCTGCGACGACTACCACCACTACTTCTACTACTAGCACTACCAGGACCCTTAGAACCTGTACTGTAATTGTCCCCCTCGTCGTCTTCGTCGTCGCTACCGAAGATACCGGAGCGGTCATCATCCTCCACTTTAGCCTTCTTCTGTGGCGATTTATTTGGTGTAGGTATAGCATTACCAGAGGGAGACTCAGGTTTTACAGGACTACCACTTAAACCCCCACCTTGACTTAAAGGTGCCTTTTTACGCATATCATCGGGGATTTTACCTTCCATCAAAAGATCTGCACAATAAGCAGTAAGGGTCAAACCAACCTTGCGTAACGGCAATGAAGTAGTGCGACTTGTTTCTCCCTTCTCCTGAGAGGATAAGGGCAAGGTGACGACTTCCTGCCATAGTGGGCACTCCAGTAGATCGAGTGGTGTCACTTCTTGACGTGCTGCATAAGTAGCCATCACAGCCGCGGTATTCTCACGTACGAAGACTGGAAGAATGATATCAGGACATTCATCAGTATCACGCTGACGTACTGAGAGCTCATAGAGGTTCTTGTGGATACAAAGAAGGGTATTACTCATATCTGCGAATGGAATAGTCTTCACAACTACATCCAATTGTGACATGACAAAGACAATTTGAGATACTAGTGCTGTACCCTCAATGCTGTTCCCCCAGATACCCTGACACTTCTCCAGGGCGTCGGAGACATCCAACTCAACTAGATATTTATCCATCTCTGTGTCGTGAGCGCATCGTAAGAGAATCTTTAGAGCTAACACCATCGGTTCAATCTTAACCATCTTGTGCAATGTATCCACAGCGATTTCAATGCCTGCTTGACGCTCGATTTCAACGAATTTGCGAGTGAATTTAGCAATAGCGTTATGGGCGGATAGTAGCACCGTATGCAAGAAAGTATCACTCGTTGAAGTAGCGACAAAATCACGTACGAATGGGATAAGGTTCTGTTTTCTGATAGTATTATTGTATTCTTTCCTACAGGCCAGGTTGAAAAGCGCCTTGGCTGTCACAATTCGTACTCGCTCTACTTCACTTCGGGCAACCTTCATCATAGCCCACCACAGGTCACCACCTAAGAAATTCATACGAGACTCCTCATGACACAAAAGGTTATAGAAGGCATCACAACAGACACTCTTGATGCTCTCCGAATTGGTGCGCAAGAGGGCAATCACAATGAAATCGGGCATGATTTCCTTCTTTAACAGCAGTGGGGTTGATTCAGGCTGCGTGCAAAGGTTTCGCACTGCCTCTACTACACTGCTCTGTACATTCACACCTTCTGTACTCCTCATCATGTGAATCATGCAGTTAAGGTAGTAAAAGGACCCTAACAACATGGGTGTATTACTAACGTTACAAGTCAAATTGTAAAGCAAAGTGCTACAGGTCTCTGTCATCGTATCATCGTCTTTCACTTCTAAGAGCACATTCAGCACTGGTTGTAGGGTCTGGAAGGGGATAGGTGACAGGGATAGGAAGCTCAAACACCAGCTGATTTGGGTTAGCACCTCTTTTGACGACAAGGGAACACATATAATCTTAAGAATAGTTTCAAGACCCTCGCGATCACTATCCTTCATGTCCAATTTACGAGCAGCTACAGCTACACACACCCGAGCCACTGCTAGATGCATTACGAGAGCTTCTTCTGATGGGGGCTCCTGCTCTTTTTCTTCTCCTTCTGGCGTGAAGCGACTTTTGGGGACTCGGGCTTTTTCAAACATCTGTACTTCCTTCACTAATTTAGGAACGATATCCGCATCGAGCATATCCAATACCGCGCCTTGGTTCATGGTCAACTGAACTAGTACACGCAGACAAGCAGACTTGATATCTCTTTTTTCAGTATGCGACATCCAATCAACACAAAGCTTTATATGCAGTTTGTTCTCCACAAGAACTGACTCAGATTCCTTGAAGGATGCTAGGTTAAGCAAAGCGAGTACAGCTGGCACACTGTCTTCCTCCTTTACAGCCTTGAAAAGCACCAAAGAAGCATCTCTTGCGTATTTAAGAGCAACAGAACTGTTGGTAAAACAGCTCTGAATGGCTCTACAGGCCATTAGCCTTATTGAGGATATAGGGTAACCGGCTAGGACGATGAGAGCCTCAACACCACCCTGAGTCATGATAATATTGAAATCAGGCACCACGTTCTTGCTAATATTGCAGCAAATATTGCAAAGATATTTAACTGCATCGTTAAATACAGGTTCTTGCATGCACTTCTCGGCCTGGTCGAGCTTAGCGTTGATGTGGGTCAGAACCATAGCTAGGATTTCTGAATCTGCTACGGCTCTGCACATTAGTGTATTGGTAGTAGCAGAGAGCACGGCAAGAGTACGCATAGCATAGGTAGTCACAATATCATCATTAGCCTTGTTCAAATCCAAGAAAATAGCCACATAGTCGATTTTGATGAGAATATCGGACAAAGACTCATGAGACAAGGTGATGTTATGTAGGAACATAGCGAAAAGGCGACACGCCCTAATATCAAGGACAGCACCAGCAGCCACAGAGGCCTGAGCGACCATCTCCACCACATCGCACTCTACTAATGTGGTATGTAAAGCGGAAAAGGTACTCATATTGAAGACAACATCGAATATTTCATGCAACTGCTCCTGGTCTTGTGTTTTTACACTGCTTATGGTGGCAATAATAAGCTCACCTACTCGAGTTGGTTCTGAGCATTGTAGGAGGTTATTCAGCGTATAAACACTCACCATCACAAGGTCTTCGCGGCCACTTACACAGTGACTCTGGACGGTGGAGAAAAAACTATTATATAGCTTGTCTTCGCTGTTATCTTCTTGAGACATATATAACATAAATGTAGAAGAGGCAGCGAGGCCGTCGTTTGTCTTTAACAAAGGGAAGATAGCTGAGGCCCTGTGAAGCACACCCATCTCTAATAGCTCCGCACGTACCATCTTGGAACTAGTGATATTCGCAAGTGCCAGCATAATTCGTTCCGAGATCACTGCGTCGTCCGTTTCGGATGCTGCTAAGAATGCCTCCAGCGCTTGGTGGGATAGTTTATCAAGTGGGGTGTTAGGATCAGCACTAAGGTTGTGTAAATGAATGGCTACATTCCTCTGCTTGACTAAACGGGTATTCTTGATATCACTAGAGGCTTGAGCAGTGGCTTCATCTTCTTCTACCAACGTCTCTATCGGTCCTAATGAAGAATCATCAATAAAATTAGATTCTCTCCAGCGATCTACTATTTTTTTTACACTACTATCTTCATCCGGTGCCTCGAAGTAACGAGTATGAACAAGCATCTGCTCTGCAGTCTGGTTACTGAATAACTCCTCTTTACCCAGGAATTTGGTATCAAATTGAAAGAATTTCCTTTGCTCTTTGGGTATATCTCCAACAAACATACTATTGATTCGGTTTCTATTATTAGCAGCTGGAACACCAGGGCGACCTGCATAAGAACTCGATCGCTTAGGATCTGTTGGAGGTAGAGCACCAAAGAGAGGTTTTGGTGGTGAACTATTCAAAGCGGCCGCTTCATCACGAGGGTTAGGCTTATCAGTGTCTCTGATCTCTTGAAGCAATGCATCAATCATTGACTCAGATGTTGTATGAGTTTTCCAGAAATTCCGTCTTTTCTCATGTAGTTTCCATGCACGGCAAAGACGCTTGAGATCTTCAAATGCAATAAGACAAGTATTAGGATCTTTAGAAGGATGAAAGCAGTTCTCTTTCATGATATGTGAACGCAAGCTTTCTAGCTCCTTCTTACGTCGAAGCTCACCCAAATTGCGCTCCAGCTCTACAGCTGTATGTGACTTAAGAATTGGCATGCTAAAAAAGACTTTAAATCAACTCAAGCAACCTATGATCCCTAAAATATAGCAATTCGACCACATTGCAGTTGTCACCGTCGTGATCCGAGGGTCGTGCAATTGCAAAATTGACATTTTTTTTAGCAACGCAACAGGAAACGAAACAAAACTTGGGTAGTTATCAAAAAATGAGGCCAATGGTGATGGTTTGGGTTTTGATGTTATTATGCTTGGTATTATTAGACTCAGTAGATAGTGAAGGTGTTCTGGACTGGGGTAGACGCTTAATATCATCTAATTGTATTATTATTGAGCGTGGTGCATTCCCACCGTACTCTAAGTGCTTTGGATGTGAAGTTGAGCGCGCAGTTAACTGCATTCATGATTTTAAATCGAATGCAACAGGGAATATTGCCGAATCATGCAATATTCATGCCTTATCTGAGGTACCACAGCCTAATTGTTGCCCAAAATTCAATTCAGAATTAGATTGGCAACAACGAAAAATAAGTACAACGCATTCCGGGTACCCCGAAGCTTTCGAATGCCTAGTCCGTGTGGGATGCAAAAATGGACTACACTGGACTGATCTAGAGCAAGAATGTCTTGATAAGTGCCCTCCTGAAGAATATACTTATTATAATGGTGCCACCGTATGCAATGTCTTTCAAAGCACGGCTCCAAGAATGTTCGCTTCGAGTAGGGCAGCACTTGTGGCTAATGCTGCCATCGCATTCGCGCTGCTATTGGGTGTATGGGTGTAAGAGAATTACTGCCTTACTTATTCGACTCGCTATTCATGTTCCATCCCTCATTCTGTTGTTGTTTTATTTTGTTTTAATGTTCTCCTCTCTCCCTTTCTCACCGGCTATTAGCGGGCCTATCTTCTCAAGCAAGCAATGCGAAGGGTTAATGTGGTTATGGGTATCGAGCTACTGCTACTGCTGGACTGACGGCTCGGCTCGGCTCGGCTCGGCTCGGCTCGGCTCCTACATCCACGGTGATACTGAGAACTGGATCGAACAATGCTTACTTTAACTAATATAGGGTTTACTATATAGGGTTACTCTTCTCGGGTAGCATGTAGGGCATATTGATGCAGTACAAAACAGGACAGGGCAGTACATGACATGCAGGGTAGGGTAGGGTAGGGTAGGCCAGATGGAGTAGGGACAGGGGATGCACTAGTCGTGGTCTTGAAAGAATGATCTCAGAAATGATCTCATTGAGTACTTTTACTTGTTAAAATTATATATCGTGCATTACAGTTTGTATATCCTATGTTTGCAATTCAAGAAATGTGTATAATAAATAATAAAACTCCTTTTCTTTCAGTCTATCGATAAAAGCGAGCCCGTTCACACGTCACGACACGTCGTGTCCTAATCCCAGTCCAACTCAAACCCCATGCGCCATGGAACCGCGGTTCCCATTTCCAGGATTGGCAATTTGAACTACCTTTCGACGTCCTGTGATACGAATTTAGCATATTTCATCAGGAAATGATAAGCGAAGGGATATTTTCTGTGCCACTATCATCACGCTTCGGGAATCGCTTAGGAGCTCCTTTCATGCGGGCTTCACAGTCAGAACTCGTGCTAAAATTGGGGGAAATGTCTTTGGTCGTAAAACAAGGCAAATTGACCGATAAAGAGGGCGGAGAAGAGATAAGTAGCATAGTCTGGGACTGTGGCTTACTAATGGTGGACTGCCTTGTCCATCTTTATACCAAATATCAACCAAAACTTCAGCCTCAGCATCAACATCAACAAGGGTGTAGGCAAAGGTATAAGCATATTTTAGATCTAGGATGCGGGACAGGAGTGTGTGGACTCGCTGCTGCTTGTCTTAAAGAAGGAGAAAGAGAAGGAGGAGGAGAGGGAGAGGGAGATAGTAGGAACCGCGTCCTGTTCTCTGATGCGCTCATTACCCCTGCCCTTGAAGCAAATATAAACCTTACCATCGACCAATACCAATCAAGGGACCAAGCTCAAAATCAAACTCAAACTCAAGCTTCTGGTTGTACTGGTGCTGATGCTAGTGCTAGTGCTAGTGCTAGTGTTGGTCCTATCCTGGAGATCGAGCAGTTCGATTGGCTGGCAGGTGAGCCCCCTGCCTCTCTTGTGAGTCCTCTACCGCCCCCTCCTACTGCTATCGATACAGGTGATATAAGTTCTAATTCGTGGGATTTAGTCCTCTGCTCTGATGTATTATACGAACCCAAGGCCCACCCCGCTCTCATGCAGCTCCTACAAACCATACACTTCAAGGCACTCCTACTAACCTACAAACGCCGCAACGACGAGCCCGAGAAGGCCTTTCTCCAAGAATTGGAGAAGTGTTTCAGTGTGACTTTGCTGTTTCCTGCTCCTGATCGAAGCGGGAGAGAGAGTGGTGGTGATGGTCGTGATGGTGATATATCTACATCCCTGCCGCTATCACTACCACTACTGCAATTCTTACCAGTAGGCCTGGCACCTGACCTGTACGCATTCCACGTCACTCATCTACCCCTACCCCCATCGGCACAGCCGTGATTGCTTCCATTCCATTGTATTTTATTCGCACTTTACTTTATTTTTTATGAACTATATTACAAGTGTTTTCAGAGGCAGCTCGACCCCACCCCAAACCAGCTAGCTGTTGGAATGGGCTTCGCTGGTGGATCGAAAGCACTTTGTTGACTTCTTCTAGCCATTTCATCTTTTGTCGTAGAGTATCTAAAGCCCAATCATGACTCTCTGACATCTTAGTCCTCATGACTCGAACTCTTTCTCTTTCTTCAGCTGCATCCCACCGTCCAAATTTATTTAGCGAACATGGCCGCAGCCAGATACGTGTCCAGCGTATACAAATCTGAACTATCTATAATGATATGTAACCACCGCCTCAGCGTCTGAAAGTGATCAATAAGGCCATAAGCTGAAGTCGCTGAGCTGATACATTCCTCAAGGTTTCCCTTCTTGAGCTTGCCCTGCTTAATCATCTCCAAAGCTGCCTTTAGTTGTGATACCTTGTTATTACTTCGTAATTAAAACATGTATTGCTAACCTTTTATAGTTGTATATAGTATACAGTGCTAGTGAACCATTTGTACTTCGAAGCACATTACTTGGATCGTTTTATAACTTCGACTGGTAGTTATATTTACGTATTTTAAAATTGAAAAAGAAAGGATTTCAAAAAAAACGTAAAAGCAAATAATAAATATTAAAATCAAGTTCTTTCATGCCTTATATCTGTATATTTTATATACCAATTAGTACCAACATCTCCTCCCTCCCCTTCCCTTCCCTTCCCTTCCAAGACCCATCCTAGAGAAGAGAGTGACTCTTTCTCTGCTGCGACGACGTCCATGTCCCTTGTGTCCAGGCAAAGGCCACACCCAAAGCACCCAACAACCTCACGGAGAGAATAGGAGCAACAATGACTGCTAGTGTGGAGAGGCACCCGCTTATAAAGATAGCCTCCTCTGCAAGTGAGCCTGATACAGCTAAAAATATACTAGGCAGTGGTAGAAGTAGTAGTACTAGTGCTAGTATAGGTTGGAACAAGGATGTAGCAATCCAGAATGACACGACATGGTCCGGAAGAAATTTGAGTGATGGAAGAGCTGCTAGAAAGCCCATGGCGCCTTCACGGAAGGCCTGTCTCCACATAGAGTTGACGAAGAGCGTCTCTTCCATGTCCGTGTGCTCAATAAAGATCGAATAGAGCGCGGAAAGTATAAGATATGAAGCTGCTGCCACTCCTGCTAGTTGAAGTTGAGAGATGGAAGTACTACCAGTAAGGGTTCCAGCATCGGCTAGTAGGAAGCATAGGCATGACAGTGGTACACCAAGATCAGAGGCTACATCGGGTGATCCTAGACACGCAATTGAGGTAAATACGAATCCAAGAAGGCCGCACAAACTCGCAACAAGAGCAGAAAAGGAGTCCGCTGACGACCAAATGTTAGTAGTAACACCAAGACCTTTGCCCTTTGAGACACCTTGCCCTTGCCCTTGCCCCTGCCCTTGTGTAGGTCGGCAGCCATTGAGGATGGCTAGGAATTCACCTGCGCGCATGCAACACCCCAACAGTACAAATTGAAAAGCAGCCAGTGTCACTATCCCCTGAGCATGTTCTGAGAAAGTATCATTGGCATATGTCCATACTAATTCTGCCATTGGCAAGACGGAGAAGACGGTGAATATCCACCCTGCTGCTCCCCCCAATCCCTTGACTACCCCACTCCTCCCTCCTCCCTTACTCTGAACACTCGCGTGAAGAGCAACAGAAGTACCGAGGAGGCAAGATAGGAGACATGCCACCCAAGGCAGGCCTTCTGAGCTGCGGTCAATTTTCGCTGCAAAAGGTAAGGTGTCAAGGATAGAGATAGGAAAGCACCAGCTGTAAACAGCATGTGCGAAAGAGTACCCAAACCAAATAAGGAACAACAGACGAGGAATCGCTCTCTGAATAGGTAGTATACCTATATAAGCAGATGCAGCCATAGTAGCGGACATGACAAGGAAGAATGGGGCGTGGTCTTCTGGGACTATCGGTGCCATAGTGTCCACGGCCGCATTGTCAAAGCCAAGCACAGCATACGGGAAACCATCACGTGGGTGTAGGGTGAAGGGAACTGGTATAGCTCTTGAGGCTAGAAGAGCGCATATAGCGGAGAATAAGATGAGTGCTGACCTGAATAAGGCGAGGCGCGGAAAGAAAACGGACAGATACGTTGCGATAAAGGCCACGAAACACCCAGCAGTAGCACACGTGGACTGTAAAAGGTCAGCCGGTTGTCCCAAGAGCACCCCTAGTATTGGTTTGGTGACGTGCCAATGCATCCACATGGTGCTCTGACCGGCATATAGTACGTACACCATACTTTCATACATCGGCACCTTTTCTAGGGTCGCAACAGCAGAAGCGCGACCGCGACCGCCAATAACAGATTTCGAGATCGAGTTGAAATATAAAACGAATGGTGCACTGTACGCTACCAAAACAACCATCAGACAAATACAGAATTCAGAAGAGAACCCCGCCAATCTGAATAGTTTGCAAGCTTGACCAACAATGACACTAACAATAGTAGGGACATTGATAACAGGAGTGGTGTAAGTATGACTACTACTACTACTTAAACCCTCTTCATCTTCATCTTCACCTTCACCACCATCTCTTTTCTTGCTCTTGCCCTTGTTATTGCTCATCGCTTCTGATTCCGACTGAGGCTGGGCTAGTGGCAAAGGGGAGTACGTGTTCATGCGGCCAAGCGTAACAGACAACAGGACAAAAGCTACAGCCGTAAAACCTAATAAATGTGATGGGTAAATATCCTCGGTTCGCACTCCATAGTCTGACCAGTCCTGTTCCAGCACAACTAGCTCTAATAATGCAATTATAAATGCAAATGTACTGAAAATGAATCCAAATGAATATTGTTCGACTGCACCTATGAGCCACAGTACTGCAGCTTTCCATTTTGGGACAGTGTTTACTGCACTCATCCCACGTGATGGCGACGGGGTGTAGCTTGAAGTAGGCAGAAAGGTAGTACTACTAGTGCTACTACTAGTGGATGCCTCAATAACCGTGGTTAATAGCCCAATCGGACGAATAACGAGCGCAGGAGCGGCCACTGCAACACCAGACAAAATCGTTGTAATAACACAAAAGCGTTGAATGCTCATCGTGGGCACTAGTGCGCCCCCTTCCCCCCCTCCCTGCACCCCATCCTCACCCTCACCCCCACCAGAACCAGCACCAAACCAGCCTAGGGTGGTCCAATTTAGAATGACGGTAACCATCCCCCCTACCACTGACTGTCCTTCATTCATATCCACTTCGGGACTGTCCTCGGAAGATTCCAATAATGCTCCTAGACCTACACCATGAGGAACATCCAGTTCCAGATTTAGAAACCATAAGGTTTGTTTCGTGAAATCGAGGCCTACAACTATCGCTGCTAGTGCAGCAAATGTAAGGAGTACGGCCATATAGACTCGGCCTACTCCATTACTACCGCCAGTAGCTCCTCCTAGTCCTCGTCGCCCTCTACCATGACCAGTGTTCGACTGACCACCACCACCAGCACGATAGTACTCCGCGATTGCCACTGCACCACCGACATAAAGTGGTATAGATTTTTCATCTGAATTCAATAGAATTGCTACTAGAAAACCAGCAGCTCCCAGCATTACTGTGCCTACCAAAGAGTAGTCTGTATAAGAGTGCGAAGCAGCATTGGAAGCAGCAAATGCAGTTACAGCCGATCCAGCGGGGCGACTGCCGCTATCATCATCTTTCTTCGAATTTCTCATTCCAGCATCAGTACCAGTACTACTACTACTAGTCGCAGTAGGAACATGAAGTAGTCCACCAGGAACAGCAGATGAATGTAAGCTTAAGCCTATAAATATAAGGGCAAGGATGCCGCATAACACCCATGATGCTGTCGGCTCTTCCAAGCCCCCAAAAAACTTGATATCGTCCATAATTGCGCTGTTTTGTAGCAGTAGTACTAGCAATAGTGATGAACCAATACGCATATAATTCAAGGTTGACATCGTTGAACTTCTTGTGGTATACGGGAAATATTCCCCCGATCCTTCAGCAGCTGTGAGCATGAGGATAATGGGGAGAAGGGCAGACACCCCTAGACCACAAACCATATCAACAGATCGTTGGTTCAGTAGAACATACCAATGGGTAGCGGTGTAAATTAGTGGGGATACCACCACCGGAAGGGTATAAACCGCTTTGATTGCTTCTCTCGACAGAGCGAATTCATAGTTCTGCGGACTGCCAGCGGTAGTAGCAGAGGATAAGCGAGGTGAGCAAAGTACTAAAACAAAAGCGAAATAAGTAACGGTAAAAGACATCGACAAGTCAATCGCAGGCATCTCTACAGTAACAAACCAACTGATAATAGTAGCTGATAGTAAGGGTAAAGTTGTAAGCATAATTGATTCACATAAATAGAATATCGAATCGAACTCCACACGAAGTGAACGAAAGTGACCAGCTATCACAACGAATGAATATAAAAGTACAATTCCAAGATTAAACACCATATTAAAGTTCATAAGACTCTCCAGCAGGAAGTTTCGAGATGCCCAGACAATAGTTCCCCAGACAGCCACGTGAGTCAGTATAATAACGATCACCGTCAACTCTATTCCGCCGAGCAAATCGGTGATATAAGCGCATAAAAAGCCGTAGCATAATACCAGTAAGGAAGGCTTACCGCCAAATGCTAGTAGTACTAGTAGTGATGGTATGAGAGAGAGAGCTATAAGGGTATTATTCATCAAGGACGGCTCAGAATACGAGTGGACACTGTGCCCGCCGGCTCGCCTGAGGGCTGCATCGTTATCGCTACCCCTTTCCTTCTCCCGCTTACGCAGCCCCCTCAGATCCTCACCACCCCCACCACCACCACCACCACTATCCCTGTCCCTACCACCCCTACTGCTACTGCTACTGCTACTGCCACCCATACTACTAATATACTCCCCATCGGCACCAACGGCACCAAGCGCTTCTTCGTCCTCCCCCCCGTTAAACACATACCCCTCACTTCCCATATCTATACCCATACCCATACTACTGCTGCTACTACTAGTAGTGCTAGCAGTAGGGGGGGGGGTCCATACCCTTACCCCTTCTGGCGCTAAGGCCAAAGGGCGCGCTACCACTACTACTAGCACTACTGACAGCAGTATAAGCAGGGGTAGGAGTAGGAGCAGGAGCAGGAGCGTACTGCTCCTCCTGCTGAACATAAGTACTGCTACTACTACTGGTACCACTACTACTACTACGATACTGTGCTGGTGCTTGTGTCTGTGGTTTGGCAAATGAGGGCAAAGCGGGTGGCACAAAAGGAGGAGGGGGAGGGAGGACGAGTCCAGCCCCGGTTCCTACTACCCCACTAGCATTTGTTAGATTCAAAGCTTGCATTCTTGCTTGCAAATTAAGATCAATATCTGTACCACTACCACTACTACCACTAGTAGTAGTAGTATAACCCTCTGCATACCCTTGTCCAGCAGATACAGAAGGATATGTCAATGTGCCTTGGGAAGGGGTAGTAGTAGCAGTACTACCATAGCCAGCCATAGGAGGAGGGGCATAGTAGCTTTGGTACTCATCATAAGAAGGAGGCGGTGCAGCCGTGGTTTCGGGGCCGGTGTTGCGAGATGGACCTCCTCGTTGCCTCATAGAGCTCCCACTAGACCGGTCTTCCATGGAATTAACTCAAATCTACTAGATTACACACTGATAATACCGCAAATTTGAGTCAAAATATTGCAAGGCCCAAGAAGGAAGGGACCCTCGCCTCGGCTGAAAAATATGAGTAGCCCTTTTTGGTTGTTGGATTTAGAATTCCTTTTTAATGCAACTATAGGAGTATGGGTGATCTAGGTGGAAGAAGTCCCAATCGTAGGTATAGTGGATCATTAGGAGGTGCAGTAAGAGTGAAGCGTGTCTTCGGGAATGCGTCTCCAATACCTAATTCTCGCATGTTCGATGAGAATGTCGGATTTGTTGAAGAGGAGGAGTTGTTGTCAGATGCTTATGCAGATAGTACACAAAATAGCACTGAATTCATATCTCCTAGCTTGCTAGTTGACCAGAAGCGACGTAGAAGTATATTAGGTGCTCCTGAAAGAATAATGACGCCAGTCCGGAGTACCAACTATCAAGATCAAAGCAAATTTGCATTCTTTTCCGAAGGAGAAGGAGAAGGAGATTATGATAAACATGTCAGTGAGGTCGATAAAGAGAACACTGGTAATATGAGGACGTGGGCGTCCAGAGAGGCCGCGAAAGTACAAGATGTGCTTCAAGTCTCTTCTGACCACCACTATCGCAAGAGTCAAGAAAGAGAAAGAGAGGAGGAGAAGGAAGTGCATCGACCGATACCTCCACTGTCTGATGATCCCGGTAGTAGTAGTAGTGGCGTTAGTGTCAGTGCATCACAGGAGCGGCTACACGGCATTTCAAGAGATATGGATAGGGACAGGGATAGGGATAGGGATAGTAGCGACAGCCTTCCTATCGTCCCTCGATTCTTAGCAATGGGTCCTGCTTTGAGGAGAGTAAGTGGGGAGGGAGAGGAGGGGAAGGAAGAAGGGACTTCTACGACTACTCTTACTTCTACTCCTACTACTGGAGATCAGGCTGATGGTGCTGCGTTGCTTCGAGGGCCACAGAGATTGAAAATGGGTGCTCAACGGCTTTCAGCAGATCGCATGTCCTTTGAGTCCCTCGATTCTATCGCTAGCAGTGATAGTAGTAGTACTGCGAGGAGTAGTGGTGGGAGTAGTAGGAGCGTGACTAGTGCTACTACTAGTGCTACTACTAGTACTAGTTCGAAAGCAGCAACAGCAGTAGTAGCGGCGGGAGATCGTAAAATGACCGACAGAAGTAGCGGCAGTAGTGGTAGCAGCGGCAGTAGCAGCAGGAGCAGGGACAAAGCTGCTAATGTGATGAAACAGGCGGAAACCAGCCATGAGGCAACAAAAACTGTTACTGCTATTGCTGCTAAACCGAATGCAATTATCAAGAAATCGACTGTGGTTGTGAGTCCAGGTCCAGGTCAGGGTCAGGGAAAAGAGAAGGAAAAGGAGGAGGAAAGTGATACCTGGAAGGTGAGCGATTTCTCACTCGGTCGACCACTCGGAAAAGGAAAGTTCGGTAACGTTTATTTAGCAAAGCAAAAGAGCACAAAAACCGCTGTTGCATTAAAAGTCCTCTTTAAACAACCTATGGTGGCTGCTGGTAGCATACACGCCCTTCGCCGCGAGGTAGAGATACAGAGTCGGCTTCGCCATCCAAATATAACACGATTACACGGCTATTTTCACGATCAAAAGAGTGTGTATTTGATACTTGAATTGCTCACATCAGGGGAGCTTTATAAGTCAATCAATAAACAAGGCGGGTCAGTAGATGAGTCTACAGCGTTGAAATACATGGTAGATATATGCCGAGCTGTCGGCCATATGCACGAGCGATTCGTAATACACCGCGATATCAAACCAGAGAACATCCTCGTGCGCGACGACGGTTCTTTGTGCTTGGCCGACTTCGGCTGGGCGTGTCACGTCCCCCCAGGCCATGGAACGCGCCACACGATGTGCGGTACGCCTGAGTACATTAGTCCCGAGATGCTGAGTGGGTGGGAAGAAGGAGGCTCAAGTAGTAGTACTGGTAACAGTGCTAGTAGTAGTACTAGTAGTAGTACTAGTAGTAGTAGTAGTGGGAAGGCACATGCACATGGGATGCCTGTTGACCTTTGGGCCATGGGGGTACTGTTTTTCGAGTTACTGGCGGGGCGGACCCCCTTTTATGAGAGGGGTCGCGCATCGGGCCTTGAAGGAGTAGGGGTAGGAGATGACACAACGTTGGAGCAGGAATGTCGGTTGCGCACATATAGAAGGATTCAAATGTTTAATGGAGATTTATCACAACAATTTGATTCATATTTCGTTCCATTACTAGCACAAGAACAAGAATCTTATAATATTTCTACCAAGAATTTACTACAGCATCAGCAGCAGTTACTTCAACCAGAAAGACCATCACGAGGTCTTGCTGGCTTGATGAGTCCTACTGCCGCTGCCGCCAATCGAAGGCGGTCCCGTTCTGTTACCCCACCACCACGTTCTCTATCGAGCTCAACAGCAGCAGCGGCAGGAACAGCGGCAACAGCGGCAAGACTACCCACCAAGCGCCTAAGCGTAGGGGTTAGATTAGCGATTGCAGCGCTTATGAGTCCATTACCATCGAAGCGCACATCAGCGGTAGAGCTAGAGCAGCTTCTCCTGAGTTTTTCAACCTCTGTTACTACTACTGCTGCTGCTGCTGCTGCTGTCAGTAATTACGATACTGAATACACTGCTTCTGCTGCTGTTCCAGTTTACGAATTTACCACTGGTACCACTGGCGGTTCTTTTATCAACACTACAACTCCTCAGCAGTCTCTCACTCCTCCTTAGTTAGTATGTATACATGCTATGTGCTACTGCGCTAGTGTACCGTTGTGCCGTTGTGGTATGTAGGACGAAGGGGAAGGGCGAATATGGCTAGGTGAGTGAATGAAAGTTAGTGAGAGAGTTGTAGATTATTCAGTTCCCAAGTAGAGTTTAGTATGCTGCTTCTTTCGCATTATAAATGACCAATGATAACCAAGCCCTCAATGAATGAATGAATGACTGATGCGATTGATTGATTGACTGATTGATTAATTGATACAAAGCAATGGACCACGAGTTTACTTAATGATAAATCTTGTGATCTATATATAATGTAATAAACAATGAAAATAAATTTTATGCGGATCAGACTAGAAGTACTTGTACTTCATTACTTCGTAAAGTAATTAATTGCCCGTAATTAATTAAATCACAAGCCATAATGACCCGGATATTCTATCCATTTCTTTTCCATTAACTTCACGCCTCGGTGGACTTAGTTGAGGTGGTGAAACGGTTAACATCGCACGTTCTCTTCAACCAGCTGTACCATCCGTCCATGTAGTACTCAACATCATCACTATCACCATCACCACTACTACTATTATCGAAACGGATGAGACGAGCCATCGCGCGTCCACAGGAAAAGCACCAGGGCATACCATGTCCATTGTATCCGCCACAGACGTAGACTCCGTCATCAGACACTGCCACCGCCGTCGAAGAGGAAGAAGAGTCTATTTTACCGAAGATTGGCTTTCCATCAAGAGTATTACCCAACGTGCCCGACCACTCCATTTCTACCACTAACCCACCACCACTTTCGCCACTTGATCCAATATCACCGGGTGCCGTAGAAGTAGAAGTGGTACCTATTGACAGTGACGATAGGAAATCCCGAAGACTTTTAGAGACTGCTATGTTGAGTGGAGCAGAGTCTTGATAGGCGTCAATATACTCCCCTCCACCCCCTAACCCTAACCCTCCATTACCTATACCTATATCTATACCGGCACCAGCACCAGCACCAGCAGAGCTACGAGAACCACCTAGGACTATACGCCCATCAGCACGCTGGTGGCCGTAAATCTCATCCGCACCTCCACCTCGCGCGGTAAAAGCGAACGGGAAGCGGGCTGCTGTAGGCGATGTTACTAGCACCTGGTTCCTTCGTGGTAGTACTGCATGTTGCAGCGATGGTAGCAATTGTCCAGTAAGTCCATTCACACAAACAACTACAGCAAGGCGAGCCTTGAAGATAATACCGGAAGCAGTGATAACTTGCCGTTTTGATACTTCCCTAACTGCGTAGGCTGGACCGGCAAGTATAGTAACTTTACCTTGTCCTTGTCCCTGTCCTTGTCCCTGTCCTTGTCCCTGTCCTTGTCCTTGTCCCTGTCCTTGTCCTTGTCTTTGTCCTTGTTCATCTTCTTCTTCTCGTTGTTGGGGTGTTTCTCGACGGCAGCAATCAGTTACTGCCCGTACTATGGCAGCGGGTTGAACTGTGGCTCCAGTAGGGTCGAATCGACATCCATGGAAGGCATCTCTACCCCTACTAGTACTAGTAGTACTACTACCACCATCACTAACGAGCCCTAGGCGCGATAAAGTCGTCTCCTTATCCCAAAGCTCATAGACACCATCGCCATAGGTAGTGGTACCGCGTAAATTCGTCATAATATCACCAGTACTACTCAGTTCTCCTTCATCCCACGGACCAAGTAGATAAGCGCTCCCTCCCAGTTTGAATCCGTAATCATCAGGAGCTAATTGACCACCATTTGGACTCATATCTTCTAGGAAATTCCTCAGTTCCTTTGCTCCATATTGTTCGAATCGTGCTGTTTCATTACTACCTGGTCGCGCATGAAGATGGCCACCATTCCTACCCGTTGCTCCACCCGCTTCTCTCCGTGAATCAAGTACACAGACATTCATACCGCGTATACGAGCATGTAGTGCAGTTGATGTGCCTGTTAGGCCGGCTCCTACGACTATTACATCGTATTCAAAAAGATCATCCTCTTCTGACTCGTTTACATCCAAAATTATCGATGAAATCTCTTGCTGCCACCAAGATCTTGGGAAGTCTGCCATGTTTTGGAAGATATAAACATCATTTAAACACATTTTGAATTTTCCCTTTTGGGTTCCGGATGAACAATGAACGATGAGAACTTTAAAACTTTAGAACTGGAAAGGGTCAAGTGTGCGATGGTAGAGCGACCAAAGTTGGTCGAAGAATTAATAGCAGAAGCTAAACTACCTGACAGTGTGGGAGAGTTCAAATTGCATACTGAGCTTCGATGGTATGCGCCAAGTTTAGAGATTGTACGTGCTTGCGTAAACGCCTATCCTAATCGTATCTCAGATTTGAATGAGAATGGCATGACAGCTCTTCATGTATACAGCATGAATCTTGTTAATGAAGACATACTGAAATATCTCATTCAGCAGTATCCAGAAGCTTTAAAGTTACCTAATAAATTCGGATTTCTTCCTATTCATAAAGCGGCCATGTGCAAACATTGTGACGGCGATACTCTAAAAGCGCTAATTGACGCCAATCCCGCTGGTCTACTGGTAAAAAATCGAGAAGGATCTACACCGCTACATCTAGCTATAGCTGGAAGGCAACCCCAACTACAAACTGTTGGGATGCTACTGAGAACCCAGCCCAAGGCGGCCAAGGTAAAGGATAGGCATGGCCGAGTACCGATGCATCTACTTGCTGCGGGATACGTTCCGCCGGAGAGCGAGAAAGCGGACCGTATGCGTATATTCGATCTATTACTAGAAGCTTTTCCTGATGCTTGTAAAATAGCAGATATTGATGGTAATTTACCTTTGCACTACCAAGCAATGAAAGACAAACCTTCAAATGAAATATTAAACCTATTATTATTCGCCAATGCAGAAGCATGCACTGTCCGCAACAATAAAGGATATGACCCACGAGATCTTTGTGTCATTCTTAAAGGCAAGGAGCGGATCTCCACGGTATCATCCGCACTACTAAACTATAAGAGCGTGAAAGAGAAAGTAAGCGAGATGGAGGCGGATGTGGATAGTGACGACGAAGAAGCCTTATTGGCCATGCTCGCATTGGTGGAGGGCCCACTTGGTGCGGTTCCATCCTCTATGATGGACGAGTCGAAGTAACCCTAACCCTACCAGATTAGAATATTACCCACAGTATATTTTATTTACCATATTTTAATATTTTGAGCAGTACATTTTTATTTTGTATTGTATTAGTTGTTTCCACTAGTTATATTTGCTGCACGAGTGTGTTACATTAGAGTCGCTTTGATCCTTTACTGATTATATTGATGCATAATAGATACGGCCTGTTTTATTTTTGTACGAAGTATATTAAAATTTTACAGTAAGTACGATATAAATCCATAATATTAGCTAAGATTAGATTAGACCTGATATTCACAAACGATTTTATTCATCGTTTCCTTGAAGGTGAATTCCAGGATTTTGAATTTTTCTGGTAGTGAGGGCTTCCTCTCCCTTTCCCTTTTCATGGTCAAGCTGTACCAGTTGCACTCATCTCAACGACATCCTTCAGAAACCTGCGCAATAAGTAACCGGTCAGTCCCCAGATAACATGAGGACCGCCCGTAAAGACAGGTGCTGACCGTTCCCGGGTTGTCCACTTTGATTCATCCATTAGGACATATAAGGGCACTGTGAAGTATTCAGCGACTTCATCAGCATTTGGAGTCAATGTGAGTGTTTTAAGATCACCAAGCCAGCCAACTACCGGCGTCACTGCAACCCCCGTGATTTCTTCTACTTCGTCCCAATCACAACGTAAAACACCTAACACATCGATGCGCTCAATCGGAATACCAAGCTCCTCTGCAGTTTCTCGAAGAGAAGTTTGAATAATAGTGCTGTCAACTGACTCATCCACCATCCCACCTGGGAAACATACTTCATTCTTATGCGTACGTACCTGACTGCTGCGTTTTTCAAATAGAACTGAAGCGACGCCGTTGTCGTTACAGAGCGGTATCACAACACTAGCTCGCTTTTCACGCACATGGAACACTTTCCGCGGCATTCTATGCAAATATCTTTGTATTATAACAATATCTTTTCTACCAAATGATGCTCGTAAATCCAGCGGTCTTTTTTTATTTCTTCGTTTCATAACCTCATCGTATTTATAAGGACGTAAGAGCTTCCCGACCTCAGACAACTTATTCTCCGATAATAACCGTGCGCAAATCTGTAACGTTTGCTCCCTTTCTCGTAGAGCTTTGGCTAAGGAAGGGGAAGGGAATGAATTCAACATGAATTCAATATCATCAGATTCATCTTGATTGTATACACCATATCCTTTCTTTTTTTGCGGATCGTAAGGGTTTGTCTCGACCATAAGGGTCTCAAGTTCAGCATCAGATATGAGCAAGTTGTGAAAGGGGACAGAAGAACTCGTAGATGATCGGCTATTCTGATCGCGATGCTTTTCATCTTTATATTTATCTTTGCTATCTGTTCCAAAATAACGAAAGCTCATTGCATTCTGACATACGCGATTGAAGTATGAGCAACCAGATCGACGAAATTTAGAAACCAACATGATCAGGAATGCTGAAAACAGGCAATGAGTGATATCCAATGAAAAATTATATGATATGATTGATTGATTTCATTTTTCCTCAAATATATATCAGGAAACAGTTAAAATATGGGTTTCCATGGGTTTCCCCACTCCCCATCCGCTACGTCTGCATTCTGGATCTGCATCTGCGTTCTGGTTCTGCCCTGGCATCATAATGTTCCGCTTCTTGTTTTTTTGTTTATTGTGTGTAATTAATGGGGAAGATGTGAGTACAATATTCAGTGATATTACAACTAGTGTCGCGTACAAGTATGGATTGAAAGATTCAACAGGTTACGGAATGGACTGCCTCCACATTGAACGGATTCGAGGCGATAAAGTGCCTTGGGATGGGGACACTTATTTTGGGTTATACCATTCCTTTGTAGATCCAGAGTATGAAGTGCGATTAGCGAGCAGCAGTGATTTGATTTTTTGGACTTTTAGAAGAACCATTTTAAATAATGCTGACATGCCATTTCCGAAGCGCGTGACCACCTCTAGTTCTAGCTCTAGCTCTGGCCCTGATTCTTATTCTGGTTCTGGTTCGAATGAAGATGGTTGGATTCTATTGGCTCATGAGCAATGGATGTCAGTTGGTTCGCAGTACCCATCGCAGTTAGGGTTCAAGTTATATTACAACGAGAGCGATCTATTAGCGGGGATTGCATTTAATTCATATGTAGCACCACTATCTGTTGGCCAGTATTCACAACTTGAAGGCACTCCTTCAATATATAATGTAAATTTCACTATATCACATCAAGGGTTGTGGTATCTCAATGCGGACGTAGGTTTTCATTTTAATAATGATGTAGGTGTAGATCAAGTAGCTTATGGCACGTTATTTGATTTCGGTCCTACTGTCATGGATCCTGCATTTGTCGGTCAGGAGGAAGCTGTGTCGTATAATCAGATGTTTATCAATCAAGGAGGCATTGGGAATATAGGCCAACGAGCTCCTGGGTATGTAGAAGGAATACATATCAATGCCCAAGAGGCCAATATAGGATCCATGCCGCCTACTATATGGGAGGACTGGCGTGTCTGGTTGTACATATATGGACCTATGGAGAGTTCTATCCCCAAGGGTGGGAGTTTGGCTACTGTTGTAGTATTAGATATTAAGACTCACGGTGGATCCACTGCCATTGGCAATCCGTCGTTTCAAATAGTCCCATGCCCTATGAAGGTCCAGGTCCAAGCTGTCACCCCAGGTAAAAGAGAGGGAGTTGTTCAATATAATTGTATCTTTATTTCTTATTTCATTTTTAGTGAAGGCGCAGCTGATGGCGAATCAGGAGTGGTTGTATTTTATAAAAACATTGACTCCAGTTATGACGAGAAGTAACTATACTCTCTCCTATTCACTCATATATGTTAAAATTGGTTAGGTAGTATTTAAATTCGTAGTTGTGTTTTTATTGTGTTCTTGGCTTGATATTTTGTTCTTGATTTGCGCGTACTAAGTGAAAAAAATTAGTAGAGATCCTTTCTCTCTGTTCTTTTATTCGAAGGAGAAAGCGGCAGCGGCGTTGGAGAAATACAAAGCGTCTTCAGCAAGAAAAGCATGGCTAGAGGAAAGAAAGCACGAGGAAAAAGAACTGTTCGAACAGTTGTGTACGATCACGAGACTTATACGAAACCGGGATGATATTTCGGTCACGATTGTTCTTGCTGAAGACGCTTTGTATTTCTCCAACGCCGCTGCCGCTTTCTCCTTCGCTCCGATGTTAGTGTACTCGCTACCGTAGAAACAGGTACGGAGCTATCCAGGTGATCAGCCTGTAGTACATCAAAACTATTACCTGATGAATCAAATGCAGCCTAAATTAATAAATAAAGTTAACACCCTACCTATACACATTAGATGGCTTGTGCTCTGAGATCAACGCCAGAGGAATAAAATTCGGTCTTTGGATTGAGCCAGAGATGATTTCTGAGTGCTCAGATTTATACAGAGCTCATCCTGATTGGGTATTAAGGGCTCCATTTCGACCAACCCAGATCGGAAGAAATCAATATGTTCTTGATTTATCTCGTCATGATGTCTTCGACTACATATTTGAATCATTGTCAGCTTTATTGGATTATTGTAATATTGTTTATATGAAATGTGATATCGCCCTCTTGAATTCTTTTCAAATTTGGGGTACGGCATATTACTTATTTAAAACTTAAGTATAAACTTTTATAATTTGAAGTACTTCGTACTTCAAATTAATCTAAAAACGCAAAAACGCACTGTGAAGCCACACAGCACTCTTAAAAAATTATGCAAAATTGAATACAATAAAAAAGAGGAGAGGGAAGAAAAGGATTATATTTTACTTTTTATCTGCAGGTACCCAGTGCTTTCCGTACACTTCAGCAATATCAGCCTCATAATGCTGCACCACAACGTTTCTCTTTAGCTTCTGCGTCGGGGTAAGCTCTCCTTTAGCCTCAGTGAAGTCATCTGATAATATTTTCCACATCCCCTTCGCAACTCGTTGCGCGTTGCTAACGGCAGTCGCATTCGCCTTGTCAATTCCATCATCAAAGTATTTCTTCCACTTGGGACATTTGATGACTTCTTCAACGGTAGTTGCAGTGGATCCTATAAGATTTCCTTCATGAAGGGCATTTTTGTCCAGTTTATTAGTTGGAGTCACACCATCAGCGCCTGGAACTAATTTAAGTGTTATGAGCATTGCAAGAAACTTTTGCCTATCACCGACAACAACAGAATTGGAAATAGCTGGCATAGTGGTTTTCATGCAGTCTTCAATGGGACACGGGGCTACATTTTCACCCCCAGCACCAATAATTAGCTCCTTAATACGACCAGTAATTCTCATAAAACCACTAGGGGCGGGGACTTGAGGGTGGTTATCATCATCGAAAGATCCTTGATCACCGCTTCTAAGATAGCCATCTTCATCAAAGGTTTCAGCAGTTTGATCATCCATAAACATGTATCCCATGAAGATGTGACGTCCTTTGTATCGAATTTCACCTGTATCTTTATCAATCTTTGATAACGACCCTGGGATTGGGCGACCACAAGTACCTATCTTCCACATACCCTCCTTACTGACAGTATGAGGACCAGTACACTCAGATTGGCCAAATACTTCATATACAGGGATATCAATGCTTCCAAAGTATCTGAGGGTGCTCTCAGAGATAGGTGCAGCAGCAGTAAAAGCAGCTTTCACCTGAGTGAATCCGAGCTTTTCCTTAATCTTCGAAAACACTAATGAATTTGCAGTTCCATAGCAGCAAGGAGCGCCGCCGTCAGCACCAAATTGATTCATTTCAGTTTTACGAGCTCCAATTCCTTTCGCCCATGCACTGATTTTCTGTAAAGCCCAATTAACACTTCTACCGACAGCAACCATTTTCTCTTGGAACTTTTCCCAGACTCGGGGGACGCCAAAGAAGATAGTGGGTTGTACATCAACGAGGGTATCTACTATCGTTCCTTTCGATAAATCTGTTTTTTGCGCGAAATAGGTCTGACCTCCAGCTAATGCAGGGCCATGCATATCAAGAATCTGAGCAGCAATGTGCGAGAGAGGGAGATATGATACAATACGATCTTTATGATGAATGTCGATGACATCTTCCACAAGCAGGCGAGTGGTCCACGTCAAGTTATCATGTGAAATCATAACAGCCTTGGCATTACCAGTCGTACCAGAAGTATAAATCAAGGTAGAGCAATGACCAGGCATGATTTTATCACCTCTTTCAATTACAGCAGAATCTGGTATATCTCTACCAACCTCCATAAAATCGTCCCATGACTGCAGATCCTTTTTAATCAATTTAAACTTAGAAATAAGGTCAGCGTTTGGTGTTTCGTCCCACATAACAATAACCTTAAGATGAGGCAGTTCATGTGCAAACTGAAGGTATAAATCGGCTTTCTTGTTGGAATCAATGACAATAACTTCTGCCATAGAATGATTACTTTTGAACTGACAAGCTTCCCTGCCGTCGGTGGGGTAAATACCAGCAGCAATAGATCCACAGAGAATAGAACCGTTGTTAGCAATGAACCACTGAGGAGAATTGAATCCGAATATATTCACAATCTTGTGCATTTTTACGTCCAATTTAATAAGGGCCTTTGCGAATTTCATGCAATCATCATAGTATTGCTGCCAAGTCCACACTGTCCATTCCTTTGGGAGTGGCTTAGAAAGGTCGTCTTTACCCTCTGCATCTTTCTCTCTGCACTTCATATGCAGAGCATTATGGCTCCCATATTTGGTCACAGTATTTCGGAATACTTCAATACTAGTAGTGGGTTTATACCCTTGGACGCCATCACCAATAACATCACCACGATCAAGGACCGCAGAAGGATCGGTTATCCAATACTTACCCTTGCCAGGGTACACCTTCTCAGCCTTAGCAGCTTTAGGACTCCCAAACCAAGAAGACATGAAGGAAGCGGAAAATACTCACTACGAGGAATCTAGGATCTAGGATCTAGGATCCAGGGTTGTTGCGTCCGGAGATCGAGGAAGGGAGGGACCCACAATTGCAGTCGGTCCCTTTTGTTTCTGACCATTTAAAAAGCCTCAATTAAAAACGATCACCCCTTCCCCTTCCTTTTCTTTTCAATCTGTACTTTGGTTAATTTAACGATAAAAATAACAATGTATATGCAACTAATAAGAAATCGATAATGCAACTATTACTATTTCCTACTCCACTACTATCTTACTTGCAGGTAGCAAAACATGTTCGATTCCCCATCACCGGCTTCATGAAGTTCTTGCACAACTTGACATCTGAGAATATATTATGAGATAATTCGTCATGCGCTGAGTCTTTTCCAATATCCTCAAGATCTAAGGACAATTTAGTCATTAATGTTGATAATGGTGGCATGGCAACATATTTACTCTTGTCAACGAATCCTTCTTTATGGGGCTCCCACACGCTGTCACTGGTAGCTGTCCACCTTTTTAGACCTTCAACACCACCAGGATAACCAGACCCATCGAACCGAGAGTCTGTTAAATCCAACACTACTCGTGTATATGGATCGGCATCGAGTATAGCATCTAGGATATCATTTGCGCCTCGTTGCATCCCCGGATGTCCTGGCCTGACCCCAACGTCCAACGAAAGTATATATGGTTCAGGTATTTCACCTTTACCCTGACCATAACTATTACCCTTACCACCCTTATTCTTATTTTCCTCCGCACATCGTGAATAATACGCGGGTTCGACGATTTCTAATCCATCATGGTAATTCGAAACAACACGGAAAGCAGGCCAGTACCAATCTTTCCCTCTTCCTGCGGTATGCTTGACCTTCTGTCGGAGCAGGCGATATGAAGAAAAGACCATTCGACGAGACACCTCTTGGCAGAAAAATGACCGATCTACGCCTAATTTAACAACCTCAGTAATTTCCACAGTCTTTCCGGATGATGGGTCAATAACAGGCGTGCTCACAACCACTCCATCACCCTCACTTGAATCCATACTGGACTCGTCGAATCGCAAATCCTTAGAGTTATCTTTTCTAGCCCGCCCCCCAAGAGCATCACCGCATGCTATTTCTAACGGTTGACCTAAAACTTCATCTGGATTACCTACACCAACCAGTATGTTAGGAATTATCAAAGTACGATTTGAACGGATTGCCAAAAAGGCTAGAGCCGCTATTTCTCTATACATACTTTCAGGTGAAACGAACATAATCGGCTTTGTTAGAGTACGTCTATTAGGATCATAGTAGTGCGGTGTATAGAATGCATTAGCTGCGCGTAATGCTAGTAGTTTAGTTTGACCTTCATAGCATGTAGCATGGACTGCAATTGCATCTGTGAGCTCTTCCTTTGCCATGTCTCCGCCCATTTCAAATTTAATACCATTTTTGCTTTGTTCTTTTACTTTATCTAACAACAAAGCCTTTTGATTACGAAGCACAGGTCTTGGCTCTTGGTCCAGATTATACCCTAAATCGAAATAAGAAAAGTTAAAACCCATACGCCATCGTGCCCATTTTATAGCATTAGCCATGTAGTTCTGGTCTGTCGCTACTTTCATTCTCTTTTCCTCTGTGGATTCCATATAAAGACGCCACGCTCTTTGGAATAGTTTTATACTCCAAGTATCAGCTTTAACAATGAAAAGTCCGAAATTCGGACGAGGATGAGTGTACCAATAATGCTGGGTCCTATGCTGGGAATAACCGACATCCATCTGGGATCGAACTTGCTCCAGTGGATCAGCTAGAAATCCATCGTATAACAATAAGGGATCACGCAAAAAGCCTACATCTAAGTCGAGAATGATTATATTCACTCCTTTCTCCAAAGCATCACCGATATATTTTAATTTTAGACATGCAATTTGCTCCATGACATGAATTTCTTTAGAACCTTCTGGGAAAGTATCCTCTCCAACAGGAAATGGATCAATCAGGTTGAAGTCAGAATAGTAGTTATAAGGAAAACATGGAAACCCTTCTTTCTCACAGAGCTGAGCACACTCTATATCTGAAATACACACAAGAATAGAGCATTCAACATGTCCAAATCTATTCATGGTATGGAAGTAGTTCTCTATTAATTGCCAGTACAATGAAGACTGCACTCTGGCCATTGACACAAATAAAGGTTTATTTGCACATTCTTTGCGTTGAGATACATCTACCATAAACTGAGTTAATTGCGCACCAGTACCCTTATTAACTCCTTCTACTCCCGCAATTTGAAGGTACTCCGGTTTTAGCAGAGGGATAACTTCTCTATAACCTAGCCCACTTGGTGGCAGAGGAGTAGGTATAATAATGGTAGTATCGGTATGTAAGGCCTTCTTCTTCCCTTTCTTCTTCTTAGGCCGCATCGCTTCTAGCTCTAACGGCTTTATCTCATGAGCTTCAAGATGGTCATCAACGTCATGACCACCAGTAGCACTACCTGGTTTTACACCACTACTACCACTCGCACCATTAGTAAAATCATCATCTATCACTTTTTTACTCACAATTTTATTACTGCCATTACTATTACTGCTACTGCTACTGCTACTGCTACTGCTACCACTGCTACTACTACTGCTGCTACTGTTACTGCTAGGAAGGCTACTCTTTTTCTCCTCCTCACTATTCAACATTACCTTCACCTTACTATTACTATTAATGATTTTTGCTGCTTCCTTCTGAGCTGAAAGTTCAACTTGCTTGTAAACATCAGTAGCGTCATCCAAATGGCCATCAGGAGGGGATGTTTTGGGCGCTTCTTTTACCTTGACCTTTGGTTTTGATTTTGGCTTGGGTCTCGAATCTTCCAATTTATTTGATAAGCTGTCTGGCACCCAATGCTCTTCTTTATTTGCCATAGGTTTAACCACACCATCGTGCGTTAAAGGTTTGTTACCGCCTCCGCCAGCGATAGGGAACACAGAGGAAATAGTACCGTGATATCGAGTAACTAGATGGTAATTAAGGCCACCAATTAACACTAATACCAAGACGAGGAAGCCTTTTAGCAACCAGCCAACAAAGTTCCCTCCTGGCGCAGGTTGCCTGGAGTTTTGACGCCGCATCCGACCGCCTTTGCACGTAAAAAGGAATGTATCAATATTACAATAAAACCGTGTATCTCAGCAGTGGTAATTCGCGTTGTGTAAATCGAGTTGTTGGGGTTTCTATTGATTATACAGCACTAGTTAAGATGCCTAAAAAAGTGCCTTTAGGACCCGCGCAGCGCCTTGCAGTTCAAATAAAAGTGGTCGCCCGCATGCAGAAGGAATGTTCTGAATATGAGAAGGAAGTTGTGATGAATGAAGCACGCATTCAAAAGATGAGAGATGATGGAAAGGATCCTTATGATATCAAGAAGCAAGAGGAGGTACTCGCTGAATCGCACATGATGATTCCCGACAGCAAGAATCGCCTCGAAGCTGCTGTTGAAACCCTAGATGGCTTAGTAAAGGAGCTAACAGGAGATGAAGAAGTAGATCAAGCCGTGGTTGAGGAGGCTTCTGCGCTTGTTGCGAGCCTCACTGCGTAATTATTTCATCATTGATATAAATATATAAAACTCAAAAACAAATGAATAAAATGAATGTTAACCGCACCGAGCCGTACATTGTAATATAAGCCAACTCGAACAATAATAAAAAAATACCTATGCATCTATTTTTTACTTTCAATTCCTATTCGTAGTAGTTGTTTATTTATGATGTATAGTGATTCATTATCAAATATGATGTATAACTACAAAGAACAAACACACACGTAAGTAAACAACAAATTAAAATACTTCGTACTTTATAATTTTTCTTTAGACAGAAGAATTTAACTCTACACCATCACCTCTTTGCCCCCCAGTCGGTCCACCTAACGACCTATATGCATGTCCATTACCGCCATTAGCACTCTCTGCTAACCAAGGGGCAGTTGGAGAGGACGTCGACGAAGATCCTGTTATCCGTCTCATACAAGATGATATACCTGATGCTAACGCTGAACACATTCCACTCCATGATAGCATTGCGAACCGCTCTAAGCTTCCACTAAGGTTAGGCCTATAACCAACACAAGCAAGGATAGCTTCCAATACATAGCAGATGTACACCAAAAGGCCTATAATGATATTAAAAACAGATGTTTGTGAATCACTTGTGCAAACCATGTTTTTTTCACCACATTTGGAGAATAAGGGTGATCTGACAATACATCGAAGGTATTCATGCTCTTCCATGCCCTTGAGGAATTCAACAGATGGCAATAAGAATTGAAGCTTGCCATTGACAATAAGAACACCTGTAAGTATACCAGATAGATGACCCATGAATGAGATATTGGGAAGAAGTAGAGATATAAGTACTAGCAGTAGCCAAGGGTATACTTTAGAAGATACGGTGCAAAAACCAAAAACGGATCTAGTTTGTACTGTAGAATGATAGCTCTCACAGATGGCATACGTGAATAAAACACCACTGTAGCCAACACCTGAGTTATATAGCCATTGAGGATTGTTGGTAAGATAGGTCCCTAATAAATAATTCATACCAACATATAAACATCCTTCAACAATAATGGCCCACATTGACATGATAAAGACCTGAAGAGTTCCGAATTGAGACTCTAATGAAGGAAGCAGTTGCACCAGGGACATCATATTCATACCGATATGCATCAAACCTCCATGTACAAAGGCACTTGTAAGAATACGATAGTATTCACCCTTGTCAATCACGAGGAATGTAGCGATGGAAAACAGACCGAGATTTGCAGTAGTTACAAATACGATGGTGTGTACAAGGCAATTAACAGCCAATAAAACCAATGTGGCGATAGGAAGATTAAAAGAACTCATGATATACGGTCAATTAGCCTACTTTACATCTGGATTATGCAAGGTACGGGTCGTGCAAGTTCGTCCTCAGGTAAGGCTGGAAAATTTCCTGCATTTTGAGTCGGCAATTAGCGTAAATTTAGCTACATAAGGAAGTACGTCAGAACTAGATATTGTGAGATTAGCCGAGATGAAAAATTCCACTGCGAATAATCAATTGAATCATTCCTGCTTTGTATCAGGAAGTGGGGATAATACCCTTCAAAAGTGAGTTTTAAAATGTCATTTTGTTTCCTTTTCCACATGTATTTACTAACAACTATTTCCCCCTTTTTTTATACACAGCAACTGGAAGCCTACAGAAGGTGATTGTCTCAACAGCTTGGTCGGGATACATCCTATACAGGATTGGTAAGTACACTTTTTACGATTTTTCAACTCATGAGGAAATTAGTGGAATTTGTTCAATTTTCATACTAACATATTTTCACTCTTCTTTTTTATTTATCACATTAGGCAAGTCGTTGCTAATGGACTCGGTAGTCGCACGGTTGATCAATGTAAAGCAAGAATTCGAGAAACACAGAACAAGAGCTCAAGTGAGGAGCAACAAAAGATTCAAATTGCTCGAATTATGATGCAATTTGGGGAATCACCTTCTTCTTCTACTACCAACAACAACAACAATGGAGGAAGTTGTGCTCTTAGGATCCAACAGAGACCACCACCACCTTTCCCTATTCCTGGATTTGTTCCCGTGCCATCCTTCTCCTCCATTGCAGGTACCGTTCAATCGAAGAGTGTTTTCACATCAGATTCACTTAGTTTGTTACCTAATTTGACTCCTACTCGACCAGGATCTAGTCTAAATAAAGAAATAGGAGCATTTACAACCCCTTTCCCTACCCAACCTGTCCGCTCTCCACTTACATATGCCAATTTAGTTCGTGCAAAGGACCAAATGGAAGCTGCTGGGATAATTCCTACCTTTGTGGACTGCAGCTATGATGGTGAAATGGCCAGTATTGCTTGGAGAGAGGACGATGAGTTCGATGAGGAGGACGATATGGATGTTGATGACTTATCTGAATCCGACACCCACTCTCACTCTCACTCACATTCGCATTGCTGCTCACCGTTCTCGTACTCAAGTTCAAGTACTGGTGTTGATTCGATAAATAATTCCAACTCCATGTCACCTGCTTCCTTTACACACACGCGTAATTCTATCGACAAGAAGCAGTATGTATGCCATGTATGTGGATTGATGAAAAGGAACCACGAGTGTTTGAACCGTCCTGCAACTAAAGAAGAGAAACTTGCCCAAAAGCGTGAATTAAGTCAAAATAGCGTAAGCGGCTATACTGCTCCTGACACTCCTAGCACAATTGGCTTCGATGGTGATGCTGACAATAGTGGATATGGTCGCTTCGGGGCAAGAAGCAGTTATGGAAGGCGCAGAAGCAAGCCTAGAGCTAGGACTGCATTGTCTTTCAATTCACCCCGTAAAGGTTACACCTGCAAGTTATGCGGTCTGCTTAAGAAAGGTCATGTGTGCCTGTACCGTCCTGCTTCTCGAGAGGAATTGACTTACGATCGTCAGTACAGATAATAATCATGTTGTATTCATCGAGAGAAAGGTAAGTGAGGGTGGAGCAGACGAAACGAAAATAAAATAAAAGAACGAAAAGACGCAGCTTTCACCCCCTGCCTGTTTGTATGTTGAATGTTAAAAGAAAGAAAGAAGAAAAAGATTTTTGTTTGGAAGTGGAATGAAATGAAAATTTAACGTGCCAAACTTGTTAATTTATATTTTAAGTGTCCGTTGCTGGTCGATATTTATAAGTACGTGTATTTGTAATAATCGTAAATATCCGAGTGCAATGTTTTGAAAATATTTTATATTGTATGGTATGTCCTATATTCTGGAAATCCGGAAATAGTGATGAAGATCCCTTTAAGATCTTTGATGTTGTTTGTATCTGTCACACACAAATCAATACTATGGATCCACTAATGTACTTTACGGACTTTGACTATGGGTTCATATTGTTCGCAAGTATGTTCGCGTTGTATAGCAATAGTATTGATACAGGATATGTGTGGGATGATAGGGCTGCAATCGTCGATAATTTAGATGTTCATGGCACAACACCATTGTCTACACTCTTTACGAATGACTTTTGGGGCCAGGATATGCAGCTTTGGGATTCGCATAAGAGTTACCGGCCCTTCACTGTCCTCACCTATCGAATGAATCACACGCTTGGTGGACTACAGCCATGGGGTTACCATCTTGGAAATGTACTAATATACTCATTATGCACTGTCTTCATGTATATGTTCGCAAGCCAGTGGATGAGCAAGCGTGGGGCACGAGTTGCTGCTCTTATCTTCGGTTTCCATCCCGTTCATGTAGAAGCTGTAGCTAGTCTTGTCGGACGCGCGGATGCCTTGTGTGGCCTACTATTCCTAGCATCATCATACTTGTATACAGCCCATATTAGGAATCAGGGGTCAGGTTATACTGCTAGAGTGCTCACGTTGATAGGAGCTATTATATGTGGCCTAGCGTCCTCTTTGTCCAAGGAAGTGGGAGTTACAATTTTTGGTGTACTAATTCTTCTCGAATTTGCGAATCAAGCATGGATATTTCAATTAAAATGTATCGATCGCCGCCGGTCTCGCAAGGCACCCCTGAGACTTACAAATGACGATTGCATGAATAGTTTTATTGCTGGCCTGAAAGAAACAATTAATGATAAAGGAAGTATCTTCCGTATTATTTTATGCATTATTACATTGTGTACATTTATGTATGTACGCCTTTTATTGCACGGAAAACATACGATGTATAAATGGACATACGCTGAGAATCATGTACATCTAATGCCTAGCTTCTCCGCAAGAGCTATGTCCTATGGCCAGTCGCACTTCTGGTACATTGCAAAACTATTCTATCCCAGATATTTATGTTTTGATTATGGTTTGGCATGTCTGCCTACCATTGTGTCATTCTTCGATATTCGTAATATTATGCCACTATTCATGTATGCTGCTATAGGAAGTTTAGTAGTAGCGTCATTACGCCGTATGCGTATTGTTTATCTCGTCGGTCTCGCTGCGCTATTACTACCATTATTTCCAGCTTTAAATATTCTTTTCCCTGTTGGCACATTACTGGCAGAAAGACTTTTATTCGTCCCAAGTGTCGGATTTGCGATGATAGTAGCGGAATTCCTTACTGTTGATATTTTACCGATGTGGACTGCCATAGGTACCCACCTGAGTGGAAATAGAATTGGCGCCAAGCTAGGGTGGTTCGGGAACCTTCTCGGAAATATCCTGGGACTTGAGCGAATAGAGTTTGCGAGTGAAGAATTAACCTCTACCACTACTAGTGAAGAGGGGAGCCTTATAGCTAATACTAATACTATGAGTGTATCCCCACCGAGAAGTGCTAGTAACAGCCCTTTAAAGCAAGGAAGTGCTATGAAATCACCTTTGACAGGCTCTCCTATGCGCTTTCCCCTTACTAGTACTAGTACAACTAATAGTACACCAAGCAATAATCGATATCAAAGTAGTAATAACTCGAATGTGACTGCTGCGGCAGAGAAAAGAAAGGTTACTAGTAATGGTGGACGGTCCTTGACTGGTTTGTTTCTTCTACCTCTAATAGTTCTCTACAGTGCTCGTGTAATTACACGTAACATCCACTGGTCCAGTGAGACGGAAATATTCGAACGCGCACTTGACGTATGTCCACTGAGTATTAAAGCAAATAATAACATTGGAATGTTCCGTCTTGGTCGAGGAGACTTCAATGGGGCCCAGGATGTTCTGGAGAATGCTTTGTTTGTACATAATAACCAGGTTTCAGCTCATATTAACGTAGCTATCTCTTATTGTCGGAGCGGTGGTTTTTTGAATGGGTTAGCTCATTTTGAAAGGGCACGCTTGCTACATTCATCGGGATATGCGAAGATTAACGGGTATAAAGGAATCTGTTTGAATGAATGGTCCAATCACATCAATGAGGAAAATGTAGAACATATAGGTCTACTAAAGGCACAGGCAGCAGCAGAGCTAGATATGGCCATTGCAAGTGGTTGGGCTCCTCCTGCTATTGGGTTCCAGCGCGCAATTTTAGCGCTTGATACTGGAGATTATGAAACTAGTTTAAGGTTGACTTTAGCTGCTGTTGAAACATCAGCACAAGCTGCACTTACGCCCCATATTCCATCACAGGATATGATTGGGCTGCATGCAGGTTATAATATGCTAGGTGTTGTCTATAACCACCGTAAAAGAGACGGTGACGTGGAATTGTCGGAGAAATATTATTTAAAAGCCCTTGAAGTTTCTCCGAATAATTGTGATACTGCGAACAATCTTGGAATGTTATATAGACAACTGGGTCGTCTCGATGATGCACGTAAAACCTTAAAACTGTGCGATTTATCAACAATGACAATGGCCGATAGTCGAGGCGCTACATTAAACAATTTGGGAATGCTTGAAATGGACAGCGGCAACGTCGCAACAGCGCTTGAATATTTCCAAGCATCACTGGCCTCTCTTAAAAACGGCAAAGCGGACCCCAATTGGGGAACAATATATAGGAACTTTGAAACTGCCAAGCAGCGGCTTGGGTAGACTATGATAGAGATAGGGTAGGGATGAGGATAGAGATAGGGTAGGTTATTATAGGGTGTTAAGAATTGATATATATATATTTAAATGCAGCAATTATATTAAGAACAACATTTAAAGGATAAATAAACTACTTGTACTTAAAAATAAACCCGCAATGTCTTATTGTACTGTATCCACTAACAAAGCAAAAGAACAAAAAACAATAACAAAGAATATATGAAGAATAAACGTATAACACTCACATATAACACAAATAAAGCGAGGCAACAGAAGATGATTCTAAATGGCCCATTAAAAAGGGTAGAAAGGGGCTAGAAGTACTACGGTCTGGGTGCAGTAAGGAATGCCTTCAATTTACCCTTCGCCTCTACGCCTTCACTGGATAAGCCTTCCTTCCCGGTACCCTTCAAACCAACCCCACTCTTCTTGCTGAGCAGCACTGCATCCGCTTCTAGGCCCATACTTACCCTATGCGCATTAATCAATCGTTGTATCGTGCGTGCGAGACTTGAGTGCCCAATTGAAAAAGCGAATTCGACAAAGGTCATCTTATTAAAAGCTGCCCTGAAGTACTTTTTCTCCGCATTATAAGTCCGTTCTCCATACATCAACAAAGCTTCATCTTGTCTCTGTTTTACCTCTTCTACACTAGGCTTATTTGTCTCCATTTCTTCTCTCGATACTACTCGTTCCTTTCTAGCCACCTCCCATGCATACTTCGCTTTCTCCTCACTGTTCTCTTCAATAGCCCGTAGCATCATAAGACCTGTTACATGCTCACCTTTTAAAGTGTTGCCCATCCTACGATTACGACACGTTCGGCGGAAGAAACCATATAGCAATTAAGGTTCCAGCCAAAAGGATCGATAGCCATTTTGTATGCATGACTCTCGGTTGAAACGTGAAAGTTGTTATAGTATATATTTGAGGAAATCAGCTTGTAGGGTTGAATTTTGGTGAAATATGCAGTCTGCATCGTTAGTAAAGTACCATACACCCACATTAGTGAGTAAAACAGCTGCTGGGGGCAAGAAAGGAGCGAAGAAAGATGCTCAGACTACACAAACGGAGGACATTCTGAATTCTATTCTACCTCCTCGTGAATGGACTGAAGGTGGTCAGTTGTGGGTACAATACGTATCTAGTACACCTGCTACACGCTTGGATGTACTTAATTTACAGGAACAGCTTGATCATCAATTACAATCTAGACAAGCCAGGGAGACAGGTATTTGCCCTGTTAGAGAAGAGCTTTATTCTCAATGCTTTGATGAGCTTATTCGCCAAATCACTATTAACTGCTCAGAACGTGGCTTGTTGCTATTACGAGTGAGAGATGAGATGCGCATGACTATCAGTGCATATGAATCCCTATATGAATCCTCTATTGCTTACGGTATTCGAAAAGCACTTATGGCAGAACAACGAAGAATTGATTTAAACGCCAAGGCTCGCTCGTTAGATACAAATAACAAGGATCTACAAGGTCAGATTGCTGCTATGCAGGCTAGCATTGATAACACATTGAAGCGATCTGCTGAGCGCAGAGAGGCTGATGAAAAGGCTCATGGCGAAGAGATAGAGCGAATTACAAAGACAAATGACAACCTTAAGACTTCTCTGGAGACAATGTTAGCTGCCCCTAAGAAATAAATTATTGTGTGATGGATTATGGGTTGTTGTTGTACGATCAGTTGAGTATATTAATTAAGAAATAAATACTTCGTAAAATAAATAATAAAAAACAGATAAACGTCATCAAATACATTTCCATTTTCCAAAAATGACCGTATCTTGATTGGCCTATGCATCAACCACATTTCCAAGATCGTCCATAATATCCATATCCATATCAACAAGCTCCTGTGAGTTATATAAGCTACCATTAAAGTAGACTGGTTTGACATATTCCTTCTCGCCCTCAGGCTCTTCGTCGTCTTTGACAGCTTTCTTTCTCAACCGCAGCAATGTCTCAGTCATTTCATCCAGATTGGCATCTTGGTCCTTCTCCCATGCCTTGATACGTATGAACCAGTACTCGCGCTCCTCGCCTGGTTTCGGCAATAATCCAAGCGTAGTGAGTAAAGAAAAGAAACATTCATGTCTTTCATTATTCACTGCAAGCTTCATTTCCTTTGTAGGTAAACCCATAAAGCCCTTGAGACCCATGGCAGTCCAATCAGAGCGCCCTGGTTCTGTTTTACGCGATGCATCTAATGCTGCTGCCTCCTGCTTGAGGCGATCCAACATATGAAGGTGGGGTGTATCCCCAATGGCCCAGCCAGGGTTATTAAAGTCACCAGGTAGGTCATGTATGAGAGCATTACCAAGAGTAACACCTTGTGTGATGCTTTGCCAACCCCCACGTGTATCTGATATTTGTTTCCACCCTTCCTTCGTCTTTGATAACATTTGCAACATTTTCAAGCCTTCGATCTGAAGTACATCGTTAGAGTACAATACTTTCATGGCATGAATGACCGTACTGACCGCACCACAATTCAACAGCACTCCAGCTGCTGGTTCATATGACTTAACAGCTCTAGTGAGAAAATGCATACCGGGAGCTAGTACTCGAGCATCATTATTGTGTCGTTGCATGCATTTTATACATGTACGTACAGCATCCCAATCACATACTTGTTTCATTCTTTCACGAGTGTCAGTCACCCAATTAAATGTTTTGAGTACGGGACGAACGACTGCTGGAGCTCGAGAATAACGCTTGACAAAGCCAGTCATGTAAACCGGGAGTTGTCGACCCATAATATCTGCACGTCCTGAATCAGAGCGTGCAAACTGCATCACACAATTGCAAGCTTCTTCTACATGGGCAATAGAAGACATAAAAGTATGACCAAATCCGAAGCTTTTCCGTAGTAAAGCAATATCACCTAAAAGAGCTGGCCGCGTGAAATTGCAGTCTAGTAACTTGCGAATGATACTAGCACACATAAGTGTAAGATCAGGACGCGTTCGCCACGCCTCAGCTGCAGCCATTACACAATCTACAGCCGAATTTTTCAACATTAATTCACAACCTTCTCCAGTTTCCACTTGTTTTAGCATATAATTCAAACCTTGAGTTGTAGTTAATTCCTCATCGAGATGCTTATATATCCAGGACACAAGCATAGGCGCATTGTAGCGCGATTCTTCCACATTCGCTTCTTTCATTGCTTGTTCTGCTTGGCTCTCTGGACGGGGATGAATTAATCCTATTTCTTTTCTATCCCAAGGGCCTTTAATACGCTTCTCTTGGGATTTTTTATAACGAAGACGTACTGCTTCTTCTGCTTCTTCATTTGCTATCCCTTCCTGCCATATCTTACGAGCTAATTTCGAATCACAATACATAGATAAATGATCCTCATGTCCACAACAATTCCATGACCCTGTTCTTGGTACATATCTACCTAATTCAAAAGCCTTATGTATCCATTTACCAGTGTGAAGCATATCTAATCTAGGATTCCTCACTTTTAAACCAGTTAAAGGATCTTCATCATCACTATCAGGAGCTGGATGTGGTCTAAGTTCACCTGTGTATTTGTCCTTATAGGTTGGTGGAGGATTCGCTTTAGATCGTTGAATTAGCCGAGGATTTAACCGCTCCTTCGACCCAGCAGCAGAACCTTCTATTCCTCCTTCAATAGGGTTAGGTGATTCTATAGCAGACATTGGTAAATCACAAACTTTCGTCTCAAATCACCTTCAACTATCACAAAACCACAGTTTTGATGAATTTCAATTTTTAACGCCCCCAACTTATTCCCTTTTCGTGCCCTCCAAACACCATTTCACGTCTTTAAAGCATCGTCGTAATGGATTCTGTAGAAGAAATGCTTGTTTGTAGCACTCCAAGCCGCAAAGAATATGTTTCAGCTATCAATATTGCTGAAAGTAGACTCGAATTAGGTGATGATAGTGGTTTAAGTGGACGAGGGCGCATTATATATCTCTTACTACGTGGTGACAACTACTTCGGAGTATTGAATTCACTTTCTAGTTCTTCTACCCATATAGAAGAGTTTTCAAATCGTGTCATCTCTTCCTATGAAGAAGCAATGCGAGAAATGAATAGTGAAAACATCACAGTAAGTGATCCTTTGCGACTTATGGGCGTATTTTCTCTATGTAGAGCACTATGGCGTGTCCGTGGGGACAAAGTACGGGCTAAGGAACTAGCTTGTGAGGCATTCAATGCATCGACTGCACATACAATTGAATGTATTGATGATATAAGTCTTGATTTATTGCAACGATTGAGGGATCATTATATGGAATATGAAGGGACTAGTAGAGGAGTAGTAGTAGCTGATAGTGACACTGGTACAGAAGATGAAGAGAAGGGACGAAAAGATACCAAATTACCGAGTTCACCAGATGGTGAAGCTGTAAAGGAGAGTGGAAGTCGCTCTTCTAGTGATAAAGATGCTGCTGAGAAGCAACTGATGCATCGCCAAACTTCGAGTCGAAAATCTGCAGATAGTGGCGATTCATCAGAAAATATATCATTATCAGACCATGCGGTATCTATGGTGGCATCTCTCCGACGCAAGGTGTACTCACTCGGTTTCTGCCGCTTAGAGGACCTTCCGTCCGCTGGCCGGTCTGCTGTTGCCCTTAATGCTATTTTTAAAACATATGTCAAGGGTCACGCATTACCTGGTCTTGTTGTTAACTCAGAATCTATTAATGTTGGTGGTACTAAGACTTCATTTGATAAATTCTTGCTCCAAGGTCCATACCTATCTTGGAAGGGTTTTGCTGCCATCCTAAGAGATTTTGGAATAGCAAAACCGCCTTTAAAAACAAACGCACTTGGTCAGCGTTTTCCTGAAGGTTTATGGGACGGTGCTATTGTTGGTAGTTCTCAATCACCACCATTAGATATGGAACAAGCTACGGGTATTTTCATCCAGTCGTCAACGTGTGGAAGGCCAGCGTTAATGGTGAAAAAATTCGAAAATAGATATAAAGAAATTGCTGAGCAACTTGATGTTGATCCTTGGATTGTTGTAGGTAGATGGATTGATTCCTTAGATTGGCAAATAATGCAGGGACTTAATTTCGGTCAGTTTTGTGACTGTATGGCTAAGTGTGGAGCGGCTGTTTTCTCGAGTAGAATATTTGATGAAGCTCTTCCTGAATTTATTGACAAAGTTGATCATTTTTTCACAGCGATGATGAAACTAAATGATGAAAATTATTGGACGCAACGCATCTCCAAACGTAATAAAGAGACATTAGAGCGGAGTCAGAGCCGCCAATCTATTTTCAAGTCAACACTCGCAGCCAGTAGTAGTGCGCCCAACCTATCCGCTGCCAGTGGTAGTGGTAATAGTAAGGGAGGAGATCCATCACCCCAGCAGACGATTAAGAAAACAATGTCTAGAAGTGGAAGTTCTTCAACTTTAGTGGCATGATCTATTCTTTTTATTAAAAAATATACTTTTTAATTCTTATATTACATTCGGTACAAGTTGCTTTATTTATTGTGGTTTATATTGGTATTTTTAGTTACAACTACTGTATTATTAATTTATACTTTTACCTTCTTCGTATTTCACACAATTTACATAGACATAAACATGATATTACTCAAAGACATGAAAGAATGCTGGTAGAGTACCATCACTTAAAGGGTTTTGCCGGACAGGATAATCCTCAATAGTCTTTAATAACCGAGAGTCAATGCGACCGAGCCCATTTTTGCGAGCTTCTTCTATGAAAAAGTTAGCAACATCTTGCATTGTTTTGATGGCGTCTTGTGAATGGTCAACAAATTTATGGTCGCGATCATATGCATTGGCCTCTGGATGCCATTGAGTAGCATAAATCGGTAAAGTTTGATGCTCCATAGTGGACACAAAAGCTAAACCATTTCTATCTATATTAACTGAGGTTGCAATCATTCCAGCAGGCGCAACATGAAGAGAAAAATTCTCCGGGGAAACACCATAATGATGCCAATTCGTAGTATAACTGTTAGAAGTAAGTTTATCTACTGTTTCAGAAGGAAGACTCTCAAACATACGCGAATTGACCGCATTTGAAGTCAATTTCAAAGGCAATTCAAGTTCCCATGAATCAAAATCACCCAGAACATCTCTTTTGGCCATTAAATCACTAATCATTTGGAAGCCTAAACAAGTCCCCCATAAAGGCATCGAATTTTCAGAAGCTAGATTAAGCAACAATGATGCAGTTTTATAATACCGATCAAAGTCTGTTGGTTTGTTTGGGCCACCGGTAAACAAAACGCCATCTAATTGCTCGAATTGTTGCTTGATTTCATCTTCCGATTGATGAAAAAAAATAGGTACCACAACAGCACCAGCACCCCAAAGATATTTACTATAAGAAGTATCTATCATGGAAATATTCAATCCTAATTGATCCGATTGTGCGCTTGGAGGAATAGATAATACACCTATCACAGGCTGCACTTTATCAATCACAAACGCAGCATGAGACACAACAAATGCAATTAATAATAGTAGCAATACAGACATATATTTATAGTAGATGCGAATGAATGATTAGGCAGAATAGGATTAGAGTTCTCGTATTCCATGATAATGATGACATTCTGGCATTCCATGGCATTCCATGGCATAAAATCCGAGCTTAAATTTTTGAGATATATCGTGGCTATTGCTTTGAAATGAGTTCATTTATCGGTTCTCAAAAGAATTTTCCAATTCATATAGTGGAGTCACTATTAGGGTTGGAGCAATTTATTCGTGAATCGTCTCAAACATCACCACTACGCGACAAGGCAGCTGCTCAATTGGAAATATTGAAAAACTATCTTGCGTTACCAGTAGGGAAGAAAATGAGTTCTGAACTTGAAAATTCCATGTCTGAATGTGATGGAATCAGTCCTACATCACCGTTAAAGTCGTCATCAGGATCAGAATCAGCCATATACTCCCCACCCACCTCTCCTATTCTAGCACACGATGGCCAGCCTGTTACTGATGTGACATCACGTTTATGGAACATTCCTGAGTCTTGCAGGACATGCGTTAGCTGTAATGCAAACGAAAGATGCCTTGAACATGGCTTTCTAGGTGGTGGAAGTTTTGGTAAGGTTTATTTAGGAAGACCCAAGTCTCAATTGGCTTCAAAGATGGATGAGGTTGCCATGAAAGTCTGCCTTAAGAAATGCTCAAAGGGTATGAATAGACTAACTGATTTATTACGCGAGGTTTCAATTATGCAGTATGTGACAGCTCATATCCAGTCTGATAGTATACTAACACTAGTCGATGTGTATTATGATGTTGATAGTATCACATTTGTTGTGCCTAAGCTGGGTGAGGATGTCTTTTCACGCATTTTCCGAAGAAAACAATTTTCAGAAATTGATGCCGCAAATATAATTAGACAATTACTACTTGCTGTCAAGGCTTTGCACGCACATGGTATCTGTCATTTAGATATTAAACTCGAAAATCTCGCTTACGTGAGTGATGATTCTGATACCATTGTATTGATTGACTTAGGATTCGCAGTACAAAGCGAGACTTGGCCAAGACGAATTGGCAAAGTGCCATTTGGGACTCCTGCGTATCTATCCCCTGAGATTCTTTCGGATTGTCTGTATTCTCCTGCAGCTGATGTGTGGGCTATTGGGGTCACAATGTATACACTACTAGTTGGGTCCTACCCCTATAAGACAGTCAATGACACGCGTATGATGCGTCCTGACCCTATCCCTTCATACATGCACCTTTCGCATGAAGGAAGGGATATATTAGGCCGCATGTTGGGTGTTGCCGATCCATTTAAACGTATCACTATCGATAATATGCTACAACATCAGTGGTTATCATACTCGAATAGAACAAACTTCAGTAGTAACCTAGTGGAGGACCATTACACGCTTCAAGCGCGAGATCGGACATTGAATAAGTTCTTAGATACTTATGGCGAGTTGAGTGCTGCAGATTTCGATAATATCCGTACGATTTTCGAAGAGGAAGCTGTTCACGAGGACATGGGCGTGAGTCGAACAGCACCCACAATGTGCAATCCAGGTATATATATTGATTTTGGACGGTTTCAGACAGTTATGCGAAGAATGGGACTCCCCGCTCTTGCTGATGAGCACATTTTTTCACTTTTCGATGTGAATGGAAATAATATGGTAGATTACCGTGAATTCATTATGGCTATTACATCACTGCGAGGTAGGGGTGTATTGCAACATAGATTTATCTTTATGCTCTTTGATGCTGATCAAAACGGCACAATCGAATTAGAAGAATTTGAGCATGTTTTTGGTAATATTATCCAATCCAAGCTTCAAGTAACAGCACAAGGCAGTACAGAGGGTCTTGGTCTCGAAGAAGGGGAAGGGGTGGAACAGCCGTCACCGGAACAAATCATACTTGCAGAAAAGGCTTATATCGCTAGTATTTTCGCTAAAATAGATGTGGATTCAAGTGGTACTATTACATTCGAGGAGTTCAGTACTTGGTATGCTACTGATGCTGCTAGCGTTCTTCTGAATGATAAGATTATCCTCCCTTTCGTAGAAGCAACTCAAAGTCCAATATCAAGCAAGAAGGCTACTGCGATGCATGCTTAATAAATATTAACGATGGATGAGCGGTAATATATGCCATGGCGAGAGTTATAATTAATTTTACTTCAGTATAAAACACAAAACACATTTCTCTTTAATTAAAAGTTTTCAAATAAACCACAATCTTCGAAAGAGAAAAATAACGGCACAGACTACTTTCAATGGAGTCAGATATGGAAACCCATATTTTGGGGTAAACAAATCATTGATTTGACCAGCGATCCGTACTGGTATACAGCTTTTCGAGTGAGCCGCATGGAGGGCATGGATGAATCATCACCTATCAATACATACCGTTACACGTCACATTGCGCTCCTTATGGCCACTCATATTTTCATATTCTGGATTTCTAAATCTTTTGGAGGGGGGACCCTCGTAGCCTTCCTCAAAGGATAGGAGAATCATCACAATAGCAAGCATCACCACGATCTCTATTGTTACTAAAGTGAGTTTAAACATGGATAGAATAGAAAAACCTGTTATTAATAATGGTATTGCTCTTCGTGAGCGCCCAAACACTCCTCCTTCTGCTCGTTTATGGTCACTTCCAATCGAGTTTGCGAATTGCCGAGTATGCTCTTGTGGAGCTTTATGTGAAGAGCATAGTTTCCTTGGTGGAGGTACATTTGGTAAGGTATTCGATGGAATTGGTAAGAGGAGGAACTCTATGGCTGTTGCATTAAAGAGAATTAAGCATTTCGATCGAAAAGGTCGTGATTTGAGGGAAGAGATTCGAAGAGAAATTGCCATAAGTAGTTATATTCGTAAATTGAAATGTGCAAATCTTGTGCATTTGGTCGATGTGTGGTATGATGATGATACTACTACTTGTGTGTTCAGGAAATATGGAACTGATGTCTTCAATTTGTTATCTAACATCGGGAGAATCAACGAGCACCATGCGAAGGCGATTATATATCAAGTAGTCTCTGCTGTTGCTGCTTTGCATATGCATAATATTGCTCATCTTGACATCAAACCGGAGAACATCGTATATGCAAATGGCGACACGTCGCCTACTGGTCGCGTGCTTCTATTGGACATGGGCTATAGTAGGTCTTGTGATTGGCCCTTCAAGGGAACATATCCTATCTTTGGTACACAAGCCTATTTAGCGCCAGAAACGATTAGCAAGTGTGAGTATAGCCCTGCTAGTGACATGTGGGCTATTGGTGTTACTGCATACTTCCTCATGATTCGAAGGTACCCTTATCCGGACCTCAAGTCGGCGAGTGTAAACAGACCCAAACCAATTCCAGCTGATGTGGTGATATCAAGAGAAGGGCGCGAGTTTTTAGCTGCAGTTCTTACAACTGTCCCTGGAAACCGTGCTACCGCTAAAGAGCTCTTGTGCCACAAGTGGTTCTCATCTTTTACCCCTGTTGATTATACGGAAGAATATGAAGAGGAAACTTTGGAGGATTTTTCGTACGGAATAAATGAGTTCCCCAGTAATGAATATTCCCTTCCTAAAGAGGAGGCTGAAGCAGAGGACGACGAGGAGGAGGAGGAAGTGGATAAAGATGTGGGGGGAGAGGCGGTGTTTTGGGGTAATGTTACCTATGACGAAGATGATGAAGTTGGGGATTATTCTCAATATATTGAAAACGTTCCTGACCCTGATACATATGTTGGTACTGCGTTGCACCAATCACAATCACAATCAAATACTTTGTCTTCGCCTACCACACCATCGTCTTCAACATTACAGACATCCCCATGTGCATCTGTTTATCTTGAAAAGTTAGTATTGCGGCAACATGTACAGTCTCAAACTCAAGCTCAATCTCAATCAAGTGAAGAGGGTCACAAACGAGTCCCACTTGGAGATCTTCCAAATATGGTTGAAGCAGGTGATGATGGTAATCTACGATCAGATTCTCTGGTGTTGCGTAATTATTCCAAAAATGATGACCCAGAACGACAGCAATTAAAGCATACAATTAGAGGGGGTAAGGAGTGTGCTATAGGAGTTAGAGGGGTAGGATTCGGGGGAAAGGCTTTAAAATTAGTTTTACCGACGAATCATCTACTTTACTCCAAGTTCTCATCTTTATTGTCTTATTTTGGTCTTGCTCAATTCGCAACGCCCAAAATATGGGAGATTTTAGTTTGTGGGAAACTCGACTTTTCGAGTATGTTAATCGGTCAATCGTCATATTCAAATTCGATATTAAAAGAGTTTATTTCCATTAACTCTTTATCACCTGATGTTTTGACGTCTAATAATGCTACTGCAGTCGACCCTATTCTAGATGCAAGTGGGTTATATCCTGGTGTTACTTCAGTACAAGAAACAACACAAAAGATTCATAAGCTTTGTTATATTTTTATTCAATCGATTGCTGATCTTAAAAAAGTAATAGATCTTTGGAGTTGTGATCCTGCTGCTGCTGAGGCCAAGTATGGTAGTATTGAAGATTGGAATATTTTAACACTTACTCAAAGATCGCAGACAAAAGAAATATTTTCTGAATTGATTGCAGCAATGAAAAAGAATTGCGATTCTGGTGCAACAACAACGGATAACCAATATATAGTGTCATTTTGGAATGTTTTACGACAGCGTCTGCATTTAGCTTTAAAAGTGGTTTCGAATGGCAAGAATCGAGTGAGAAGGAGAAGGAGGATACAGCAAGGAGAAGATAGTAGCTCCGTAGAATAAACATCCAACAATTTTGAGAACCAAGCATATGATACTGTATGGATTGGCAAACCAATTAAATTATTACTAGTGTATCGTATGCATAGAATTCATTTCATAGAAAGAATTTCGAAAAACTTTATCATTAAAATTATAATTAATCGTATTTGTAACTAATCTCGAATCAATTCATATATTTCTTACATTTAGTACGAGCCGAAAATAAGTGTTCTGTAAGCCCTACTTTTGATGAGCCCTCTCTTCGCTCTGCGTCTAGCGTGGGAGCAGGGCCTCTTTCCATGATTGGCTTTAGAGGGACGTCTAGCGTTCCTATTCATATGTCTTATCATCTGCATCACAGGGCTCACTACACTCACATTATTCGCACACCCACTATTGCTATTATTATTACTTAGAATGGGGGTACCGAAACTATACAACCCATTATTGGCAACAGAGCGAGGCGCAACACCTGTCCTTGCTACTGTCACAAGCGATCTAGAAATCATACTACCATTAAGACTACCTGCACTTAGAAAACTACTACTACTTGTAGACGATATATTCATACAGCCTGCATTTGTACGTACCATATGTGGCAAGCCTGATGATGATGGGAAATGAGCCGTCCTACGAGTCATTTGGGCACCTAAATGGCGTAAACTGGAAAGACCAAATACACTCATACTTTAAAATCTTGGATAAAAACGAAGTTATCAGCTGATCACACCAGGAATGGAGCACAAAACGAGGAGAGGTTGGGGATATGGGATTTTCAATTTTCCGTTTCCAGCGAATAAGTTATTGTTAATTTTGTAGTTAAAGAAAACGGGCTCCAATGAGTGTAGTTCCGCCTACTGGGTCATGGAAAGCTCGATCCTATCGAGAAGATATGAAGAAGCATCTCTCAAAGCGATCTGAGGCGTTATGGGTTGCTGTGAAAAGTACCAAAACACAAGAAGAAGCAAAACAGATTGTCCCTCGATGGAAGTCGGTAGAAGAAGAATGGGCTGCTGAGGAAAAGGTTAAAAACGACAAATATGCTGCATTGAAGAAAGAAAGAGGATTCACCAAGCATTTCATGCGCACTCAACAACAAGCGTCATTGAAATTCCGCAATCATGAAATTCTAGATGTTTATGGTTACTACAAGAAGAAAGAAAAGGCACCCGAAGAAGGACCTAAGGAAAAGATCTCCCAATCGAATCCCAAAGTGGCTCCAGAGGTCAGCGATGCTGCCACAGATGTCTCCGGGTCTTCTGTTTAAATAAAACCCTTGTTGTTATTGTCAGAAGAGAATGTATGTTTTGTTTGTTCGTTTGATTGTCGAGGCTTTGATTTGCAATATTTCTATCAATGTTATTCTTCTTATGATAGATTTGTAGTTGGGCGTGATGCCATGCTATGCCATGCTATGCTATGCTATGCTATAATTACCTTATCACATTGGTATTTTTGCTTTCTAAGTCGATTGTTGTATCATGTCATGTTTGTTCTTGCCTTATCTACGTGAGGTTTAAATAATTGGTTATTTATTGAATGATCATGTAGTTACAAGTTTTATGTAATCCTTTTTTATTGCAAGGTTTGTACTCTGGTTATTAAATTTTATTTTTTCTCTTTCGATTGTGCAGTATTATTTTGATCATGTAGTTTTGTCGACAAGGCAAGCATGTAGATGAATGACTTACAACCACTCTTTTTTTCATTCAAGCAAATTTCTCTTTACGTTAGATCCTGGAGATGGGAAACCCAACACACCATGAAGAATAATTATAATAATTTTTCATTTTCTTACTTCACATGCGGCAGCGCGTCCGAAACCTTTTGGGGCGAAGTTTTTATCATAGCAATTCTTACAGTAAGGCACAGAGAAGCCTCCACCTTCACGCTTACGCTCAGAATAGTCCGTCAGAGATAATTTCTTTCCACATCTTACCTCTGTTCCTTCAGGGTCCTCTGGAGCTGTTGCAGCACACTTAAAACACAGTTTATGCCAAGTTTGTTCTAGGGCCTTGATCGCTTCTGTGACATACACAACCTTATCGCAGACTGGACACTTGGGATTCGACATGATGAAGAAGTAGGTAGATTCCGAAAACTGAAAGAGTTGTCACTAGTCACTGAATCCTGGGAATCAAGAATTACATTTAGTTTTAACCAAAATGGAAGACAAAATTGATATTTTGGAGGCAAGATTGCGTGCCGTTGAGCAGGAGAATCTTCAGCTGAGGCGAGAAAACCAATCTCTTTTGAAAGAATTGCATAGCATGAGATCAGAAAGCAAAAAAAATGATGGAGAGATCGATAGATTTGTTCAGGTACATGGACAGGCTCAAGGCCAAGGGCAATGTCAACGTCAAGGTATTCGTGCTCCGCCGAGATGGAGTGAATTGGCTTCTGCTCCCCCTAGTTATTCAAGTTTCGATTTACCTCGAAATACACAAGTAGAAAGAGCACCACCAGCGCCAGCACCAGCACCTGTAAATGAACTTAGCGAATTACAACAAGACTTGAGGCGAATGATTCAAGCGGACATTGAAAAATACCATCTTTTAGATATAATTGGGCCATCTGCTTGTCAATGTCCAGCATGTGGTTTTATAATTGAACGTATTAGTGGAGATGATACCATGATGTGCGGGTGTGAAGGACGACCTGCGGGTGGTAATGAAGCGAAAGCCATGCGTAATGGAGGTTGTGGGCATGAGTTTAATTTTAAATCAGGTGAACCAATTGAGAGTCATTGTTCTCAAGGCAAGCCTAACCGACCTAAAAACGATCGACAGTGGAAGTTTAAATATGCAGATCAAGTACAAATCGAGCGATCTCTAATGGAAAGGGACTTCATGATTTAGTTGATCTATTACAAACTTACTTTCAATTATGTAGTTATTTAACTTGGTTCAAACAAAGATGAAGAAAAAGTTTGTAGGTTGGGTATTTATTTTGTGTAAATTTGTTTTTGATTTATATGTTTTATTTTTTTTTAATGTTATATATACTTGGCATTGAAAAACTTATTTCTTTTTCCCTTTCCCCTTGGCCGCTTTTTGGTCTTCCGGCAAAGTCGCTTCAATATCTGCTGCAGCCCTCGCCAACATCGTTCGCAAAGCTTCATTCTTCTTTAGCAAATCGCCACGAACAGTTTCTCTCTCTTTCCATACTTCTTTTGATTGATCCTCTACTCTGATAGCTTGTTCCAATAACGTTACCACCCGTGTTTCAGCAGAAGCACGCATTTTTTCAGTGAATTGAGAAACCAGCTCTGATATATTTTTCGCAGATGATTCCAACAATTCTTGAGCTGATGCACGAGATTCCTTCGCTGCCGCTTCTTCCTCCGGAGTAATAACTACCGGCTCTGCTGTAGCTAAATCACGATGCTCGATATATTCTGCAAGACCACTTATGAGAGCTTCTCGTTCTGTAAGGTCAGGTGAAGACTCAATAGTAAGAGCTTCAGCTAGAGCAGTCACAGCTTCTACTGGTAATGCCGTACCCTTTTCAAGGTTCATTCTATTGTTATAGTAATCAACAGCATTCTCACTCCGCCCCCAACGCCCCTCACTCTTCTCCTCCCATGCATTCTTCAAGCTAGCTAAGCGCTCTAAAGAAGTAGTATCATGACGAACATTAGTAATAATACCACCAATAACGAATGCTTGCCATGTAAACAAGGAATCAGGTCGACCTACACGCTCCACCGTCTGTCTATCACCAAGGCGGCTCGTCGCCAATGGACTTTCCTCAGCTACTGGTATGTATTTACTATATGCACCTTCACCAGTTCCGTCGTAGCGATAAGGTAATCTTGATTTCATTATAGGTGATACAGCCATTGCAGTGTTATCAATGCTTACATGAATTATCATCTCTACAGCTACACCAGAAGCAGCAACGGCAGGCTCACCGGCACTTGGGGCAGCGCCCTTGGCTGGGGCCTTACCCTTATCCTTTCCTTTAGCATCGCCTCCACCTGCTACATCAGTAGCAGCAGGAAATGTACCATCCTCATTTTGAAACCATGACATCTCAATGTTATAGGCTTGAACTATAGACCTACCTCTAAAGGTACGGACACATTCACCATCGCTTTTACGGAAGATACGCATGATTAAAGGGATATCTTCCTTGGCGCTCACACCCAGCTGTTCCATCGCTGATTTAAGGGGTTCTTTGGGTGTTTCTTCGCCTTCCACTGGCTCCTCTACTGGTGGTACAGGTAGGTCATCCAATGACACCTTAAGGGAAAACGGAAAATGCGCCTTATCACATACATAAACATCTCTAAAGAGAGTTAGGGTGGAGTTAGGCGTATACACTGACTTATAAAGGGGGACCGTAGCAGGCAATACGTCACCGCAAATAGCAGGTGTGACTGGCATCAGTGCTGAAGTAGGAGGGTCTACAGTAGTAAGAGCACTGGCCGCATCAATGAGTGTCTGAGCGGCAGTAGGGAATGTCATAGGGGCAAAAGACAGTACTGTTAACTTCCATGTGAAAGGAGGAATGGCGTCACCGTGTGGTAAGTTCATATAAAGACGTCCAATTAGTCTACCAATAGACCCGGGTGCTACAATTAGAGTTGCAAAATCAAGACGAGGAAGTACAACTGCTCCAGATTTTTTACCATCACCACTACCACTGTCGCTCTCAACATTAGCCTCATTCATTTCGTTTTGTGCAAAAATCAAACTAATCAATCCTCTCGCCGCCGCAGAGGAGACATGAAGGTTCACCACGACAGGATATGCTTCATCTACTAAGCTTGGTAAAGACTGACGGAACAATAACGATTCAACGCCAGCCTTGCAAGCCGCACTGGTACCTTCACGTATCATACAAGTAGCACCACTAGTAGTACATGCACGAGCACACCAGATGCCCTCGTCACCAAACTGTAAAGATGCGAATGACGAAACACGGAGTGAAACCGACGCACGGGTAAACACACGAAGCGCGAAAATAGCATCCTTATTATCCGAGAAGCAAGACGCTGGAAGGTAAAATGTACATTTCGTAAAAGGCAATACACAGGAAGTAGGTAGTTCTGTTCGCAGTAATAAGCCAGTTTTACCTTCCAATGGTGATGATACTTGCTGTAATATTACTACAACGTTATCACCAACTACTGCAGGCTCTTCCTCAGCAGAAGATACCAAATCAGCACAAATCGCAACCGTTAATGGAATGGCCGTTTCATTTGATTCTAATGAATGTTTTACTTTCAACAGTGTTAGTGCTAGTGGTGCTAGTTCTGTAGCTACAGCGGGTGCAGCAGCAGCATCTCCTTTTCCCTTTTTGGCCTTAGGGTCTTCTTCAACTTTGGGAACCGCCCAACGTCGATCAAGATGGGCAGAAACACAACCTTTAGCCCCGTAGAAATTCGTATCAAAACCCACGATTGCGCCTCCAGCGGAAACAATATCAGACGCAGATAATAACAAAAACTCCACTCCAGATCCAGCGGGTAATACGTTACCTTTTTTATCTAATGTGGGTCCAATACCAGAAGATACTGACCAATCGACCAAAATCTGTATACTGGATACATCTCGTGTGCCTTCAGGATAGACGAGACCTAGTACTGGTAGAACCCTAGGATTAGTAGCGGTTTGTGTCTCACCGGGTAAAATGACAGAGAAACATTCATTAAATGCGCCACCTAAACGGGCAGAAATAGAGGCAATAAAGCCTTCTCGCTCGGTAATACGAGCAAGTAGGGTTTCCAAAGCATCTAATCTTGCTTGATGGATATTTCTATGTTGCTTCTTTGTAGCAAAGCCATCAGGTATAGAGGCATTGCCGCCTTCATCAGTTGGACCACCTGCAGCCTCTAGTGCACATGCTGCTTCTAAATCATCAGGAGAGAGCCCAATCGGGTTTTCGGGTGTGTACAAATACTTTCCTGGGACGTTCGCTGGTAGAATATAGGGAGTCCCTCCCTTACACATATCAGTCAATAAATCAAAAGTTACACCATCGCCCTTTGATGACAAAAGGTCAGCTACTACCCATGGAGAACAAGCAGTCCAACCAGTAAGGCACTGTACAGCAAAAGAGACGAAATGGGCTTGTTTTGATGATTTTTTTGAGGAGGCAATGTCTTCACCAGTTTCACCTAAATGAAAATCATTACATGCAGCACTGTAGCCAGCCTTGTTGAAAGCCAAGTAAATAGCTTTAGATAGAAGCGCTGGCCATAACTCTAATGGCTCTGAGCTGGATGCAAGTGCAATGCTACCATCAGCTGAAGTTGGGAATACATCATTAACAGCAACCCTTCTCCACTCACCTCCAATAAATAATCGAACTAAATATTTCCCTTGTGGGTTATATGCAGGACGACCATTGGGCAACTGAGGGTATATAGATCTCCATAAATAATAATTATCTGCATTTTGACCTTCCTCTAATTTCGCAGCACTTTCAATTTCAACAGCCTTTCCAAACCATTTCACCATTGTAAACGCCTCACACATTAAATGATCCCTATAAGGACCTAACGGCGTCTCGGAATTCATATCTCGCTCGGCAATAAAATCATTATATTCAATTCTTTCCGGTAATAATACAATTTCTGTATCTCCATCAGGAGCAACAGCTTTTCCATCACCTGGTGCAGCTTCAGTAGCTTCAGCAGTGGCAGCAGCTTCAGCATCAACAGCAGCCTTTAAAAGTCCATCTTGTTTTAAACGACGATTGACTTGATCAGAAGTCCAATCTCGTAAGAATCCATTACAAGCATCATAACCCTTGAAGAGATCAGTCTCAGGGATACTTGTTACTACTGCAGGCGGCTCAGTAGCCCCATCTGTAGCTGTTGATGGATCAGCAGAAGGAGGGATAGGATCGAAGAATACTCGTGGTAGCAATTTACCATTCGCGTCTCGTACATCTTCCTTGAATTCTACAGGCTCTGGTGCTCCTTTACCCTTGCCCTTTGCTGCAGGTGGTGGTTCTACAGCTTCAATTCCTAAAATAGTCTTAACATCCTTCACTTCGCCTGTGCTGATATGTAAAGGATAAACAACATCAGATGCTTCCTCAGCAGGTAACGGGACTGACCAATCTTCACCTTCAATAGTCCACGCAGGGAAGATAGTATCAACATTAATAGGGTTTCCGGTACGTAATGTATCTAATGGTGCGATATCACCAGATGCTTCACCGGCAGGTGTACTTTCACGTATGAAGTCAGCTAGTACCACTTCTTTCAGTGTTGCTGGACCACCTTTGCCCTTCTTAGCATCCTTCTTAGGTGGCATGCTTCCTCAAGTCTCAGCTATCGGAAATCACAACAAAAACGATACCAATTGCTCACGAAGGCCGGACAAAACCGCCATCTAGTCATTAAATTCGAGAAACCCAGAAACCTCGTTTAGCGGTCGTGGTTTTTGTTTCTCTTTAAAATCTTTCAATAATTTTGAGGCTCGGGTGAGCCCAAAACAGGCTCACTCGAGCCTCAAAACCAAAATAAATAGAGGTTAAAAAAAGCAACAATTATATTTTTAAAATAACACATTTCCAAGGGATCAACAAATTAAGGGCTAATTTTACCAAATAGGATCTTGATTCTAACCTCTCTCTAACACCGATATTTGGCCCTATTGGCCAAGACTCACCGACTCACCGAGCGAGTGTTCTACCCTTATTCTAATCACCACTACCTACAAATAGGATCTTAGGAGATGACTCAAACTCTTATATACGATTTGCTTAGGGTCACCACTATTGATGCTACCCCCCTTGGCTCTGCGATCATAACCATATCCATTACCATTACCATTACCATTACCATTACCATTACCATTAGCACTGTTCGCAGCCATAGAGGGGTCGCTAGTGAGAGCATCGGGGCCAGGAGGAGCAGGGGTCGGACTGCAGTCCATTTTAAGAGATGCCAGCTCACAATTAATCAATTCAAACAAACTTGTAGTATCACTACCAGTACCAGTACCAGTACCAGTACCAGTACCAGTACTATTGCTTGTAGTCTTACTGTTGATAGCCATGAAGAAGCCAAGCTCAAAATCGCGCCCCCAGGAACGTTCTCCGAAGTTGCTGCTGCCAATATATGTGAGTCCTACCTTCTCCTGCTCCTCCTGCTGCTGTGGTGATGAGGAGGGTGTCTGCTCTGTGTTAGGGTTAGGACTAGGGTTAGGAAGGAGCCAAATACCTTTCGCGTGAAACTTATGCTTCGGGTTTCCATCACCACTTTCCTTGTTATTAGTGTGACTATTATTAATAGTAGGATCCCTACTACTATTATCTAAACTGCCATTATAGCACAATCGTTCTATATGAGTGTGTAAATGCTGCGGACATCGATTATAAAGCCAACTCATAAAACGATCAAAAGCATATTGATGTAAGTAAGGAATCATGGTTTTGACACCGAGCCCTAACCCTAACCCTGTCCCTTTCCCTACTTCTTCTTCTCCTCCTGGAGTAGGCGAGGTCGTCTGCTGCGGTGTCCCTGCGAAACCATGAGCATGAACATCAGGATATATAAATGTGACATGACCACTTTTATTGCTATTACTACTAGCTGCATCAGTAGAAACAATAGCAGGGGGAGGAGCATTAGTAACATATGCTGCACAAGCATCAGCGAAAGCAGACGTGAATGAAGGGTATGCACTAGCAATAGTAAGAGAGGTAGAGGGGAATAAGGCATGAGTGGAGTTGCTTTGTAGTAGATTTAGGATAGCATTGCGCTCACCTTCAAGTCCTAATCGACGATGTTGAATCACAGGGAAAAGAAACGTATCTAATTCATCAAAATCATCCTCAGTATCTGTTCCAGCAGAAGTAGTACTAGTAGTAGTACTAGTAGTGGAAGTGCATCCATCAGGAGTACATACTTCAATAGGGTAATGATGATCACCCGAATTCGTATTAATATGAGCCATTTTAAACATAGGAGGCAATTGAGGTGGGTTGGTGAGATCCGTCAAACGCTTCTTCTCTTGAACATCAGTAGCAGTAGCAGATTGTCCACTTTTTTCACAAGAATCGTAAACACAATCGTTGAATTCTTGTAAGAAATCAGCCAAATGAGGAGCATTTTCGAATAATATATACCTATCCTTTCTAGACGTGAAATATTCATGCGAGAAATTAGCTCCAGTCAATAAGACATCGTTATCACTAACGAAATACTTTACATGATAGACTCCTCTGACCTCATTGATTTGTGACGCTAATGACTGCACTGTTGATGGTGGTCGTATGTTTGGAATGGGAGGGAAAGGTATAGGAATGCGATTGGGATTACAGTTGTAAAGCCCTAGCCTAAGTCTATTCGATGAATAATTAGATTGAAGCTCTTGTATTATCTCATCAATCATGCCACTTCCACTCCCCTGTGATCTCTCTGCCCTCGCTTTATCTAGATTGATAGTGCAAGTAAGGTTAGGGCGTGTAGAATCAGTTAAGGCCTTCTTCAATGATACAAGCATTTCACATTCTAATGGACTATCGCCAATGTATAAACTAGATAGTAAAAGACGTCTTTGACTCTTTTCAATTCCATGCATAATCTTGGCATAGAACTCCTGAGGAGTTTCAAGTATCTTCACTTGCTTGCTTCGAATTCCTAGTTTACGGGAGGAACCCAATACACCACCCAAAGCACTCAAGCGGTTCATAATCCATGTGTATCCAAAATCATTTTTGTTTTCCACTTTCTGGCTTTCCATTTTCATGTGAGGTAATCTTGAAACCTAGCCGTACACTTTTAAGCTTAAATTGGTGTATTTTGGTCAAAGATAACTCGCGATGGATAGAATATTACTTAGTTCTTTCATAAATCGCCCTGATGTAGTCGATAAACTATCTCGAATCGGAATCCTGCGAGTGAAAGACCTTTATTTGCACACTATTGATACTCTTTGTCTCAAAATAGGGATAGAAGTAAAGGAATGGGATGAGTTGTTCACAAGGAAGATTGCAAATCAAATAAGCAGTCAAGTTGGTGAATCCGCGTGGGATCTACTGCAACAAAATGGAATAGAACAATCAAAATCGTCTTCCTCTTCTTCCTCTTCTTCCTCTTCTTTTCGCTCGGATTCTAGGAAAAGAGAGCGAGATTCAAGCCATATATCATCTGGAGTACCTGGATTAGACTCCCTGCTTCACGGTGGCTGGCGTCAAGGGTCGATAGTAGACATATGCGGTCGGCCTGGTACTGGTAAGACTCAGCTGTGTTTGACCACGGCAATTAATACTATTGCATCTGCTATGCTCAGATTCAGAGGAAGTGAAGGACAAGGGGAAGGACAAGTGCAGAGGCAAGGAGATTCTTCTATATTCGCTCCACCTACAGTGGTTTTTATTGATACAGATAAAGGGTTTCAGTGGGCTAGGGTTAGGGATATGTGCGTTCAATCTCACCCCTATTTGTTCCAATACACACCTTCTACACCACCTACAACGATGGATAAGTATGAACATGGTGACGGATATCAGCATGGAATAAAAGAGACAGATGATGAGTTTTATTTCAAACCTCGATCTGTTGAGGATGCGGCACAGAATTTAAAAATGTTGCTTTCACATATTGTTATTTGCACTCCCACAACCCTTACGGAATTAGAAGACACTATACAGCAACTGTCATATGGTATTACAGGGATAGTTCCAAGCCCTATTGGGCTCATCATAATCGACTCACTGGCTTCAATTATAAGACACGAGAACTTGTTGGATGCTGAGAAAACACCACGATTACTTGCTCTGGCATCAAAGCTACATAAGCTTGGTGATGCTTGTGGCGCTTGTACACTAGTTACCAATCATGCGCTAGATATTGAGACACGTGGATCAGGGACATGGTCAGGGGCAGGGTCAGGGATAGGGGATGGTTCTCTATTATCCTCTTGTCAATACGACCAACGCCTAGATGTCCAAGGTCAAACATTAGCAAGCAATGGTTTTTATAGCTTCGATCTACATACCTCTACGGCAGCTGCTAGTGCTACCACATACGATTCAACAGGCCATAGTCGTGGCTTTGACATGGAAATGGCAGAGAAAGAATTGGTATATGATGCATATCCATCTATGGGTCAGAGTTGGAGTATATGTGCTAATGTGAGGGTCATATTGTCTACGTACGGACCTTCAGAGGGTCCTGGTGACGGAAGGGACACTCCCCGTCGCCTTACCATCCAATCTAGCGTGACAACCGGGAGAGAATCGCTGGTATATGTCATTACTAGCTTGGGAGTGATGCAAGCGGTAGTTGAGGGGGCGCTGGAGTCTGAGAGGTATAGGGTTTATGGCAATTAATTTTGTTCGGATGTGTTTTCGTGATTACATATGTAACTGTGTACTTGAATGAAAGGAAATAATGGCCAAATTACATAATTCGAATTTCATAATTCGTATTTAAAATCATTTTTACGACAATATAAAAAGAAAACTAATTTATATTGAACTAAATTTTACATGAATTTAAAAAACAAACAAACAAACATGGATCATTTGATAGCATAAAATAAAAATTGAATAGCTATTGCATGCTATATCCCAATAGGAGGTACTTCGTAGTTAAAACCCGAGGTCTCTACCGAGCAATTTGAATAGCGCTTTTGTATGCGGTTTAAACCATTCTCTCATTTCGATCAACTGCCGGGAAGAAATCTGAGCGGCGAGGTTGTTGAACGGCGTCACATTCTTTTGCACTCTGAGAATTTTAACCAATTCATCACGATTGCGGTAACCTTTCTTCCCATTTGTATCAAATAGATTTAACCCGAGAAAATCGCATATGCGCTCCATAGTGCCAATTTCATTGGCTTGGAATTCTTCAAGGGAAAAAATTAAGAAATTCCTTCGATCAAAAAAAGTGAACCAATAGTGTAACTGATATACATACATTGATTTGACTACATGTGCAAGCATCGAAAATCCAGCGCCACGCCCTTCATGTTTATCGAATTCCTGGATACATTTCTTAAAACTACAACTCGTTGCATTTAAGAAAGCATCATCTGAAGTATTCATATTATTGTTATTATTTACTGTATTACCATCACCATTTTCATCATGCTGAAGAGCCTTAGAAATATCAATTCCTTTTGAATTGTAGCAATCCATAATACAATTCGCTTGAGATTTCCCTGTATCCCAAACCTCAGCAAAGTCTGGAATTCGGTCTGGTTGCTTAAGTTTCTTTGAAATCCACGATGAAATAGTTCTTTTAATCGGATCACGCAAACAAACAATGAATTTCATCGCATTTAAATGTTTCTTGGTATAGACTAATTTCAATGTGAGGGGTACATCTTCCACTATCATATAGTTAGGGGTATATTCAACACCTAACGGGCGTTGAGAGAAGATATCCTGTGCATAACCAGGCTGAGTCCTTATTATTTTGGCTGACATCTTCTTTGCTAGAGCTATATTTTGTGAAAGCAAAGTACCTCTTTTGTCGGCCCAGTCGAAATTATGACCTTCATTTGATTGTTTTTGAAACTCACCCTCAACAGACCAGGGATTTAATTGAAACTTCTTATTAGATGACCAGTTACCTACATTCGCTAGCATCGGGTGTTGCAATATATATGAGGCTATACTACTAGTCCCACATTTAGATGACCCGATAAACATTACATCAGGATGACATACTAACCTCTGATCGAATTTACGTACCACACATGGCCCTGAGTACGCAGGAGTTAGATTTAGATTCGAAGAAGAGCCCTTTGTAAGCCTAGACGTGGTAGAGGTGTATCCGAATGCATCATCAGACTTATTCAAATGTCTGATAAATGAATATGAGATGTGATCACAGAGAAAGACAAATAAAAGGACTACAATCATCCCTAAAATCTCTTATTTAGAACCAATCCTCTTTTTTGTCATATTATCCGCGTAACATCGAAAATTCAGCGCGGCGATGAACTGATATCGAAGAAATAGCCCAAGAATTCTAGTTTTCTGTTTTTCCGAGATTGACGACTAGAAATAAAAATCCAAAAAAATAAAATTATTACAATTACCCTATGACATCATCCATGCAAGCGATATATTAGATTGAAGTTGGGTCAGTCTTATTTCACTTAAGAGTTTTCTTACAATCATATGCAATGATTCTCAATGTCTGAACAAGGTCCCAATAATAGTGCATATTTGAGGCAACTCATAGAGGTTCTGGAGTACTGCAATGTTCACTGCCGCACACTATTTGACGATGAAGATTTCTCCTTTCAATCGGACCTCTTTTCATTGAGTGTTACAGCACAGGAGTTATTTGCGCGTATGGCACTATCCCAACAGAGTGGGACCTACCATCGTATTAGCAAGATAAGAGCGGCATACCATAAATCCTTCTTATATCGACAATTATCATTGAAAAGACGCAAAGAAGTTAAACAGGGAGGAGAGGTAGATGGGGCGGTAAATGGGTGCCCTGGTATGGATGTTGAGGAAGTCGAATCTGATCTTAACTTTGGTGCTGCTGCTGATGATGATGATGCTGATGATGATGATGATGGCATTGAAGACGATGAAGATGACTTATTTGAATCTGATCTTACCTCTCTCATAACATCACACATGCTATTAGAGTTAACTGCAGACAGCTCATTTAGGGATGCATGGGATGCAACTAATGATTCACTCACGAAAGAAGAGGTGCAGATACTGTCTCGAATATGCAAGCTACCTACAGGTGAGAGCAAACCTCAATTGCTAGAAAGCTTATTCAGACATGTATGCTGCACATCTACTTATACAGGCCAGTATCTATCGCATGGTTTTGGTAGACTTGTTATTAAAGCTTTGAATTCGTTCAGCACCACTGGCACGAGCACCGCAGTAGGAGACGGTGGAGAAGGAGGAGAGAAGACGAATGAAGGTGGAAAGAAAGAAAAAGGGAAGTCACCACGTTCACACACTGCAGTACCGAAGCAGAGACTATTTAAAATCCAGCCTAGTATCCTTGTTACTATTCGAAGAATGCTGCGACTAACAGGATGTCGCGACTCGCATGTCTTTTCTAGCGCCACTATGAACGGGACTGGTGCTTTAAGTGCATTTAAAAAAGTACCTTCTGTTGCTCATTTACTTAGTCTTATGGGCCGTGTCACCTTCCCTACCTACCTCGTATCTATACACACGCCCCTCTTTATTAGTAAGGCTGCCTTTATACAGTGGGAGAATATTTCCGAAATGTGCTCATGTTTGGATGATTTGAACGCCTTGGCTGAGACGCAATCAAAAGAGCAAGAGGAGGGATATAAACATGGACAAGGCCAGGGACAGGGACATGGACAAGGACAAGGGAAAGGTATGAATATTCGATCCTACAGCAGTAACATGTACTGTCGTATCTTTACCTCAGTCTTTGATCGCCTTATAGGCGCATGCACCCTATTTGACACTATGTACTCTTACTCTTGCGCAAACATACATGTACCATCACCAGGATCACTTGTCCTTAGCCCTAGCCTTGGCCGTGATAATGATGATGATGGTTGTTGTGGTGATAGTGGGTGTGTTTATCGACGAGGTCTGCTGCCTCCGAGGCCCTTGACTAAGCAGCTGCGTGTATATATAGGTCTTAGTAGCACTAGTAGTAGTAACAGCAGTAGCAGTGACCGCAGCAGCAGTAGCAGTAGTAATAGAACGTACATCAATGCCCTCAATCAATTGAAGCCAACGTCAAAACAAATACCAACAACGTTACCATCGAACTCACACTCGATGACAGCCTTGGCCTACGTGTCCTGGGCTCATGCAGAGAGCGTGAATATGACTTCTGATGAATATATTGATATTTCCTTGCATTCACGGGTGGTTCTACGATGTCTCGTCGAGTGCCTCCTCCGGTTGCATTCTAAAGAGGTTTTAGAGTTAAATATGTCTTCCAGTTCTAGTAGTAGTGATAGTAGTAAAAGCATTAGTAGTAGTCCTGCAAGAACCATAGCAGATCCAGTTCGTCTCGCTTCCAGTGTGCTGTGGCATGCGGAGAAGGACATCTCGAAGTCTCTTCACCTCCATTCATACTCCTCATTCTCCTCGCAGCCCTCTCTAGATCGACAAAAGGTGGAACAACAGCACCAGCAGCACGAGCAGGAGGAGGATGAGGAGGGAGAGCTGGAGCAAGACCACGACTACCTGTCTCCCTCTCGAATACTATCTATGATTCTTTGTACAGACACGAAGGATCGCCGTATTCGTATTCTAGAAAGGATGTGTGTATATCTAGCCCATTTGCGCACATGTACGCCTACTGCCACTTGGGTACTAGCTAACACTACTGTTCATAGTAGTAACGACCCTACTGGAACTGGTATGCCTATACCTATACCTAAACCACTGCGGGTTGTTGCGTATGGATTAGGATTTGTAATGGTAGAATTATATATTTGTGACCTTGCGTTTCATATTTTACGCATTTCCGCATTTGTTACATCAGAAGACTTGGCTGACTTCCGGAGGCGCAGAGCTAGGATCCTTAGTAAATATAACAAAACGATGGAAGCAAGCTACAAAGCTGTAGTCCGTAACGTGTCTGCTGGTACTAGTACTGCTTCTGCATTTGTATTGCAAGTGCTTTCCTTTGCAAGCACGGTCGCTACTCATGTTCTAAGTCCAAATAGTGTCCATCTGTATACAAATGACCTCCTGACCTCAAATTCAAAATCACTAGATGCAATATACGAGTCAAATCGAACAAAGTCAGTTTACGCCCTTGCAGTAAAAAACCCTAAAGCGGCACACCAGTGGTCATGTGATGCATGCACTTATGTTAATGCGATAGGCACTGGGGCGTGTAGTATCTGTGGGGCTGCTGTTCCAAAATGGGTTCGATTTGACCTCGCCGTTACCCCCTCTTCCTTTTCCTTTGCTTCTGCTTCTGCTTCTGCTTCTGCTTCTGCTTTTACTACTGCTTCTAATACTGCCTCTTCAGATACTGGTGCTAGTAGTAGTACTGGCACTGGTAGTAAAAGCATACAAGCATGGACCGGGTTCAATAAAAGAAAGAGCGACCACCAGGCCCAGGCCCGGGCTTGTACTGCTTGTGCTGCGGATGTAAAACAACCCATCCGCAGCACAAGCAGCTTCTTTGACCTGACAGACGATATGTCAGATGAAGAGGATGTGGAAGAGAGGGTTGGTGACAAGGACAAGGGCAAGGATATGGAACAGGAAGAGGAAGAGGTGTTGCTTGAATCTCAATCAACTGGTTCTACTACTACTGTAGCTACTCCTTCTTTAGGCGTTGGTATAGGCGTTGGAGAAGTGTGGGCAAAAGGTATAGAATATATTCATACTCTGTGTTTATCCCGATCAGACTCATGTCGGCAAATTACTCATTCCATCCCAGCCCCAGCTTCAGCTTTAGCCCCCACCGATGCCACTGCTGCTGTAAGTGTTACGTCAAATAAATCAAAACAAAAAATACCAAAACGACCAAAACCTTCAATTATTTCGATTGAGCCTGATGTGAGTATAAGTATATGGGTGAACGTGGTTCATTTGCTGGAACCTTTCGCTCTTGTTGGCGACAATAGTAAGTCGTTAGCCGTCTATGCGTGTGCTACTAGCAGTTCTGCTGCTGATACAGATGTTGGTGGTAGTTCAATTGCAAATTTCGGATCCGATACCATGACAGAATTAGACGCGAACCTCTACCCTGAGGGCTCTGCAGTATGGCATACACAACAATGCCGTGTTGTCGCTTGCAAACTACTCAAACCTTTGCGCGAAATCATTCAACTACCATCTATTTTCTCGCCTGAAATTACAACAGAAGAAGGATTATCGTTATCATTATTAGATTCAAACGGTGATTACAGTGGTAAATCTTCGTCTGCGTCGCCGGTAGAAATGGGTATGGTTATGTTGCCATCACGTAAACAGCAGCAATTCGGTCGCTATGAGCCACCTGAGCTAGTGATTCATAAGAATCGAGTAGGGATGACTATTGTGTCTCGGTATGATAAGGATGGTACTACTACTAGTACAAGTAGCAGTGGTATTGGTATTGGTAATACAGATTTTGGAGTAGATGGTGCATATGGTGTTGCTGGTGAGTATGATGATGAAGACATTGGTTCGTTTGTCTATAAAGAAAGTGCTCACAGCGACCATGACAAAGACGATGATGATGATGATGATGATGATGACGACGACGACGAGGAGGAGGAGGAGGAAGAGGAGGTTGGCAATTCTGCTAAGTCGCGTAAACGCCCCCGCGCTCACACTTCCCTACCCCGCCCAGACAAGACAAAGACAAAGACCAGCGACAATGACAATGACAAGGACAAAGACCAGGGCAAAGACCAGGGCAAAGTGAAGGGCAAAGGGGCGGGGAAGGGGAAGGGGAAGTTTAAGTACACCATGCAAGGGCGCACGGGTAAGAGTGGTTATTTCAGTGTTGACGGTACAGATGACGTCGTCAGTGTAGAAGAACTGGTGCTGCAGTATCTATCGAAGCGGCAGGACCAGGATCAGGATCTGGGCCATGACCAGGAGGAGGATGGTATGTGTAGTGCCTCCCCTCCTGCTGATAGTCTTTCTGCGCTGTATAAGCAGATAGGAGGGGGTGGCTGGGTGGGTTGGCACTGTGAGGGGTCACTCCTAGTCTCTCTCTTTGGGCTGCTTATGTGGGACGTGCTATTCATGGACCCGTGTGCCTCTTCCTCTACCACAACCACTACCACTACCTCTACCACAGATAAACACACAGGTAAAGGTACAGGCACAGACTTCAACTTAAATGCTAGTGTTATTACAATTAAAATGAATACCTTTATTTCTCCTTATCAAGATGCGCCTTTAGATTTGCGTGATTCCGAACAAACGTTTTACCGCCGCCGATCCACTGCAATCAACGCTAGAGTAGTAGAGATCAGTGTAATGTCTCCTAGTGAGCTTCTTGCTTCTATTGGTAATACATATAGGCAGAATTATCAGCATAAATGTGCTGCTATCAGTTGGAGCCACCACCTCCATTTACTGCAGGCTGTCGCAAGGTGTTTTGGAGGGAAGAGATTATCGCTCATTTGCCTTGTATTTTGTTGGAATTATCGCTATTTCCACAGTGGCATGCCGGATTTGCTACTTATAAGGGCGCGTAGGCGCATGATTCGCCTAGAGATGGAGATAAATGGGGATGGGGATGGAAAAGTGCCAAAAGATAGGTATGAGTATGTTGATTTCAGTAAGTGGATCGGGGAATCGTTGCAATCATTAAATGCGAATATTAGTAAAAGAAGCGACGAAATTGATGCGAAATCCAATGTACTTGGTGCTCCTGCTGGCATCGGAGGAGGCGAGACTGGGACTGGGATAGGGTTAGGGGCAGATGGTAAGATTGAAGGAGAGCCTATAATTTATCCTACGCTTCTTCCTGATTTAGACTGTAATCCTCCTTTCTCAGTCTCGGCCTCTGCCTCAGACTCAACTAATATTGATAGGGACAAGGACGAGGACATGGAAGTTGAACTGGAATGCATGGTTGTTGAAGTGAAGAGTCAGAATGATATACTAGCATCAAAACAGCGAGTGTGGCTTCAAACTTTTGGTGAAGCGGGGGTACCATCGTATATCTGTCATGTGCTGGACAAAGGGGGAAAAGAAGGGTAAATGCGGAAGGGCCCCTTTATTTAATGTATGACAAAGTTTTTGTGTTGCGTCAGTTTTTTAATAAGGGAGCTTTACACCGCTTCCCACTGCGCTCTGCAGTAGCCGAGCTGCTTTCATTCCATTCTGCATTATAAAAGAAATTCACATACCAAGGGACTATTTTGTAACATAGTAACTCATTGGTAAGTATGAATAAAGATAAATCAAAATTCAATCCGGAAATTAAACGAAATTTTAACGCCGGAACACGAGGGATCGTGATAATGTCAGTCCTATTATAAGAGATCGAGCTTAATTTATTTTATTACGTATGGAGATTCCATTTTATCATTAGAATTGATTTTACTTGTTTTTAATGGTAAATGACAAATTTGCAAAAAAATAACAGTTACGTAATCTTAGTTAGGACTCGAAAACAGCCGCACCTCCCTTTTTTTTCATCTTCTTCCCAACTGCCAGAGCCTCAAGAGTAGCTTCTTCTCCTATTTTGCGCAGTTTATGAATAATTTTTAGTGCCTCCGAGTTATTTAACAAATACTTATGGAAAATTGTCTCATTTTGTTTGAGATGGATCATTCCTGGAAGTTTATCATGAGGTGTAAGGGCAAGGTACATGCTCTTTTCGTATTCGTCTATATAATCTTGTTCCGTCGCTAGCACCATATTTAACATTGCTTTACGAAGCGGAACATTTGCTTTACACCCCTTTTTACCAATACCTTCGCCCGAATAATACTCAACAGTCATTACACCACGGACCGGTATACCTTCTTCCGTCATCCATCCTTGTGTAAGCTCCCAACCAGGCATAGGGTCCATAGAGCGACTCCATCGAAACTCCTTTTGTGGCCAGTTATCACCTGGTTCTTGTGCACTGAGAACACATAACATTTTCGCTATACTTCGTTCATCATAATGGCCTAAATCTAAGCACCAGCACCCTTCAGGTCTCATCGGTGACCAACACTTAAGCATGCCGATACGACAGTATACTGTTGCCTGTTCATAAGGCGTTAATTGGGCTAACACTAAATCGAAATTGATAATATCTGTAATTCGAGGGAAGATACTTACAACTAATTCTGTGCGATATGAACCAAAATAAGGGGTCTTCTTCGTCTTTCCGAGCGGAAAGAGTTCGCATAAAATAGCAACTTGACGCGATGTAACATTATGCTTTTCAAAAGCCTCCTTAATAACATCAACAATCCTAGCTCCTCTCGCAGAGTCCGTAACAAAAGGCGTAATAACTGCTTTCAACATACGTTTCGTAGCATCTTCGAATTTAGGAACTTTAGTCAATATTAATTCTTTCATTTCAGCTTCGAAACGATCAACATTATCCTCATTATCACTATCAGAAGAATCACTATTACCTTCGAGGGCAGCTGCTTGTCGCACAAGCTCAAGGGCGTGTTGGTGCTTTTTGTCATAGGCCTTTTCGAGCTCGTCAACTTCGTTCATAAGTTGAGCTTTTAATCGTTCTTGATGAGCAGTCTCACTTTCTTCATCCAAATGATGAACTGATACATCATCCCCAGTTGCAATAGACTCATGAGCTACACTATTCTCTAATAGTTGCGATTCACCTCCTTCAGTAAGTTTACTTCCCACAGCTGATAGTGACTTTAATGCGACAGAATCATGGCCTAACTCTCCGTCCTCATCACCTTGAGGTCGAGAAGATCTCTGAGGTGTATCTGACTCATCGAAACCATCCTCTCCTATCTGGGGGGTATCTAGATGTTCTTCACCTGCTTTAGGCTTGAAAAGTGATAAATATGTCGCTGGAGTGGATTTTGCACCTTTTTTCTTCTTTTTCTTGCGTTCTGATTTCATTGTGTGTTCTCGTTGATAACTAGAAACACTAACACCATCAAGACCATCTTCAGCATTCTCTCCAGCGTTTGGATCGAAAGGTTTTTCCGTCTTAGGAATAATATTACCTTCTTCATCATAATGTTCTTCTTCTGTGACATCAGCACTTGCAATACTTTGTGATACGTTCAACTCAATCATAATTTGCTCATTATCTACCGCAGTATCTAAATGTTTCTGACGATCGATTACATTTTCATAGAAATCATTAACAGTTTCACCAACTTTCTCAGCATTTTCCCAATCAGGAGTCCAAATTGACCTTCCATCACCTTCACAATTATCAGCAGTGAGTTTACGGAGGTCTCGAAGTCTATGTAAAAGCGGCATTTGGTCATCAAGATCTATCATACCAATACTAACAAGAATCTTGACAAATTTTATGTCAAGAAGTACAATATCTTGACGACCAGGTCGAAGATCGTGAGAAAAATCGAATTCTACAATTCCGTAACGTGGGATGTTTCGCGCCCATTCAATATCTAAAATAAATGGAACTCCATTGAAGATCTCATTCCTAAAGTTGGTCCAATTACCCTTCTGTGATGGATCATTTATCACATCACCAGGAAAGTATATACTTGCTGCCCTAGCCCTTGCTGTACATACGGTCTGCGATGCCTCCAGTAACCGCACCAGACAAGTCCTGTGTACGTCCAATGAAAGATCAAGACTATAAAACCCATTAAACATACCCACTACTGGGCCCATTACTACCCCCAGTTCACGACGTACACGGTTGTATGCCACTTTATCATCGCCTAGGGTACGCATGAGGAAGCGCCTCGCTTCAACAGGGTCGCTTAGCTGTAGCACTACCTTGGCCGCAGTTCTAGATCTATCCTGAGCTTCTGCCATGATAGTATCGTACATACTTAAAGCTTCACTGATCCGCATCTTATAGAATGGGAGTGCATGTATAAGCATATCAGAGGTCTGACCTTGGACCTTCGCAGTTTCAATAATCTTAGTACGATCACATGACGACATTGTTTTAAAAGTATCTTTAACTTGAAAATCATCAACAACTTCTAGCTGCAATCGTCCTGTCTTTGGTGGTACCCATCGTTTACCACGGCCCTTCTTATGCACATCAACCATAATAGGAATTTCCATCATATCCTTCAGACGTTGCTCTGCCTCGACCTTCTGGCCACGCATAAACATGACGAATTCCGGTAAACCGATAGTGCCACCACCATCAGTATCATACATATCCATAGTCTCTTTCAAGCGGGTTTCATCAACTTCTAAACCGATGACTTTAAGCAATTCACGAAATTCATCAATATCTAATTCACCACCACCATCTACATCAACCTCTTGGAATAATTCTATAGCCTTATTGATATCAGAAGCAGAGTCCAACAGACGGCGCAATCCGGATACAGATGCGCGTTGGAATTCATCGAAATTTCTTTCATCTTCTTCTACTAATTCCTGTATTAACTTCACAGAAGTGACTTGTTTCGTGGGACTCACACAATTAATATATTTGAAAACATATGAGTGATGAGAAGCGATCATCTGCATCAGTGACATCGCTACAGCTCTATCATAAGGATACTCCATATTAAGATCATAAGTACGCAAAGGCTTGTCATATAAGAACCAAGCTCGCTCGTCTCGAATAGAAATGTTACATGAATTTGCATGTACTTTCACTCGTCCACCTACGGTAGAAGCTACACGCATAAGAGCTTTTGCACCCACATCCCCAATTGGATTTCCATCCATAAACAAACGAGTGACATTAGCATTTTGAATAACAGAACTACATATAGTAAAACATGCACAAGCATCAAGGTTATTACTTTGTATCAGTACTGTACGTAGTGTTTTGTTTTCAAGCAAAGCGTGACCTAATGCCAAACCACCCGAGTTCGATAATGCATTATAACTACAGTCGAGGTAAGTAATATTAGAATTATGAGCGAGTGATGACATTAACTCAACTGCACCTTCCAAACGCAAACTATTCCATGCAACTTTTAAGGTTTCAATTTCACAAGCTTTATCCAATAGAAGTGCCGCAAGTGCTTCGCCACCAGTAACTACATCGGGCATGACTGTATTTAATGTTTCAGCGCCACCAAGTAGATTATGAGATAAATCTAGATCCTTTAGTGTGGAATTCTTATGCAATGCATTCACAAAGCGTTCACATTCGAAATCATCAACATCTGCTCGTTGAAGAGTAAGTCGAATAAGTGGACAAGGAGAAAGCTCACCAGAGAGATAAGTAGAAAGAGCATTAGCAGCAACAGGGCCCAATGTGTTCATTGATATATCTAAAGCAATTAATGATGGTATTTCCATTATACTATGAAGTAGCGGGCCAATGCCTTCATCGGTTAAATTGTTATCACAAATATTAATAGATGACAAGAATGGAAGGTTTTTCAATGATTCGGCCAAAATACATGCCATTTTGTCACCCATACCATAATGCTGCAAATTCAATTGTTTTGTGAGATTTTTGCGGAGAACAAGTGAAGCTAGTGGGTTTATTTTCGACTGCATACAACCAGCAATATATTTCGTGCGTGGAGACATAGGCTCACAGATTTCAATACCCCCCTTTTCTAGCTCCACAACGTTCTCAATAGAAAGCCCATTCATAGTTTTGTAAAATGTC
>JACKZZ010008842.1_pt1 | contig 78966 bp, 105 predicted proteins | sample 8027871 | NCBI WGS metagenome assembly JACKZZ01 (sample SAMN15724774, study PRJNA655200) | protist metagenome | isolation source: fluorescence activated cell sorting (FACS) single amplified genomes of... | place: USA: West Boothbay Harbor, Gulf of Maine | collected 2000-07-19
TTACCCGGAGGTTTAGAAGAAAAGCTTGACCCATATATTTTTCCTTCATACTACCTACTTAATAAAATCATAGGTAAAGAGTCGAGAGAAAAACTAAAAGAAATAGAAGTAATAGAGGTATTCGCATTAGCATACATGAGAGGTATGAATATAGACAACTCAATTCTTATTTTTGAAGAAGCTCAAAATTCAAGTCCTAACCAAATGAAATTACTTTTAACTCGAATAGGTTTTAATAGTAAATTTCTAATTTCAGGTGATTTAGAACAAACTGATAGATATAAAAATAAAACATTATCAGGACTGTATGATGCGGTTAATAAATTTAAAGATATTGAAGATGTTGGGGTTTTTGAATTCGATAGAGATGATATTGTTAGAAACCCTTTAATTTCTAAAATACTTAAAAAATACGAAGACGAATAATGAAAAAAGTAGGAGTTGAAATAAACGGAGTTCTTAGAGATACCGTAACAAAATTTAAACAGTTATATGAAAAACATTTAATTGATAAGGACGATATCGATGACGAGAAAACATATAGTTTAGATTTGTCGGGTAACACTGAAGAGATTGAAGTAATCACAGAAGATAACTTCAAATATGAAGAGTTGAGTGAAGTAACATCTTTAGAACTAAACACTCATTTTGCGTTTAAAACTAATGAGGAATATTTTCAGTTTATGTATGAAGATTATACTATGGAATTATTTGGACACGCCCCATCAACAGAGTACTCAACATTTAACGATTTAAATGACCTGTATTTGGAGTTAAGAGATAAATTAGATTTATCTATTGTTTCCGATGAAATATCTAAATCTAAACCGGCGTCGTTATTTTTTTTAAGTAAGTTTGGTTGTTTACTTGAAAAATTTAGATTTTATAGTAATATAACTTTAGACGATATGTGGAACGATGTAGATATTTTAGTTACATCTAACCCTAATTTACTATTAAACCAACCTAAAGGTAAAACTGTAATAAAATTTGAAACTCAATATAATTCTAATATTGAAAACAAACACACGGTAAAAACCATAAAAGAATTAAAGGTTAAATTAAAAGAATTAATATGATGTTATCAATTTTCGGAGAAGATTACTTTATAGATATTGACAAACTTGACGAATATGTTCAAGTACCGTCAAATATTGAAGTAAAAAAAATAAAAGATGAAAATTCAAACCCCGTAAACGGACAAGATGGTAATACAATTAGTATTGTTAAATATGAAGTTCTGAAACTAATGTTAGAAGTTGTTATGGACGGTCACGAATCTATCGATGAAAAAATGATGAGTAAAAGTACTGAACTATCTATTCCATTTAAGTTATCGTTTAACACGTTATTAAATAAAAAAATAATCACCAAATATTAAAATAAAATGAGTCAAGAAATAATTTCAAAATTAGAAAGTTCAATTAAAAACATTAAGGAAAAAACGTCAAAGTTATTCTTAATAGTTCAAGACACTAAAGGTAATGCTAAGGCATCCGTAGCCTACACTTATAAACTATGTATGTCATTAAACAAACTAGGATATGATTCAATCATGTTATATGAAAAACCTGATTACACACCGGTAGGTAGTTGGTTAGGTTCGGAATATGAGGAACTAAAACACCAAGTAATTGAAGGTGAAAATTTACAGGTATCACCTGAAGATTTCCTTATTATACCTGAACTATATGGGTTTGTAATGTCTCAGGTATCTAAGTTACCTTGTGGTAAAATTGTGTTATCTCAATCATATGATTATATAGTTGATACACTACAACCGGGTGAAACTTGGTCTCAATTAGGTTTCTTTAAATGTGTCACAACAAGTGAAAAACAAAAAGAATACGTTAGTGAAATCATGAGACAAGTATCTTACGACGTATTAGAACCTTTTATTAGTGATAAATTTACTAAATCAAAATTTCCACCTAAACCTATCATCGCGGTACACTCAAGAGACCAAAGAGATACCGTTAACTTAATTAAAAATTTCTACATAAAATTCCCTCAATATAGGTGGATAACATTTAGAGATATGAGAGGTCTTAGTGAGGATGATTTCGCTAAGGGTTTGAATGAGTCTTTTGCTTCAGTATGGTTAGATAGTATTAGTTCTTACGGAACATTTCCATTAGAGTCTATGAAATCAGGAGTACCTGTCATAGGTTTAGTACCCGATATGGTACCCGATTGGATGAATGAAGATAATGGCATTTGGGTTAACAATAAAATACAACTTGTGGATTTTGTTGCCGATTTCCTACAAAATTGGTTAGAAGATAATATATCTGAAACATTAATTAAATCTATGGATGAGACGGTTAATAATCTACCAACTGAAGAGTTGTTTGATAAAACTGTCGAAGAATTATTCACCGGTTTTATTAACACACGTTTAGAATCATTTGAAACTCAATTAAATAAACTAACAATAGAAACAACATAAAATAATGGAAAATATATTCGACCTATCAGTAATACTACCAATTAAATCGGCCACAGTGCCGTTCTTCTCAGACTATTTTGAGAAATGTATTGAGTCATTAAAAACTCAAAAAACTAAATTTAAAGAATTGATAATTGTACACACCGATGAAACCACATTAGTTGAACATTTAGACTCTTTTGATTTTGGTGAGTTAACGGTAAATCTTTTACCGTGGACGGACAAACCTAACTATTCGTCACAAATAAATTATGGTATTCAAAATGCTACTTCAGAATGGGTTTCCCTATTTGAGTTTGATGACGAGTATTCTTCAATATGGTTTAAAAATGCATTATATTATTCCGAAATTTATACTGACACATCAGTATTTTTACCAATAGTTGTAGATACTGATGAGAGAGGTCAATTTGCGGGTTTCACTAATGAAGCAACATTTGCGGCAAATTTCACACCTGAGATGGGTATATTAACCAATGAAACCTTAATGGATTATCAAAATTTTCAAATTTCGGGAATGGTTGTAAAAAAATCAGTTCTTGATAGTTTTGGAATGTTGAAACCTTCATTTAAATTAACTTTTGGTTACGAACTTTTCTTAAGACTGACACATAACTCAGTTAAAGTAATGTCAATACCTAAAATTGGTTACAAACACACAAATCTTAGAGAGGGTTCGTTGTTTTGGGGATATAAAAATAACAATAATAAATTAACACCTGAAGAAGTTAAATTTTGGGTCGAATCAGCAAAAACAGAATTCTATTTTAACGACGATAGGGAGATAAAGTATGAAAATGAAACTGTCTAATGACTCAAACCAAAAATCTGAGTGGTAACACAGAAAATAATAATGTTAGCGGAACTACAATAATTGTAACTGGTGAAACTGAAACTCAAGTCAAAAAAAAGGGTAGAAAATCCACCAAAAAAAATTATTTTGATGTTAGAGAGGAGCAAGCTGTTGTACGTTTTTTAGAGTGTGAATCTTACGAAGAAAAAAATAAAATATATAACGAATTTCTGAGACATCCTTTAGATAAAATGATATCATCAATAATAAGAAGATACCGACTATATCGTAAAGGGATGGACTTTACTGAAATTCATGGTGATACTCATTCATTTTTAATTACAAAAGTTGATAAATTCAAACCTGCAAAAGGTAAAAAAGCTTATTCCTATTTCGGAACAATATGTAAGAACTATTTAATGGGTCAAATAATAAAGGACCAAAAAGAATTAAATCGAAAAATATCTTACGAAGATATCTCAACTAGTTTAGAAAATAGAAACGAATATGCATATCACATAGAAGATTATTCGATTAAGTCTGAAGATGTTATTAAGAATTTTCTAAGGGAATTAGAACTATTTATGGAACGTGAAAATTTAAATGATAATGAAATAAAGTTAGGACACGCATTACATGACGTATTTGATAATTACGACAATATCTTCGTTGGGAATGATAATAATAAATTTAATAAAAATGTCATTTTACTATCTCTAAGAGAAATGACTAATCTAACAACTAAAGAGATAAGAGGGTCGATTAAAAAGTATAAAGTAATGTATTATAACTTAATACAACAAATGGTTAAGTAAAATTAAATCATCTAATATTTATTGATATGGGAAGACCTAAGAAAAAAGAAATTAATTTAAGTCAAGAATCTATTCTGTCTTTATTACAGGAAATTTATAATGAATTAGTTGAGCAAAGAAATACCGCAATTCGTATACAAAACAAAATGTTGTCTATGATGAAAGAACCTGAAGATATGACTTTAATTGGTCCGGTCATTGAAAAACAACAAAAAATAATTAATGATTGTGTTGAAAAAAAGTTAACTCTTTCTAAACTACAGACTAACTTTGCGACCAAATCAGGTCCGTCTGATGAAACTAATTTTACGTTATCGGATTTAAATGTTGATGACGACATGTTAAAGGCGTTAATTGATAAAGATACTTCAGGGGATAATACTTCTAAGTATAAAATGTAAAAATAGGTTATATTATGGCATCAATAGATTTAGGGGTTGGTTATGACGATATTAAGAATAAAGTTGAAGCATCTAAACAATATACTTCGTTAAAAGACAAATACGATAAGTTAACAGACAAAAAGGTTGAATCCTTCGAAAATTTTAAAGGTGATGTCACACAAAGTTTAGATAACGCTAAAGAAGATGTTAAAAGATTTCAAAAAAAAATAAAATCTCAATTTGACCAACTTCTCGATATTACAAAAATAACCGGAGGTGAAAATAGTCAAACTATTTCATACGCTAAAAAGACTTTACTTCAAGCGGTACGTAATGTTGAACCTAAACTAAAACAAATTATTTTAGACGAGTCCATTAAAGCTGTGGGGTGTGATTTACAACAAACTTATACACCTCAGATTTTATACGTTAAGGTTAAATCTACAGACATATTAAATATATTAAAATTAGACCCTGAGGATAGTAAAGGTGCTATATTTTACGAAAAAAACCCAATTAACATACAAGATAACCCATTCTCAATGAATAGAGAATTATATCAATTAATACAGGATGGTAATGAATATTCAGTTTTAAATGGGTCACTTTATCGAGGTAAGTCAGGTCAAGGATTAATGGATATCCAATATGTAGAATTTAATAATCTAGGAGTTTCAGGTCCTTGGTTCAAAATAACATTACCTAACAGAGTTAATAATATTAATAAAGTAGGTGAATTTTTTGCCGATTATTATGGTTCAATAAAAGTTGTTGATACCACAAATATTATGGCATCAATTATGGAATCATTATCAGGATTTGCGTCAATCGGGTTAGATGTTGGAACAAATGAAATAGAGGACGCTACTAAATTTGAATTGATAATACAAAGAGTTTTAGGTCTTTGTTTTGACAATAGAAAAGAAATTGATGTTAGCGGTATAGCCAAACTATCCGAGTTAAGTGATATTGACGAATCATTTTTCGAATTCACTGATTTAGATTTAAGATTTATTGAAAGTAGAATACAAAATATTAAAAATGGTGTTGTTGAATTTGAGGGATGTGGTAATGTTAAGGTACCAGTAGATTTTAATTCTATTTTTAATTCTTTAAATAATTTGAACTTTGTCGAAGGGGCGGATTTAAATGAATTATCTGATGAGTTAACCGATAATTTAATAAACAACGAATTATTAATGGGATTAAACATTGATGTTAAAGCAACGGTTAATTTTAATTTCATTAAACTTATAGCTCAAGGAATAGTTGGGGGACTTCTAACACCAAAAGTTTTATTACCCATTTACATAATGACAAAATCTTTAGGCCAAACTGTTGACGAATCAGTAAAATCGGCTGTAGACTTCATTAAAAATTTCCCAAAATTTTTCGCTGAGGTAGTTTCTAAAGTGGGTGCCATATTTGTTGAAGAATTATTTAACATAATAAAAAGAGATATTCAAAACTTAATCGAATCAATAGTGATTGATTTAGCTCAAGAATTAATTGCTAAAAAAACAGCAATGATATTAAAACTAATACAACTAATACTAATAATTGCTTCATTTATTAATGATTGGAGAAAATGTAAGAGTGTTGTTGATGAAATTTTAGGATTACTTAATTTAGTCGGAGGTCTTATACCGGGAGGTAATATTCCTTTACCTTTATTATTTGTTTCACAATTATTGGGGGGTTATTCTGAAACTAGAGCGTTTATAGGTACTATTGAAGAATTGCAGAAATTAGGTATCCCGACAGGCGATTTACCTGACGGAAGTCCAAATTTAAGTGTGTTAGCAATGTTTGGACAAATGAAAGCAATGGCTAAGGAAGAATCTGAAAATAATAAAGTACAAATTGCCGTAGGTCCATTAGTTGTTTCACCAGCAGGACTCACAATACCGGCTAATGCATTTGGTAAAAAAGTATAAATATGATGAATAAAGAAGACTCAAGTAAAATCGTAAATATTATTAAAGATTATAAATCATCCTCTAATTCGGAGTTAACATTTGTTATGGATTTTATTCAAGAAGATTTCACAAAAACTAAAGAATCGTTATTTAAATTAACTGAACATTTAGATAAACTAGAATCAACTTATAATTTAATTATTACTGAATATCAAAAAAGAAAAAATAATACTTAAAATTAAGAATTATGAAAAAAAGAAAAAATAATCAAATTATATTTCCGGGTAGGGTTTTAGATAATCAAGACCCTATGATGTTAGGTAGAATACGAGTTATGCCTGAAACCGGAAAAGTATATGATGATATTATAGCTTCAGTACCTAATTGGAATGAAAGTACTGATGTGTGGTCAGAAAAAGACCCATTAATTTTTTTACCATTACTACCTTTTTATTTTAGTCAAACACCTAAGAATGATGAATATGTAAATATAGTTTATCAAGACAGTCAAATTCTTTTTCAAAATCAGTTTTATATCCAAGGTCCTTTTTCGTCTCCACTAACAACTTCGTTTGAAAATTTTGAAGGTGCTAAAAAATTTCTAAGTACAGGTAATAGACTTAAAGGAAGTTTATCACTAAAAAATAATAAAGGTGAATATCGAAAAAAAGAAAGCTCAGGTATATTTCCTGAACCGGGTGATAATGCTTTATTAGGTAGAGGTAGTGCTGATGTTATAGTAAAAGATAATGAAGTACTAGTTAGAGCCGGTAAATCTAAAAAAATAAGTAAAGGTCAGTTACCTGTTGGTAATCCGTTTAGGTCTTTTTTACAACTAACAAATTTTACAGAAAAACGAGTATCTCTAAATAAAGAAAAAAGAGGGTTCCTACAAGAAAATGTTCAAATGGTAAAAAAAATGGTCATTTGGGATATTGAAAATTTAGAAAATACTCAAAACACTTTTAACGGTAGTGTTGGTCTCTATAATGTAATACCTAGTTTGTCAGTCAACACTAAAAACTTTAAGTCGGAATCAATATCTAACCTAACCGTAGGGACCAACTATACAGGTCCTTTGGAAGAAATTAAGTTTACATCTAAAAGTTATAATGATGTGGTGAATATAATAAATAAATTTATTCAAGGTGTTTTTAAAGGTTTTATTGATATGCCTGAATATTCTTTCAATAATCAACAAAATGTTTCTAAGTCAACAACATTCCCGTTTATTGTAACACCGTCTAAAATAACATATAATAGTGGTAACGTTAACCCTACAACAACAACTAATAATCCAATATATGATAATTTTGTTAGGTTTTATTCATCTATAAAAATATATGATAGTATGAGTAAAAGTGGATTTTATTTAGTGTGGGACAATATTAACGATAAACCGGTCATAGGTCCACAATCATCAATTAAATCAACCGAAATAACACCTACTGAAATCACACCACAAGATGTTTCATACGGTATTTTAGGTTCTGAAAAAATTTATTTGTTATCTCATAATACTTCAGGTCCGAAAGGTCCGGTATTTTTAAATGATACTTTATACGGTATACCTCAAAAAAGATTTGTGAGTGATGAAAAGAGTATTCAATCAAAAACTTATCCGACGGTTAGAGGTGATGAGTTAATGTCTTTGTTGAGAAAAATATTCGCATATGTTACAGGTCATGTTCACCCGATAGGGCCAGCCCCACCCGTACCTGTAGCTGCGGGTAACGGACAAACATCCGCTGAAATCAATCAAATTTTAGCAAACGTGGAAAACACTGTTTTAAATCAAAATATTAGAATAAATTAATTTTTTTTTAGATTTTAGAAAGAGAAATCTTTAAGTCTTCAGAATTAGGTATATCTTGTTTATCTAACAATTCAGATATTTTTCTAGCACTATTTCTATCCATTTTACCTAAAGAAGATGTTAAGTCGTTTTCATTTTGAAATAACTTTAAAGTTTTTAAAGTTTCTGTACCATATTTACCATCCGCACCTCCTTTTATATCATAACCTAATTTAATTAACCCATTTTGAAAATCTGTCACCACCTTTACAGTGTCATACTTATTTTCATATTCGGTAGTTTCTTCCGGCATTCCATCCAAAGATTCTTTCGAAGTTTCATCAGGGTCTAAATCCTCCATACCATTTAAAGCATTATAATCAATAGTACCGTCAGGTAATATAACATCAGCTAATCTTTTAGTGAATAATGGTACAAGGACTCCCGCTCCTCGTCTAGTAAAAGGTGCTCCAACCGCTTTTTTAACAAATGTCTGTGTAGACATGGCCATAGACCAAGTTCTACCTGTTTTTAAATCCTTAAATAAAACTTTAACACCATCATCTGAAACTGACTTAATTGTACCTGTCATTGCTTTACCTGAAGGTCCCAAATATCTATATGGTTTTCCAGCAACAAACCCCATTTTTCGTAAAAGAAGTTTCCCTTGACTTATTTTAGGAACATTTTTAAGAAAACCTTTTAAAGATGATAAAGACTTAGGTGTTAGTCTCTTCAAACCAACTTTACTCGATACCTTAGATACCTTAGATGTTAATGGTAACATTAATTTACCTATTCTTGATTTAAAAGAAGATAATAATTTACCTAAATTTTTTACAATTCCTCCACCTAAAATAGTCTTAGCTAATGGTGACTTAATTGCTCTACGTATTGGACCCGTAATTCCATTTAAGATACGTTTTAAATTTTTTGATATGATGGTCAAACCTTTTACTACCTTTTTTGATGTCATACCGACACCTGTTTTAACCGCTCTTTTAAGAGGAATTGCTAAAGTTTGTAATGGTCCGGGTAATACAACAAATGCAAATGTTATTATAGACATAAGGTATAATGAGTCTCTTTCTTGTTCTGATTTAAATTGAGCCTCAATAATGTAACTAAGACCATTTAACACATCAACAATAGCCCCTGAACCCGGTATAACAAAATCAATACCTGCGGATAACAAGTCTGCACCAGCATGTAAAATATCACTAAGAGACCAACTTTCGTTTAGTGGAACATTTTCACCTGTTTCACATAAGTAAGCCTTACCTTCATAAACAATATGTTTACCATCTGAGGTAAATTGACACGACATCAATTTTTTTAATGGTGAACCAACTTCGGATACCTCAGCAAAAGCTTCAATTATTTGTCTCTTTTGAGATGGGTTTACTACAAAATTCATAAATCTTTATTTTAATATAAATACCTAAATATTTGAAAAAACAAATTTTAAAGTAAAATATCTTAATCATAAAGGTATAAATGTATTTTTTAGATATTTATAATAAAAAGTTTTAAATGTCAATTAATAAATCGTACTTTAATAAAAACAATACCATAACATCTAATAGTTTTGTTAATACCGGTAGAAATCCCGTAACTGAACTGTTTTTCGGTAGAGTTTCAACGTCACAATACCCAAATGGTTACAGTAGATTTATATTTGATATAGACATGGACCTTTTAATGTATAAGGTTTATGACGGTACAATTACAATAGATTGTAACGACAAAATAACCCATACACTAAAGATGACTAATACGTCAACTTTTGATTTGGATTTACTCAACACTAGAACATCACAACAAAGATTAAGGTCAACATCTTTTGATTTAATTTTATTTAGAATACCTAATTTAAATGATACAATTCAGGTGTGGGATGAAGGTGTTGGTTATGATTTCGCCGATTTAAAATATACGATATCTGAATCAGATAAAAATTATTCTGTGAGACCTTCTAATTGGTTTGAAACAACGACTATAGGTGTATGGACCGAACCGGGGATTTATAATAATAAAAATACTGGTTCTTTTAATTATAATGATTTAACAATAGTTGATACTCAACATTTTGAATTTGGTAATGAGGACATTAGTTTTGACATGACGGATGAAATCAACAACATATTAAATGGTTCATTAACTAATTATTCAGGTTGGGGTGTTGCTTACAAACCTCAAATAGAAAACCTGACCGGTCTTACAGACACCTACGAAGTTCAATTTTTTACTAGACATACCCAAACATTTTACGAGCCATATTTAGAAACCAATTTTAACGATTTAATTCAAGACGACAGAAATAAATTCTCATTGAATAAAATCAATAAATTGTATCTATATTTATTTGATGAAGGTAAACCGATTAACTTAGATAGTCCACCATTAGTTGATATATTAGATTACGATGAAAATCCAATTAATGGGCTTACAGGTTTAACTTCTTGTCAAAGAACTAAAGGGGTTTATGAGGTAACAATACCCCCATTAGTAGGTTATAATACAGTTTGTACATTTTCAGATAAATGGTATAATATGAAATTGAATAATACCTCAATACCTGATATAACCAATGAATTTGTTTTATATCCGTTTTCATCTTCAATACAAATAGGTACTGAATCAGTCGAACCAAAAATTTATGGTTTCGATTTTTACGGGTTAAAACAGGACGAAAAAATATTAAATACTGATGTGAGACGAGTTGGTGTGATAATTAAACAAGCTTACACAACTAATAAACAGTTACCTAATGTGGATGCTTCATATAGAGTTTACGTTAGAGAAGGTCAAACTGAAGTACAAGTTCAGGATTGGACTAAACTTAATAGAACACCTAATGATTATTATTTTATTTTCGACACAAGAGATAAAATACCTAACGAATACTTTGTAGATATTAAAGTTGAAAGTAGTGGTGAAATAAACACATATAAAAGAGAAATTAAATTTCAAGTGGTTAATGTCAAGTAATTAACTATTTATTAAAAAAAAAGAAAAATGGCAAATAGATTTATGACAGGTTCAACCTGTGGAAACAACGTAGTAATTGAATTCATCGGTCAAGATGTTCCAATAGTATTAAATAAAATTTATCAATTATCCGATGGTAGGTGTATTGAATTAACTGCAACAGGTTCAACAACAAGTGATAGTTTAACTAATTGGTTCTCTTATGGTCCATTTGACGATTGTGATGATTGTTTAGCCCCTTTTAGTGGTAGTACAGGAGGTAATAATGGTGAGGTTTGTGTTATATGTTCAGGTGAAACATCTACAGTTTTACCACTTAAACCGGAAATGACAAATAAATTCGGTAAAACTGTTCAACAAATAAACGCCGTACTAATAGGTGGTAATGGTTTAAATTCGTAATTATGAGAAAAGTTAAATTAACGGAAAAAGATTTAAATAGAATAGTTAAAAAAGTACTAGAAGAACAAAGAAGTGATAGATATATGTTTTTTTCTAACCTACAACAGATTAGAAGACAAATGGATATTATGTTAGAAATGGACCCAAAAATGATTGAGGGTGTTTTAGAGAACGGTCATGATTGGGCTCAAGACCATATTGCAACCGCTAAAGAATCTATAGACCAAGTTTTTGATTTTTTCATGAATAAAGATAAAGAGGTAGATGTGACGGTATCTAATGATGATATGATGGAAGGTAAAAAAATAAAACATACCAAAAAAGAAGTCGATGAATTGATTAAAAAAGGACTTTATCACTCACCAATAAAATCTTTAGTTGGTAATACTAAAATGAATAAACCTATTGGAACTATAACTACTTTAGGTAGTATAGATATGTCTGAAGGTGAAACGAATGAAGGTAGAAAAAAGAAAAAGAGTAAGAAAAAGAGTAAGAAAAAAACCGGTACACCACTATGTTCAAGGGGTAAAAGGTCTGCTAAAGCAAAATATGATGTATACCCTTCGGCTTACGCTAACGGTCACGCAGTTCAAGTATGTAAAGGTAAAATAAAGGGGTTAGACGGTAAAAAGAGGTGTTCACCACCTTATTGTTAAGATAATTTCCTTAAAATATTTTCAGTTAACTTATTAATTACCTCTTCTTTATTCGAAGAAACGTCATCATTAGTCGGAATAGTCACATCTTTAAACCTTTTAAGTTCTTTTTGACCTAATGGTGGGTCTAATAAAAATCTTTGGTTAATCCAACTTCTTAATTCGTTTTCAACAAAAAATTCGGGTACCGGTTCATTATCTTCCTTACCTTCCGCAATATCGGCTATATGAAAAGCGAACTTTAATTTGTTTTCTTCGTTCATTAAGTTCATTAAACCGTCACTTATGAAAAATATTTTACTAAGTGGGTCACCGGTGCTGATTATATCTCCCTCAGCATAACCAAATAATTTAATGATTGTTTTTGACCACCAAGATTTATATGTTGGTGTTTCTTTAAGTGTTGGTTTTAATATTTTATTAAAGGCTCTCATACCTGAACCAATCATACCCGCAATCGCTATCTGAGGAATAAACCAAGGTAATAGACGTATAAAGGCCTTAAACCCACCTTCACCTATATGGTAACCTAATCTTTTATTTTTCGCAACTTTAACTATTTCTCTAAGTTGACCAAACGTTATAGGTCCTTGGGCGTCACAGTAATTTTTTACATCACATATATTTTTAATTACTTTACTAGAAGGTGAAACATTTTTAGTAATAATATCAGTCTCGTTAAGTCTTTTTATTTCAACATACTCTTTTAAAATATTTTTTACGATATTTTTATCTATAGATTCTTTCTTGTAGTTTTTTACTTTAATACGAGTAGGTTTTTGACCTTTCCCTGTCTGTGTGTCCTTTTTTTCTTTATCTCTCTTCCTACGACACGCAGAGTCCTTCTCAGACTGACTCATCTTACCAGCGACACCCGCACCACGACATACCGGATATCCACCCTTATCAGAATCTTCTCGACCACACGGAGGATGACCACCACCTTTTTTCTTTTTACATATATTAACCCAAGGCCCTTTAGGTTGTGAAGAACCTTTCTTTTTTTTCTTTTTACCAAACCAAACGGATAAATCCTCTAAAATAACGTCTTCGGTTATTTCAACCCATTCATTAACATTATCATGCATTTTTTCTATAGGTTTTTTTATTTTTTTACGTTTTCTATGACCAATTTTATGGTTAATATCATCATTTTCATGTTCGAAAGGTTCTGTAAATGGTGCTAAAAATTTAGATTTCCATGTTCTTTCCACATCTCTTAATGGGGCGGAATATTCGCCACCTCTCGCAACACCACCTCTTTCGTTAATACGTACTTTTTCCATAATAATCTCTTTATTTTAAGATTTTAAATATCTATACTTTATTAATAAATATAATGATAATTAGTTATGAATGAAGATTTTGGAATATTATTTAACTCAATACCCCTTAAGACAGAAGAACACTTAGAAGTGTTAATAGATACTATGGATGAGACAAGAGCCATATACATGTTACAACAAGCGGTAAACCACGCATTTAAGCAAGGTGCATTTACGTTAGGTGAGAGTGAAGTTTTGGGTAAAGCTATTAGAATTAGTTCTCCATCAAAACCGGTAGACAATAATGAAGAATAAAATCGTTAATTTATTTTATACATTGAGTTTTTTTTAGTATATTTGTATAAATTTAAATAAAAAAAAATGAACTTAGAAACAGTATATTCAGCTGGTTTAGCAATAATATATGATAAAAAAATATTATTATTACAAGCTTCAGAAAGAAAGTTTGGAAAATCATATGGTTTACCAAAAGGAAAATTAGAGGATGGTGAAACTAATTTAGAAGCCGCAATTAGAGAAACTCAAGAGGAATGTGGGGTAAATGTACCAATCAATATGATAGATAGAAAAGAACATTATTATTCTTTCATATCTCGTCAACACAAATTTAAAAAAACTGTAACTTATTTTATAGTTAAAGTCGATAATTTATCTCAAATAGGTTTAAATAGTATTATTATTCCAAAAGACCAATTACAAATTGAGGAAGTTCAGAATGGTATGTTTTTTGATTATGAAGAATGTTTAGAGGTGACAGCCAAATCTCAACTAAGTGTTATTTATAAATTACACAGCGATTCTTTAATTTAAAATCATAATAATTTTGTTCATATATAAGTAATCATTATATTTATGTTAATTAAATGTTTCCTTGAAATAATATAACTTAAAAAAAATAAACAAATGTCACAAATTGAAAGTCTACTATATGAGGCCCATTCCTTAGGGATTAGAAAAGAAGTAATTGAAAAAGTTAGAGAACGTCAAATAGAATGTAATTCTAAAGGTATAGTTTTCAAACAATTAGATTCTTACGAAGAAGTGATGAAAAAAATGAAAGAAAAAAATGAAACTAAAGTCAATCGTTAAATTATGTAGTACATTATTAATAATATTTTCATTACATAGTTGTGGTGTTGGTTTTCAATATACACTATTAAATCATGTAGGTCATATTGATGGCATTTATTCATCTAAAGATTTCACAATAGATACGTTAAGTGAGTTTCAATTTAGAAATAAATTAAGAACAGATTTTAATTTCAGGTACAACTTCGCTCAATACGCGTTAAGACAACCTAATTCATTTGATTGGAATAACCCGGTATTAGGTAATAGATATAATAACTACCACCCATATTGGGGGTATAGTTTACATTGGGATAGAACTCAAATGTGGAATGATTGGGTTTGGGGTTATAATTACTTAACTCCGTATAGATGGTCTCCTTTTGGTTATGATAGATGGGGTTATAACAACTATGGTTGGAACAATTATTACGGATGGAATACTCACTATGGTTGGAACAATTATTACGGATGGGGTAATTATCGACAAAATACTTGGTACAGAAGACGAGGTAGAAACAATGTGTCATACATTAATGGTCGAAGAGGTAGTACTATGACTATACGAGACAGGGTAGGACAATCTTCAATGATAGAGTCAACTAAACGTAATGTTAAGGTTGATAATAGTCGTCCCGTTATTAATGATAGACCTAACAATAATGTAAGACCTGTTAGAACTAATAATAATGTAAGACCTGTTAGGACTAATAATAATGTAAGACCTGTTAGGACTAACAATAATACAAGACCTGTTAGGACTAACAATAATACAAGACCTGTTAGAACTAACAATAATACAAGACCTGTTAGAACTAAATCTAATCGTAAATCAAATTAAATTATAAATTAATTTGGTATAACCATATATTTGTTTTATATTTGTTGAACATTAATACATAAACAAATAATAAATAAAAAAATATGGACAACAAAGAAATTTTAGTAAACACAGGTTTAGATTGGAACGTTAGAACAGAAAAAACTCAAACTTTGAGTGGTATTGAATTAGAAAACAAAGTTGCATTAATCAGAGAGGATAACAACAAAGTATTAGGTTTACACTCTGACAGTTATGGTGTTTATCAGAATAGTCAATTAGTTGACCTAATTCAAAGAGTCTCTTCTTCAACCGGTTTAGACATTCACAATGGAGGTGAATTCAGTGGTGGTAAGAAAGTGTATATCCAATTAAAAAGTGACAACCTAACAATTGGTAACGACAGAGTTGAAGGTTTCGTAACCGGGATTAACAGTTTTGATGGAAGTACATCTTTGGCTTTCGGTAACTCTAACTTAACAATTAGTTGTACAAACACTTTCTTCGCGGCAATGAGAAACCTTTCAAAAATTAGACACACAAAGAATATAGAGCTTCGTGTTGACGACATCTGTCGTGGTGTTGATAAGTTAATCGACGAAGAAAAAGTAATGTTTGAGAAGATTAAAAGAATGTCTGAAACAGGTATGGGTACCGTATCTAACGTCAATAACGATATAACAAATAGAGTCGTTCAACAATTATTTGATGTTAATATGGATGTTGATTTGAATAACTACTTAAATAGTGATATGTTATCAACAACTAAAAAGAATAGAATTTCAAGATTCTATGTAGACCTAAACGGTGAACTTAAACAAAAAGGTGATAATCTATGGGGATTGTTTAGTGGTGTCACAAAATACACGACACACTCATTATCAAAAACTGACAACTCAGAGAAAAAATTGTTCGGATTGTACGGGAAAAAAGAGAGACAAATATTTCAAGATATTTCATCACTAGTTTACTAAACCATAAAACCTCACAGAAATGTGAGGTTTTTTTTTTGTATAATCCCACTATTTATTATAAAACTTAGTAATGGGAAAATTTATCATAACAGAAGAAGAGAGATTAAGGATTCAAGGATTATATCCTCAACTTAATAAAAAATCAATTAACGAACAAAATCAATCATCACATTGTACAGGAAATAACACAATTGATTCTTCGATAATCAACTTTGTTAAACAGAACACTAAAATCCCAACACGATATGATTTTGCAGTTAAGGCTTACTTTGGACGTACCAAATCAGGAACCGACGTATATAAAGATTTACTAACAAACTTAAAGGCCAAAGTATTAGATGTTGCAACTGAAAACCAAAAACAAGGATTAATTGATGGTAGACTCGAGTTAAGTATTATTAAAATAATAGCCGTACGCACTTCCGCAAGTAATTATTTAAATGGTCCTTTAAACCCCACCCATTGGAATAATGGAGGTAAGATGTCTAGTGGATACGAAGGGACTGTACCAAACATTAAAGTACCTATAAAAGATTCATCACATAAAGATTGGAAGGAAAATGAAGGATACGCTAAAAGTAGGTGGGGCAAATTCTCTGATTGGGCAAAACAAAGTGGTGGTAAATTGGGTATTACTTTTAGTTCTGATGTTAATGAAGTAACTCCTGATATAAGGATAACAGATACAGGTGGGTGTACTGACGAAAATAGAGATATTTCTAAATATAAAAATCCGGGGCAATTTTTACAAATAGCAGGTAGGATAGAATTTAAAAGAAAAGAAATTCCTAAAAGGCCTGATGAAGAACTACTTGAATGTGCCCAAGGTCTTAAAATAGTTGTCGGATTTTTTGATAAACCGGTATCAATAAATTCAGAAGTTACAATGAAAAAAAATAAAACAACTCATCAATGTGATTATGCGACATTTGACGTTTATTGTAATAAAATATATGTGGGTACCGCAAACATGAATAATGATAAACAAAGAATTCTTTCAAATGGTAGTAAAAAAGCTAAAGTAGGGTTAGACCAAAAAAATGTTGTACATGTAGCACCACAAGATTTGGGGGGTACAGTATATAATACAATTTCAGTAGATGGAGAACTATTAAAAAATGTTATAGCTAATAATAAAAATGGGTTTATTACGATAGAGATGAAAGGAACCGACAACACATTAACACGAGATGGTAAGTATCATGGAGATGCTCCTATGGTGGCGGCATTTACAGTAACACCTAATAAAATTAGATTAGTATATGACTCTAAAGAACCGTATAAATTTAAAAATACCAACCAACCAAATGATGTTTCAGGGTCAGAATACCAACCCATAGCAACGTTTAACCCTTGTAATAATGTTAAGACTAATCAGGGTTAACCCAAAGGACTAAAGTAGAGTACTTAATTTTGAACGTGTACCCATCTTCTTCCTCTGTGGTATCACCACAACTCACCGCACCTATAGAACACCCTGCACTTAACATAGCACTGTTATGACCTTTTGAACGTTTCCAAGACGAAAGTATTTTATCAGATATTTTATCAATAGAATTGCCGGTGTAGTATACCTTATTTACGTTTTCAATTCCGGCAATATAATTCTTATCCGAAAAAAGACCTATTCTATCCGTGAAACTTGGAGTTTTACTATTTTCAGTATGACTTAGTTTATTATTCTTAATCATATATTCCGTATGCACTTGAGTTGATTTATAAGTGGCGTCATCCCACTTTAAACTATTAAGACCTTTTTCAACTCGATATTCATTTATTTTTTGGAACAATAATGACTCTAAATCTGTTTGCGAATACACATTTAACGTTAGTACTGTAAGTAATATAGATATAATTTTTCTTTTCATATAACAAATATACAACAAATTATTCAAAATAAAAAATAAATATATCTCTAAATTACTGTTCTTATAACCAATTAATTTAATAATATTTGTCTAACCCAAATTTAATACCTATATTTGTATAAACTTATAAAATAGATATATATGAGAAAATGGAATAATGAAACAATAGAGTATTTCAAAAAACAGAATAAACCCGGTTGTGAAGGTCAATATATTAGAGAACTTTCCGATTTCATATACTCAAATTGTACCGTAGAAGATGGTGAAACATATCAAGAGTTAATCGAAGATTTAATACTCAAAACCAAACGATAAGTAAAAAATAGTAAAATTATGAATATAGAACAAATTAACGAACTAGTAGAAGAATTCTCTAACGATGCTGAATTAGGTAAGGCAGTCAGAAAAGTTTATTGGGAAACCAAAAATTTAGAACAACAAAAAAGTCCCAATCAATTAAATATATTTGAGGATGATGAAGATAATAGAAACGACGTAATACTAGGATACGATTAATGAGATTAGCACTTATAGCACACGACGGAAAAAAATCAGATATGGTTGCATTCGTTATGAAACGTTTAGATTTTTTTAATAATGATAAAGTATCATTAGTAACCACAGGAACTACAGGTAGAAAAATTACACACGCCGGTATAGATAAAGTAGAAGCCGTTAATAGTGGACCAATGGGTGGTGACGCCGAAATAGGTGCAATGGTTACTCGTGGTGAAATAGATGGGGTAATCTTCTTTAGAGACCCATTAGATAAACATCCACATGATGTCGATATCTCTATGTTAATGAGACTCTGTGATGTACACAACGTACCACTCGCAACAAACTACAAAAGTGGTCACATCATGATTAAATATTTTATTAATAAGTTAAAATAATATAGAATTAGACTTACGAATATTCTCCTCACCCCATAACGGTTGGAGATTTTCTAATGACCAACACTTAATAAACTCCTCATCACCCATTTCTCGTATGTTAAATGAACTTATAGGTGTAATGTGGTCTACGTGCCACTCCCCGTAATTATCCCACGTTAAATCGTCTGTAAATTGATTTTCTAAGTGTTGAATCAATTCCTCCTGACTATATGGTAATATATCAAAGTAATGTTCGTTCTTATCCACATTACTCTCCTTCAATACCTGATATATCGCAGTCCTGAAATTAGAAATTAATTTATAGAGGGGGTCCGTCGCTTTACGGTTCCTTTCGTAGTCTCTTTTGGTCTTTCTTATTTTATCAGCATTTTTTTCACGGTATTCTTTTATATATTCATTCCATTTTTCCTTGTTCTCACTATACCATTTTTTATGGTATTCTCTTTTACGTTTTTTAACCTCAGGTTTGGATTCATATTTTTTCATTGCGACTTCACGCCCACCAATAAACCTTCTACCGGGAGAACCCATCTTCACGTTATTTTCTTTTAGAATCCTTAGTATCGTGGGTTTACTAACACCGATTTCTTTCGCGATAGAATGAGAACCTATAAGGTCTTCATTATACATCTTAAGTATTTTTTCTAATTGCTCTGTTGTTGGTATAAACTTTTTCATATTCATAAATATAATAAACTTTACCGAAAAGTAAATTATAGGTTTAATGGCATAAAAAAAGGTCCTCATTAATGAGGACCTTTTTAAGTTATCTATTTTAAAGTTTTGATTATCTCAATTCTTTTAAATCGAATGTTCTAACACCATCTACGGTAATTCGTCCGTAGAACCTGTTGTTTACCATCTTCTTCGCGTATCTCGTCATAATTCCTTTAATCGGAGTGAAGTTGAATGGATTGTACATTGTAGGTGTCAATTGTAGCGGTACGTAAGGTGCGTAAATGTACCCCGTATCTAACAATGATGTTCCTTTATGTCCAATCAACACTTGATTCGCTGGGAAGTAAGGGTCACGGTACACTTGGTAACGTCCTGCAAGAGTTCCCACTCTTTCAATACCCATGTTATATTGGTCTTGCTCAGGAGACGCGTTAGATACGTGGAAGTATTCTAAATCGTCAAAGATAGCTGAAACTTCAGAAGATACTACAATCCAGTTAGCTCCACCTCTTAAAGTAGATTTGTGGATTTGTGCTGACAATTGGTTAATTGCAGTAATCAAAGTTTGGTTCCAATCTTTCTGAGTGTATGATGTTGTTTGAGAAATTCTTCTCCATCCATTGTAATCCCATCTTAGGTTCCATGCTGCACCTTTTCTAAGGTCTCTCAAGATTTCTCTATCGATTTCAGCCGCAACTTGTTCAGATAATAAAGCTGTTAATTCAGCTTCAGCATCGATGTTATGGAAAGCAGCGACATCTTGAGCTAACTCAGGAGACCACTGTGCTCTTAGTTTTCTTTCAGTAACAGATACTGTAACAGAATCCAAGTCGAAAGAAACTTCACCGATTTTATCTTCAAATTCTAATTCTTCGTAACGTCTGAATACAGCCGTGAAAGAACTATCAGTTGCTCCACTATTGATAGTTGCTCCTGTGTACCCATCTAAAGATGTAGAATCACAATCAGCACATACCGGACAAGATAAATCAACTTCTAAGTAGATACATCCGTCAGCGTCACAAACGTTCTTGAAAGAACCTCCGTTACCTGTAGATGCCCAACTTGTAGTAGTTGTAGAACCGTAGTTCACGATACCTTTACCATATTGTTGAGTTACAACTCTGAATAACAATGAACCTGTAGAAATTTCACAAGGCGTTGTTGATGCAGATAAACCTGTTGATTTGACGATATGTAAATCAGCTAAGAAAGCTTCAGTATCCATTTCATTTCCATCAGGACCGATTAATTTTCCTGCTCCTGTATCAGCGAATCCACACATCTTAATGATTACTTTTCTTGTGTTTCCTGCTGGAATAACCCCTGCAGATGCAGTGGTTCCTGAAATTACAGAATCAATTAAAGCTCCATTTGACCATGATTGGATTTTTGTTGTAGCTGTGATAGCTGACCAACGTCCTTTAGAGTAGTCGAATAAACCTGCTGGGTCAAGACCCGGTTCGTTACCTTCGTAGAATAAATCGTAAAGGTTCTTAGCGTAAGCTCCCGCTCCTTCGTAACCTGCGTCAGGGTTTCCTGGGTAGTTACCCGGAGAACCTACTGGTGCGTAATGGTCACCTGATTGGTTAGCCGTTCCTCCACTATATCCTTGGATTTTAGGTACGAAGTAGAACAATTTACCGATTGGTAAGTTCATAGCTTGTACTGATACGATGTCATTCGCTAATAATTTAGAGAATACACGTCTAACGATAGGGAAAACAACAGTTTCAAATGCTCCTGCTGAACCTGCGTCAGATGCTTCATTTATTAGGTGAGACGCTTGATTCTCATATAACTGAGCTACGTTCTCTTTTAAGTGTCCTTTAAGACCTTCTAGGAATCCTAATTTATCCCATTTGTTAATAGTATCTTCTTTAATAACTTTTAGGTGTTTTAACCCAATGTTACCAACAAGACCTGATTCTAATAATGCTCCCATTTTTTTTTGGTTTTTTATTTTAAATTTATTTATTTATTTATTATAATTTTGACATTAAATCTTTCATTCTCAAGAACTGTGGATTTTCGTAAGTCTTAGATTCAATCAAATTTTGTGATGAACCTGTAGAAAGATTCTTGTCGATAGTTTTACCGATAGATTCATTCATTGTATTTGAACTTCCGTTGTTCGATGATAATTCATTTTTAATAGTCTTATAAAGTCCTTTAGATTCTTTAATAGTTTCAACATTATCAAATCTTCTTAAAATGTTAATTTTTTCACTTTTAGAAGTAGAGTGTTCTGTGAACAATCTTGTTGAGTATGCTAAATTGGAATTAAATACAGCCACTTCATTTAATTTATTTCTAAATACATTAAGTGCTTTTCTATATTCCTCATTCTTTTCTCTAAGAACTTGTAATTCTTTGGTATTGGTGTTTTCAACTCTAATGTTTCTTGGTGCTGCTTTTGGTTTATTTAAACCTTTACGTCCCCAATATTTACCATTACCAAGCGTCCTTGACGCCTCTTTTGTTTCTTCTTTACCAACTGATTCAGTTTCGAAATGTGCGTCATCTCTACGACTCTTAGATTTACGTTTTTTAGAACCTTTGAAATCTTTCTTTGAAATCTTTCCGTCTTCCATACCTAAACGTTCATCTTCGTGGTCGTCATATCCTTGACCTTCTTTGAATTCGAATTTTGGTTTACCTGTTCCCTTTTTAGGGTCAGCCTTTTTCATCTTTGTATTAAATCCTTTACTGTTAGGTTTGGACCCATACGAGAATTTAGGTTTAGACTCTTCTAATGTTTCTTCCAAGTCAACTTCGATAAACTCATCTTCGTCTTCTTCGTCGAATTCGATTTCATACATAATTTGTTCAGCGTCAATATCATCTTCTTCATACACTTCATCAATGTCTTCAGATTCGTTATCTTCACCGTATGATGATTCAAAAACTCTTGAAACTATATCTTCAATAGATTCTTCATCAAACGATTCATCATCCGTATCTTCTTCGTGAATTTCTTCATCACCTTCCGATACTTCAATATCCTCGTCAAAATCTAAATCTTCTTCCAATTCAATATCAAATTCTTCTTCACCTTCACCAACAATCATATATTCTTTTTCTTCGTCCTTTAAATTAATATTACCTGCGTCATCTTGTGTTACCACAATATTGTCTTCAGGCCCCATCAAACTAAAAACACGTAGAATTTCATCTTCGTCGTCAATATCGGTTAAGTCGATAGTCTCCTCATCTTCATCATCCATATCCATATCAATACCTAAACCTAGGTCGTCAATGTCTAAAGATAATTCTTTTTCGAATTCTTCGTTATCGTCATCCCCCTCAGAATCTTCAGAACCTTCGTCCTCTAATTCTTCAGTGTCAAACTCCATTTCAATCTCATCATCCTCTTCGGTTAGAGATTCTTTTACTAAATCGCTGATTTCTTCCTTCATAGTTGAACGAAGTATTCCTTTTGCATTTTCGGCTAATACGTCCTCTAATCCCTTGATTTGAGTGATAGCGTCTTCTACTAATGATTTTTCTTTTGCCATTTGTTGTTTTTATTTTATTATAAATATACAGATTTGTTAAAAAAAACCGTTTAACGTGTTTTTAATAATCATAAACCCTTATACCAACATAAATATGGCGTAACTGCATAAAAAAAGTGTGATTTACAAAAAACCACACTTTTTATTTTTTTATCGAATAAAATTTACTCGATTACCTCATCAATTTTACTTTCAACAATAGCAGTAATTCTCCACTCCATACTATAAGCCTCAAATACTTTGGTCACTTTCGCCTCAACATCTGTAGGTGTATATCCATGTACTAATTTCTCTTCTCTTAATTTTTTTACTTTTCCTGTTTCACTGTCAACTGAATCTAACGTTACTTTCGCAACAAAATACTTTTCTTCCATTTTTTTTATTTTAATTATTTAATTTTTATTTACCTAAATAATCGTCTAATTTTTTCATTAAGTCAAGCGATTTATTACCTGTTTCACCAACTTCACGTTCAACTTTAATTTTATTCTCTTCTTCTAAGTTTTCATCGTACTTATCTTTATCTTCAGGATTTAAGAAAAGATATGCCCCCGGTGTAGACGGTGAAGATACTAAATCAAAACAGATTAATTCAAAATCGTCCTGAACTTCGTTTTGTTCACCCACTTTTTTAAGTGACCCAACTCCTCTTGATGATATTCCTAATGTAACACCTTGTCTAAGATAGTTGGCCGCCATATCTCCTTTAGTCGATACAATACCTCTCTCATGGAATCCCGGAGATGTAAGTAACTTTATCTTACCCATTAAAACATTGTCTTCCCACCACACTTCTGTGATTGAATGTGAAACTCTGTCTAAATCTATTAAAGATGATTCAGGGTGATTTAACTCTGAAAGAGCAATTCCCTTATCAATCATCTTCTTATAGTTTATCGCTTCTCTTTTTAATATTTTTTCAGGGTACGTTCTACCATTCCTATTTGGAGTATTATATTTTTGTAATACGGCGTAAAACTCAAAAGGTTTGGTGTGGTCTAACATCTGTGTTGATTCTTTCAACATTAAACTGTTTCTTTCCTCGTTAGGTGATATGTGACCGGCATCCATCTCAATTAATATACCCGTACCTACTTCATTTTCTTTTAAAATTCTTAAACTCATTATGTTAGTTTTACTTAATAAATATTAACTAATATTCGTTTCTGTTAAAAGTTTTTCATTATTAGATAATTTTGTTAGGTTAAATTCAAAATATTTATTATCGTTGAATTCATATATAAATATATTATTAACCATTTCTTTTAGACTTTCTTTTATTTTTCTACTTTTAAAATCTAAACTGTCATCATTTAAAAACAGTGTTATTTCTAAACTTAGAAATGATTTTTTACCTTTTATGAGTCCACTATGTCTTAAATCAAAGTCGACAATAAAGTTACTTTTAAAAACTTTTTCATTTACAGTATCTAAAATCAAATGTTTTATTCTTCTACTCATATTGAGAACAATACGTTCCCAATTATCATTATTTTCTTTTGGGTTAACCCAAGTGTGTAGACTCAAATATAAAGATTTTAAATCTATTGAATCCACTGTACCATATAGTACTTTAGCTCTATTGTAACCGTTTATTTTTGACGTTTTTCCTTTTTTCATTCATTTAAAATATGTTTTTGTTTATTTTTAATAATGATAAGTATATTTATGGTTATAGTCAAAATATAAAAATAATATGATTAGTAAGTTTATATGTTAATAATAAAAGTAGATAGAAAGAAAGGGATTGAAAAGGCGCTCAAACAATATAAGAGCAAATTAATCAAAACTAGACAAAATAAAGAATTATATAAACGTAAGGAATTTATTAAGAAATCTCAAGTTAGACGAAAAGAATTAGATAAGGCTAAATACGTCGAGAAAAAATTTAAGTCGGATAATAATTAATCCCAAAACCAATCTACCTTATTAAAGTAGTGACCCGGACCCGGCAATTCTCTAAATATCATAATACCGTTTTCAGTAAGTTTCTTTATATATTTAAATAATTCTTCCTCAAAGTTCTCATCGTAACTAAGTTTACTGTGACCTTCCCAAGTAGGGTGAACAAATACGCTATAGTCGAAATTACCATTACCAATATCTCTACCTGTTACAATAATTTCGTTAACATCAGGATACTTACGTTTAACTAACCTATTTAAAAAAATCATTAATAACCTGTCAATACCGACGTCGTTCATATTTATAGGCTTTCATTTAATTTGGTTAACTTATAATAACCTAATTTCGTAAAAGATTCTGAAGTTAATTTAGTCATAGTTTCTTTGACCTTATTTTTTACCTCAACATCAACTTCCTCAATAATAACCGAATTTAATTTTCCAATAGCCTCAGATTTTAAAGTTTCAAACTTTTCTTCCAAAACTTTTTCATCTTCAGTTAAAATTGACATCAATTCTTTTTTATCACTTTCATTTAATGATTCGATATATTTTTTAGCAGTACTATTAACTATATTAACCATAGACTTAAAAGGTACGTTACCAGCGAAGGTTGATTCAACAACAACAACTTCCTTTTGTAAATTTTCGGAAATAGTTTTTCTAACTTCTATTTTTGAAGTAATATTTAAAACGTTATTAGAAAATAAAGTATCAATATCTTCATATATGTTTTTAGAATTAGTATTTGATACCCACTTATTTAAACCACTTAGACTTTTCGTATCAATCTTATTAATGGTATTTTCATAAATGGTAACACATTCGTTAATATATGAATCGACAATATCTTTAGAAAGACCTTTATTTGTTGTTAGGCCGTCGTAAAGGTAAAACAATTTACTTACGTTTTTATTTTCTAAAACATATTTCTTGAAGTTTTTAAATTCTTCTTTAAATGTTTTAGTTTTATATGACTCTAATAAAGTCTCTTCAATTTTAGATTTTAGTATACCAAATTTCATAATTCTTGTTTTTTGTTTAATATAAATATTACGATTTCATTAGTTTTCCCAATTCTTTCTCAATTTCCCCTAAAGAATCGTTACCTTTGGATAAATCTATAAATGAATTTGAGCTAGTTATGTCGTCATTTTCTAATAAAATTTTTAAATTATCTCTATTATCCGATTCCATTGGTATTTCACCACCACCTAAGTCACCACCTAAGTCACCACCTAAGTCACCACCTAAGTCATCTCCTACCACACCACCATCAGGCGATTCAGGAGGTACGACTTCAGAATTTTGAGTGTCACCAGTTTTAGTACCGTATAATTTATCTATGTTATCAAATACTCCGGTATGTGTAATAATTGTAGGGGTATTCATTAATTCAGCACCAACAGCTTTTTCAACACGTTGTTGTTGTAAATCTAATTTAATTTCTTCATCTGAGAACCCTAAAATATTTTTCTTAGCCCAAGATACGGAAACAGGTGCAATACCTTCAACGGGCATAACAGCGTCTTTGTATAAAAGAACCTTTTCTTTCCACACATCAATCTTAAGTAAATCAGCTTGTGTTGATGGGTTTGTTAATCCTAATGTAAAGTTAGATAATTCATCTTCAAACCCTAATAAGAATAAATGTACAATCGCAATTTTGTTTAACTCAGCAATCATAGAGTTTTGTATTCTATTAATAGTTCTTGCAAATCTAATATCTTGTAATGAAAGATTTTTACCCTCACCAACTACCTCCTCAAAACCTAAAAAGGCTTTAGGTACTCTCAATGCGGTTAATAACTTTTTTTGTATGTATTCTATATCCGCAATTTCAGATAAATTAGTTGCTCCGGGTAGTGTATCAATTGGGTTAGGAGCGTTAGGGTCTCTAACAGGTATAAAATAATCTTGGTCAACCGCCATTTGATTATACCTTAAATCAACATTACCATTTTTAGGGTCAGTAACTTGGTCTCTCTTAAATTTGTTGGCCACACGTTGTACATACGGTTCAACATCCTTATCATCCATATTACCGACAAAAACTTTAAAAACTCTTCGTTCAGGTGCTCTTGAAGTTCTATAGATTAACATAGCATCTTCAGAAAGTAAAAGTTGTTTCCAAATACGTCTAGCCTTTTCTAACATAGAAGTACCGTAAGGTAATTTTCTGTCATCACCCAATAATCTAAAATGAGCAACCTCCCAAGACTTAAATTCCATGTCTTTGGATTTCCATTTAAATCTTAAATTTTTATTTTCACTCTTTTCATCCGCCTTTACGTTTGAGTTTGCACTAGTCATAGTTCCCTCTAAACGTTCAATCTCAATATTAGGTAACTGATTACATCCAACAACACCTTTATCGGAATCTAACTTAAGATATACAAAATTATCACCGTACTTACAAGTATTTCTTGTCCACATAGGTAAATTAGTTGGAATATCTAATACGTTGTTAAATAAATCGGATAAGATACTTTTAATTCTTTTAGATTCAGAATAAATTTGTAAAACATAACCATTTTGGTCCGCAGTAGTTGATTCTTCACCATATATGTCTAAAGCCGCCGATATTTCAGGCGTATACTCCATAGACTCATAATCATAAAACGAAGCTAATCTAGTCGGTTCATAATAAACCGCTTGAGTATATAAATTATTTTCAATCTTAGTCCATTGATTGGATAAATAAAATGATTGTTGAGCTTCTAACTTTTCTCTTTCATATTCAGACTTAGATGTTGTTTTTAATAACTCTTTCTTATCTACCTTGTATGTTGGATAATCTTGATTTAATTGAGCATCCGGACCAAACGTCCTGTTTAACCGTTGCCACACTGTCATGTTATCTTTGTTTATTTTATTTTCCATACATCTAATTTAACTTTTTTTAAAAAGAATTAAATACTTACTTCGTACCCTTATTATTTTTATTTGAGCCGTTAAGTTTATTACTACTAAACTGATTATTATTTTTATCTACCTTAACAGTACTTATTCCCTGACCCGGAACTATTAACTTACTACCATTAAAGACTTTATCCGTTTTTTTTCTTCCAATTCTACCCATAGTTCTTTTATAATATAAATATTACTTAGTACCAAATAACCAACCATACTTAATATAATCATCTTTACTAACACTTTGTCTGTGTTGATTCATATCAATATTTTGGTGCATATTAGGTATTACCGGATTAAACTCCAATTTTTTATTTGACGTGTTATTGTTACTTACAGACCAAGAATCAATCATTGCTTTAGTTTGTTCAGTAACTTTAGTTAACTTTCCGAATGAACTTTCACCAACATAAGTACACATTGCTATGGACATAATTAAATCATCGTGATGACCTTTTTGGTGGTCAGGTCTTCCGTTTATATAAATAAACGTATTCATTTCATCATATAATCTAGAACTATATATCTTAAATTCATGTCTCATTGATTCCTCAAAAGACGATATTATTTGTACACGTTTATTGTTAAAATTTAGACCTGGTATTTTTTCGGCTGACTTTGGGACGTATTTCCATTTATTAGATGTATCAACACCATCAATGTATAAATCCTTATATCCCATTTCTTGTAACTTTCTTGCGGTCGCAACACCCATACCACCTGTAATATCTATAACGACAAAGGCAGAATACATATTAGCCCATTTGAATGCTATTTCAGCTATCACATCGGGTGGAACTTTACCAACATACTCTAAAACCTGTTCTCTATTATCGAAATCAATTATTTCAATTGAACTAAAATCTTCACTATCACCACGACTAACGTCAATACCCATAATATATTTGTGACCAACTACGGGCTCTTTCCAAATCCATAACATATTACCCATCATTTTATTCTGAGGTTCTCTTACGTGATTTTCCTTAATATCTTGTAATAAACTAGAATCAAATACATTATCACCTGAACCTAAAAAACTACATTCAATCTCCTGAGATACTTTACGTTTATCATACTTTAGTTTTTTAACCATACTTTCAAACCATGATGAACTTGGCTTATAACCTTCTGAAATAAGTTTGTCTAAATCAGAATAATTACGTTCTGATGGTTTTATGTCTGACCAATCAATAACATCACCATCATTTATATATTGTTCTTTATTTAAAAGATAGTGTATTATATTATTTGTTTTAACCATATATAAATCCTTAGTATATCTTGGGTCTCTATACCAAAACATTTCAGAAATTTTAAATTCGTTCATACTACGATTAGCTTGGTCATAAATTTCGTAATAAATTGGGTCAAATCCATTTGGTGTCGATACAACAATAACTTTACCACCTGTAGATAATGAAGCCATACAAGCAGCCCAAAAATCACTGTCAGCATCAATAAAAGCGGCCTCGTCAAATACCAAGATAGTAGGTGTAAACCCTCTCAGAGCATCCTTAGATGTTGCGACGGCTTTAACCTCACAACCATTAGTTAATTTAAAATGTTTTTGTGAATTTTTATCTTGTGAAAAATCAACTCCTAACCAAGAAGGCCATTGACCTATAAAAGACCTAATTTTATTAGCCATCTCTTGAGATGTATCTAATTTGTTTGCAATTATAAGTACTTTTTCAGGTTCTGTTTTTTTAGCAAACACTAATCTTTTTGATGCCCAAGCAGCGGTAACAGTAGTTACACCGGCCTGTCTATACTTTAACGCAATGTTTTCGTTAAAGTTTTCGTAATCACTAATTAAAGATTGTTGGTCCGGAAATAATTCTAAGGGTACGTATTTCTTTACTGTGTTGTCGTATGTTTCTAAATATGTTTTTAACGCGTATGCGATATCTTTTTGACACTTCACATATTCGATTAATATTTGTTCCTTTGTTAAGTTTGCCATTAATCATAAATATTTATTTGTTATCTTTAAACGCCCATAGGGTCATTGTCGTCATCTGGCATATCAATACCTAAACTCCCCAATAAACCACTTATATCAGGGCCACCATCCTCATCTTCGTCGTCATCATATTTACCCATGGCCTCATCATAGTCTTGTTGTTTTAACTCCTGAACTATTTCATCAACCATTCTTTGTATAAAATCTTTACCCCTTTTATCGCCACTTAATATAAGTTTAGATATTTCTAAAAATTCCTTAGCATTTAATTTAGAAAACCTAAAAAACAAATAATGTTGTAAATGTTTTTTACCTTCATCATATAATTGGTCAGGGTAAGTCTCGGTAAATTTTTCCCAAAACACAGGTCCTAATCTAGAGTCCCATATTTCTGAAGGTAATGTATCTTCAGAACCTAAAACCATCTCAGCTTGTCTAGGGTCATCAGGTAGTCCATGTGTTCCAAAAACTTCATAAACACCTTTAACTAATTCGTGAACCAATAAAGGAAATGTTAACGCTCTAGCTTTAACTGTTGGTGGGTCTGTTTCTTCATCAACTTCAGATTGACCAGCTTGTCCACCACCACTTCCGGCCATACCTTCCATATCCGGGTATAACCAATATAAATGTTCCATCAATGCTTGGTTAACCCCGTATAAGTTTAATAATTCGGAATCAACATTATTTAACTCCTCACCCACTAAAACATACATATGACCACCTTTAAATGCCGCCCCTTGTATCAATGAGTTTATTAACCTTCTTTTGGCCTTTTCTAAATTAAATTTTTCAAATTCATCAACAAAATCCTCAAGTTCTTCAGAGTGTTCCTCCGCCTCATCATTAGCTTCTTTAAAAGCCTGTTCTATTTCATCCTCATCAAATTCATCACTCTTAGTCTTCATACCCTGAGCCGCCGCCATAGGTTGAGTAACTAATTTAGCGTCAAATTGTAATGAACCTTCGGGTATACCCATTTCTTTTATAATTAAATCAACCGCTAAATTTTCTAAATATTCTTTATTCTGAGATTGAATTGTCATTATTTTTCTCATACCGTTCATAACAGAACCCATAAGATTCATAATTGGGTTATTACCCTGTATCATTTGAGTATCCCCTAAATAACGTCTCACTTTATCAACTGAATCTTTGAACCTCTTAGATGAAACTAATTCAATGAAATCCTTATCACCTTCCGGCAATGATGGGTGTTCAGCGTAAGGTGTTTTTTTGTCAGTAATTTTTTTCTCAATACCCGGTTCCATTCTCTCAGGTCCACTATAATCTATAGGTGCTTCACTTATCAACCTATTAAGTAATTGTTTCTCTTTTTTAGTTAACCCTTCTTTAACCAATTTATTTTTTAATTGATTTTTCACTTTTATTCTTTTTTCCATTTTAATATTTAAACTCATGTTAATATTATTTTAATTTCATACCTAATTCATCGAAAGTTAACCACTCAGGCATTTTTTCGTTCTTAGCTTTAGGAGCTGGTTTAGGGCCGGGTTTAGGTCTATATGGTGTTGACGGTCTTTTAGGTTTTGTACCGGGTTTAACTGTAGGTCTTGACGGTGCAATCTCAGGACTTTCACTCACCAAATTTATAAAATCTTTTTTACTTATCTGAACAGGAAGGTGTTTTTCCACAATCTGTATTAATTTTTTTTCAATTATAGATTCGAATTTTAAATTTTCCTTTGTTTCTTTCTTCTTTTTCTTCGTTTTAGGTAACCCTTTTAGTTTGGTGTTAACAAAATCCATAACATCTTTCTTAGACATTTCTTTTGCAACTTTACCTGCATCACCTTCTTTTGGAGTATCTCCGTCTTGCATCGACTTAACAACACTGAAAAACTTTTGTTGTTGTTTCGAAACCGCCTTTTCTTTCATTTCACTTCTATTATTATCTGAATCATCATCCATACCGTCAGGTGCCATATCATCAGCATCGTGAGGAGTTTCTTGTCCGGTTAGTTTTTGCATAGATAAATCACCTAATGCATTAGACGATGTTATATTTTCAGAAACTTTATCTTTTACCTTTGAATTACCAAATAACACGTTAGCCAATCTACGAATATCATCACTTGTTGGGTTAACATTTTTTAATTTATCGGAAAGGGAACCTAATTTATCTTTCATATCGGTTTGGTTCAATTTATCCGATATCTTACTAGTACCTTTAGTTATAATTTTTGAACCAAAATCATTTACCATCTTTCTTACCTCCGGGTTTTCTTTATAATATTTTAATAATTTAGCCCCTATTGTTTTAAGTCCATTAGCATATACATTTTCATCTAATTCATCCATGGTATCATCATCACCATACTCACCTTCATCTTCAATTGCCGGTTCAAACATTTTAACTAACATATCGAATTTATCTCTAAAGTAACTTCTTAAATAACCTCTTTTAGCGTGGTCAATCAAACCTTCTCTATCAGTTTCATATTCTTCCCAATCATCCCAATAATAATCAACAGCTTCCGATGCCGCGTCTTCAAGATTAGAATCAAATGGACTTGGCATTTCATTAGGTTTTCCTAAGTATTCATGTATAGTTTTATTAAAATAACCTTGGTCAGAACTACCCCAACCATGACCACTATCTTCAGACATTTCACCTTCTTTTGGTTCCGCAACAACAGTACCACTAGAAGTTTTACTAATATCATAACCTTGTTGGTCACCGGGTAGTGTTCCCCCGTCAGGACCTATCTCATATTTAGTCTCAGTTGAAGTAACCGGTGTCACTTGTTCGTTCTTTAACTTATATAAAACGTCAATTTCCGTTTCGGACATAGACATTAAAGTCTTTGCTTTAAATCCATTTTCAACTAATTTTAAAATCTTTACATTATTTTTCATACGTAACTTTTTTTTCATATTCTAAAACGAAATCTCTTTCGTATAATTTATCTTTAATCAACTCTTCGGTATCACCAAATCTAAATACCAATCTTTTTTTATTTGTAAAATCAATTTCACCATCTTCATCCTCCCAAGCTAACGATACAACATCATCTATGGCGTCAACCATAGAAAAATAATCTGAGTTTTGAATTGTTATTAAAGATAAATTATCATTCTTTAATCTACCAACTTTCTTTATTAAATCTAAATTGGGGGGAGCCGGATAACCATTAGATGGTTTTGATTCCCAGTTCTCCCCCCAAATATCATTAATATTCTCAGAAAATATAAATTCGTATATGTTATCCCCTTTATAGTCAGGACCTAATTCATTTACAAATATTAAATAATTCATTATAAAATCATACCCTTAGATGATATTCGGAATTTTGTACTATCACTTTCAAAAACTATATTTCCTTTGTTAGTTTTACCAACACACTCAGCTTTAGGGTTTTCCTTCATAAACTTAATTGACGCAACTTCTTGTGATATACTTTCAGAAAGACGTCTAGCTTTTTTAGTGTTAACACTTTTATTATTATTAACATTTTTTTCACTTTCGTTAATTACGAAATATTTCTCTAAAACACTATCAACTTTAGATTCTGAAAATATAGTTTCAAGCATATCACCCACTTTTTTAGTCATTTTAGATTCAACACTTTCACCTTTACGATATTTTCTATGTTTTCTATGTTCTTCAGCATCGTGGTGAGCATCTCTCTTCAACTTCTGAATTTGTACGTAGTCGTCTTCAGCTGCGTCACCAAAATAGTTTCCGTCATCTTCAGTCATCTCTGAAAACTCCTCAGTCTCATCATCTAATTCTATATCATCTTCAAAATCAATTTCATCTTCATCTTCAAATTCAGTCTCATCTTCAGACTCATAATCCTCAAATTTATCTAACACATCTTCTTTATCTTCCTCATCTAAAGAACTTAAATTTAGAGCTGATAAAATTGAGTTTATAACATACTTAACGTCCTTAGATGACATTTCTTCACCTGAGTCTAATAAACTTCTAATTTTTTGACCTAATTTACCGGTTAATTTTTGAATAGATTTAAATGTTACTACCTCATCATCATCTGATTCATCATCTAACGATATCTCCTCAGTATCTTCAACATCCATATCTAAATCCATATCATCATCTATGTCCATATCAGCATCTATGTCCATATCAGCATCCATATCTACGTCCATCTCAGTACCCATGTCTACGTCCATTTCTGTATCTGCGTCTACATCTAAAACAGGTTCCTCAACCGGAGCTGGCTTAGGTGTTTTTAACGTGTATTTTTTATTTGATTGTTCAAACAATGAAATATTCTCATCTTGACCTTCATTAATATTAACCTCTCTCGCAATTAAATTTAATCTTTTAAATGCTTGTGAGTATGATGAATAATGTTTTCTGTTTTCCATTCTGTCAAGATATTCAACTTCATCTGAAGATTCTGTTAAACTTCTTTTAATTACATAACCCACTTTTTCTTTTGAAATTATGTACTTATGTCCATCGGCTAAAGTCTTACTATAAACCGATTTTTTATCTTCGTTGATTGGTGTGGGTTTAACTTCATTGTATCGAGCAATTTCCATTATTCTAGAAATTTTATCCATACCTTCTAATTTTTCACTACCTATTGGTCTTAATCCTGCCATTTTTCTTTTTATTTAAAATAATTATTTTATATATAAATATGCGGGGAATTAAAAATGTCCCCTTTTATTATTTAATTTGTAATGGGTCATCTCCTCTAAAGTTAGTTCTTTATCAATATACTTTGTTTTAAAATCAAAAATCTTACCTATATATCCGTTTCTTCTCAAAGTTTTGAATACAAGATTTTCATCAGAATATTCACCACCTTCTTGTAGTCCACTAGTCCTGAATTTTTTAATTTTGTCTTTCAACATATTTATTTTCTCTGTCATTTCTTCGATTGACCCATCTTTAATATTTTCTAAAATAGTATCTATCGTTTCCATCCACCGTTTACTTTTTTTAGTGATAGATTCTTTATCCACCAAAACAACACTATCATTTACCGGTTTAACGACCCACTCATCAAATAAGACAGAATAAACACCACTACTAGAATGGGGTTCATTCTCATTCTGTACATAAACCTCAACTTCATACCCATATATTGATATATCGTGTTCAGTATTAAATAAAGTTTTCTTTAATCTAAATAATTCTTCATACAATGGTTCCTCAATATCGTTGAATTGTTCAAAGTCAGCAATTATATGTAAATCAACATCAGAATATTCAGACCAATTGTAGTTAGATAGCGAACCAGTCATGGTAATATCACTAATAACTAAATCTACATCTAAAAATTCTAAAAACTCGTAAGTAATGTTTAATAACTTTTCTCGAACATCATCTTTTAAAGTGGGCTCACCATTATCGTCGTTATCCCAAAGCTTAGGGTTTAATTCGTCCCTTAACTTAAAACTACTAATTATTTTTTTTAATTCACCCATTAACTATAAGTACTTTAATTATCGTTTAATTACAGTTTAACATATTTAAATGCTCTACCAATATTTGAGTTGAAAAATTTCCCCTGTGATTCGGACATTCTAAACTGAGTGTATATTTTATGTGGTACGTCAGAATACTCATATCGTGTACCATTTTTAAATTCAACGATTACTTTTTTTGTTGAGGTATCATACTCTGTTTTTTTTAAATTTGAAGACTCTATCTCGTTAAATATTTTAGTTCCTTCAATAATTTCTTTTTTAATTGCCATTTTATTTATTTTAGTGGTGTTTTATCATCTATCCTTTGTAATATTGGTGTAAGATATTCATTAAACTCATCAAAATCAATATCGAATATTCCTTTTAAATCAAAAAATAATTTATTTTGTTCATTACTAAATTTCTGAAAATTTCTCATAATATCATTTGGGTAATACGGAGGTTTTTCTAAATCTTTCTGAGACCACCCCTCTCTGATGAATGCTAATCGTAAAGCGTAATATATTTCAGCAATGTCTTTAGACGTGATTTCAAGATATTTCGGTATTAGGTTTTTTTTGTCCATAATTAAATTATTTTCTAGATTGCCAATCGTGGGAAACTTTATCCTTAGTTATCGGACCACCTTTGGCCCAAGTATAACAAGTTCTAGCTGAGTGACATTTGAAGTTGTGCATCCAACAGTAACCTAATTTACCATCTTCGTCTGATGTTGCTCCTGGCATACATTCTTCCATTCTAGGTGAGATGTCAAAAGCGACACAATTACCACATAAGGATTTTTTAGCCGCCTTTTCTGTTGTATCCCAATGTTTGGCTAAATTTTCCCAATAATCACCGGGCTCATCAACATTTAATGGACCATATTTAATATAATCAGCCTCAATTGATTTATTTCTATTAATGGTATTGGTTTTCAAATTTTTTGAGGCATCTGGACAATCCATTTCTTGTTCCCCAATCATTTTACGATTATTACGTTCTATTAATATTGATTTTATTCTTCTTATTTCTGAACTCATATTAAAATTTATTTATTTTTATATTATGTTTGTTAATATAAATATGTGAAGAACATAAAAACCGCGTTTATATTAATTTATACCTTCTCTAATAAACCATAACTTTTATTTGATAAAGTTAAAAAAATAAGTATCTTTGTATAAACATTAAAACATATATATGATAGAACCATTAGACCCTAATGAAAAAGATGGAGTAAGGGCTCCTAAAGAAATAAGTGACTCTAAAACACCTGTTTTAGATAATTTCAGTAGAGATTTAATTAAATTGGCTGAAGACGGTAAATTAGACCCTGTAGTTGGTAGAGAAAGGGAAATAACACGAATCGCACAGATATTATCTCGTAGAAAAAAGAATAACCCAATTATATTGGGAGAACCCGGATGTGGTAAAACCGCTATAGTTGAAGGTTTGGCTAACATGATTTACGAAGGTAACTGTCCTAGAAATTTAATGGATAAACGAATTGTATCATTAGATATGGCTTCAATAGTTGCCGGCACAAAATATAGAGGTCAATTTGAAGAAAGAATGAAGGTAATCATTGAGGAAATTCAATCTGACCCTAACATAATTTTATTTATAGATGAAATTCATACTATAGTAGGAGCAGGTAACTCTTCGGGTTCGTTGGACGCATCTAACATATTTAAACCGGCATTATCTAGAGGTGAAATACAATGTGTAGGAGCAACCACTTTAGACGAATATAGAAAAAACTTCGAAAAAGATGGAGCATTAGAAAGACGTTTTCAAAAAGTTATTGTTGACGCCGCAACTAAAGATGAGACGTTGACAATACTACAGAATATTCAGGATAAATATGAAACATATCATAAAGTTTCATACTCATATGAAGTTCTAAAACTATGTGTCGATTTGGCTGATAGGTATGTGACAGACAGAGAATTTCCTGATAAGGCGATTGATATTATTGATGAGGTTGGTGCTAGATGTCAGGTTGACGTTAAGTTACCCAAAATAATCGAAAATCTTAAAACTTACGCTCAGGACATAAAAAACGAGAAAATGGAAACTGTTAGAAAACAAGACTATGAAAACGCAGCTAATCTTAGGGACAAAGAACGTAGAATACTTAACGAGTTAGAAAAAGAAAAGGATAGTTTTGAAAAATCATTATTAACTAATAGAAAAATCGTACCAACTGAATTAGTTTATGATGTGGTTTCCAATATGACAAAAATCCCAATTAGTAAATTAAATTCGGATGAGACTAAGCAGTTAACAGGTCTAGTCGAAACATTAAATAAAAAAGTTATTGGTCAAGAGGTTGCGGTGAAAAAGATTTCTAAATCAATTAGACGAAATCGTTTAGGTATTAAAGACCCTAATAAACCAATTGGTTCATTTATATTCTTAGGTTCAACAGGTGTAGGTAAAACACACTTGGCTAAAGAATTAGCTAAAGAAATGTTTGGGAGTGAAGATAATATGATTCGTGTCGACATGTCAGAGTATCAAGAAAAACATACTATCTCAAGACTTATTGGGTCACCTCCGGGATATGTGGGGTATGACGAAGGGGGTCAACTAACGGAACAAGTTAAAAATAAACCATATTCTGTTATTTTATTTGATGAAATAGAAAAGGCTAATAAAGACATATTTGCAACTTTACTACAGGTGTTAGATGACGGCCATTTAACAGATGGTTTAGGTAGAAAAATTAACTTTAAAAACTGTGTGATAATTATGACATCGAACATCGGAGTTAAAAAACTTCAAGATTTTGGAAGTGGTATTGGTTTTCAAACGGGTAATAATAATTATGTTGAGGAAGAAAGAAGAGTAGACATTCTTAAAAAAGAACTTAAAAAGTTTTTTGCACCTGAATTCTTAAACAGAGTGGATGATGTTATCATATTCAATTCTTTAGGTAAAGACGAAGTTAAACAAATTATTCAATTGGAGATTAATAAACTCAGTGTTAGATTGTCAGAAATGAAATATAACATATCATTCGATAAGACAATAATTCAAATGTTATCTGAAGTAGGTTATGACACAACATATGGGGCTAGACCGATAAAAAGAGCTATTCAGGATAAATTAGAAGACTTCATATCGGAAGAAGTTTTAGTAGGTAACATAACCGTTGAGGGGAAATATACTTTAATATCTAAAGATGGTGAGGTTAAGATTAAACCTAAACGAGGACGTGTAACAAAAAAAGGGGGTAAATAACCCCCTTTTTCTTTGTGGTTAGGTTTATTTGTTGTATATTTACAGTATGACAAGCAAAATAACATATATATTAATACTTCTACTATTCTTAAGTGGTAAAAATAATGATGGGTACCTATCAAAAGGTGTCGAATCTGAAATTTTAACAGAATTAAAATATAATGTGTTTACCATTAAAAAAGGTGAGATGACTTTTAAGGTTTCTGAAACTAGACCAACATCATCCGACTTCTACATCAATAGTAATTTCTTCACTTCTAAAAACCCTATAGGTTTAGTCGTTGTAAACGGTAAGAGAAAAAATAGTAGAGTTAAAGGTGGTGGTTTCTTTTACGTTAAAAATGGTAACCCTTACATTAATAGTGGGTCGTGTCCTACCCGGACCAAATTCGCATCTCAAACCATATTATGGGGGTTAGATGATGGTAAAATCAATGATATATTAATAACTAAGAACCACGCAAAACAAAAAAGATATAGAACTTTAATGGGTCAAAACAAAGATGGAGATATTATAATAATATCATCAAATAGAATTGGGTTTGTTACGATTAAAGAAATTTTAAACTTCTCTTTAAAATTTGATATTATAGATGGAATACTGTTAGATGGTGGTACCTCTGTTGATTACAAATTTAGTGATAATAACGGTTCGACCACATTCAGTTCAGTCCCACATGGTTTAAAGAATACTTTGGACATTAAGTCCCCAACAACATATATCCATGGAAACTTTAAATAGTTAAATACAAGTCATTTTTTTAACATGGTTAGCGACTTCCCTAATATAACCGTGAGAACTAATATTAACACCATCCCACCTTTCAGTTTTAAAATTAGGAATATAATCAACCACTATTTTTTGTTTAGATTTTGGAATTTTTGTACACTTAGTCTTTAATCCTTTTTTAATTCTTTCAGGGTCTACTGACTCACACCATGGACCCATAACCTTGTTGGCTCCCATGTTATATGCCGCTATTGCTATATCTAATGTAGCGTTACCGGTTCCCTCTTTTAAGTTTGATGGTTTACTAGTATACCCCTTTTGTCGAGCAAGATTAAAATTTTTCTTAATTAAACGATAGGCGGCATCTAAAGCCCCTATATCGGTAAATAAGTCAGATTCTTTAAGACCTAATTCTTCTGCTGTCGACCCTTTCATTTGTGCGGGACCTAAAGAAGTATTATAACCAACATAATTAGCTATTTGTTTAAGAGTGTTAGTAACATTGTATCGGGTTCCCGATGCGTATGATGATTCTCTCCCTATTATTCCTAAGGCTATTTTAAGCCACATCTTGTTATAGTTTTTCTTTAATAATAGGGTGAAAGGATATATAAATTGTTTTGGAAGACATTTATACTTATTTTGTAAATTCTTTATTTTGTTGTTTTGAACTATCTTTTGTTTAGTAAAATATCCGTCGGGGTTCATTGGATTATCAGGCTGACCTGGCATTAAATGGTCAGGTTTCTGTTCTTTAATAACAGTTTCAACTATCGAATACAATTCTTTTTCGGTTAGTTTTATAATTTTCTTTCCCATCTTAATTTTTATACTTTAACAGGTTTAGTACCACCTTTTCTTTTAACCCAAGCGATTTTTAAATTGTCCGCTGGGTCACTTTTAACATTACCGTTAACATTATGGAAAATAAGTGGTACACCATTCTTTTCTACACCAACGATACCTACGTGAGTGTTCATACCCCAACCACTACCTTTTTTAATCGTTGTACCGGGAACTTTTTTACCATTAACATCTTTAAACCATCGTTGACCACCTTCATAAAAGGCCTCTTCGTGGTGAGAAGAAGGTTCATGATATATTCCCACAACGTCATCTATTTTTAAATTTGTTTTTAACCCACTACCCACTAAACTCCCTATAAGTTTTTTAGCTTCGTCTTTATACTTACCGTTATCCTTTCCACCACCATTTTTGTGTATCTTTAACCACAATCTTATCACCTTATCTTGTTCTGATTTATCCAAACCTTTAAATTTAGAAGCTATAGTGGAACCTAATTTACTATCTAATCCATAAGCCGTCCACGCATTACCTACAACATCAAATTTATCTGTAAAGTCATTTACAAATTGAGCACATTGGGTACTACCAGGTTTACATATCTTATTTGTGGTACCCCCCACACTTAAGTTATTAAAATCTATTTTGTTTCTAAAAACGGGTGAAATTGTATCACTAACAAAAATATTTTTATTTTTGTCCTGTTTTATTTTATCCCTCCCTTTGTCTATAAGTTGTTTTGTTCGACTAATTAAACTGTCACCACTTAATTTTAAATGTTTACTCGCATATAGTTCACCTAAAGGAACTATATCACCGGTACCTTTAAGTTTAATTGGGTAATTTAAAGCCCTTTTAATATAACTATTATTATACGAACCTGAAACAGACAGGTCTATTTTTTTGGCTAATTTTGGATAATACTTATTTGTCCATTTTCTAAACTCGTCCCCTTCTTTTTTATCTTTAAAAAAAGTGTTTTGGTTATTTGTTTTATTACCGTTTGAGATTTTGTCTTTTGTTTTATTACCGTTTGAGGTTTTATCTTCTGATTTTCTCGCTTCAGGATACGTTCTATCTAATTTATTTATACTTTCAGTATATTTTTTAATTGGAAACCATTTATTCAATCCCTTTTTAGATGCGAACCATTCACCTCCTGACACTTTATAATCATACGATTTATCATGTTCATCATAAATCTTTTCTTCTTGCTCCCTTAAAACCTTACGCACAATAGTATTAAGGTCTAATTCTGTTAATTTAATTATTTTAGATGGCATATTATTTAGATTTGTTTTATTATAAATATGACGAATAAAAAAAAAACACTCATAAGAGTGTTTTAATGTTTTGGTTAGACGTACTTGATATATTCGTAATTCCTTACTTTAGTGTTATACCATCTTCTCTAACAAACCCATATTTCTGATACTTTGTATTATATGGTTTTGGCATGGGTATTAGTTTTATCTTATACCATGTCTTCTTATCCCCATATTCCATAGATTTATGTGAAGAAACCACTTCACCAATCTTACCACTCGAATCACCTTTAAACATTCTATAAAGGGCTTTAGGCGCTTGTATATTATTAATACCCCCATTATTTACCTTAGTTGAGCTTCTAACGTTAACCCCACCTTTGTCTTTTATATATGCCGATTTTCCAACTCCTTTTCCGTTGGTTTGAGGTTCTGTTGTTTCTTTTCCTTTTAAAACCTGTTTGTTATACAAATCACCATAGGTGGATACACCAAATTTAGTACTTACACTCTTATCTAAAGATGTATTCCAAGCTTTTTTCATGTAAGAATTGTTAAATAGTCCTGTTGGGTCCAACTGTAAACTTTTAGATGTTTTTGGGTAATATTTATTCATCCAAGCCCTAAACTTATCTCCCTCTTCTTTTGTCGTAAAAGGGAAAGCTGTCTCAGATTTACCTACATTGGGGGTTGGGTTTGTAGAACCACCTTCTTTATAAACTTTAGTTTTTATTGCTTCTAATCCTTTACCTGAAGCCTTAGTCCAATCGGCTGCATTTTTTAACTTGTAAAAATACTCCTCACCCGATTTTTTATAATCATAAGTTTTATCGTGATTTGTTACTATTTTTTCATTTTGAAGTATCTTCGCTTGTTCGGGTAAATATTGTCTTTTAGTCGCTGATTCATGTAGATTTAATATTCTATTCTTCTCACCCTCATTAATTGTAAATTTATCCATAATATTTTTCTTTAGTTATAAATATATAAATAAAAAAAAAAACACTCCGAAGAGTGTTATAAATAATATGGTTCATTGATAGTTTTATGTTTTAACTTGTGTTTCGTGGTACCCAACCCCTCAATTATACGTTTACCGGTTTCTATTCCGGTATATATTTCATCAATTACTACATATTCGTTACTAGTGTGGTAGTTGTAATAACCTATAGAAAAATTAATACATGAGAAGTCATATTTTTTCTTTAACATTAAAACATCGGTATATGGGTGACTACCATATATCTGACGACCGTCAAATGTTTCAGTAATAACTTCATCACAAACTTTAAAAAACTCACTATCCCTTTCAAATAATTTAACCCCCATAAGAAATTCACTAACCATCCAATTCTCAGGTGCGTCGAATTGAATCGCATATCCCACATCTTTAAAAAAATCATCGTCAGATGCTTTTGACCCATGACAGCCTGTTTCCTCAGAAACAAAAAACGCCACTTTTAAATCAGGTAGTTCTTGTAGTAACACCAAACAGGCGAATACTCCAGCCTTATCATCACCACCAATACCTGTTTGAATTCCCTCATCGTTTAAAGCCATTAAAGATGGTTTAACCTCATCTAAATAATTAGGTAAGTCAACTTCAAATAAGTTAATAGTGTCAATAGTGTGAACTGTATCAGTATGTGATACTACACAAGGATAATGAAAGTTTTCATCAATTTCACTAGTAGTTTTTGTTACGTAAATATTACCATTATCTTGTACATAATAGTCATAACCATTGGTCTCTAACCAATTAGTTAAAAATTCTATCATTTTTTCTTCCTGATAAGTTTTTGTCGGGACAGATAAAACGTCTTTCAATAATGAGTAATATTTTTCCATACTTCAAAGATAATAAAAATAAATGAAATAATAAAATATTTTTTTAAAACAATTCAGGTTGATTTAAGAATACATTAAACTCTTCCTCGTCGTATTCTCTATCTTGAAAATAGTGGGGTTTGTCTTTAGCCACCCCAACAATTAATTTATTATTTTTAGGATTTATCCCTCGTATAGTAAAGAATTTGTCATCAGAAATTGGGCTTTTATGAGAATTTTCTAAACCATACTTACGAACGTATTTATCATACAATCTACCATATTCGACGGCATCCGCAAATTCTTCAGAATCATTAATATGTTCAATTATTGACGTTAAAGAGTTAGTTATTTGTTTGTTTAACACATCTTCAAATTCCTCTTGACACCATGACTCATACATCCAATCACTATAATCCATATTACTCCCATCAATTAATTCACTGAACAAAGACATTAAAGACACACTCTTATCATCTATTTTTTCATATAACCGGAGTAGTATGTTCACAGTAGTAAAATATCTACTAAAACAATCTGCCATAAAAATACCATATTCCCCTAACACGTCACAAGCATCATCCTTTATATCTTTTTTTAATTGCTCAACCCTACATGTGTTTTCCAAATCAGTGTAATCACTAATAATAAAATCAATTTCTTTCTCGAACATATCAAGAAGTAACTTAGAAACATTTCTATTCCATTGGTCCCCTCGTTGGTTTGATTTAGACAGTGATTCAGGTGAAATGTAACTTAAAATTTTATTTAATAATTTATTATTTTTTTCGTTAAATGAAGTTATTAAAAAACCTTCACCCCAATCATCGTAACTTTGGTCATAATTAACAATTTCAAGTCGATTATAATAACGACGATTAAATAAATCTCTAATTAAATATAATGAGTCTTCATCAGCCCCCATACTAGTAAAGTATTCTTCGGGGTCGTCAAATATTATCGACACCATACTTTTACCCGGACGTTTTTCATTATATCTAATTTTGCCGATAATATCTGAAGATTCCCTCAAATCGTCCAAACTAAAATCTTTACCGTTTTGTATGTCTTTTAAAATTCCGTAAGTGGTTCCCTCATATAAAAATGGGTTTATCGAATCTCTAACTACAGATGGAACTGAAGTATTAAAATCCGAAATCTCTATATTTTGGAAACCTTGACCATCAAATTTATTAAGATTATTAAAATAATAAATACGTATTTTACCATCATTATTTTGAATCCCATAGAAATTAGCTGGTGTATACCTTTTATCTACAACTAGATATGAATCCTCATCATCCTTATACTTTTCAAATAATTTAGCATAATCTTTATTACCATCTGTGAAATATAAAATAGATTCGGTCGTAAGAGGTTTTACAACTATATAATCGTCACCATCATATATGACTTTAGTTTCATCATATATTTTATTACCCTTTTTCACCTTATTAGAAATTTTAAATGTATTTATAAAAATAAATATAAAAATATTTGGATTTGTATAAATAATACTTATCTTTGTAGAAGAAAATCACAAATAGTAAAAGTGTTTTTTTAAATGTTCTTTGAAAATATGGGGGTAACTTGGAATTGACCGGTATTTGTCAATTATTCGGGGCACGTAGTGAGATGTATTCTATCACTTAAATCTATGAATACCAATTTCAAACGGAGACGTTTTAAATAAGATGTCAGCTGTAGGTTTACTTAGAGCTGATGAAGTAGCGGTAGCGTAGACGCATCCACTACATCGGGTAAGTGAGTGAAACACCTAGGAACAGAAACTCCTAAAAAGGTGAACTACCATTGAATCTTAAATCGAATGGTCCATTGGTGGTTGTCTAACGATGGTGAAGAACAAGACAACAAATTTCGGAGTATTAGAAAATACTGACCTAAACGTGTAGTCCTTAGTAGTTGGAGTATTCGACACGAGGGTTCGAGTCCCTCTACCTCCACAAAAAAAAAAACAAAAAAGATTTGATAGTTTAAAATAATTATCTTATCTTTGTAGAAGAAAATAAGTTCATTGAAAATACACGGGTGTCGTGTCGAGGTCTCGAAAACCTCCAACACCGAAAGATGTTGTAGCTCAGATGGTAGAGCAAACACCCGGATATAGTTTTAAGTAAAGGTTAATATTCAGTCGACCGTAATGGTATGAATCCAAATAAAGACTGTAAACTACTCTTATGAGTAAAGCCCCTTAACATTTAAAGTGGAATTGAAAAATATACCCGCCATTACAACTTAAAACAAAAAAAAATGAAATTTCGCTTGACAATGACATATTTATGTATTACATTTGTCAAACAATTAGGGAAACCTAATAAACGTTCTTTAACATTTTAGCATTATCCAATAAAACACTTAGGTGTTTTATGAACAGATAATCGGCGGTATATCGTCGTTAAATAAACTACGAAAGTAGTATAAAGTGAAGTTACTTGTGTTAGTGATTTTGCGTCTTAAAAATCTCCGGATTATTGAGGTCGAGTATACAAGTGAGATATCATCTGTCCTTCATTATCGAGGGTAACACTGTAGAGAAAGTGGATGGGTGACTTGGTAATGTGGGTTATCAAGTTGAGGAGGGGACTCCAATAAGAATAACTCATAGGAACTAAGTGAAAAGTATTTTTCCAAAAATATAATTGCGAGTTCCATTATAAGAGATAACTTAAAACCGAAAGGTAAGATGAGTAGCGAGTGGTGTCGACATCATCTCCATCAATAACCTACCAAGGTGCTGATGTGAAGTAGTCTTAAAATATCGAGATGGGGACATTTCACTGAGTAGTTAAGTATTTTGTAGTCTAAACGACTTCAAATCTTTAAACACACCACTACTTGGATAATCCACAACACACAAACTATACAATTAAATATACAATTAAATGTAGAGCGAAAGTGTGTGTTAGGTTTTGTAGAAAGGTGACTACATAGTTATGGGAAGTCCATAGCACGAGAGAATCGCAAGTTCAATCGTATTCTGACGAAAAACCTCTAAAGAGTCGAATCTTTAATTAGTCCGCAAGACTAAAGAGAGTTAAGTAATGAGAGAGTATACAAAACCTTAAGGAGTGATTGGTCTAACTAATCGTCACTGAAAGTTACTGTTCAAAAGACAGTGGAAACAAAGGGAAAAAATAATCCTTTAAAAGACTTTTAATTAAAACGAGTATTCTCATCGTATTAGCCAAAAAACCCCAATTAAGTTTGGGGTTTTTATTTTATAAAAGTTAAAGATTAAAAATTATGGATTTAATATCAGTACTATCAGGAGGTTTAATTGTTTTATTTATATTAGGTTTAGTTAAAATAATTAAAATAATTAAAAATAAGGTATCCGGTTTAACTAATTATGATGAACAGTTTGAAAGATTGGAAAACCTCATTAATGTCAATAGACAAAATTTAGAAAGAAGAATTGAAACTCAAAACAAATTATTAAATGAGAGAATAGATTTTTGTGAAAAATCAAAAAAAAAGTAGTTTAATAAAAAGAAAGAAAAAACCGACAATGTTCGGTTTTTTTTATTTATATTTGTTATGTAATAATTAAAAACAAATGATAAAATTAACTAATGTAATTAACAAGAAGGCAAAATTTGAGTATAAGTTTATACAAACTATAACCTCAGGTATTAAATTAGTTGGCTCTGAAGTTAAATCTATTAGATTAGGTAAAGTTTCAATTTCAGAAAGTTATTGTTATTTCAACGATGGAGAATTATTTGTTAAGGGAATGTCTATATCTGATTACGGGTATGGTTCATCTCACGATTCTAATAGAGATAAAAAATTATTACTAAAACGTAAGGAATTAAATAAATTGGAGAAAGAATTGGTGAATGGTTTAACTATAATACCTTATAGAGTTTTTATAAATGACTTAGGTTTAGTAAAAGTAGATATAGTATTATCTAAGGGTAAAAAAATATATGATAAAAGAGAACATATAAAAAATAAAGATATTCAAAGAGATATTGATAGAGAGTTAAAGTAATTTTTTAATTCTTTCTATATTTTCATTTACTTTTTTTGACTTATCGTCACCTAATGAAGAATATAATGAATCAATCATATAATCAAAAAACGTGTCTTTTTTACTACCTCTATCATATCTATATTCCGTTTTTTCATATTCATCCGAGAAATCAGATAGTTTAACAGGTTCATTTCTATGGTCATTAACAGTAATATACAGTGGGCTTCCTGTTGAAACACCTACATCCTCACCTACTGAGATTTTATTAGTTGATAATCCATAATTTTTACGAACAACTTCACACATTACTAACGTATATTCTTTATTTTTATACTCAAATAAAATAATAACTCTACCACCACAAGTATCATCATCAAACTCCAATATTTGACCTTTAACGGGTGATTTTATAATATCTCCCTTATCTTGTCTAATTTTTAGTTTTTTGTTATTTAAATCTAAAGTCTTATTATTTTTCCTATTATTAATATTAAAATTTATCATAGTAATTCTTTAAATCTTTTTATCTCGTTTTGGACGGATTCAGTTACCGTAGGAGCAACACTTTTGGTGAAATTTGTAACCGTTTTATCCAATATACCTAATCCACCTTTAATAGGGGTATATTTGTAGTCTTGTTTACCCGTCTCTGTCTCTGTATCAGTCGACGATACAACATCGTCTACTGAGGACGTACTATCGTCTACTGAGGACGTACTATCAATTGGGGGTGAACCCTCTCCGGTAGTATTAGAGACGTGTAAGTGGTTAAAATGATTACCACCTATATTAGTTTGCCATAATACGGCTTTAGGATTTGATTTACCTTCACCATTCCAATTATAACCCATTTTAACTAAGGCATCTTTAATTTTATTACCATCAGCTCTAAACTGAGCACTACCATTTTTTTCGTTAGAAGCATTATTAGAACCCTGACCGTTTAGTTTGGCTATATCAACAGCTTGATTAGTATGGTGTCTACTAGTATTACCTGATTTAGTACCTTTACTGTGGTCAGATTTTGCCGTAGTTATTTGAATTCTGACACCGGTCTGTTGGGACACCTTTTTAAGGTCGTCTAATAAATAACTATTTATTTTATCGGTGGAAATATCTCCATCTACTTTTACATTACCATCAGTTAAATCCTTAATCGGAACATATTTTTCGTATAAATTAATTATTTTCATCATATATCTCCATTCATTAAAACACCACCAATAGATGAGGACTGTACCATAAGACTATTAACGTCTTCACCATTTAATTTTGTTTTTCTTTTAGTGTAATCAAGACCTAACACACCGATAAACTTATCATCTATAGTTTTGATAGCGAATAAGTATCCCGATTTACAACCCGTGTCTTGTGCGATATACTTTAAACCATAAGTTGCGACGGTCTCATCTTTATAGTCAGGTATCTCAATAGTGTCATTTGAAACTAATGCGTTCATCGATTTAGAAAATAAATTAACCGGTATATTTTGAAAATTATGTTGTATGGACGGAACTCCCGTAGATACTGTTTCATACATTACTGAAAACTTTGCAATAGATTTACCTGTTGGGTAAAAATGCCCCCCATTATGAAATTGTGTTATCCAAACACGGTCAGGTTTAAACTCCTCTTTAATGTGGTCTATTTTATCTTCAACAAGTTTACCTATTTCTAAGGCATCTAAAACCATATCAGGTTTTTTTATTTTTTTCTTTTCTATTATATTTTTAACAACCAATAATATTACAGGACCTAAAACCCCCGTAATAAAGGCAATCATAACTTCTGACGTCAACATAAATGTATTTTAATATAGTGATGCTTTATTTTATTACCCTTTAAACATCTTACAATAAATATAATGTTTAATAAAAAAGTTATTAGTTTTCATTAAATTTGCTAATTGAATTGATGATTGTTGGTCCCAATAATAAAGCCCATAAAGGGGTTAAACTCATAGAAATATAACAGGTATACCCTATTAGAGTAAAAAAAGATAAATATGTGATGGCAAGTGCGATATATTTCATCTTATAATATTTTTTTTAATTTAAGTTTATTTATGTTCATAGTAACGTCTTTAGGTACGTTATTTGGTGATGTAATACAGTTAACTTCCTTAGTTTTACTTGCTAATTGGAATATAGTTTTTACCTCAGTCCCAACATTATAGATACCAACCCCATTATTGTTTATTAAATCCACAAGTAGTTGTACTATTTTTGGGGTGTAATCGGCATTAGTTATTACATCAAACCAAGCATCACTGTAAGGAAAAGGGGTGGGTTTATGTGATAACCTACAAATTAAAAAATTATCACACTCTAATTCAACATGAGCGTCCCCTAATAATTTGGTATAACCATACCAACTTGAGTGATGAACCGGGACATCAGTTTCTTTTCTATCATTATCTGAATTAGCGTAAATATAATCTGTGGATATATGAACTAATTTTTTATTAAATTTATTACAATATGATACCAAATCTCTAACAAACCGATAATTTAAATCTGTATGACTTTCCTTATTTTCAGAGTATGTATTTGTATTTGCAATACAATTTAAAATTACATCATACTCTGACAAATCATTTTTCCACTCATTAAAAAGTGAGGCCTCTATACCGTCTTTCTTACGAGACATGTAGTCCCATTTTGTTTGATTTATAATTTCAGACGCTAATAATCCGTCACCTAATACTAATATATTCATTTTTTACTTATATATTTCGATACCTTCTTTTAGCATCCCATTGTACTTTTTTGGTTTTCCCCAATATTGATAAGACAGATACTTTACGATTAAAGTTACTTCTCTCACTATTAATTTGAGTATTCCCATTTTGTTGGTCATTTACCATAATTTTTTTATTAAATGTTTATCAGAATAAATACCTGATTAATTGAATAGTGTCCAATTTTTTTCTTCATTATAAGCCTGTATTTCATATGGGTGATTTGAATACTCATAACCCATATTATAATATCTTTTGAACCAGCTTGGTGACTGTAAATAGTGTTGATATTCGTGGACTAAGGTTTGAATAATATGTTTTCTACTTACCATATTAGGCCAATAAATAACAATACTATTATCCGTTCTATCGTATTCGGCGTGGCACCCATCCTCATCACCTTTTGCTTCAGGTTCTCCACTATATCTAGCATAAATATTATAGTGAGTTTCCACATAAGGGGTACACTCCGGAACAAATTTAGAGTATCCGTAATGTTTCTCTATTTTAGGGTAAACTTCGTTAATTATTTTTTGAACTTCTATCTCAGTCATGTTTATTATTTTTGATATAACAAATATACGAATAATAATTAAAATTGACAAATTTAAAGTTAAAAATCGTCTTTACTATCTTCGATTGAATACTTCTCTAATATTGAATGGTCATTTTTCCATTCCTCCCAAAAATTCGAGTCTTTAAATCGTTCTAAAGTTTTTTTAGGTATCATTATAAAACCTTCCGGGGCAATACCTGAAAATTTATTAAAATGAGAGTTTTTAATTTTTTCCTTAAACATATTTTTCATATCAACGACCTTTTTTTCTTTTACCTTCACCAAAACCCCATTTATTTGCTAATTCCGCAATAGAACCTTTTTGTATTTTATCTACATCATTATTTTTATCTATCCTTTTTGATGGAATATTTTTTGGGATATAAACTTTATTTTTATTTTGTATAACGGGTTTAGATTTGGTTTGTTTTATTACATTCGTTTCATTAGGTGAAAAACCCTTAATAATAGCTGAAATTTCTTTTTTTAACTTGAATAAGTCATTCCGATTATCAGGTTTATTTTGTTTAATCGTTACTCTTTTTTCTTCAATTTTAACACTTTTTAACGATTTGTTAACCTCACTATAATCAATATCTTTATGTTCTTTTTTAATTATTTTTCCCTCATTTAAATATTTTACTACAACATCTATATTATCAAACTTTTTACGATTTTTTTGTTTATTTGTTGTTTCACCTATAGTGACAGGTAAATAACTTTTTAAACTGTAAATGTACTTCGCAGTTCTCCCCTGTAAGGTCTTATCTTTAAAATCTGTTTTATCGGAATAAGACTGTCTATCGTGCCATATGTATGTGTATAATGGTTCATCTATATAATGAAAGTGTTCCTTACCACACATCTCTAAAATAGGGATTCCATGACCTAAATCACACGCGGCTTTAAAATAAGAACCTTCAAACTGTAAATCTTCATCATCAATTAAGTTAAATAAAAAAGACCTAAATGTCCTGAGATGGGAAAAATTCCAAGAGGTCTTTCTTGCTCTATGTGGTTTAGGTTTACCATAGTTTCCTATTTTACCGTATTGGTCCTTCCATTTGGACCCACACACCCAAATGTTTTCATCCATGAAAACCTTATTTAACCTACCCAAAACAAAATTATCCGATAACCTATCGTCACCATCTAATTCAATTATAACATCATCCCACTTAATATCATTATTATTTCTAATAATGTCAATGAAATTCTTTGTTTTATGTTTTTTTATTTTATTCTTAATAAGAACGAAACGGTCATCATCACCTATGGTTTCTTTAGCAACATTATAGGAATTGTCTGTTGAAACGTCATCGATAAAATAAGCTCTAAAGTTAGTATAGTATTGGGTTTTTAAAGATTCTATACATTTTTTAGTTAATTCAGGTGAATTCCAAAAAGGTGAGATAATTATTAAGTTCATAAAATAAGTATTAAATATATATATTAATAAATACAACTTTAATTCATATATGTCAAATCAAATTTTCAAAAAACCTAAGAGTAAAATTTTTCACGTAATCCCATGGGATTCCAATAAAAACATTGGGGATTCTTACAACAATTCTATGTCTAATGTTGCGTCTAAAGATTGGGTATGTTTTTTAGATGGTGATGCGGTACATACCACAACATTTTTCGGAAAATATATTGAGGATGTCATTAATGACAATCCTGAATATGATTTATTTACTTGTTATACCAACAGAATAGGTTTTCCACCTCAAATAGCTCCGGGGGTCGATAAGGACACTAATGACCAAAAATACCATAGGGATTTTGGTACTCAAATGTGGGAGAAGTACGGTACTAATGTTAAAGACGTTACTAAACTTAATTATATTAGTGGTGTTATTTTATTAATAAGAAAAGATACTTGGGAAAAAGTAGGGGGTTTTAAATCGTCAAAAATGTTAGGGGTTGATAACGATATCCATATGAAAGTTCGTAATTACGGAGGTAAGGTAGGTTTAATGAAGGGAATATATGTTCAACATTGGTATAGAGGTGGTGATAAAAATTATACAAAACACTTAAAGTAAATGAAGGTTATAATCTATAGTGTCAACATAGGTGGTTATGATTTATTTAACCAACCAACAAAATTTGATGATGACGTAAGGTATATATTGTTTACAGATAATAAATACTTTAAGTCTAATGTTTGGGAAGTCAATCATATCGATTTTTTACCTAATAATTTAGATAACCGTTTAAAGGCTAGATATATAAAGACCAATCCCCATAAAATATTACCTGAACACGACATCAGTCTGTGGATTGACCATTGTTTTACACCTAAGTTTAATAGCTTTGAGAATATGTTAGAACAAATATCATTTAATGAAAATCAAATAATGTGTTACAAACACGATGAGAGAGAATGTATTTACGACGAATCGATTGCCGTTGAGAAACTAAGATTAGATGATTCTGATAGAATAAAAATCCAAATGGAAAAATATAGAAAAGATAATTTCCCTAAGAAGTTAGGTCTGTTTCAGTCGGGTTTTATGTTTAGACGTAATAATGAACGAGTAAATAAATTTAACGATATGTGGTGGTCAGAAATAAAAGAGGGATGTGGACGAGACCAATTATCACAGGTATATTGTTCTTGGAAAACAGGGTTACCAATTAAAAAAATACTAAAAAATGGTGGTGTTTATAGTAACACATTTTTAACACCAAAAACTAAACATATAATTAAATTAAGAAAATAAGATGAAAAAAACAGTAGGGGTAATAGGAAACGGATTCGTAGGTGAATCACAAGCATTTGCTTTTTCACCGACAACGGACGTTAAAATTTACGATATTAACCCATTAAAGACAACTCATACTTTAGATGAGGTTTTAAAACAAGAATTTATATTTGTGTGTCTACCAACCCCAATGAGGGAAAACGGAGAACAAGATTTATCATTTATTGAAGACTTCTTTAAGGGTATAAAAGAAAATACGGACTCAATATTTATAATTAAATCAACAGTATTACCGGGAACCACAAAGGATTTGGTAAATAAGTTTGGTTTTAATATAATATTTTCACCTGAATTTCTGACTGAAAGAACCGCTAAATTAGATATGTTAACACAAGCTAGAATCATTATAGGTGGTAAAGAGAGTTTAACCACTAAAGTTAAGGAATTATTTGACGAAAGATTTATGAATCGTAATATAATATTAACCGACTCAACAACTGCGGAATTCGTTAAATATATGAATAACACTTACTTTGCAGCTAAGATTAGTCTTATGAATGAATACTATAGACTTTCACAATCATTGGATGTGGATTGGGAAACCGCTAAATTTGGATTTGTTTCTGACGGTAGAATAGCCGACTCTCATTTACACGTTCCCGGACCTGACGGTAGGGTTGGGTTTGGTGGTACTTGTTTCCCTAAAGATATTAACGCAATTATAACAATGGGTAAGGAATTAGGAATACCTATGAATACTTTAGAGGGAGCGTGGACAACTAACTTAGAAGTTAGACCTGAACAGGATTGGAAAATATTAAAAGGTAGGGCAATTAGTTAAATTATTCACTCTCCCCCTTTCAATCTTCTCATAACTTTTTTGTGGTATGGTCTACTAATAACACCACAATAAGGGTCCCATATAGCCCCCATATCTATTTGTGTGATAGTATTCGAATATTTTTTATAAAACTTATCACACATAATTTTGGCGACGAAGGAACAAGAATATAAAACAACGGGGTTGTCAGTTTTATATTTTTCAAGTAAAACCCCAAGATTGGTTTCAATCGTATCCATAACCTTTTTTTCAAATAACCCACCCATAGGGGTTTCAATATGTTCCCTCTTAAATCCCTCTAATTTTTCTAAATAATCAGGACCAACTAAAATTACAGTTCTATTTTTAATAGCATTAATGAAATCATCTAACCCCTTAGTAACCGATACACTTCTAAATATTTCGCCAACAATTAAATTTTTCAAATCTTTAAGATAAGGCCAAGCTAAACCAACTCTTTCGTCAAAAGTTCCGGCATTAACAGCAATATAGTATTCAGGTTTTTGTTTGAGAATGTCTAATAATTCATCACTTAAAGGTTCTAGTCTAGGTCGAGGACCATTTCTATATTTTCTACTATAGTGAGGTTCTATTCTTAACATACAAGACCATTCACCATCTTGATATCTAACTAAAGTGAAGTTATCGATTTTATTAATTTTATTAATGACCACAGGATAACTCATATATTCCCATTCTATTTTTTCGGCCAATCTTATAATAAATTCTTTTAGGTATTCGTTTGAACTTAAAACATAATCTACCTCATTCTTTATATGTGAATGATTATCTTCACTAGAAAAATAATTACCATCATTAATCATTTTACGTAATCTATCAATTTTTTCGGGTTCGTTAGTTAATTTCATATTGCTTTAGTTATTAAATCGTTCATTTGTTTTAAATACTCTCTTCACTTCTAATCCGTTTTCACCCATATAATTTTTGTGTCCCGACCTAGATATGACTCCGGCATGCGGGTCTAACGTGGAACCTAAATCTATTTGAGTGATAGAGTTTTTAAATTCCCCATATAATTCATCGATTATTATGTTTGTTGCGATACTAGCCGAGTAAACTATTATTGGGTTGTCATTATTACTTATAAACTGTCTGATTTCGGACATCAAATTTTCTGTATGGTCCCACACAAATTTCTCAGGTGTTATTGTGTGAGACCTAAAGAAATTTAAAACACTTAAATATTTTGGTCCAACCAATAAAGTATTTTTTGTTTTAAGTAATTCTAGAAAATCTTTGAACTCCTTAAAGGGCCTTGAGTGTATTATTTCAGAATTAATTGGTTTTATGTTAGGGTTTATCACTGATTCGATATCTTCGAACCAAGCCATAACTAATTTGGGAGGTATACCAACAAAATATTCTAAAGGTTTTTCAACTATACTTTTTAATTTATACGTTAATTCATTAAGAGGTATACCCCACCTACGTTTAATCGTACTATAATGAGGCTCTCTTTCTAATATTATCCCCCATTCCCCATCGTTATATCTAGCAAATGAAAAATGTTTATCATTTTTAACCCAATCTAAGAGTTCCGGGTAAATAGTATTATTCTTTATGTTAATATCCATACCATTAAATATAAAATAAAAAAAAAAGGTGTCAATAATGACACCTTCTTTTAGATACTGAATACCCCCTTTCTTTTAATTGGTTTATTCTTTAAGGGTTCTACCCCTTAAGCATCATTAAGCTCCAACTATATTGGCCTTAATTTCTTCTTCAGCATCTTTCATCTTACCTTTAATACCTCCCATAAGTGGACATATCATACCTTCTAAAAACCCTGAAATTTTATTTTCGACTGAACTATCTTTAAAATAATCACCGGCAATGTTACGTAGTAAATCCATAAACACCCCATCTTTACCTGACTTCTTTTCAACATTAAGAGCAATTGATTCGACTACCGAGGTAGTTATTAACTCACTTAAAAACTTACAGTCGGTTAGTTTACCATAATCACTAAGTGGTAAGTTACCAAAGGCAACTATAATAAAATTAGATAAATAACCGTCTGTACTTAAGCCTAATTTAGAAATTAACCAAGTGGCCATCTTTTCTTTAATTATCTGACCTATTCCACCTCCGGCGGCTCCAAATAACCCTCCTATCATATCAAATAGACCTTCACTAATAACATCGGTTTCAAAACCTTGAGACCTTAGTTCAAACATTTCTAATATAATATCATCCGCAAATGAATTTTTTTCTATGTTTGTTTTAATATCTCTTCCTTCAGTTAATACAGAAAATCTATTTTTAACTATATTACGTTCTTCAGTTAATGTTTTTTTTTTTAGCTTAGATATTAAGTTTAAGTTTTCTTTGATGATACTTGATAGTTCATCTTTTTTTGATTCTCTAATAATATAGTTTCGGGTAACTTTACCACTTCTACTTTTATTAGTTAAGATTCTCCACACTTCTTTAAAACTTAATTCTTTACCTGCTTTAAGGAATCCAAAGGGTGATAATTTTTTTCTAAGTGGTATTCTTGCCATACCTGATTCTCCGTCAAAGTCCATAAAATCATCTTTAGTTAGAGGTTCCATATCCTCGAACATACCAGCACCGTAACATTTTATAATTTCAGATTTAAATTTTCTTAATTGTGGGTGTTCTTTTTCAAGTACTTTACCATAATGTAATAAACCTGATAGTAAATATTCCTTTAAAGTTGATTTACATCCCTCAGGGGTTAATTTAACTTTAGTTGAAACTAATTTATCTGAGACACTTTTTACTTCGACATCAAGTAATCCTTGACATGTCCATGTTGCCTTTTTACCTGTTTTAGTATTTTCAGCCGTCAAATCAGCATAAAACACATATTCGTTTTCGTTTTTTTCACCTAAACCCATTATAACATCTTTAGCTTTATAAACACTATATTTAGGTTCTTTTAGCCATTCAGGTAGACATTTATTTTTAACCGCATATTCCAATCTTTTACGGTCTTCGCTTTTTTGTTCGTTTTGTTCGTTCATAATATTATATTTAAAATTCACCTGAATTTGCGTCAGGTAGAGTAATTGTGTCATTATCAGTTGTTATAGTTTCAACATCTTTAATTTCCTCATCATCTACTGGGTCACTTATTACTTTTATATTAGGCTCTTCTTTACCTTTAACTATTTTATCAACATCAGCATCTGTAAATCCATTTTTAAAACCCGCCTCCTCTAAGGCCTTTTGAGTTTTAGGTCCGAAAGCACCATCATCAACTATTCCTAATGATTTTTGAACTTTACCTATAACTTCTTTATTATAACAGTACAATTTATATGTTCCTGTACATTTTTTATATTTTGATTTACCACCTTTTTTTCCTTCACCATCTTCAGGTGTAGGTACTAAAACTTCATCACCATCCTTTTGTTCTTCAGGTGGAAGAGTTTCTTCGGTTCTCTCAATTATATCGACTATAGGTATCCAAACAAATTTTCTCCAATCTGAATCTATATCTATATCACCGTCTAACGCATTTAATAGACTATCACCTTGTCTTCTTTGATATTTTTTAGCCATCGCACAAAAATCAGGAAAAGTTTCCAAACCACTAAGAGCGGACCTAATACCCTCTTCATCGGTTCCCCACCCATCAATTGCATCAAAAATTTCATCGGCTATAGCATTTAACTCACTATCTGACATTGTAGGTTTACCTGATTTTTCAGGTGTACAATATTGAGTAATTGCACCACTTATTTGACTATATGCGTTACCCGAACTGTTTAATAATCCCAATAGACCTCCTATCGCACCACCAATAACAGTTCCTGCACCTGGAAAAAACGACCCTGCAATTGCTCCTGCCGCCGCTCCTGACGCGAATCCACCGAGGTTATCTGTAAAGTTATCCTCTTCGATTTCTTCAACATTCTCTGTTAAAGTTTTTTTATTATCGTATTTCATCAATAATAGAATCTTCTTTAAAGATTCGTTTCCTTCATTTAAATTGTATTTAGACATGTTAATTCTTTTTAATATAAATATGTTGTTTTATAGTAATGTATTACTTTTACCTCTTTTTATGGTATAACTATCTTTCCACTTAGTATTACCTGTTTGATTAGACGACCCTCTAACTAAACCTGTCTCCCATTTAGTCACCTGAGGGTAACCGGGACCGGGACCTGTATCAGTAGTTTCATCTTCACCAATCTCACCACTTTCAGATTTGTCAAAATCAACAGAACTGAAAGTAAAGTTTTTCATTAGTGTAATCAAATTATCGACATCTATTACCATATAACAAATAAATAGTCTTTTTTTAAAAAAAAATTATTACCAAATTAAAAAAGTTCTGAGGTTGGTAAATTCTCAGGATATATTAGATAGTATTGATTTAAGAATGTAATGACTTCATAATGATTGAACTCCGAATCATTTTTATCAAATGTGGTAGTTTCATATTCATAATTTATTTCTTCTTCATAACCATCAAATAAATCTATATCTATTTCATCTTTTAACTTATACCCGAATGTTTCAACTTCAGTTAAGTCAATCTCATCAACTCTCATGAAGTCATCCTCGTCTCCAATTAATTTAAACGAAACATCTAACGTATTTGAAATGTCATTTATGTAATATGACATTAATTCACTTACCTCCATCTTTAATTGTAGGTTTTTATTAATTAGTTATACTCACTAAAACGTTTAAACATATCTAATGATTCTTTAATGCTTAAGATAACCACTTCTTTATCTTCTTCATCTTCTAATTCATCGTCGTCAAAAAAACCACCATAATTCATATAATCGTATGGGTCACCTTCTTCACTATCTTCAAAGTAGTCGTCCATATCTATGTCAACATCTTCATCACTTGTCCCATGTTCTAAATCATCCGGACCGTCACCAATCATATCTAATTGTTCATCAATAGGTTCTTCATCCGAAAACAGGCCAGTCGATTTTCCATCATGTTTCATCTCATTAATACCAACATTCTTATATTCAGTTACATCACCGTTATTATTAACGGTAATACCCTTTTTATCGTTAGCAAAATCTTGAACATATAAAGGTTGTTCTTCCGGTTTTGCGTATTCTGTCACATACCCGTCATAAATTTCTTTATGTTTATCTAATATGTTTTCTCTTTCGTCTTTAGTTATATTGAAAAAATATGCGTTCATAATTGTTTGTTTTGTTTATAAATATGTGATTTATGATAGAATGTAAATATAATTTTGTAATATTTGTAATGAGTACCTTTTTAGGTAGTTATTTATATTTCTATCGGTCAATTCCTTCCCTTCTTTTTCTAGTATACTAATAACCCCATTTATCATATACATTTGTGATGTATCAGCCATTTCAAGTAATTCATCAAATTTTTCTTCGTCAGGTATATGTTTATATTTAAATTCATGTTCTATTCTATTTTTACCTAACCACAATAAATCAGATGCTCCGTACATATTAACTATACCGCTGTCTCTAATCGTAACTAAATAATCCACAAAAAACTTCATATTAAACATTTTGAATGAATCAACCCTATTTATTGCGTCTTTATGTATATCGGTTTCATTTAAAGATTTATCATTTTTCTCTTTAAAATCATCTTCCAACATCCAATAGTCAGTATCTGATAAGAGTGATAAACTTGACCCATTATCCCACTTTATACCGTATTGAGGTATTCCAAAAACTTTTTGTTTAGATGTAACCGTACCAACATCACCTAACGATAACGATGTCTCATCTGACATAAGAATTAATGATACCCTATCACCTGACTTTAATTCCGGATTTATTTTATTTTTTGACATAGTACGATATTTACTTATAAATACTCCAAATATAAATAATAAGTTATGAATGTTAATATTATAATAACAGAAGAACAAAAAAAAGTACTAATAAAAGAATCAATTAAATCTAAAGTTGAGGACATAATTAAAAAAAATTATGAATTCACAAGTAAAATATTTAAAGAGACTTTTAAAACTACCGGAGTTAATTTAGAATTTATGTTAACGTGGGGGGCTAGTATTGGTGGTTTTATGAAACCTATTAGTGATTTTTTAAAAACAAACCATTTAGAAATTTCCGATATGGATTTATCCTTAATATTAACTAGTATAGTGGCTACTTTATATTTGGAAAATAAAGAAAATTTAAAATTGTTAATGAATAAACTTAACGATAATAATTTATATGATATTTTTTTAAAGGGGTTAAAAAAAACTGAAGAAATTAAATATACCTTTACAAAGTTTTTGGAGTCTTTGAATATAACTTTTAGTAAAGTTTCAAATATGTTAGCTTACGCATTCTTAGTACCAATTTTACCTATGTTATATAAAATTGAGCAAGCTGGTTTTAATTCGTCGGAAATTAAAGAAATGGCGATTAGAATATCTTCTTTTGGTGTTATAACAGTTTCATCTATAGTAATTAGAGATATCCTATCTAAAATACTTAACAGATTTAAACCTAATCAATAGTTAAAAATTAATAATTTGAGTATCATCGAATTAACCCCTCCATGGATAGTCTCCATGGACCGAAGGCTTAGAGAAATCTAGGCCTTTTCTTTTGAAATAATATCGTCTTTATAACTTGGTTATTTTAATCACTAATTTATCATTACCACGTTTAACTCTATGGTAAACACCTTCAGGTATTATAAAACTATCACCATCATTCATTTTAACGGGTAGTTCATTATCCAATTGGAGTTCCCACCCATTACCTTCTATAATTTCAACTAAACGGTCTTCTTTATCTCTATGCCAAACAAGTTCTTCGGTTAATACGTCTTTATTAAATGTTCTAATTCTACTCTCGCCAACTATAGATTCTTCAAATGGGTGTTCATCGGTTATACTCTCAATCGCAACCGGTAATACGTCCCAATCGTCACTACTTAAACCAATTGAATCTACAGTATCACTAACCATACGATATACTTGAGGCCAAACCACTCTACGTTCGGCGTATTTTAACGTTGGTGACACACCCACCATAATTCTATTTGGTCTATAACCCTTTCTGATTTCAATATCTACGATTTCCATATTATCAACAGATTCAATATCCATTTTATCTAGTTGTCGATTAATAATCTTCTTTAAAATTCCTATATCTTCCATTACCAAAATCTACCCGGGACATTCTTCCCAAAATCTTTATGTGCTCTACAAGCCCAATATCCGGCCTTGGTTTTATCTTTTTTCTTATCACACCTATGTCTAGCCGCAAATGACTTTCTAGCTCCGGTATCGTTCCAATTAGCACTCATATCGGGTGAACCGTAAGAAACTTTTTTAATTTTACCTGTTGATGGGTTCTTAACATAAACATACCACTTTTTAGGTCCCCCTGTTTTAGGTTTATTTAAACTAACATCTTTACCTTGATACTTGGACTCATTTATCATCGGGACCTCCAAATGGATTTCTTCTCCGTTCGTCAATTTAACCTTCTTACCTAAATCACTTTCGACTATATTTAAGTCCTTTTCATTTAACCTTATTACATTTTCATTATATAGTTCCCTAACCTCATTAATTAATTCAAAGAATTTATTAGAATTTGGTCTGAAAATATTCTCATTTAAAGATATTTTATTTTTTAAATGGTAATCTAAATTATTAGACACCTTTTTATTTTCAGTTAATTTCATAGATTTAATGTTTATTAATAAATAGTAGGTTTAAATTTTATAAATTAAGTAGCATATCTATTAATTCTTGTTGTGGGAACATATCAAACTTAGTACTTCTACAGTTAGTATGTGACCACAGACCTTTAGTGTTAGTACACATTGACACACTACACTCGTCAAATGCCTTCGCACCTTTCTCCCTTACTAATTCAGGTAAACCTTTTCGTATATCAATATCATCTCTATCACCAATATACCTTAATAATTTTTCTAATTCAGAAATTTGTTTATCACTGTACTTATGCCAATATTTAAAACCTCTAAATTTTTCATCTAACTCAACCACTTGACTTGGGTGAGCCTCAGTACCCACATAAGTGTAAAATTTACCGGGTGTCCTTTTAATCCATGTTTTATTACCGTTAATTCTTTTAAAATAACCACCTTCGGTTAAGTACCCAAAGTTATTAACTTCAATACCAACAGAACCTCTATGCATTATATTGTTACCAATACCTAAATGCCAACCATATCCACCTTCCGGAAACGCTTGTACCGTAACCCCATCAAATTCGTCATTATTATTTGTTATTTTCTGACCACCTAACACAAATTCTGTGGCGACTCTACCTCTATTATCTCTCGACCAATTTTTAATTGTATTATAAGGATTGTTCCATCCTGCGGTATGGTGTATGAAAATCCATTGTTTTTCTTCATTTGTAGTATAATATTCGTTTTTTGGCATATATGACTTTTTAATCACTATGTCAAAGTCTTCCGGTACAACCGGTTCTTCCATTTCATCTGTAGTAATCATACCTAACTGATACGCTTTGTCCCACGTATTTTTACCCACAATACCATCAGCAACTAAACCATTAACTCTTTGAAATTCTACTGTTGATTTATGTGTTAAATTACCAAAGTCCTCATCAACTTTATAATTATATAATTGTAAATTTTTTAAAAATTCTTGCCAATAAGATACTATTAAACCTTTACTACCTTTCTTTATCGTTTCCATAATTTATATTTTTAATATAAATATTTAGTTATTACTTAAAATTAACATCTACATATTACACTTAAAAGATTTATTTTATTATACACACATATTTATAATAAAAAACTATGATTATAGCAGAAATCACACCTACGGCACAACAAATAAAAACCATCACACCATTTAGTTCGGAAACTATAAACCTAACTCATATGAAGGTAGTTTGTTTTGATTACATACCCGGAAGCGATACTAATGTTTTCACGGCACAATTCGGAGTACCAATAATTGATAGTAAGGGAGTAATGACTAATATCACAAAAGGGGGTAGTGAAGGTGTTGTATTAACACAAAGTGAATTATCCACATGGGGAGCTAATGATGAAAGTTTATTAAGTATAGTAGCAAATAAATTGGGTCTGACTATATTAAGCTTTACAAACACATAATTTGTCTTTTTGACAGTATTTTTTTACTAAACCTGACTTTGTGTCAGGTTTTTTTATTTGGTATAATTTTGTTAGTATACTTGACGTAATAAAATAAAATACATATACTTTAACAAAATTAAAAACATTATGGGAAAAATTATTGGAATTGATTTAGGCACAACAAACTCTTGTGTGTCAGTTATGGAAGGTTCAGAACCTATCGTAATACCTAACTCTGAGGGGAAAAGAACCACCCCTTCTATAGTAGCCTTTCTTGAAAACGAAGGTGAAAGAAAAATTGGGGACCCGGCTAAACGACAGTCTGTTATGAATCCGGAAAAGACTATTTATTCAATTAAAAGATTTATGGGTTCGACTTACGACGAATCAAAAAGTGAAATTGGTAAAATGTCTTATAAAATCTCTAAAGGGGATAATAACTCACCTAGAGTTAATATATCGGATAGAAAATACTCCCCTCAGGAGATTTCAGCGATGGTACTTCAAAAAATGAAAAAAACCGCTGAAGAATATTTGGGTGAGAGTATTACTGAAGCCGTTATAACGGTTCCGGCGTACTTCAACGATTCTCAAAGACAAGCAACTAAAGAAGCTGGTGAAATCGCGGGATTGGACGTTAAACGTATAATCAACGAACCAACTGCCGCAGCATTAGCGTACGGTATGGACAAAAAAGGTAGTGATAAAGTTATTGTGGTATTTGACTGTGGTGGTGGAACTCACGATGTATCAATACTAGATTTAGGTGATGGTGTATTTGAGGTACTATCAACAGATGGAGACACACACTTGGGTGGTGACGATTTTGACAATGTCATTATTGACTTCTTAAAATCAGAATACAAAAGTCAAAATGGTTTTGACTTATCTGATGACCCGGTAGCGATTCAAAGATTACGTGATTCGGCTGAAAAAGCTAAGATTGAACTTTCATCAAGTCCTGAAACTGAGATTAATTTACCTTACTTAAGTGCTGACTCAACAGGTCCTAAACATTTAGTAACAAAGTTAACAAGAGCGAAATTCGAACAATTAACGGACTCACTAATTAAACGAACGATAGAGCCTTGTAAAACCGCCATGAAAAGTGCTAATCTTAAAGTTAGTGATATTGATGAGGTGATTTTAGTCGGTGGTACCACAAGAATTCCGGCAATTCAAAAAGCGGTAAAAGATTTCTTTGGTAAAGAACCTTCAAAAGGTGTTAATCCGGATGAAGTAGTCGCTTTAGGGGCGGCAATACAGGGTGGAGTATTAAGTGGTGACATCAACGACGTACTTTTGTTAGATGTTACACCATTATCGTTAGGTATTGAAACTATGGGTGGAGTATTCACAAAGTTAATCGAATCTAACACTACAATACCAAGTAAAAAGTCCCAAGTGTTCTCAACAGCGGTTGATAATCAACCAACTGTGGAAATTCATGTTCTACAAGGTGAAAGAGCGATGTCGAAAGATAATAAAACGATTGGACGTTTCCACTTAGACGGTCTACCACCTTCTCAAAGGGGTATACCACAAATCGAAGTAACATTCGATATTGACGCGAACGGAATTATAAACGTATCGGCAGTGGATAAGGGTACTAATAAAACCCAATCAATTCGTATCGAATCTTCATCAGGTTTATCTAAAGAAGAAATTGAAAGGATGAAATCGGAAGCTGAAGAAAATGCTGAATCTGACAACAAAATGAAGGAAGAAATCGAAACATTGAATTCCGCAGATAACTTAATTTTCCAAAGTAAAAAAAGTATGGAGGAAATGAGTGATAAAATATCGGAAGACGAAAAGGAGGAGTTAAATGGTCTGATTGAAAAACTAAAAGATTCTCATTCTAAAAAAGAAATAGAGAATATTAAAACGTATATGGACGACCTAAATTCCAAATTTCAATCTATAAGTCAAAAGATGTATGAAAACACATCTTCAGATGTACCCGAAGGTGACGGAATCGATGTGGAAGCATCAGATGTTGAGTTTGAGGAAGTTAAGTAATTTTTAATCCGGAATGTAATGTTCCGGATTTTTTTATTCATTTGGGTTACATTAAAAAAATATTTTACATTTTTGTCGTATTTATAGTAAATTAATATTATTATTATGAAGATAAAAATACAAGAAGAAAAGTTTAATAAAATTGTGGACCATCTTTTAAACGAAGAAAAAACTTCAAACAAAAAAGAAAGATGTGTATCAACCAATGTCGTATCATTAAATGACATTGTTGGACCACAAGGTGATTATGAAAACTATACTTCAGATTTATATAAAAGAAGTGGGGGTATTAATGGTATTACCGACACTCTAGATATATTAAAAACACTGAGGTTACATCCTGAAATTAAAGATGGTGGCGAACACTTATCTTACGAGTTAATGAATAATTTAAATAATTTCAGAGGTAGAAATTACTTTGACGAAACAAATAGAAATTGTATTAAATCGATGGATAAAGTAATAGAGTTATACCGTGAAAACGAACATGGTGAAGACTTAGTTAAAGATATACAAAAAGTATTAGGGCATATTGACCCATCACCAAGAGCTAAAGAATACCTTAAAAGGTGTCAAGTTTTAATAAGAGAGAAATAATGATTAATAAGAATTGTACTTGTAACGAAAATTGTCTAACAGAAGAGTGTTCTTGCACTAACTGTGAATGTCAAATGAAATAACACCCTTTTTTTTTTTAGGGGATTTAGGACCGTTACCGTTGGGGTAACGAATTTAAAAGGGATGTGTCGCTACAATCCCTTTTTTTATTTACCATATATTTATTATAAAACTAAATTATGAAAAAAAATAAAATAAAAACCATGTGGGATGACATTAAATGGGTTTTTAGAGAATTAGGTAAATTATATAGTTTAGAAAAATCATACTTTTCAAAGAAGAGAGTAGAATCAGGAGTAGCATTTATTATCGGTCAAATAGGTATGATATTTTTCTTATTTAAAAAATACGAATCATTAAGTATGTCTGATTTCATTATGTGGGCAACTTTAGAATTCGCAATAGCGGGTTACTTAGTTAACCAAATACAGAAAGAGAAAAAAATAAATTCATTAGACACCGAAACCGATTTATCTGAAGAAGAAAACCCCACCGAATAAGGTAGGGTTTTAACGAAATAAGTATTTACTTAACTAATAGTATAACCGTCTTTACGATATATTTCTACAGTCGAGGCTTTACCACGATTATCCAAATGGTCGTATACCTCTAACTCTTTTCCTTTATAAAATACTTTGGAGATAAAATCCCAATCACCATCAGGTGTACCTATATCTCCGTGTTGGACACAGAAATCTTTTGCCGTTGGCACTTCATCTGATTCGAACATTTCAAAATCACAAATACCACCTTTATTTTCGTCAAATATTGCAAGTATATTATCAACGTTTTCATTCTTACCTTCACCAGGTATTGATAAATAACCTTCATAAGGGATGTCATCCGCAGAATCACCTAACATTTCGTAGATATCTTCCATGTCTGACGGTTCGAAGCTTAAAACTTCATTATCCTTGTCATCTTTAAGTGAAAACCAAAGACCACTATTGTCCAATCCACGAGATACGTGGTAAAGGTCAGGATTATAAAGGTCATCCACTATACCTTCCATTTCAATATCATGACGAACTTCCCATAGTTCGTCAGCACCATTGGTTTCCATTAAATCTTGGATAGATTTAACTTGTTCATCTGTTAGTGAGTGACCAGTCGCTTCAACTTCCCACCCATACATTTCTAATTTATACTTCATTGTTGTTTATTTTTTACAATTATAATAAAAAAATTTGATTAAACAAATTCTATTTCGTTAGTTTTTGGGTCCCACTCCACAGTCATCGGTTTTTGTGTGAAATTATAATCTTCACCCAAGACCGAGACGTTGAAGTGGTGTGTTCCATCGACAAACTTATAACCATACCCACTATGTATGTGACCACACACGTGTATCTTCGGTTTAACGACCTTTAGTCTCTCAGCCAACAACTCACACCCTAAGTTTATAGATTGCCCGACAACGGTGTCCAAATGACCCCATGCTGGTCCGTGAGTGACCACAATGTCCATGTTATGTGGAATCTGATTCCACTTCTCATTTAACACCTCACTGTTGCGTGGCAAGTTAAATGCCCAATTGTTAAATTCCGGTTGCCACGGTGAACCCCATACTTTAACCGAATCTTGGTAAACTTCACCGATTACTTCCAAATCGTCCTGAAGGTAAGTAACATTAGGGTAGTGACTTATGATATCTTTAGCCAACATTGGGTCGTCCTCAAACATAAAGTCGTGGTTACCCGCAATGACAATCTTATTGGTATAGTTATCCAAACCATTGAACCAATCAAAGAATCCGTCTATCTCGTGTTCATAACCTCGTGAAGAAAAGTCACCAGCATGGACCAACAAATCACCACCTGGTAACTGTGAGGTAACCTGATGATGTTTTGTGTGAGTATCCGATATGAATGTGATTTTCATCTTGTTATTTTTTTCAAAGATAAACATAATTTTATAATTAATTAACTTTTATTAATGTCTTTAATAACATCTTTCCTAACTGTTTTTAAATATTTAGCCCTTTTTTCCTGACTAACAAACGGAACCGACCAAAATTGTTTAGTCTTAAACCATCTAGAGGGTTTCCAACCAAATACGAAGGTATAGACACCCATAACCAATCTTAACTTAACTGAGTTTAGATATAAAGTTAAAACGGGTATTGCCGGTGCCCCATGTGTGATATATGTTCTAACTTTTTTATCTTTTAAAAATGGTTTAGGGTAAGCATATTTACCAATTATTGGTACAAATTTATATGCAAAACCGGGTGTCATCACTTCATCAAAGAATACTTCCATTCGTGGGGTTAATCTAAACCACCAAACAGGTGATACGAAATAAATTCTATCGGACCACGTTACCAAATCCTGATAGCTATTTATTAAATTTTTTCTATCTGAAGAATGAAATTCATCCCTATATAGGTCGATAACTTCAATTTGTTCACCTTCAACATTTAAAGTTTCATATATGGTTTTATATATACCATTATAACAAAAACTATTTTTGTTAGGGTGACCAATAACTATTAAATTCTTCATATCTTTATTTTATTATAGTTAGAATATTTTATTTAATCAAATAAATATTCATTTTTTATTTTAGCGGATAGAGGGGGAGTCGAACCCCCAATTAACCAATTCCCACGTTCTTAAGTTGCGTAGGTACCAGGCTCTATTCTTGTTTTAAACGGTATTCCCTATGATTGACCGACCTCAGCGAACTGAGTTCCCACATTGCCATAAATTTACTTTTTCACCTGGCGTCTATCCGATATAGTTCTTATTAGGGGTGGTCGCGTTGCCATCAGGCCACCTAATATTTAATTGAGTACGATATCAAATACTCAAACAGAACTAAACTATTTTTTTTAATTTATTCTTAGTAACAAATTTGAATCTATTATATAATCCATTATATTTTTTTAAATTACCTTCTTTAGTGACATTCCATTTATTAATAAATAAAGAAAATAATTTATCACAAACTAATAAATGTTCCATTGTTTTAGACGATTGTAATACTTTTAGTACCCAATGAAACTCGTCAATTTCGTTATTTAAAATATTAGTCATAATTTATAATTGTCGTTGTTTTTAATTGTTTGATGGTACAAATATACAATAAAAATTAACGTAACCAAACTTTTCTATTATATTTTTTAATTTATATTTATCAATATGATATATGATTTAGTTTTAGAAGATATCCTCAACAACACCCTTAAAAATGATATCACTCATTTATATGGTAATGATTCCGAAATTAAAGTTAACTACTTCAAATATTCAACTAATACCTCGAAATATATAATTGACTGTACTTTAATGATTAGTGAAATAGAAAACAATTACGAAAATCACCCGTATGGTTTACACTTACTTATTGAGGAGTCCTTAAAATGTATTGCCTTTACCGAACCATATATAATTTCTTCATCAGTTAAATTAAATAAAATATAATTTCACTTATTTTAATTGACATTACAATTTAAAGTAACTATATTTTAATCATAAATTAAATATTATTATTTTGACTTTCCATTTAGGAAATAAATCCATATAATTAAAAAAAAACAAATATTATGTTAAAAACAAAACAAGGAGACACCGTAAAGGTAAATTACACAGGAAAACTAGAAGATGGTACAGTTTTCGACACATCATTAACTGAAGGTAGAACACCAATAGAAGCTAAGTTGGGTGAGGGTCAACTAATTAAAGGTTTCGAAAACGCACTATATGATATGTCAGAAGGTGAAAAAAAGGTGGTTGAGATTGCACCTGAAGATGCTTATGGAGACGTAAAAGATTTTATGGTTAGTGAAGTACCATTAAATCAATTACCTGAACAAGTTAAAGTTGGTGAAATGTTACAAGGTCAAGGACCACAAGGACCTATTAACGTTAAAGTCGTTGAGATTAAAGAGGAGGTTGCTGTGGTAGATGCTAACCATCCATTAGCAGGTAAAAAACTGATATTCGATTTAGAATTAGTTGGCATAAATTAAATTTAATCGGCATTGACCATAATAAACAATAAAAAAAGGAGATTCAATCGAATCTCCTTTTTTTATGGTCTTTATATTATACTTTTAATTAAAAAAAAGAAGATAATATATAAGCTAATTTATATCCAACAAACGCTCCGACTGCAGTTGGTACAGGGAAAACTATAAATTTACCTAAACTTGTCACATATTTTGGTCTATTAACTACTCTACCCAAAAAGAAATAATAAATCATGTAACCCAATAGTACTAAAATATCTACCCTCTCAGCGATAAATACCACTAAAATAGCTCCAAGTAAACCAAACACAAAATTATCAACAACGGCTGAAAATAATTCTTTTGAAGGTGTATCCCTAAATTCTTTTTGTATTGTTTTTAAACTCATCTTTGTTTTGATTTAATAGTCGTATTCGTCATCATTATATCCCACTTCTTTTTCAACGGGTATTTCATCCACACCATCAATATATGTGGTTTCATCATCGTTCCATTCATCCGGTTCATTATAAGTAATCATCATCATTTTATTTTTTTATTTGTGACATTAAATCTTTATATTTTTTATTCCATTTCGAAATTTCTTCTTTATATCCTTTTTTAATTAAATCTTGTTTTTCAAGTTCTAATTTAAGTTCTTTATTTTCTTTCTCAAGAGAATCTATTTTAATCTCGTATAATCTTCTATGCTCCATTTTAATTATTTATTATTTTACTTATTTTTCTCGCCAATTCTCTAAACCAATGTTTACCATGTCCTCGTGTTGTTTCAGCCGCAGTACCTATTCTAATACCACTTGTTTCAATAAAACTTCTTGGGTCATTAGGTATTCCATTCTTATTAACAGTGATACCATTTTCTTCTAACATATCCGCAATCACTCTCCCACTGTGTTTTTTACTTGATAAATCAATTAAAATTAAATGTGAGTCCGTACCATCAGTTAAAATTGGTATATTATTATCCTTAAATACGTCACACATGTGTTTAGCATTTTCTTTTACTTTTAAACAATACTCCTTAAACTCTGATGTATTAGCTTCAATAAAACACTGTGCCTTTGCGGCTATTATATGCATTAACGGACCACCTTGTGTTCCCGGAAATATAGCACCGTTTATCTTTTTTGTATAATCTGAATTATTCCATATAATTATACCCCCTCTTGGACCTCTAAGTGTTTTGTGAGTTGTTGAGGTTACCACATCGGCGTACTCAATTGGGTTTGGATATTCACCACCCGCAATAAGACCTGAATAATGAGCCATATCAACTAATAAAATAGCACCTACTTCATCAGATATTTCCCTAAACTTTTTCCAATCGATTATCCTCGAGTACGCACTTGCCCCCGCTATAACCATTTTAGGTTTAACCTCTAACGCTTTAGTTCGTATATCATCATAGTTTAAATAACCATTTTCATCCACACCATATGAATGAGCGTTATATACTTTACCTGAAATATTAGGTTTACTTCCATGAGATAAATGACCACCACTTGATAAGTCCATTCCAAGTATTGTATCACCAGGTTTTAGGAACGCTTGAAATACTGCGGTATTTGCATTTGCCCCACAATGAGGTTGTACATTCGCAAAGTTACAACCGTATAACTTTTTGAGTTCCTCTATCGCAAGATTCTCTACCTCATCCATGTGTTCACATCCATTGTAGTATCTCTTTCCGGGATATCCTTCAGCATATTTATTAGTGAATACCGAACCAGCCAATCCCATAATGGCCTCAGATGCGAAGTTCTCACTTGCAATTAGTTCAATAGTATTTGATTGTCTATTCTTTTCTTTGTTGAGTATTTCTATAATTCTTTTATCCATTATTAAATCTTTATTATGCTCATAGTTTATTTGTTAAGTTAATTACTTAATGGAAATTTAATTGTTGGATGGGACTCATATCCAATAATTTCATAATCAAATTCACCATTTAGTATGTCTACATTAGATAACTTTATTTCGGGTAGTTTGAAAGGTTCTCTAACAATTTGCTCTTTAGCACCCTGTATGTGATTTTTGTATAAATGAACATCTCCCAAATTACCTATTAATTCCCCTGCTATCATATTACATTCATCAACTATAAGTTGTAGTAAAGCTCCATATGATGCTATGTTAAATGGTAAACCCAATGCGGTATCCACACTTCTTTGATTCCACATTAAGGATATGGACCTTCTTGGTATACCATAATCGTCCATATGTTCATGAAAATAATCCGATGACCTGTTCATTGGTACTCTACTACCATTATAAATATCTATCCTTTCATCCAACCCTAATTCTTTCGTATAAACTTGAAATCCATAATGGCAAGGTGGAAGAACCATTGAATCCAACTCACCTACATTCCAAGCGTTAACCATAAGCCTGCGAGAATCCGGATTTCTTTTTAACTGAAATATTAGGTTAGCGATTTGGTCGAGACTCATATCATAAGAACCGTCTCGTTCTTGTCTACCATCCCAATCTCTCCATTGTTTTCCATAGATAGGACCTAATTCACCCCATTTCTTAGCAAACTCATCATCAGTTTTAATTAATTCTATAAATCTATCCATAGATGTGTTTTCATCAGTATAATACGTGAAGCGTTTATATGCATCGCCATTCCAAATATGACAACCATTTTCCACCAAGTATTTGATGTTGGTATCTCCTTTTAAGAACCACTTCAGTTCAGTCATCATAGTTTTGACTGCCATCTTCTTTGTGGTTAGTAAAGGAAAACCATCTGACATATCATGTCTTATCTGTCGACCAAATAATGAGATTGTCCCGGTTCCCGTCCTGTCGGATTTTTCAACTCCGTCATTTAAGATATCCCTTAGGAGACTTAAGTAATTTTTATCTAATTTATTCATCTCCTCCCCCATCATTTAAATTGTTACTACACGTCACTTCCCATCTTGGTTGTCCCGGTCTATGTGGGTCATATGTCCAATCAGTATATTTTCGAATCACCGTAGGATACTGAGTATCATTAGGCGTTCCAAACGGTAATACGAACTCATTTTTCTCCTTTAAAAGAACAATCGTCTCGTGTATTGTAATAAACCCGTCATTCTTTAATCCTTCAATTATTAAAACCTTTCTTTTACCATTATTAATAATGACATCCGCATTTCGGATGGATATTTGTTCCAACTCAAGAAGTCTTTCAACTATTTTATCTTTCATAATTTTTTATTTATATGTGTTAACCACTTATTTTCCTTTCGTTTATTCTTAACCATTTGTTTTCGCTATTTAACTTAAACTCCCCAACAAAATCTTCAATCTTATTCCATTCTTCCGGAGAAATTAAAGATAATGTATCTTTGTTGTCAAAGTTATATAAAAAATATGATTTTCCAACTATAGGTTCAAAATTAAATTTTGATTCCCAAACCATAATGGAGTCGTTATACTGTTCATATAGTCTTTTAACTTGGTCAACAATCTCATTTTTTTCTTGGTTAAAGGTATCCATCATTTTTTTAGATGATTTTTCTCTAAACAATGGGACATTAGGGACCTCAAACACGGCAGAACCTAAACTAGTTGGGTATTCTAAACTCTTAGAATAATATCCTTTTTCTTTGGACCATACAACTAAATCAGGTTTTTTACCCTCCATACTATTACCGTTTTTGGAATGATAAAGATAATTCTACTACGAATAGATGTACTTTAATTCCCCAAGCTGCCGTATGCCGACCTGGTCTAAGAAAAGTTCTTTTATTATACCATACCTTTATAGTAGGAATGATAAAAAAATCTTTCTTACTTATTTTACCTTTCTTCTCTCTGATAAACCATTTACTCATTTCACTCATTTTATATCTTATGTTTAATATAAGGAAATATATTTAAAAATTTCATATAAATCAACACAATTTATGTTTGTTACTTAGTTTTATTTAAATTATATTTGTATTCAAATCAATAAACACATAAAAAAATAAATTATGAATTACGGAAAAGAATTCCAAAAATACGCAATGAGTGACCATAAAATTTCTTCATTGGAAATGGACCAATATGGTGAATTAGTTAAAGGGTCTATGACACCTTACATTTTAGAAGAGAGAGAAATGAGAGCCACACAATTAGATATATTCTCTAGATTAATGATGGATAGAATTATATGGGTTTCAAGTGATGTTAATAGTAAAATGGCTTCGATAATTCAAGCACAACTAATGTTCTTAGATACTACGGACACTCAAGATATAAATTTATATTTAGATACTCCGGGTGGTAGTGTACTTTCAGGTCTTGGTATTAGAGATACAATGAACTATGTTAAATCCGACATCTCCACTACTAATGTTGGTATGTGTGCATCTATGGGTTCAATATTATTATCTTCAGGTACAAAAGGTAAACGTAATTCTTTAATATTTTCTAAGGTTATGACCCATATGGTTAGTCATGGTACTCAAGGTAATATTCAAGACACAAGGATTAACCAAATTGAAGCCGAAAAGTATAACTATATGTTATTTAAAATATTATCTCAAAATTCCGGGAAGAGTTTTGATGAGGTTTACGAATTATCACGTAATGATAAATGGTTTAACTCAGATGAAGCCAAAAAGTTTGGTTTGATTGATAATGTGATTGGTATTGATAATAACCCAACAATCACTGAAATGATGAAAGGTTTTGACTCTTATTACAAAAAAGAGGTGATGAAACGAAACTCATAGGTGTAAAATAAAAAACCCCCTTAGTAGGGGGTTTTTTTATTTTTAACTTATTTTAATTTATTTCTCAGTTTTAATTTTAGAGACTATCGACCATATACCACCAACAAGTGTTATAATCCCACCGGTTAGTTCCATAATGAATGTCTCGTCCGCAAAACCTTTAGCCACAACTATACCACCAACAAAGGTTAGTACGTGTCTAATAATACCCATTATTTGTTCTTGTTTCATCTTAAAGTGTTTTATTTTTTGTTTATTTTTTTAGATATGAAATTAACTAATATATCCCAATTTCTAGTTGCAAAAACTCCGAATGAAAACCCTGCAAATATTTTATATCCAAACGACCACAATATTAAACCTAAAACAAGACCTAATATTCCTTCAACACCGTTAGATATTAACCAACTTTTTATTCCATTAAATAAATTTTTTAATTTTCCCATAGTAATAGTTTTTTAATATAAATATCTAATTTTTTTAAAAAGCCAAAATAATGGTTGGTGTCACTTATTTACACCCCCTACAACCTATTTGGGTTTGTTGTATTTATCTCTTACCTTTTGTGAAATTGGTAACGCTTCGTTGTTTTCATCAATCCTAACGAACTTTATATTCGTAGACAGTATAATAGATTGTTTACCAGAATAAACGTTATGGGCCCTCGCTTCTAACTTTAAGGTGACCGACGTCCTACCAATAGTGTCGACCATTCCGTATATTTTTAGTAGATGTCCTTCTTTTGCAGGTTTCTTAAACAAACATTCATCAATTAGCACAGTAACCATACGAGGTGTGTCGGCTATTTGCGTGGCTAAAGCGGCGCCGGCAGCGTCACACCAAGCTAATAATTTTCCCCCGAATAAGTTTCCGTGGAATCCTAAATCACCCTTCTTAACCGGGTGAGTACTTATCAATGTCATTTTACTATAATCTTCAGCCCCCATATCATTTAACCACCATTTTAGAATGTAATTCTACGGTAAGACCCATTAGATTATATAATTCTAACCATATCTCATTCATAATATCTTCCTGTCTAGATGTTAGATACTGTTTATCCTTATCCACCGGGAAATATATTACAACAACTGGTTGAGAAAAACCCTTGAGTGGTGTGTCAACATTAATTTCATCAGATAAGTGGTTAGGTGGTAAAATTTTTATATTTGATACCTCATCAAACTTAAGATTATCTAATAAACCCTGAGCAATGGATAAAAATTTACCATATTGTTTTTTGTTAACTAACACTTCCATATTTAAAATTTTTCTACAGTTGTTTTTATATAATAAAATTCAAGTATAATATCATTACCTTCAAATCCAAATAAATTTTTAATTTCTTCCTGAATACCATATTTCAAATGCATTCTAGAATCATTTCTATAAGGTATGGTGTCTTCCTTAAAAATTATTTTAAGTTTAGGTATCGTTCTTTTACCCATTTTCATTTTTCTACCATAACTATCAGTCCAAGCGCCGAGAGTAACAGTATCAAATTCAATATCATCTATATCAGGATAATTAGTATTTAAGTATTTCTCAATACTTCTATTCAATTGGTCTTTGTTTACGATATAATCCATATTATTTATATTGTTTATATTCCCCAACACTTAAATTTGGTTTAATTGTGGTGGTTTTATCGTCAAATAATTCTATCAGATTAGATTCAGCACGCATATTCTCCGGTAAAAAATCATAAAAAGTGTTTAGTTTATTTTTAATATCATTACTTAAAAAATAATATTTTGAAAAATTTTCAATATCTACAAATGACGTTAATGTAGTGGAACGTAACATGTCTTTACCATATTCCTCATAATAATCAACCCAATAGGGTCTTATCTCGGTATTATTTAATTTCGCTAACTCGAAAAAATCTATGAATAAATCTATGAACAATATTCCATCGTATTTCTCATAATTTTTAGAAACTTGACCCCCCTTAATAAAATTAAAAGATTTAGTTATTGCTTTAATAACTAAGTCAACACCCCTTTCTTGTTCTTTGGTAAGTTTCTTCATTTTAAATTTATTAATCTTTTATAAATATCAATTAATATTGTAATTTACTATCATTATTATATTTATAATTATGAGACTTAGTTTAGACATAATAAAAAAGATTTTAGATACTTCCATATTTGGTCCATCGGACATAGAATATAGTGTTAAAATCTCAGAATGGAGTTCTAAATGGAATAATTATTCAGATAAAAAATACGTTGATATAACGGTATACGTCGATTTGGAAAAGTTTATGCCTGTGGGTAGTAGTTATAACTCAAGTTATGAATCTTTAATATACGAACTTGAAAGTACTATAGACACTATCGGTGGTCTACTAGGGTTATCTGATGGTCAATTACAATTAAATATTGAGTATATTAATTTTAATTCAATTAATAAAATAATGGACCGAATGACTAATAAACTACGTGGTTATATAAATCACAACTATAATGTACCTTTAGATGATTTAACTGAAGTTAGGTACTATTTTTATGGGTCCGAAAGTGAAAACCCTTATGTGAGAATAGAAGTCGATTTATTCGAATTTTTATCTGACCTCGATGGTGGTAAATTAGATACACATGGAAGACTAATAAATAAATCTTCAGTGGAGGATGATGTGCATGATATATCTAAAAAAATATTCTATGATGAGAAACAACTTAGTGACACATACGATTTAGACGTTATCGACTTTTAATTCTTATCATTATTTTACCTTAATAACATAATGAATTGGTCTACGAAATCCTTCATATTGTTCACTACCATTACCATATAAAACACCATCAACTAAGGCTAACGCATGACCCTTAACGATTATAACATATCGACCATCAGGGTATTGTTCCATAAAAGACTTAACAGTATATCCTGTAGGTTTTTTATATTTGGGGTTAACCAATGTTTTACCCTTAGTATAGGGAGTCTTATATCTCGGGCTAAAACCCATAAGAGAAGTTCTCTTACCATTTTTAACAGAACCCATCACACCTTTAAGATATAAACTAGTGTAAGTCCCTTTCCCATCTTTTCTTTTAAATTTTGATTTTACCCAAGAGTGTGATGTTTTATATGGTATATCAAATGCGACCATAAAAGCTCTAACAACACAATCATTCTTTTCGTTTTTTGCGATATCACAAGTACTACGAACCATTTCGTTCGTATCTTTAAAGAATTCCCCTTTAATCATCTTAACGGTTTCTAAATCACCGTAGTAATTAGTACTTGTTTTGGTTGTTAGTATATCTCTTCTCATACTACAAAGATAATAAAAAATTTAATAAAAAAAAAATTATATGATTTTATCAATTAACAATTTTAAATTATCAGGTATCTTAACCATTGGGCATTTCTGACTATGGGGGTCGTTGAAGGTTTTGACATATGACTCTTCCGTTAGACCGGATTTGGCCGAGGTGGTCGGATAGTTACCATACATATCGATATTTTCATTCGTTAAATCTTTAGTGTGGTCAAAACAAATTTTACCTAAATGAACCAAATATAATTCATCAATGGTTTTAGGGTGTACCCCGTAATTATGTTTTCCTGGTTCCCATTTAATAGGTCGATTAATTATTAATGGTTTATCATACCATTCGGAGTAAATAATATTTGACCTTTGTCGGTTAATAGGTTCGTTAAAATTTAATCTTGACTCTACCGATACGTGGTGAACAATCTCGACTCCCGTGGTAACCAAACAACCATCAAAGTTAGACTGTACCACATCGTCAATATTCGGATGGACAATAATCTCGTCTAAATCGGAATAAATTACCACATCACTTTTAGATAGAAATGTATTTTGGTAATCGAAAAATAAATTACACGGAGGAATATATTGGTTTCCACTGTGATTCGTAAAGTACCCTCCAACATATATAAATTCAACATTCTCATATTTGTTAACATAAACGGGGTCTACCTCATTTCTACATAAGACACTGAGAGAACTATTTTTGATTTTACTATAATAGTTAACCCACACATCTAAGAATGGACCGGTAAATCTATCAATATAGGTAAATACTTTAATTTTTTTCATATCTCAAAGATAATAAACTATTGTAAATAGTAGTTAATATTCACTACTTCAAAAATTCTATAGATTCTCTTTTTCTTCTGTTGGTTAAACCTTTAGAGAATTTACCATTAATCATTGTAGTGTCTGTTGGTAATAATTCGGCCGCTTCTTTGTATTTTTTTTGTTTAACTAATTGTATAAAATCAGAATTCCTTAAACCTTGACAACCTGCGTTAAAGGCTAATGAAACTAACACATCAAACATATT